>Ga0335082_10004630_pt1 | contig 15006 bp, 8 predicted proteins | sample Lox_Sample_41_FD_206718 | JGI IMG/M metagenome (GOLD analysis project Ga0335082, IMG submission 206718) | Soil microbial communities from Loxahatchee National Wildlife Refuge, Florida, United States - Lox_Sample_4.1 | ecosystem: Environmental > Terrestrial > Soil > Wetlands | place: USA: Florida...
ATCCTGTAAATCTCCCCCCAGGGCCACCGTTGGGTTACTTCCAGCCGCGAGCACGTAGTAACGAATGCCGGTGCGCAGCGTGTTGGAGTCTTCCTGCACGGTGTGGGCTACGGCCAGAAACTCCCCGTGAATGGTCCCTACACTGAGGTAGCGGTAGGCCAGGCGGTGCATGAGCCGGTCGCCCACGCTGTCGCTGAATCCTCCGTAGGGTTGCTGGATGCACACGGTGTTGAACGGATGATCAGGGTTGTAGCAAGCGGGTGTAAAGGAAGACGTCAGATTGATCAGCCTTGGCGCTGCGCCGCTCGCAAACCCCGACCAGGTCCAGAACGCCAACTGCTTCGAGGTGCAGGGCATCTGATTGCACTGGTTATTGGTTCCCGGGTTGCTGGGATTCACCAGTGCCAGGAAATATTCGCCGGCGGTGTTGCTGGGAATCGGGTTGCCCCCTTCGAAATCCGCGGGCAGCAGTGTGTGAATCAAACTGATGTCAGTACCGTCGGCCCCGGCAACGTAACTGGGAATGTAGGTGTAACAGACCGGAGCGCTCGAGGACAGGCCCGCGATGATCTTCGCTTTGTCGAGCTTGCAGACTTCAAAGCCGACGATGTTGTAATTCCTGGCCGGATCCTCCAGGTCCCAACTCACATAAAGCCCATCCGACCACGACCCGTAACGAAGATAGTCGGGGAAATAAGGCTTGTTACTATTCGGGTTAATGGGGATGGCAGGGTTCAGATTGTAAGCGTAGGTGTTCCAGTAACTCTGGCCGTTGAAGCCTTGCAGATTGTTGGCGGGTATGCCGCCCACCGAGGCGCTGACGCCGACGCACAGATAGAAGACTCCCGCCACGTTGGGATTGTAGATATTGGCGAGGAGGAACACGCCATCGAGCCGGTCATAGGTGGCTATGCCGTCGAGCGATCCGTTTGCGCAGTAGTTCGCTCCACCGGGCGTGAACAGGCTGGTAAGCGGTTGTGGAACTCCGCCGCTTCCCGGTTGCTTGCTGAAAATTCCATTGCCGGTCTTGCGGTCGAAGGCCTGCACGTAATTGCCGGCGAACTGCAGATACTGACCGACTCCGCTGCCGTTAGAGGGCCCAATTCCGCCGTTCTGATCGGACTGGGTCCGGGGCAGACCAGGGACGGCTAAGATGCCGGCTGCGTCCAGACCTTCAAAGAACTTGGTCCAAGTTCCTGACTTGGGAGACGAGGTGGAGAAGCCAATCTGCGAAGTGCCGCCCGGGCACGTGCTCTGGTTGTTGTTGCCGGCGCACCATGCCTGAAAGGGTGCAGCCGGAGCTGGGCAGGTTCCGGTCGGCGGACTGCCGCTGCAGTTGTTCTGGCCAAATGAAACCAGGCTACTTAACCACAGTAGCGCTGCCAGTCGCACAAAGTATCCAAATTTCATTTCCTGCTTCTCCCAATCCTTAAACTTAGTAGGCTGGTTGCCCGGACTCCAGAACTCCCCAGAAAGGTCGATTGCCCCGATCCGCAACTCTCTGCACATATGGATGCAACTGCTTTGCCAACTTCCGCGTGCTTTTTTGTGGTCGTTCCACCTGTAAAGTCAATAGCTTAGCTTCCCATTCAGGACGGACCGGCCGTTAAGGAGTGCACGTCCGTGCAGTCCTGCAAGAGGCCTCTTGCCTCTCGCGCTGGTGCGCTAACATCCCGACCCCTTCTTGCACGCGTAGACGCGGGTTGCCCATGTACAACCGCTCCCTGCCTTGCGGTTGCAGTTGCCGGTCTGGTCGCCGTTCATGTACTGGTTGACGGCCCAGAACGTCAGGTCGTCGTTGGGGTCTGAAGACACGCTGACGTATTCGCCCCAGAAATCGTCCGTTTCATCCTGGCCACTGGATCCGCTGTTGCTCAAGACCGGCACCGGTGTGCCCAGCTTTCCCGCCGAATTCACGGTCAGGAAAAAGGGTGAGGGGTCATAGTCCAAAGCACTGCCGCGACTCTTACTGCCTGTAACGGTAAATGTGACCCCCAAATTGCCGTTCATGTCCATCGCCACGCTGGGCATAGACAGGAACAAGCGGTAAGTCGTGTCCTGAATATCTCCGAGAAGCGCGACTGCAGGATTTGCTCCCGCAGCGATCAGGTAATAGCGAATTCCCGTGCGACGGCTCGCTGTGTTTTCCTGCACCGTATGCGTGACCGCCAGGTACTCGCCCTTGTTGCCGGAGTTGAAATAGCGATATGCCAGCCGGTAGTTTAGACGGTCTCCAAGGCTATCAATATTTCCGCCATACGGCTCCGGCACGCAGAAGGTGTTGTAGGGGTGCTGGGGGTTGTAGCAGCCGGGAGTGAACGCCTTGTTTGCAAAAGCGATGTAGGTGGGGCCGGACCCGCTTACGAACCCCGACCATGTCCAGAAAGCCAGCTGATCGGATGTGCACGGCGCCGCCGAGCACTGCTTGTTGGTGCCCGGGTTGCTGGGGTTCACCTGCGCCAGGAAATACTCCCCGGCCGAGTTGGCTGGCACCGGATTGGCGCCCTCAAAGTCAGCCGGCAGCAGGGTATGGATCAAGGTATTGCCGGTTCCGTTTGCACCGTACACATAGTCCGGAATGTAGGTGTAGCAAGCTGGAGGACTGGAGGAGAGGCCGGCGAGGATATCTGCCTTGTCGAACTTGCAGACTTCGAATCCCACAATGCTGAAGTTGCGGTTGATGTCTTCCAGGTCCCACGCGACATAGAACCCATCCGCCCAAGTTCCGAAGCGCTGATAGTCCGGGAAGAACAAATGTCCGGAGGGGCTGAGCGGGATCGCGGGGCGCAAGTCGTAGCCATAGACGTTCCAGTGGCTCTGTCCGTTGGCGCCTTGCAGATTGCTCGCCGGTACCGAACCGCTGGGCGCGCTCACGCCGATGCAGAAGTGATAGGAATCCACTCCACCCGGATTGAAGATGTTCGCCAGAACAAAAACGCCATCCATGCGGTCGTAGGTCGCGATGCCGTCCACCGAACCGTTGGTGCAATAGGTCTTCCCGCCCGGCGAGAAAAGTCGAGTGAATGGCTGCGAGACGGCGCCACTGTTCGGTTTGTTGCTGAGAATTCCGTTGCCGGTGGCGCGATCGAATGCTTGTATGAAGTTGGACGAGAATTCGAGGTACTGGCCGATGCCTTTGGTGTCGGTCGGTCCGACGCCTCCGTTCGGGTCCGGTTGCGGTTTGGGAATGCCTGCCTGCAGGATGCTTTGCGCATCCAGCCCTTCGAACTGGCGAAACCATGAACCGGAGGCGGGCGGCGAAGTGGTAAAGCCAACCCAGGAGGTCCCTCCCAGACAGGTGCTGACCGGATTATTGCCCGCGCACCACAATTGGGTAGGCGAAGGAGCGGGGCAGGTTCCGGTAGGCGGACTGGCTGTGCAATTATTCTGCGCGGCCGCCACCCGGCAGGAGAGCGCCAGTAACACCCACAAGAATAGAGAGGCTCTGCTCTTCATGACTCTGTGCTTCTCATTCCGATTAATCAGCGAATGTTCCGGGGGAAGTCTTCTACAACCGGGGCCAAGTCCAAACCCAATCTCACAACGATATAGAGGCTTTAGGTCCCGTGGGTAGAGGAAGAAAGATGAGGAGACGAACGACCCTGTCCGGCCGGGTCAAAGGCTCTCATCGCCATCGTAGTGTGACGGATCCCAGACCTCGGGATTCTGCAGTTGCTTCTTCAATGTCTGGTTGAAGCTCGAATAGAAGAACGACCAGGCGGGAAGCCGCCGCCGGTGAGGACGAAGGGATTCGATCACCGACTGCTTGTCCGAGCGAAAGCCATAAGCCTCCAAAATGTGAATTTCCTCCTGCCGGCACCTGTCGAATGCCCAGGCCAACATTGGGACCATCGTCTGGTGGTCGCCGTTGACCGCCTGAAAATCAATCAGGCGGATCCTCTTCAACCCCAGGTGAGGATTGTCCTGCCGGCGGAAGATGCCGTAGGCCAGGATGCGCGACTGATCGTTAATGGTGACAACCCAGATTTTTTTCGCCGCCAGTCCGTAGCGGAAGTGCCATTCCAGCACCTCACGCGAACGGGTTGCCAGAAACCGGCGGGGATAGGCCTGTTTCAACTCTTCCCAGAACCGATCGAAACGTTCGTCGAAGCCAGAACATACCTGCACCTTGTCCACGTTGCAGGTCGCCCACGACGTCGAGCCACGCAACTGGTCGCGGATCCACATGGCCGCTCTCGCCGGATAGGCGAGGAGGCTGGGCCACCCTCGGGCCTTGACCGCGCTGTTCAGGAATCCCTGGTAATTGGTAATCCAAAACGAGGCGTTGTCCCAGTCTCCTGCAGGAATCCGCCCGCCCACGTTGAGGCGGATGAGAATGCGGTCCATGATGCGGGAGACGTTCGGCTTGGCGCTGGCGTCGACTTGAAATTCCGAGGTCCTGGGGTTCAAGGCGCGACGCATGAGGAAGATCGTATGTCCGCGGTACGGTTCATCCACTGCCATGCCCCAGCCGCTTCCGGCCGTAACCTTCCGCCCCTCAAAGTGGTAACTCAGCGGAATCCAGGCGGTGTAGCCGACGATGACTCTCTCAGAATTCTCCGCCACGTAGCCGATGGGCCAATGGGCATATTCGCGGTACTCAGGATTGTTCTTCCACAGGTGTTCCCACTCTTGCCGAGGCTTGCACTCCAGGCCATTTCGTTTCTGCAGCGCACAAATCTGTTCGTAGTCGTCGAAGGTGGCCTCGCGCAGCTTTACATCCAGGCTCGCCTTGGTGGGTTCCGTGATGTCTGCTTTCGTTGCCAACGTAGGTTTGGAGTTCGCCTAGTGTGATGTACTGCGCCTTCGAACTGCTGCTGTCCCAGGTGATCTGACGCGATCACGTTCACACGTTCAAGACGTTGTGTGAAGGACACCAATGGCTCGAATAGCTGGCCGGGGGCGATGCGAGACTAAATCAAAACCGGTAGGCCGTCAAACCCCACGATAGTGCTACGCTGAGATACCTGTCGCTCCCAGCCGGCGGCCTGCGATTAATAGCGCCGGAAGACCAGCGAGGCGTTGGTTCCGCCGAAGCCGAAAGAGTTGGAAAGGGCATGTTGAATGACCATGGGCCGCGCCTTTCCCGGGACGTAGTCGAGATTGCAACGGTCGCCCGCCGCATCAAGGTTCACAGTCGGGGGTGCGATCTGGTTTTGCACGGACAGGATAGTAAGCCCGGCCTCGAGTGCGCCGGCCGCGCCCAGAAGATGTCCGGTGGTCGACTTCGTGGAACTGACCGCGAGCTTCGCCGCATGGCCGCCGAACAAGGATTCGATGGCCAGGCTTTCCACGCGATCGCCTAAGTCGGTGGAGGTGGCGTGGGCGTTGATGTACTGGATATCAGTCAGTTCGAGGCCCGCATCCTGAACGGCATTTCTCATGGAACGCAGCGCGCCGTTACCGTCCTGCGGAGGGCTGGTGAAGTGGTAGGCGTCGGAGGTCGCCGCGTAGCCGACCATCTCTGCCAGGATCTTCGCACCACGCCGCTTGGCATGCTCCATCTCTTCCAGCACCAGCACGCCGGCGCCCTCACCGATCACAAAACCATCGCGGTCCTTGTCCCATGGGCGGCAGGCCTGTTGCGGACAGTCATTCCGCCTCGACAGGCAGCGCATGGCGCTGAAGGCGCCGACCATCAGGGGAGTAATCCCGGCTTCCGCGCCGCCGCAAATCATCGCGTCCACCTGTCCCATCTGGATGAGCCGGAAAGAATCGCCCAGTGAGTGAGCGCCGGTCGTGCAGGCGGTCGCGTTCGCCAGGTTCGGTCCCATGGCGCCCGTGCGAAGAGAGATGAAGCCGGAGGCCAGGTTGACGATGATCGAAGGAATAAAGAACGCGGAAATGCGCGACGGCCCCTTTTCCAGATAGGTGCGGTATTCCCGCTCGATGATCTCGACGCCCCCGACCCCGCTTCCCACGCACACCCCTACCCGCTCCGCGTTTTGGCGGGTCACTTTGAAACCGGACTGTTCAATGGCCATGTCGGCGGCGGCAATGCCGAACTGAATGAAGCGGGCCATTTTCTTCAGGTCTTTGCGCGGGATGTAGCGCTCGGGTTCGAAGCCCCTTACTTCGGCAGCGATTTTGGTAGAGAAATCTTCCGGGTCGAAGTGCGTAATGGGCCGAATGCCGGACGTGCCCTCCAGAACATTCTGCCAGACTTCATCGGTGTTCAGCCCCACGCTGCAAATCAAGCCGAGGCCTGTTACCGCCACTCGGCGGAACTGTACGACGCGGGGCGCCGTCCGTAAGGCGGTTGCTCTGCTCCGGCTCTTCACGCGGCAGGGACCAAGATTTCTGTGAGCTCCCATAGATTTCCCTAAGTCATACCCCGGCGCGAAGACGCGTTGCAGGGGAGGCGAAACCACCGATCACGATTCCGACAAAACCGGCTTGCTCTCCCATCAGGAAGAATTCGCACTCGTCAGAACAGGAGCAGGTGGGGAGGACCAAGCGGTTGAGTTCATTCGGTGATTAACGAAACGCAAGTTTGCCCCGGCATCCGTGCCCGCGCTCCAGCTGGCTGCCGCGCGGAAACAGCACTGAGTTTACACGCACTTGGCGCAGAATCAACGAGACTAAGGTCTCCAATTTCATAGAGTCATTTGCCCTACACCTGCGCGCACGTTCGTAACCTTGTCCAGCAGGGACGGTTCCCCGGCAGTCTGTGGTCCCTGGGACGCCAATTTTGGGTTATATTGGATTCCCCACTTTTGTCCGGAGGTTTTTCCTCATGTTCGGTCGCGCCCGGCGGATTGGTGTCCTGATCGCGGTTCTTGCTTTGGCTGCTTACAGCGGCGGGCAGACCGATGCCGGCGGCACGGGGCAGAACCCGCCGGCAAGTCCGCAGATCGCTCCCATTCCGAAACAGGACCTGGTTGTTACTGTTTCGAGTGAGGCAATTCCGGTTTCGGCCAGCGCTGCTTCGGTCACCGTGATCTCTTCCGACCAGATCCGCCAGAGCGGGACGCAGAACCTGAGCGACATCCTTCGCCAGGTGCCGTTTCTCCATATGCAGCGGGCCGGAGGCCAGGGCGGGTTGACCACTATCTTCATGCGAGGTGCCAAGGAAAATCTCGTCATGGTGATGATCGATGGAATCCCGGTCAACGACATTACCAACACCTTGGGCGGTTCCTTCGATTTTTCAACACTAAGCACCGACAATGTTGAGCGCATCGAAGTTGTGCGGGGGCCGATGTCGTCGCTCTACGGCTCGGAGGCGATCGCCGGCGTCATCAACATCATCTCCCGCCGTCACGAAGATGCACCCTACGTGCAGTTCGATGTCGAAGGCGGAAACTTCGCCACCGGCAGCTTCGGGGCCAGCGCAGTCGGCAAGTTCAAGATGTTCGACTACTCGGCCAGTGGGTCGTACATGCGCGTGGGCGAGCAGATTGGCCTCGACAGCTACAACCTGGGCAGTGCGGCTTTTAATTCCACAGCCGATCTGGGCAAGCAACGAATTTTGCAATTCAGTATTCGCTATGACAACCGGGAAAGCGATGGTTATGCCGAGGGCAGCGGCGGGCCCGAGTTTGCCCTGGTACGCGAGGCGGAACGGGATCACGCCCGCGAACTGGTCGGCGGCGTCACCTATCAACAGCAGTGGAAGCCCTGGTGGCTCTACAGCCTGGAGTTTGACGGTTTCCTGCGGAACGACCACAACTTCAGTCCCGCCATCTGGGACCAGGTTCCCCCTACGTTTTTTTCATTACCCTCCTCGCTCGGTGACGTCGAATGTCGGCAATTGCATTTTGGTTTGTCTAACAACTTCAAGATCTCATCGGCGCTGATGGCTCACTTGGGAGTCGGCTGGCGCGACGAGCATGGCAGCAACGACAGCCTGATTTCCGGTTCCCAGCCATTCAGCTTCGACCTGGATCGCAACACGCTCGACGTCAACGGAGAGCTGGTCTACCGTGCGCGGCGGCTCACGGCCAGCGTCGGCTTGGGCATCGACAAGACGGAGGGCTTCGGTGCGGTACTTTCGCCGCGCGTTGGCGCCAACTATCAACTGGGTGGCAGTACGTACTTGAAGGGTAGCTGGGGCAAGGGCTTTTTCATTCCCTCGTTCTACGCGCTGTCGGAACCGGTGATCGGCAATCCCGCGTTGCAGCCCGAGTACAGCCAGAGCTTCGATCTGGGAATCGAACACATCTTCCCGAAGCCGCGGATCCGCGTCTCGGCGACTTACTTCCACAACTCGATGACCAACCTGGTCGACTTCGATTCGACCGTATTCAAACTGATCAACCGCACCAACGTGCTTACGCAAGGGGTGGAATTTGCCTCCAGCTATCAGATCACCCGCGCGCTGGAGCTCGGCGGAGAATTTTCCTATCTGACCTGGAGCCTGGAAAACACCACGCAGCCGTTGCGCTACGTGCCGCGCTGGAGAGGCGGAATGAACCTGGATTGGAGAATCAACCGGCGCCTGCACTCCCGCCTCGAGACCCTGCTGGTCGGTCGCCGCTACGACTTCCAGATTCCGGTGCAGGACATCGATACCGTGGGCGGATACGCCAGCACCAACCTGATCCTCAACTACGAGGTGAACGACGCGCTAAGCGCCCACGTGCGGGTGGAGAATCTCTTCAACAGCGGCTACCACGAATACATCGGCTTTCCCAACCCCGGGGCGTACGTGCGCGCGGGGTTCAGCTACCGCTTCAGCCCGAAGGCCCGGCCCTGAGGATTGGTCCGGAGTAAAGTTTTATTTCCGGGGCGCGGGCGCAAGTTTGAAGACCACACCGCAGCCTGGGATGGGCTGACCTGTCTTGCATTGTGTAGTGTTGCCTCCGTACCAGGCGGTGCCGTAAAGATTACCGTCCTGGTCAGCAACCAGCGGGGAGTCGGAATATCCGCCATCTGCGCCACCAGTAAAGTTGTAAAGCACGGTCTGCTGCCATCCGGTCTGTGTGGGGCTGACCACGAAGATCGTGCCGTTCTTGCCGCTGCCGCCCAACACTGTAGTGCCGTAGACGTTGCCGGTTGCGTCGCTGACCATATTGCCCGCCGCGTAGGTCCCGTAAGGCGGGAAGCCCAGGCCTGAAGGATGAAACTGCTTCCATCCACCCGTGCCATTGGGCTTGAATATGACGATGGTTCCATTGTGCGAACCGCCTGTCATGGTCGTATTCCACATATTGCCGTCCGCGTCGAAGATCATGCCGGCATAAGGGTAATAGCCTTCTGGGCCGTGGCCGTTCGGAGGGTTTCCATAGGGATGTACCAGCTTCCAGGTCCATTGATTGCCTGACGGCGTGAGCTTAAATACGATACCGCCTGCATATGGTCCGCCCTTAGAAGCTGTGCCATACAGATTGCCCAAGCCGTCCGGGGTTACGTTCGCTAGAGGGAAATAGCCGTCTGCACTCTGGCTGGGGAAGTTGTGAATAACGCTGTAATTCCAGCCGCCGCTTCCATCAGGGGAGAGTTCAAACACAGTGCCACAGGAAGTCGGCGGATTGCCACAGGTCAAGATGGTCCCACCAAAGTTCGTCGTCCCAAAGAGATTTCCCGCCGCGTCCATGCTCAGGGATGCCATTGGCACGGCTCCGTCAGTACCTTGGCCGAAGCTATGCAGGATGGTTTCCGTCCAGGTGCCTCCTCCGGTGGAGAGCTGGAACACCGTGCCTGCGCCAAAGGCGCCCCCGTGCTCTGTCGTGCCGTAGAGATTTCCCGCTGCATCCAGGACCAGCCCGCCGAATGGAGTTGTCCCATCCTGGCTCTTCGAGCCGAAGCTGTAGAGCACAGTTTGCACCCAGCTTCCGCCTTGGCCCGGCGACAGCTGATACACAGCTCCGTGGTTGCGTGCGCCGCCCTTTACTGTGACTCCGTACAGATTGCCGGCAGCATCGAATATCACTCCATCGGAAGGCCGGGCGCCGTCTGCGCCGTGGAACGCATAAAGAGCCGTATAAGTTTGTCCAGGGGCCAGTGGTACCAATCTCAATCCGGCAGTCATCAAAATGATCGAAAGAATTGCGCGGGTGCTGCTGAAATGATTACGAAGCATATTGGTCGTTTGCCTTCAGTTTCAGTCTGGAGTTAATTCGCAGTCGAGGAGGGGTTCGACCACATCGAAGCGGCTGCCGGGCAGTATATAACAGCTCCCGCCCGCGTCAGATATGGAAGAAAGACTCCCAGCCGATTGGCGGCTGGAAATCCCAACAGTGGATCACTGGTTCTCGAGCCAAATCGGCTTGGCGCCGACGGGAACCGTGTTGCCGACGATCTTTGCGGTATCGCCGTTCAATTTTCGATACTGCTTAAACATGGCATTGACAGTGTGGTTCTCGGTTTTGCACTGGCCATGGTCGCAACTGAGGGACGCGTCCCATATGGCCTCGGCCACGTATCCGCCGCTTCGCTGGAAAACACAACTCCATACCGTACCCTGCGGCGTACATGCCTGGGTGAGAGTTGCGCCGACCATCCAGTTGTAGACCTGCTGGTAAGCCACACCGGGTTTGAGCAGGGTCCCGGGCTGGCTCGGGTCGTTGGGATCCGGTTCCCATAAGGGAGCGACACCGGGATCGTTCCAACTGAACCAGTAAAAATAGTTGACGCCATAGCTGGGCAACATCAGGTACATTCGCGCCAGCCACGCGGCTTGCAGATCGGGGTCATCGAAATAGCGCCTGCCGGGAATGTCCTTGCCCCAGTTGGCCTCGCTGTTCCACACCGGCTTGCCCTGTTGTCCGTACTGCCGCAGACTGTTGTGAAAGTCGGTGGCGTACTTGGCGACATTCTCCGGCCAGCCGGTCGCAGCGTTGCGATTGAACACGTAGCCGTGAACATCAATCTGGTCGGCGTACTGTCCGCCGCCCGCGTCAAAATATCCTCCCATCCAATCGACGCCCGTCTTGATCTCCCAAGCGAACGAAGGACTTGCCACCTTGGCCGTGGGATCGATGCTCTTGATAATCGTGTAGGCATCGGCGGCCATTCGAATCAGCTGCGCGTACGTTCCCGTCCAGTACCACTCGTGATAGGGCTCGTTCCACAACTCATAGTGGCGGATATGTCCCGGGCCGAAGCTCACGCTGAGGTTGACCACCGCGGTAACGAAATCTTTCCAGTGCTGGTTGGAACCGGTGCCGTCGGCATTCAGATCGTTCGGCGGATCGCAACTTCCCGCCGGACCTGTGCAACTGGTGTCGTTCGGACGGGAGGAAGCCCACTTCGGCGTCTGCTCGAACACCAGGAGAATGGTTTGACCGTGATCTTTGGCGCCCTGGAGGAATCCCGTCAGAATATCGAAATCATACTTGCCCGGTCCGGGATTCATATCGGACCACGCAGTCCCCGCACCCAACAGACGAAGCGAACCAAAAGAATCCTCTGGCCACGGCTGCTGCGAGACGATACCGGAGTTGGCGCTCAGGCCAAACAAGCTGGGGCGGATCAGAACCCCGCTTTGCGTTTGATTAGGGTCGCCGGAGACCTGGGCGCGCGACGAGTAAGGACCCGTTAGCAATCCGGTCAGGATGAGTGAAAACAAACATAACTGCCTCATTGGGGGGAGGGCCTCCGGAAAAAGTTGTCCAAGAAGACGGAACTCCACCAGCGAACCCAACGCGTGTGAACTACCGAACTACTTGGGTCGTGCCTGAGTCGTACGCGCTATATTCATCCGGCTCGACCCGCGGAGCAAGGCACGGAAGTACATCAGGGAGGTGGTAATCGCACGATTGCGGCCTTACGGCCTGGGCGGGTGAGGGTGTGCGGCGACGCAGTCTCGGCTGAGCTAGACGCCGGGCAGCGACTCCCAGCCAACCGCCGAAAGCCGCTGCAGATCCGTCTTGTAATGGACTATTTCGTTTCCAGCAACACCGGTTTTTCACTTAGCGAGAGCGAATTCCTGGCTTTGAGGTCCACGGTGTTGCCGTCCAGATCGCGCATCGCCGTGAACTTTCGATCGGCAGTGTAATCGGTGGTTCCCCGGCGGCGGTTAAACCAGACAAAGCGTCCACGATAGCCCCCATCCTTGGTGAAGTCGCAAGTCCACACGTCGCCATTTTCCGAGCAAGCCTTCTCAAAGACAGCACCCAATAGCCATTCCCGCATACGCTCATAGGCTTGCGCCGTGGGGCAGAGGTAGCCTTCCTTGCCCTCGCGGTTGGGGATGCTGCAGGCACCGTCCTTCTCGCGCGACCACATTTGTCCCTTCGGGAAGAGGTCCCAGCCAAAGAAGATGTAGCATTTGCTGCCCTCGGCGGCGCGAAGAATCAGGGACCGCGCCAGCCAGGACTCCTGGGCATCCCAGTCGAGAACGTCGTCCCTCGTCCGTAACGATTTGTTACCCGCCCAGGCGTCCTCGGTGTCGTAAACCGGCTTGCCGCGAGTGCTCGGATGCTTGTCCATCGCAGCCCGCAGTACCTGGACCAGTTCGACGATGCGCTCCGGCGGACCGTATCCGTGATAACTGATGCCGTCGACTACGTTGGGGCCGTACTTGTCCAGCGCGCCAAAGTAATCGTCAATCCAGGTCTGGAACTTCGGGGACCCAGGCTTGCGCGAGTAATCGGTGTTGGCCCCAAGCACGACGGCGTCCGGGACATAGCTCTTAACGACGTCGTGAAAGTCCTTGGTCATACGCGCGAACTGCTTCACCGTAAAGTACAGCGGGTTGGCCTCGGTCAGATTCGAGGCCTCGTTCCACATCTCCCAGTACTTGATCTTCGCTCCATAGCGCTTGGCGACCGCAGTGATGAAGTCTTTGAATAGCTGGTCGGTGCCGTCTCCCTCTCCGCTGCCCGGGACCTTATCCACGTCGTAGGGCGGATCGCAGGCGCCGGTCACGTGCAGGCGTGGGTTCTTCTGGGAGCTGCACTCATCGTCGGGCGGACCGGCACAGGTCGCGTCCGGCACGCCGGCCCCACGGCAGCGCGGCCCGTGGGTCGAGGCAAACTCTGGAACCGAGTGCGGGGTGAACATCACAGCGACTCCATGGGCGTAGGAATCGTTGACAATCTTATCCAGGTTCCCGCCCTTCGCGTTCGTGCCCCAGTGATAGCAGGGATTGTTCGGGTCGGGCCCTCCGTTACAAGTTTCCAGGTCCGACCACTTGACGATGTCGCTGACGGTTCTGCGAATGGCAAATGGCACGGTGGGCCAGGGTTCACCGTGCATGTATTTGTTCTGATGGAGTCCGAAAAAAGTCTCCTGAATCTGGGCTGAACAGGGTTGATAGCACAACGCGGCACCGAGGAAACACACGAGAAACCTGGCCTTCATTTTCACCTGCCTCCTGGGATTAAGAACCCCAATTTACCGTTCGGGTTGTTGCAAAGACAAGGCAGGGAAAGCTTCCTGCGTGCACGGCGCGAGTGTGCAGGATCGTGCAGTCGGACGCTGGGCTACCCGGCAACCCTACGCAGAATGAAGGGTTTACATCAGGCTGGTCTGGCAGCAGAAATGCTGCCTTAAAGGGCGTAAACTGGGCTGAAGTCGCAACCCTTGCTGACGCCGGAAAACCGCTGTGGAATATAAGCCAGAAACGCCGTTTGACAACATCGAGAGCGCCCACGAATACCTGGGGCTGCTGGCACAGGCGCTCGACGAGGCCCGGCAAAACGTCGAGTCCGATATCGCGGATGAGGTGAATGCCAAGTCACCGCGCCGCCTGGATGCTTTCCGGTTGGTGCTGTACAAGCTCGACAAGCTTGGCGGACATGTGAAAAACGGACGCCGCCTGCTTAACGACCTGCGCACCCTGCGCCGGTTGCTCTTGGAAGCGCGGGTGGAAGCCGCCGTTGCCAAGCCCGGACCGGAATCCAAATCCGCGTAGCTGCAAGCTTCATCCCGAAATCGGCAACTGCTTGCCATGAAGCCTACCCATTACTGGCACGGGCCTGATGGCGTTGGCGGCAGGGAAGTGAATCACGTAAAATCCAAGCCAGTCACCGACGTCGCGACTTCCGGTGACGAATCCAGCGCAATGAAACTAAGACGGCAACACAGCGAGCGCGGGCAGACGATCATCCTCGTCGCCATCTCGATTGTGGCGCTGCTGGCGATGGCGGCACTGGCGATCGACGTCGTCAGCTTGTACGTAGCGCGCAGCGAGGTGCAGCGCGCCGCCGATGCGGCGGCCTTGGTCGGCGCCAAGGCCATTGCCGATTCCGGTGTAACCTCTGTTCCGCCGGGCGACCCCAGCGCGGCGGCAGCCAAGGCTCTTGCCCAGAGCATGGCGGACTCGGCGATTACCTCCCTCCTGAGCGCCAGTCCCGGGCTCAATCAGGTCGCGGGCGGCCAGCCCGTAATGATGGTTGGAACGCCGACGATCGTGTACAACGATCCCGGTGGCAACAACCTCACGAACAATCCGATCATTACCGTACAGCTGCAGCGCGCCAACCTTCCGATATTTTTTGCTCGCATCTTCGGACAAGGCGCGACCAACACCTCGGCGACGGCGTCGGCGGAGGCTTACAATCCCGCCAACATGCAGAACTTCACCCCGGTGGCACCAAGATGTGTGAAGCCGTGGCTGGTGGCGAATCTAGATCCAAGTAAACCCGGAAGCACACCGTTTGTGGACACCTCTACGGGAGCTGTCGAATCGGGAGCGATTGGCGCGAGATTCTACTTACTGGCAAATTGTAATTCCGGGACGTCGTCGAGTTGCCACTTAGTTCGTTCGCCTTTCGGCGAGAATCCGCCAACGGTAGATTTTGTACCCGCATCCATTACTGCAAGCACTACGGATGTGTTCCCGGCTTGTGCTGGATCAAGCGATTACGAGCGGAGCATCGCCGGTTGCAATGTAAGCCTTTACGACTTCTACCAGTGCGGCAGTACAGACAGCACTCACAAAACTTCCTGGGATACGACAATTAATCCGACGCCCAATCACAACGGTTCCACGAGTGCTACAGCGTTGGCCACGGAGTGTCTGATTCACGCTACAGGAACGGGGCTGGGGCAGGGCCAGGATATTCTTGATCCCCCGTTATTTCCGGGCGGCTCCCCGAGGATCACAGCTCAAAGCGG
>Ga0335082_10004632_pt1 | contig 15003 bp, 7 predicted proteins | sample Lox_Sample_41_FD_206718 | JGI IMG/M metagenome (GOLD analysis project Ga0335082, IMG submission 206718) | Soil microbial communities from Loxahatchee National Wildlife Refuge, Florida, United States - Lox_Sample_4.1 | ecosystem: Environmental > Terrestrial > Soil > Wetlands | place: USA: Florida...
TCGAGGGCGCCCTGGCGGGCGACCCGGATGCCCCACAGGCCGGCGAGGTTGACCGCGGCCACGGCGGCGAGGGCGATGCCGGTGAGCCAGCCGGGAGAGGCGCGGAGGGGCTTCATTGCGCAGAGGACGGCGCGCGCGTCCGCCCCGACTATACCCCAACGCGGAGGGACGCGCGGTCGGCCTTCTCTCTGCGCCCGCCCCGCCCGAGACGCTGCTCGCTCAGTAGGGGCAGCGGCCGAACCGGTCCTGGCACACGCCGCTGTTGCAGGAGAGAGCGGCCTCGCAGGGGACGGACTTGCCGTCGCACGCGGAGTTGATCGGTGCTCCCGCCGTCGTCGTCCCGCAGGGGGCCCCCGAAACGACGTTGCCTTCGCAGTAGCACGGGTCGTTGATCGTGGGGCCCACGACGCAGACCCGTGGGGAGCAGGTCACGACCCCGCTGCTCGAGGTGCCCTTGCCGGCCTTGTTCACGCCGTACAGGATCCCCAGGCCGACGACGTTCGCCCCCAGGACGATCCCGAGGTAGCCGAGGCCCCGGCCGGACCCGGTGTGGGCGGGTGTCCCCGCCGCCGCGGGTGCCCCTCCGGCTTCGGGCGCCTTCGCCTCCGCGGGCTCCTCGCTGTGGTGCAGCCGTACCTCGCCGCTGAGCCGCGAGCCTGGCCGCACGCCTCCCGCGCTCGTGAAGCCCTCGGCGAGCGGCTGCTCGGGGCCCCCCTGGCGCCAGGCGAGCAGGCCCTGCAGGACGCTCCCGCTGCGGCGCACGCTCAGGTTCCACTCGTTCCCGCCCGAGTCGGTGAACGACAGCGCCCCGGCCCCCTGCGTCACCTCGGCGACGGCGTAGCGCTTGCGCAATGGCGGGCAGGACGAGCCGGTCTCGGCAGGCAGGTCGATCGCCAGCGAGCCCTTCAGGAGCGCCCCCTCCGCGGTCAGCTCCAGCCGCACCGAATCGGCATCCGCTGCTCCGTCGTACCGGCACGTGAGACCGGGCCAGTCGTTCGTGAGCTTCGCCCAGCCGACCCAGGTGCCGGCGAGGCCGCCCCCGGACGGGCCGGAGGGCAGAGGCTCCTGCGCCAGACCGCTCCTCGGCCACGCGAGGGTGGTGCAGAGGACGAGGATGAGGACGCGGTACCGTCGGTCGCGCATGCGGGAGCAGGCGGGCGGGGATCCTATCACGTGAGGGTCTTCTTCGATGCGTCGATCCGGGCGACGTTCTCCTCGAAGGAGAGCGCCCCTCCGGCCCCGTCCGGCGGGTACACGTGCCCCCGGTAGGCCGGGTAGGCCTCGGTCCGCAAGTGAGCGAGCATGTGGTGGCCGCGCCGGGTCGCGCGCTCGTGGCGGAGGGCGGTCACGTCGATCGGTGCGACCACGATCCGCTCGCCGGGGCCCGGGGAGGCCTGGGCCAGGATCCGCCCGTCGAAGTCCACCGCCATGCTCCCGCCCGGCCACGAGTACGGCGGGTAGCGGCGCAGCGCCGCCCCCTGGTTGGCGGCCACGACGTAGGCGACATTCTCGAGGGCCCGGCAGCGGTTCACGATCGTCCACCAGTCCATGGGCTCGGTGGCACCCCACGGATCCATGTAGGCGGAGACGCGGACGAGGATCTCCGCGCCGTTCAGGGCGAGCTGGCGCAGGACCTCGGGAAAGACCCAGTCGTAGCAGATGGCACAGCCGATGCGGCCGATCTCGGTGTCGGCCACCGGAAAGAGGGGCTCGTCGTAGCCGGGCACGTCGTGCGGGCTCGCGTGGACCTCGTAGGGGATCCACGGGTTCACCTTGCGGTACTTGAAGAGGAGGCCCTGGGGACCGATCAGGCACGTCGTGTTGAACACCACCCCCGGCCAACGGGGGTCGGCCTCGATCATCGAGCCGCTCTGGACGAAGACCCCGTGCTCCTTCGCCTTCGCATGCAGGCGGTCCGTGTGCTCGTTGGGAACGGGGACGGCCAGCCTCTCCACGAGCTCCCCGACCGTGGGGTAGACGGGCGCGGCGTGGGCGAACTCCGGGAAGACCACCAGGCGGACGGGCAGGAAGGGCGCCGAGCCGGCGACCGCGGAGTCGATCATCGCCAGCATGCGGTCGGTGTTGGCCCTCATCTCGGGCCGGCCGAGCGGGTTCTTTAGATCGGTCTGGCAGCAGGCGGCAGCGTACCGGATCGGCGTCAACGAGCGTCCTTGCCGGAGACGAACAGCTCGATCGGCACGGTCGGACGCACGACGAGGCGGGTGTTCCAGGCCTCGGCCTCGCGCGCGGCCGTCCGCGCCGCGGGAGGGACGTCCTTCTCCGCGTACGGGTAGGCCTTCATCCCGTGATACGGCAGGGGCAGGACGACGTCGGGGCTCGCGGAGTTGATGTCCATCTCCTTGCTGAAGCCCACCCCGTGCAGCAGGAACGTGCGTGACCGTCCCGGGGAAGGCGGGGCGAGCGCCGTCGCATCGAAGGCCAGCGCCACCTCGTCCCCGGGCTTCGACACCACGAAGAGATCGTCGGCCGCCGCGAGCAGCGGGCGCACGTCCCCCTCCCGGGTGTAGTGCCCGGCCATCGTCTTCCAGGGCGACAGCCACGAGACGCGCGCGTAGTCGAATCCCAGCGGCTCCCCGTCGGTCGCCACCGCCGAGAAGCCTCGCTCTCTCAGGTCGGCGCGGACGGGGTCGAGCGCCGCCGGCTCCAGGACGACGTCGGGGGCGGGGGCGGCGACCGCGGCCTCATCCCAGTAGACCCGCATCGTGGTGACCAGCCGCGCGCGCCGCGACGGGCCGAGCTTCCCGGCCAGGTCGACCACCACCGTCTGCGGCCGCCCGACGGGGATGCCCACCTGCTCGACCGCGGTCGCCCACGTGCCGTCCGCCTGCTCGACTTCGAGGCGTGGCGGCACCGAGCGGAGCCCGGCCTGGTGGGCGGCGACGTTGTCGCTCGAGAAGGCGTAGTCCGTCCACCCGGTGAGGAGGAGGAGCGTGTGCGAGGCGGGGAGGGCCGAGAGGTCGAACGTGAGCGCATGCTCCTTCGCGTAGCCGCGGATGCTCTCCAGGGGCAGGTCGTCGGCGAAGACGCGGTCGAGCCGGGCGAGGCGCGCGGTCACGTCCCGCCCGGCGTCGTCGGTCGCGCGCGGGGTGCGCGGGTCGCGAACGGCGAAGAGGCGGAAGGGCTTCGGCGGGTCGGTCATGCCCGCGTCCGGAAAGACGGCCACGTCCGCCGGGTGGTCTATCGCGAGGAGGCGGAGGCGGTCGAGGTACAGCACCTCCTCCAGCTCGTTGGTGACCCGGACCTCGTAGCGTCCGTACCGGGGCACGAGGCGTCCGGGGGCGATCCGCACGTACTCCACCGGGTCGGGGTTGTTCCGGACGCCGGGGGCCTCGTAGTAGCCCATCTCCCCCGCCCCGAGGAAGTCGGTGAGGAACTCGAACCGCTCGCCGGTCCAGGCGTAGAGGTAGGGACACGACGACGGCTTGCGGTCGAGCTCGGTCACGGTGAGCGCCGCCCGCCGGCCCGGCTCGGCCGCGGCGCCCGTCTCGGTCTCGGTCTGCACGATGCCCGAGACCCAGATGATCCGCACCGCGTCGGGGGTCGTGCGCGAGCCGAGCCCGAACACCACGTCGGCGGGGGCGGGCATCGGCACCGCGTCCTGGGTCTCGATCTTCTGCCGGAGGCTCCCGGCCCGGATGTCGACCTTGGCTCCCACCCCGCCCCGGTTCGAGACGCGGCCGGCCAGCCGCACGGTGAACGAGTGGTTGCGGTTCCCGCCTTCGTTGACCAGCCGTCGCAGGCCCGTGGCCGTGGCCACGAGCGCGTCCTCGTCTCCGTCGCCGTCGAGGTCGGCCACGGCGAGGGCGGCCGCGGCGAGCGCCGCGCCGCGCGGCCGGGCGGGGAACGCCGCGGTGCTCACGTCGACCCAGGACGTCCCGAGGTTGCGGAGGAGGCGCGGCCCCTTCGCGGTCACCACCAGCAGGTCGAGGAGGCCGTCGTTGTCGTAGTCCACGAACTGGGCGGCCAGGGCCCCCGACGCCGCCTCCGGCGCGGGCACGACCGTGAATCTCCCCCGACCGTCGCTCAGGGCCAGCTGTGACCGGCCCTTCGCCCCCAGGAAGAAGTCGGTGTAGCCGTCCTTGTTCAGATCTCCCGCCGCGGCGCTCAGGAACGGGCCGGAGGCGACGAGGCCCGCCTCGGCCGCCTTGTCCTCGAAGGTGCCGTCGCGCATATTCTTGAGCAGCGCCGGCCGGTCGGACCGAAGGACGAACAGGTCCACGTCGCGCCCGTTGTCGAAGTCGGTGGGGACCACCGCGACCACCGGGCCGGGGACCCCCACCCTGGCCGCCGCGGTGACGTCCTTGAAGGTCCCGTTCCCGGAGTTCTGCAGGAGGAGGCTCGGGGCCTCGGCGGAGCCGCTGGCCACGAGGACGTCGAGGTCGCCGTCGTGGTCGACGTCCACGAACGCGACGCTCGACGGGGGGAAGGGATAGGCGGGCATCCCGGCCGAGGCGCTCACGTCCTCGAAGCGGAGGTTGCCCTTGTTGCGAAAGAGCGAGAGGCCGCCCGACCGCGCGACGAGGAGATCGGGCAGGCCGTCGTTGTCGTAGTCCCCCGCCACCGCGACCGCGGCGGTTACGCCGGCGAGACCGGCGGCCTCGGTGACGTCCCGGAAGCCGTCTTTCTCCCCGTGCAGCAGGTGGAGGCCCTCCGGGCCTGCTTCGACGGCGTCGTAGACGCCGTCCCCGTCCAGGTCGGCGAGGGCGAGAGTCGTGCCTCCGGGCAGGGCGTCCTCCTTCTCGACGAAGGTGACCGCCGGCGTCCTCGGGTCGACGGCCTCGGGCTCGGAGCCGGTCGAGACGACGGCCTCCGCGTACTTGCCCTGCTCGAGGTAGTTCGAGCCGAGGGCGCTCTTGTAGGCGCTGTCGCGGAGCTTCTGGAAGCGGGCCATCGCCTCCTGCCCCTCCTCGCGCTTCCCGGAGCGGGTGAGGGCCACCCCGAGGTTGTAGGCGGCGCTCACGTTGTAGGGCTCGGCGGCGAGAGCGACGCGGAAGGCGGCCGCCGCCTCTTCGTACTGCCGGGTCTGCAGGAAGACCTGCCCGAGGGTCACGTTCGCGCCGAGGTCCCGGGGGTCCTTCTCGAGGACCTTAAGGACGTAGGGCAGGGCCGCCTCGGCCCGGCCCTCGCTGCGGGCGATGAGGGCCAGGAGGTAGTTCGGCTGAGGCGCGTCGGGGGCCACCTTGAGGGCGTCCTCGGCGGCGAGTCGGGCCGCCGGAATGTCCGGCACGTAGAGGTGGGCGATGGCCAGGTTGACGCGGGCCGGGAGGAGCGACGGGTCCTTCTCGAGGGCGCGGCGAAAGGCTCCCACGGCGTCCGCGAAACGGAACTGCTCGAGGAGAGCCACCCCCAGGTTGTTTTCGCGCCAGGCGGCCTCCCGGACGGCGGACGCCTTGCCCTGGGCTCGCGCAAGGGGACGGGAGGTCGCGGCGACCACGGCGAGGAGACAGAGAAGGACGGACGCTCGACGCAGCATCATCCGCCCATTCTCATCCGGGCCTGCGTCCGGACTCAAGGCGTGAGGGCGACCCCCCGGGCCGGGAGCACCTTGGCGGCGACGAGCCCCCGCCCCTCCTCGACGAACGCGACCTGGTTGGCCACCACGGGCCCGGTGCGGTCCACCTGGCCGCTCGGCCACTCCACCTCGATCGACTCGACCCGCTGCTGTGCGCCGAGGCCGAACGTGAGCGCGGTGTCGCTCTGCGAGCAGTACGAGGAGCCGGTGTGCACGTACTGCCACTCCTTCGCGCCTCCGGCGAGGGTCACCGTCACCCGCGCGCCGATGCCGTCGCGGTTCGACTTGGTGCCGATCGTCTTCACCCGCACGAAGCGGTTGCGGTTGCCGCCGTCGTTCCGGAAGAGCTTCGCCGGACCGTTGTTGGTGCTCACCACCACGTCGAGGTCCCCGTCGTTGTCGAGGTCCCCGAAGGCGGCCCCCCGGGCCACGATCGCCTGCTGGAGGGCGGGCCCGAGGGTGGCCGACACCGGCTCGAACCGCCTCTCCCCGAGGTTGCGGAAGACGTGGGGCCGCTGCGCATGGGTGACCCGCGGTTGCACCGCGTTGATGTCGTCGGCCACGTGCCCGTTGCCGGCGAAGATGTCGAGCCGGCCGTCGAGGTCGTAGTCGAAGAAGAAGATCCCGAAGGCGAGGGTGAGCATGCTCGCCCGGCCCACCGCGGACGCCGGGGCCTCGTCGACGTACAGGCCGTTTCCCTCGTTGTGGTAGAGGCCGATCATCTCGTTCGCGAAGTTGCCGATGAGGAGGCTCGGCCGGCCGCTCCCCGAGTAGTCCCCGGCGTCGACCCCCATCCCGGCGCGCGCGACGCCGGTCTCGCCGAAGGCGATCCCGGCCGTCGTGCCCACGTCGGTGAAGGTCCCGTCCTGGTTGTTGCGGTAGAGCTTGTTGGGCTGGGTGTCGTTGGCGAGGACGAAGTCCGGCCATCCGTCGCCGTCGTGGTCGATGAACGCGACCCCGAGGGCCTTCGAGGTCGGGTCGAAGAGCCCGGCCTTGCGGGTCACGTCCTCGAAGGTGCCGTCGCCCCGGTTGTGGAAGAGGGTCGGGCTCTCCCCCCGGTAGGACTCCGGCGTGCAGTAGGACTTCGTCTTGCCGTCGAGGGTGCAGAAGAGGTCCTTGTCGATCGTCCACGTCACGTAGTTGGCGACGACGATGTCGAGGTACCCGTCCCGGTCGTAGTCGAAGAACATCGCGCTGGTGCCGAACGTGCCCGGTCCCCGGGTCCCCGAGGTGGCGGTGACGTCGGCGAAGGTGCCGTTCCCGAGGTTCCGGAACAGGTGGTTGCCCCCGATCGCGGTCACGTAGAGGTCCTTCCACCCGTCGTTGTCGTAGTCGCCCGCGGTGACTCCGATCGCGAACATGGGGACGGCCAGGCCGGCCGCCTTTGTCACGTCCGTGAAGGTGCCGTCGCGGTCGTTGCGATAGAGGGCGGAGTAGGTGGGGGGGCCGGGGTGGCCGGGCCAGTTCGTGCCGTTGGCGAAGAAGATGTCGGGCCAGCCGTCGTTGTCGAAGTCGAAGACGGCGAGGCCAGAGCCCATCGTCTCCGGCAGGTACTTCCTTCCGTAGGCCCCGGAGTTGTGGCGGAAGGTGATGCCGGCGTAAGCGGTGCCGTCGGCGAACTGGATGCCGCCTTCGGACTGGGCGGGGGCCGGGAGCGGAGCGAGCGCGAGGGGGAGGACCACGGCGAGGACCAGCGCGGAGAGGCGCCCGAGGCTCAAGGACGGCCCCCGTTCGCGCGGATGGGCGGCGCGCCGGCGCCCGTCGGGGACGGAACCCCGGCCCCCCGATAGGCCGGCTCGCTCCCGGAGCCGGCCCCGTGCTCGTGGACGGCCTGCCGCTCGTTGTTGTCGTCGGGATGCAGCTGGCGGTAGGGGCCCGTGATCTGCTGGGCCGACTCGTCCGCCTTGAAGCGCCGGTAGAGCGCCTCGTGCTTCTTCGCCATCTCGCTGTCTCCGGCTCCCTGGTAGCTGAGCATCAGATTGTAGTGCGCCTGCAGGTCCTCGGGGTCGATCGCGAGCACCTGCTTCAGCTCGGCGATCGCCTCGGGGAAGCGGCGCTCGAGGAAGAGCAGTCGACCGATCTGGTTCCGCACCACGCGGTCCCGCGGGTAGAGCTCGGCCGCCCGCCGCAGGTGGGGAAGGGCCTCGTCGTACCGGCCCGCCTCCTTGAGCGCGGTGCCGAGGAAGAAGTGGGTCTTGGCGAGGCCGGGGTCCACCTCGAGGGCCTTGCGGAGCGCCTCCTCGGCCCCGTCGAGGTTCCCCTCGGTGAGGCGCGCCCGGCCGACGTTCACCCAGCCGTCCGCGTACTTCGGCTCCATCCTGGTGACGTTCAGGAAGGCGACCTCCGCCCCCTTCAGGTCTCCCTGCAGGAGGAGCCCGATGCCGTAGTCGTTCCACCTCTCGCGCACCGAAGGGTCGAGGAACGGCGCCGCCTTCGGCTCCGGAGCCGCCTTCGGCAGGACGCGGATCGCGGCCTGGGCCTCGTCCATGACCGTGACGGGGATGTCCGGGACGGCCTTGACCCGGCCCGACACCCCGCTCGTGTCGCCGGAGAAGATCCAGCGGCCGTCGTCGTGGGCGGCGGTCAGCGAGTAGCCCTTCTGCGCCGGGTCGCGCACCCCGGCGAAGGCCCATTGCGTGTTCCACCAGGCGAACTTGCGGTAGTTGAGCCTGGCCTTGACGGTGATTCGATCGCCACAGTCCTCCGGGATCCGGAGGCGGTAGTGGACGGTGTCGGCGGCGCCGGGCGGGATGAGGCGCACGTACGCGACCGACCGCGTCGCCCAGGCGTTGCGCTTGTTGATGACGTTGCCGTGCTCGTCGAGCTGCAGGCTCCGGTAGAAGTGGGCCCCCGGCTCCACCGGTCCCCGGCCTCCACCCGGCGGGTCCTCGGTGAAGCCGGAGTGCAGGATCTTCCTGCCGTTCGAGTCCACGACCTCGAGCTCCACCCAGACGTCGAAGGCGTCGACGGTGCCGCCCGGGAAGAAGTGGCCCACCCGCCGGGTCCGCACCACCACCTCGAGGCGCGCCGAGTCTCCCCGCCGCAGGGCCGCGTCCACCTTGTCGAGCGGAGCCACGACCTCGGCCGGCGCCGAGACGAAGGCCGAGGCGGCGCCGAAGGCGGCGGACTCCTCGCCGGCGGCGAAGGTCGTGCTGATCCGCGGCTCGCCGGCCCTGATCGCCCGCCCTCCCCGCGGCTCGCCCTCCCCCCTCGTCAGGCCGAACACGTCGATCGTCACCGCCCCCGACCTCAGGAAGGCCTGGGTCACCTGCATCTGCTCGTCGTCCTTGTTCACGAAGGGCAGCGCGGTGTTCGCGGCCGGGAAGCGGTGAGAGTGGACCTTGCCCTCTCGCGCCGCGGGGTCGCTCGACGGCACGAGGGGCATGTGGCAGTCGGCGCAACCCTGGGGCTTGGCCGGGTAGTAGAACGAGCGCGCGCCCTCCCCCGACACGCCGGAGGCCTGCCAGTTGTCGTACTCGTTGAAGCCGCGGATCCAGCGGTAGGAGTTGACCGGCACGTCGAGGTGGACCTTGTGGCAGGCCGCGCAGAACTGCGGGGTCTCGCGGGTGTGGAAGCTCTTCAGGAAGGTGCGCGAGTGGGGGCCGGGGTCGAGCCTCAGCAGGTAGTCGTGCCCGGCCCGGAGGACCGGGCTGTCGCTCGTCGCCAGATCGTGAAGGGGGGGGTACTCGATCGCGAAGTCGCCCTGGCCCATCGTGCTCTTGACGTGCACGATCGAGTGGCACGAGGTGCAGGCGAGCCCGGCCTGCGCCTCCGGGGTCTGCAGCTGCTGCCGGATGGGGACGTCGAACTTGCCGGCGAACACGACCGCGTGGTCGTGGCAGCCGGCGCACCACCGGGACGGCTTCGTCCCGATGACGTCCTGCATGTACTCGATCGACCTGCGGTACCACTGGTTGTTGAAGGACGCGAAGTGGTGGGCCGACGAGTTCCACTGGTCGTAGATCTCCCTGTGGCAGCGCGCGCACTCCTGGCTCTTCAGGAAGAAGTTGGAGGGCACCGGCGCCCCGGTGTTCGTCTCGGCGGAGGACGGGAAGAACGGTCCGCGCGGCCCCTGCCCTTCGCCCTCCATGGCGAGCGGCGGCAGCCCGGGGTTCGTGATCGGGCTTCGGGGCGGGTCGAGGTCGGCCGCGACGCGGACGACGGGGGCGGCGAGGGCGAGGAGAGCGGCGGCGGTCGAGGTCCAGCGAAGGGCGCCCTCCGGCAGGGCGAGAGGGCGACGCCAGCCGGCGGCGAGGGCGAGGAGCACGCCGAGACCGACGAGGCCGAGGTGAGCGTAGAGGAGCGGCCGGAAGTGCCGGGTCGCTCCGGTCACGAGAAGCGCCGCCCCGAGGGCGGAGCCGGCCCCGAAGGCGAGCGCGGCCGAGCGCCACGCGGCGCCGAGGGACGTCCAGCGGCGGCGCGCCAGCCGGCCGAGCGCAGCCAGGGCCGCCAGTCCGAGGACGGCATGCAGGATCACGTTACCGAAGTAGAAGAGGCTGGCCTCGGCCCGCGCGGCGAGGTAGACGCTGTTGAGGCCGAGCGCGAGCAGTGCTCCCGCCAGGGCCCGGTGCCGTCGATTCATCCCCCTCCCCGACGTCCCTGCGTCGCTCAATGGGCCACACCGCCCCCGAGGCCGAATGAGCAAACGAAGAGCGCCCGACCGGTCCCTGAGTCGTGCCCACGGGTGCGCCGGCATCCGGGCGGCGCACCCGTGCCGTCCACGAAACCGAAGCGCGGTCGAGCGCGCTCACTTGGATTGGCAAGCGTCGTGCCGGACGGATCTCCCGACCCGGGGCGCCCTCGACCCGTAGTATGTATGGGGCCTGATGCCACAAGCCGTGCGAGTACAAGCATTTGGATCGGTCATAGAGTCCGCGTGGCCGGACGCATCGCGAATGGCCTTTACGCCTTCCGCCCGAACCGCTCAGAACCGATCCAACGGCCCGCAAGTCGGATCCGGGTTTTCGAAGCGCGCGGCCTACTTCCGGCGGAAGCCGGGCTTCGGCTCGTCGCCTCGCGGCTGTCCTTCCGCCATCTGCTGCAGGTCCGCCCGCCGTTCCCGGACGAACTCGAGGAAGGCGCGCGTCGCCGCGGGCTGGAAGCGCGCGAGGGAGATGACCGCCACCGTCCTCCGCAGGCGGTGGCCCTCGATCTTCAGCTTGGAGAGCCAGCCCCAGGCCACCTCGTCCCGCACCGCCCAGGCCGGGAGGAGGGAGACGCCGAGCCCGCGCTCCACCATGAGCTTGATGAAGGACGTGTCGTTCGACTCGAGGGCGAGCGAGGGCTGGATGGCGACCTTGTTGAAGAACTGGTCGGTCGCGCGCCGGATCGAGCCGCCGCGCTCGAAGAGGATGAGCCTCTCCTTCCGGAAATCGTCGACGGTGGCTTCGGCCTTGCCGGAGAGCCGGTGCCCGTGCCCCACCGTGAGCACCAGCTCGTCCTCGAAGAGGTTCTCGATCTTCAGGGCCGGCGAGTAGACGGGCAGGGAGGCGAAGCCCACGTCGGCGGCCCCGTTCAGGATGTCCGCCACCGTCTCGTCGGTGCTCGCGGTGGTGCGGAACGAGACGTCGATGCGCGGCTGGGCGCGCATGAACGCCTCGAAGATCGGGGCGAACAGGTGCACGATCGCCTGGGTCGCCGCCGCCGCGCGCACCCGGCCCGCCGGCGAATGCTCCCCCCCCGCGACCCGCTCCCGGAGCGCCTCGGCCTCGTCGAGGAGGCGCACGGCGTGCTCGAGGGCGGCCTGCCCCGCGGGCGAGAGCTTGACCCCGCGCTTCGCGCGGATGAAGAGAGGCTCTCCGAGCTCCGTCTCGAGCGACTTGATCTGGTGGCTGACCGCCGACTGGGTGAGCCCCAGCCGCTCGGCGGCGCGGGTGAAGTTCAGCGTCTCGGCGACGACCCGGAACGTGCGGAGCTGTGAGAGTTCCATCCTCTCTCCCCCACTGGCCTCAAATCATCACGAAACTTCATGAATGATACCAGAGAGATCAAGAGGATCGCTTGACTCAGGGCAGGAAGACACCCGAGGATGCGGGGGGCAGCGTGAGGTGCAGCCGCCCGCCGTCGACGGTCGCGTCCCCGAGAGACCCCAGGCGGTCGTGCAGGCGCGTTCCATCGGCGAGGCCCAGCGGCGCGGCCGGCAGATCGAGAGCGACGGCCGCGTCGCCCGTGCTGAGGCCGACGAGCGCCGCCCCGCCGTCGAGGACGCGCGCGTAGACCCACACCTTGTCGGCGACGTGCAGGTTCACCGTCCGTCCGCGGCGAAGGGCCGGCGTCGCCTGCCGGAGGTGAAGGAGCGTCCGCACGTGGGCGTGCACGTCGGCCTCCTCGGCCGTGCGTCCCGCGGCGTCGAACGCGTTCCGCGGATCGCCGGGGAAGCCGCCCGGGAAGTCGCGGCGGTTGTCGGGGTCTCCCCCGCCGCGCATGGCGATCTCGTCGCCGTAGTAGACGAGCGGCGTGCCCCGGGCGGTGGCGAGGAAGGTGAACGCGGCCTTGAGTGCCGCAACCGTGGCCCCCGGCTCGCTCATGAAGCGCGGCACGTCGTGGAGCCCGAGGAAGGTGACGAGGGGCGCGGGATCGCGGTAGAGGTGGTCGCGGGCCAGCATCATCGCGACGTCGCGGAGCGAGCCGCGCTTGGCGAACGCCTCGCGGATCCTGAAGTAGAGCGGGAAGTCGAAGAGGGTGTCGATCCCGGAGTCGATCCCGTCGAACCGCGACACCCCGCCCTGGAAGAAGGAGACGAGCGCGGGGTCGCCGTCGAAGAGCTCCCCCACCACCCGGAGGTCGGGGTACTCCTTCTTGATCGCCGCCATCCAGTCCCTCCAGAAGCGGCGGTGGACGTAGGGCAGCGTGTCCTGGCGGATCCCGTCGAGGCCGCTCACCCCGACCCACCAGAGCGTGTTCTGGATCTCGTAGCGAGCCACCTCCGGGTCGTCCTGGTCGAGGTCGGGCAGGATGTCGATGAACCAGCCCTCGAGGGTCGCCTTCTGCATCTCCGGGGTCGCGTACGGGTCCTGGAGCGTCCATGTCTGCCACGTGTTCGCGAGGTGCTTCTCCAGCGTGCCGTAGTACCAGGTGGGCGTGGGCGGGTCGGTGACCCACGGGTGGTAGGGGCCGCTGTGGTTCGCCACCTGGTCCTGGATCACCTTGATCCCGAGCGCGTGCGCCCGGTCGACCATCTCGCGCAGCGTCGCGAGGTCGCCCAGGTGCTCCTCGACGGCGTAGAAGTCCACCGCACCGTAGCCATGGTAGTCGGTGATCGCCTGGCCGTCGTAGGTCTCGCGCTCGTTCTCGTGGTCGACGTTGTCGTACCAGGGGTTGAGCCAGATCGCGGTCACCCCGAGGTCCTTCAGGTACGGGAGCCGATCGATGACGCCCCGGAGGTCGCCCCCGTGGTAGAAACGGCCCCTCGTCCGGTCGAGGAGCCCCTTCGACACGACGGGGTCGTCGTTCGAGGGGTCGCCGTTCGCGAACCGGTCGGGCATCAGGAGGTAGATCGCGTCGTCCGGAGAGAAGCCCTGGAAGCGACCCCGCCGCGGCAAGGGGGCAAGGATCTGGAACGGGACGTCGGCCGCTCCAGAAGCGGTGCGGATGCCGATCGTCCTCGGGCCAGGCGCCGCCTGCGGGTCGATCGTCACGTCGAGGAAGGCGTACGTTCCGGCGGGGTTCACCTTGACCGGGCCCGCCCGGAGACCGGCCCCCGCCCTCGTCACCTCGGCGCCCGCGAGGTTCCGTCCCCGCACCAGGAGGCGCACGGGGTCGATCGAGTGGCGGGGCCACCAGCTCGGAGGCTCGGCCTTGAGGACGATCGGCGGCGCGGTCGCGGCGGCGGAGGCCGACGGCAGGAGGAGGAGGAGGGCCAGGGTCGGCCAGGCGGCGCGGTTCACGAGCGTGTCCCCTACTCCGTCTCTTCCTCGCGCACGCGGAGGGTCAAGAGCGAGGCGAGAACCATCGACGCGCCGCCCAGGAGCAGCGCCTTCGTGGCGTCGTTGCCGAGCCAGCGCTCCATCACGAAGCCGAGGCCGACCGAGGCCAGGATCTGCGGGAGCACGATGAAGAAGTTGAAGACGCCCATGTAGAAGCCCATCTTCGCGGGGGGCAGGGCGTTCGAGAGCATGGCGTAGGGCATGGCCAGGATGCTGGCCCACGCGACGCCCACTCCCACCATCGAGAGGAGGAGGAGGTGCGGCTCGCGGACGACCAGCACCGAGAGAAGCCCCAGGGCGCCGAGGGCCAGGCAGGCGATGTGGATGGAGCGGGCGCTCGAGCGCCTGACCAGGGCGAGCAGGAGGAAGGAGAAGCCGAAGGCCACCAGGTTGTAGGCGGCGAAGCAGACGCCGGCCCAGGAGACACCCTCCTGGTAGCGGCGCGCCGAGGCGAGCCGGTCGACGAGGGCCCCCGCGGCGGCCCCGAGGGCCACGGTCTCCGCCGCCCGCCCCGGAGCGAGGCCGTTCTTCCCGAGCAGCGAGGCCGCGGTGCGGACGAGCGGGTTCCTCCGCTCGGCCTCCGACGCCGGGGCGGCCGCGCTCGCGAGCGAGCGCTCGATCAGGCGGGCGATCTCGGCTGCGGTCACCTTCGAGCCGGGATCGGGCGGAGCGGCTCTCAGGCCGAGCATGGTCAGCAGGCCCTCGCGCGCGCCGCGCCCGGCCTCCCCGGAGGCCGGCGCGGCCCCGGCGACTCGCGCCTTCAGCTCCTCGTAGCCCCGGGCCACGGCCGCCGCCCCGTCGAGGAGGGGTGCGTTCTGGGGATCGTCGAGCGTCCTCTCCACGGTCGCGTTCGCGACCCCGAGAGGCGCGCCCCCGAAGACGCGCTTGGCGACTCCGGGCGCGAAGTAGATCCAGAGGCAGAAGAGAGAGAACCACGTGAAGAACTGCACGGCGGCCAGCTTCCGCATGGGGCCGGGCATCGACCCGATGCCCTGGTAGATCTCCCGGAACGCGTGGCCGAGGCCGGAGGTCTCCCGCTTCGCCCTCTCGAAGGCCGCCAGGTCTTCGGGCGGGTACTCGGGGGTGCTGACGACTGTGTAGAGCACGGCGAGGAAGAACACGAAGGACCCGATCGTGAAGGCCACGTGGACGGTGGGCGGGATCGCGCTTCCGACCGTGGACTCCCCGCTCACCCCGAAGCCGTGAGTGAGGACGTAGGGGAGGGCCGAGGAGAGGACGGCGCCCGCGCCGATCAGCAGGCTCTGCATGGCGAACCCGCTCTTCCTCTGCTCGTGCGGCAGCATGTCGCCGACGAAGGCCCGGAAGGGCTCCATGCTGATGTTCACCGAGGCGTCGAGGATCCAGAGGAGGCCGGCCGCCATCCAGAGGGCACTCGAGTTCGGCATGGCGAGGAGGGCGAGGCTGGCCGCGATCGCGCCGCCCAGGAAGTAGGGACGGCGGCGGCCCAGGCGGTTCCAGGTGCGGTCGGAGAAGTAGCCGATGATCGGCTGGACGACGAGGCCGGTGAGCGGCGCGGCGAGCCAG
>Ga0335082_10004634_pt1 | contig 15002 bp, 10 predicted proteins | sample Lox_Sample_41_FD_206718 | JGI IMG/M metagenome (GOLD analysis project Ga0335082, IMG submission 206718) | Soil microbial communities from Loxahatchee National Wildlife Refuge, Florida, United States - Lox_Sample_4.1 | ecosystem: Environmental > Terrestrial > Soil > Wetlands | place: USA...
CAGCGCCGGGTCCGTCGTCTTCTGGACCGGCTCCCGTTTCGGCTTTCCGGCCAGCGCCTTCAACTTCAAAATGGCCTCGATGATTTTCCGGATCTCGGCGTGGGCGAGGGAGATGGCGTCGATCATCGTCTGCTCCGAAAGCTCGTTGGCGCCGCCCTCCACCATCATCACGGCCTCCGTCGTGCCGGCCACCACCAGATTCAGGTCGCTCGACTCGATCTCGGAAAAGGACGGATTGACGACGAAGCGGCCTTCGATCCGGCCCATCCGGACGGCCGCGACCGGGTCCTTGAGCGGGATGTCCGAAAGGGTCAGGGCCGCGGAGGCGGCGGTGATCGCGAGCACATCGGTCACGTTTCCCTGATCCGCCGACAGGACCGAGGCCGTCACCTGGGTGTCATAATAAAATCCCTTCGGAAAGAGCGGGCGCAGGGGCCGGTCGATCAAGCGGCCGGCCAGGATCTCCCGTTCGGCGGGACGGCCTTCGCGCTTGAAGAAGCCGCCGGGAATTTTCCCGGCCGCGTAGGCCTTTTCCTGAAAATCCACCGTGAGCGGAAGAAAATCCACCCCCGCCTTGACGACCTTGGAGGCCACCGCCGTGGCCAGCACGACCGTATCGCCGTACCGGGCCGTCACCGCGCCGTCGGCCAGCTTGGCCATGCGACCGGATTCCAAGGACAATATCTTATCCCTGACGTCTAATTCGACTTGATGAACCATGGAATACCCCCTTTGTGATTAACGATGTGATCGGTTCGCATACGGTTGGTCGTAACGAAAGCCCGCCGGGATCAATCCCTTCCGGGCCGCGACTCGGGGGCAGGAAGTAGGGAGGCATGCGCCACGGTCGGCCGAGGCACATCCCTTCCTATCTCCTTCTCCCAAGATCGGCTGTCACACTCCGATGGACGAGCTATTTACGAATGCCGAGCTTCTCGATGATCTGCTTGTAACGGTTCAGGTCTTCCCGCTGGAGATAATCCAGCAGTTTCCGACGCTGGCTGACCATCCGGAGCAGGCCGCGCCGGGAATGATGATCGTTCTTGTGACTCTTGAAATGATCCGCGAGCGAATTGATCTGGCTGCTGAGCAACGCGATCTGGACCTCCGGCGAACCGGTATCCTTCGGATGGCTCGCAAACTTCTTGATCACCTCGACTTTCTGTTCCTTTTCCAGCATGACCCTGTCTCCTTTCTTATCTTATCGGTAACCCGCGACCCCTTCCTCTTCCAAACGTTACGGATCCTCGACCGGCACCAACAATTTATCCAGCTTGAACAGATCTCCCTTGCGGTCCCGTTCCGTCCCGGCGTTTTCGGACCACCCCACCAGGGCCTCCGCCAAGGCGATCAAAACACCGGAAGCATTATACACTAAAACAGGCTGTCCTGTCTTGAATTCTTTTGGCAGCCGTCCCACCGCCTTTAGACCGATCGGGGCGCCGTGCATCAGCAAGCGGGCGCCGTGGCCCGTCACGCTCATGCTGGGAAAATCCTTCAAGACCGCGTGGGCCGGCAGGATCCGCTCCCGGATCCGGCCCGCCTTCACGTCCGCTTCCAGCGCCGGAAGGGTCAGGGCATCCTCGATCCGGAAAGGGCCCGAACGCGTGCGTTCAAGCCGGCGGAGGTGGGCCCCCGGGCCGAGCCGCTCGCCGATATCGGCGCACAGGGTCCGGACGTAGGTGCCCTTGGAGCAGGCCACCTCCATCGTGACGTCGACGCCTTCCATTTTCAACAGCTCGAGGCGGTGGATGACGACGGTCCTCGGCGGGCGATCGACCTCCCGGCCGGCCCGGGCCGCCTTGTACAGCGGCTGTCCGTCGACTTTCACGGCGGAATACATCGGCGGGATCTGCCGGATCGCCCCGTGAAACGAAACGAGGGCGTCCCGGACGCGACCTTCCGTCAGGCCTTCCGCCTCGCGGCGGGAAAGCACCTTCCCGGTGGCATCCTGGGTGTCCGTCGTCTCTCCGAGGCGCATCACGGCGCGGTATTCCTTGTCGGTCTCGGTCAAAAACCGGGCCAGTTTGGTGGCCTTTCCCAGGCAGATCGGGAGGACGCCGGTGGCCGCCGGGTCCAGCGTGCCGGTATGCCCGATTTTCTGGATTTTCAGCACGGACCGAAGACGGGCCACGACATCGTGGGAGGTCCAGCCCGCTTCCTTATTCACGTTCAAGAATCCGTCCATCATAATAATAAACCAACCCGAACCGTAAGGGCGCAATTCATCGCGCCCTTAATAGGGCATGATCAATCATGCCCCTACACCGTCAAAGCCTGTTTTAACCGGTCGATCAGATAGCCCTGGAGATAATCCCGGGATTCCGCCAGCTCGAAACCGGCCGCGGCCGGATGCCCTCCGCCGCCGAACTGCCCGGCCAATCGCGCCAGATCGGTCTCGCAGGCGGGGGTCTTGCGGAGACTGATCCGGTGGTCTTCCAGATTATATAACAGGAATATCGAGGCCGGCTCCTCCCGATCCCCGCCGGGCGCCACGCTCTGACGAAGGCTGTCGGCCACCTCGCTGGTGTAGCCGTTGCAAATCACGGCCACGATCCTCACACCGTTTTCCAGGGTTCTTTCCAGGCGGGTCCGGTTCGCCAGGGCGACGCTGGCGGCCAATTCCCGGCTGGCGCGGCGATAGGCCTCCTCCATCCGGGGGGAATACCGGAGATCTCCATTGGTGCGGAGGAGTTCCCGGTAGGCGGCCGTCCCTCCCAGGGCGGCCACCGTCAACGCCAGTTCGCGGGAGCCCCGGCGCCGGTGCAGCCAACGGTCGTTATCATCCGCCAGGAGGACCACCGGTTCGAAGCGCTTCAACTCCGCGGGGGCCGGACCCAGAAGATCCTCCGCCGAGATCAGATAGTCATACAATAGCCGGGCGGCCGAGAACCGACGGCTGGCGACCCAGCCGGTCAGCCCGAGGGCCTGAATCTCCCGTTCTTCTTTCTCGACCGCGATCGAGTGGTGGTCGATCCAGAAAACCCTCCACCCCCGGCGGATGAGGTCTTTGAAAAGCGCCTCGGTCTTCGGCTTCTTCCAGGTTATATCCGCAATCCACAGGTCCTGGGGCTCTTTCGAATTCCGCGTCACCTCTTCGATCACCCGATCCACCTCGGAGGGATGGGTGAAGACCGGCCTCGCCCTTGGCTCCCCGTAGAAGCGTCCGATGCAGACCGCGGAGGTGATTCCATCCAGGCAGAACGGGCCGTGAGTGACGATGATCGCGGATCGATCAATCCGCCGACCGCCGCCCGGCTTTTCCTTCTCCGCCGAGAGGGTTCGCGAACCGGCCCGTTGGGCCGTCCGGGCCGACATCTTTTTAGGGGTCGCGGGACGGCTTTTCATGAAGGGGACTCTTTCACCTTTTCCATCAGCTTGAAAATCTTCGCGGCCTCTTCCGCCGTATGGTCTTCATGAAAACTCAGTTCCGGAACGAAGCGGAGCTTCAGCCTTCGACCCAACTCGCTGCGGATAAACGACCGGGCCTTTTCCAGGCCCTGGAAACTCCGGGCGGCATCCGGGCCCAGGACGCTGATAAAGACCTTGGCGTTCCGCAGATCCTCCGACACCTCCACCGACGTGACGGTGACGAATCCGACGCGGGGGTCCTTGACCTTGGTCATCAGGATGTCCGCGATCTCCATCCGGATCTGATCCCCGACCCGTTCCGAGCGTTTGTATTCGACCATGGCGGCCATCATCCCGTCATCGGTTCACAGCAGTTCCAAATGGGTGTTGATGATGTCCACCCGGGGCGTCCCGCGGATCGCCCCGATCACCTTGTCCAATACCTCGTTGACAAAATCCTTCCGGTTGCCCACGCAGGCCACCCCGATCACCGTCTTTTGCCAGAGATCCTGATCGCCCACCTCGGCGATCGAGACGTTGAAGCGTTGTCTCACACGGTCCTTGAGGCTCTTGAGAACCTGTCGTTTGTCTTTGAGCGAGCCGTTGTCCGGAAGAAACAACTCGATGGTGCAGACCCCGACGATCATGTGATATGCGGATGAGGTCAGAGTTTGGCGGCGATTTTATCGACCACAAAGGCCTCGATCACGTCCCCTACCTTGAGATCATTGTAATTCTCGATGCCGATCCCGCATTCGTAGCCGGCCTGGACCTCCCGCACATCGTCCTTGAAGCGTTTCAGGGAGGAGAGTTTGCCCGTGTAGACCACCACGCTGTCGCGCAGAAGACGGACGCCCGAGCCGGCCCTCGCGATCATTCCCTCGGTGACGTAGGCCCCGGCGATCGTCCCCACTTTCGAGATGTTGAAGACCTGACGCACTTCGCAGCGCCCCGTCACCCGCTCCTTGAGGGTCGGCTCCAGCAGTCCCTCCATCGCCGCCCGGATATCGCCGATCGCATTATAAATGATGTCGTAGGTGCGAACATCCACCTTCTCGCGCTCCGCCAGGGCGGCCGCCTTGGATTCCGGCCGCACATTGAACCCGATCACGATCGCGTTGGACGCGCTGGCCAGCAGGACGTCCGTCTCGGTGATCCCGCCCGCGCCGGTGTGGATGACATTGAGCTTCACGGCCGGCGTGCTCAGCTTGTTCAAGGACTCCAACAAGGCTTCCGCGGAGCCTTGAACGTCCGTCTTCAAGATCAGGTTCAGTTCCTTGACCGTGCCTTCCTTGATCTGGCTGTAGAGGTCTTCCAGGGTGACGCGGCGCTGCTGCGCGAGCTTGGCCGTCCGTTCCTTCTGCATGCGGTTGGCGGCGATCTCCCGGGCGACGCGCTCTTCCCGGACCGCCGCGAACGAATCCCCGGCCTGCGGCACGCCCGGCAGGCCGATCACCTCCACCGGTTGCGAAGGCCCGGCCGAATCGACCTTCTTCCCGACATCGTTGATCAGGGCCCGGACGCGCCCGTAGAAGCTCCCGGTGACAAAGGCGTCCCCCACGTTCAGCGTCCCCGACTGGACCAGGACCGTGGCCACCGGCCCGCGCCCCCGGTCCATCTTGGCCTCGATGACGATCCCCTTGGCCAGACGGCCCGGATCGGCCTTGAGCTCCAGCACGTCCGCCTGGAGCAGGATCATCTCAAGCAGGCTTTCCAGGTTCAGCCGTTTCTTGGCCGACACCTCCACAAAGATGGACTGTCCGCCCCAGGCCTCCGACAAAAGGTTGTGCTCGGCCAGGGCGTTTTTCACCCGCTCCGGATTCGCCTCGGGCTTGTCGATCTTGTTGATCGCCACGATGATCGGGACATTCGCCGCGCGGGCGTGGTTGATCGCCTCGATCGTCTGGGGCATGACCCCGTCGTCGGCCGCCACGACCAGCACCACGATGTCGGTCACCTTGGCCCCACGCGCCCGCATCGCGGTGAAGGCCTCGTGGCCCGGGGTGTCGAGGAAGGTCACGGTCCGGTCCCCCACCTTGACGGTGTAGGCGCCGATGTGCTGGGTGATCCCGCCCGCCTCGCCGGCCGCGACCTTGGTGGACCGTATCGCATCCAGAAGGGAGGTTTTCCCGTGGTCGACGTGACCCATGATCGTGACGACCGGAGGACGCGGCCGCAGATCGCCCTCCGCCGGGGCTTCCTCTTCCGACAACATGTCCTCCTCCGTCTGTCCGTGGACGACCTCGGCCTTCAAGCCGTGGCTTTCGGCGATCAGGACGCCGGCCGAAAGATCCATCGGCTGATTGATGGCCGCCATCGTCCCCATTTCCATGAGCTTGCGGATCACTTCCGTCGATTTCTGTCCGATCAGCTCGGCGAACTCCTTCACCGTAAGCCCCTCGGAGAGCTTGATGATCTTCTTGCGCGGCTTGGTGATCTCGACGACGCCGGCCGGCGCCGACGATCTCTTATGCCGGTCCTCGCGATGCGTCGACGGACGGATATCCCGCCAACTGCTCAGTTCGACCTGATACTCTTCAAGGGGATTCTCCCGGCCCTTCTTCGCCTTCCGGACCTTCTTGCCGCGTTGCTTCAAGCGATCGGACAGCTCCTGCTTGGCCAACTCAAAGAGGTCGGTCTTGAGGAGCTTGTGCTTGACCGGGGCGGCCACGGAGGCGGGGCCCGCGGGCGACGGAGTGGCCGGACCCCCGGGAGGGGTTCCTTCCGCGACGGGCGGAGGGGCCGCTTCGGATAGGGAAGCCGCCTGGACCGACGGCTCGGCCGGTGGAACCCCCGCGGTCGGGGGTGCGGATACGCCCTGCAGATCCGACGGTGCCGACGGCGCATGGGGGGCCGAAACGGCCGCGACGGGCTCCGCCACCGGCTCCGCTTTCTTCTTGATGAGGATCCGCGTCTTTTTTTCAGGCTCGGGCGGAAGGACCGGCTCCGCTTTCTTGAGCTTGACGGTTTTGACCGCCGGCTTCGCCGTTTTTTGGGACGGGGCGGCCGCCTTGGCCGATTTCCCGGCCGCCGCGGGCTTCTGGGCATTGGTCTTGACCGGGGCCTCGGCCCCTTTCTTGGCCGGCTTGGCCGCCGGTGCCGCCTTTTTGTATTTTTCGAGAATTTTTTTGACGGCCGACTCTTCCACCGTCGCGGAGAGGCTGGAGGCCCGGCTGCCGAGGGCTTTCAACTCGGCCAATAAATCCTTCGTCGTGACTTTTATCTTTTTAGAGAGATCGGATACTTTCATATTTTTCCTGGTTGTGCCCGCCGGTTTGATCCGCGCAGCCGCAGCGGCCCGGTCGGGTTATTCGGACGGTTTCGCCGTCTCCTCCTCCACGGGTTGCTCCGCCTCGCCCGCAGACGGAGCGGAATCGGCCTTCTTTTCCTGGCCCTGGAGATGCCCCTGGGCCGCGGAGAGAATCCGCTCGGCGGTCTTCTCTCCGATCTTCGGAACCTCCATCAATTGTTCCTTCGTCGCCGCGGCGATCTTCTCGATCGAATCAAACCCGCCCGCCGTCAAGGCCTCCAACAATTTTTTTCCGATGCCCGGAAGGTCGGTCAGCCCTTCTTCTTTTTTCCCGCCCTCGGATCCCGCCGCCGGGAGACCGGCGGCCGCGGCCCATTCGGCATCCCGCGCCTTCTGCCGGGCCTCGGCCTCGGCCTGCGCCCGGTGCTCTTGAGCGATCGCCTCCTCGATTTCCTCGGCGCGCTCCTGGGCCCGCTCCTTTTCATACTCGCTCTCGCCCATAATGTCAATCTTCCAGCCCGTCAGCTTGGCCGCCAGGCGGACATTCTGGCCGTTCTTCCCGATCGCCAGGGAGAGCTGGTGGTCCGAGACCACGACGAGCGCGGTCTTCTTCTCCTCGTCGGTCCCGACCTTCTCCACGGCGGCCGGGTTCAGCGCCTCCCCGATGAAGACGCGGGGGTCCGCGTTCCACGCGATGATGTCGATCTTTTCGCCGCGGAGCTCGCGCACCACGGCCTGAACGCGGGACCCCTTGACCCCCACGCAGGCCCCCACCGGGTCGACGGCCTGATCCTTGGAATGGACCGCGATCTTGGTCCGGTCCCCGGGCTCGCGCACGATGCCCTTGATCTCGACGATCTTCTCGGCCACCTCGGGCACTTCCAGTTTGAACAGCTCCGAGACGAAATTCGGATGAGTCCGGGACAGGATGATCTGCGGCCCCTTGGCGGATTTCTTGACCTCCAGCAGCAGCGCCCGGATCCGGTCGCCGCGACGGTAATTTTCGCGCGGGGCCTGCTCCGAGACCGGCAGCAGCGCCTCGGTCTTGCCCACCTCGACGATGTAATTCCGCCGCTCGTGCCCCAGGACGATGCCGTTGACCATTTCCCCCTGGCGTCCGGCGTACTCCTTGTAAACCGCCTCCCACTCCGCCTCGCGGACCCGCTGGAAGATGATCTGCTTGGCCGTCTGCGCGGCGATGCGGCCGAAGTCGCCCGTCTCGAGCAACAGGCCGATCTCGTCGCCCAATTCGGCGCCGGCATCCACGTTCTTGGCCTCCTCCAGGGAGACTTCCGCCTTGGGATTCTCGACCGTCTCGACGACCTTCCGGAGCGAGACCACCTCGATCTCCCCGGTCTGACGGTCGAGCCGCACCTGGACGTTTTCGTTGGCGCCGTAGCGTTTCTTCGCGGCGGTCTGGACCGCCATCTCGACGGCGCTCGCGATCTTCTGGCTGTCGATGCCCTTTTCCCGGCCGATCTGCTCGATCACGGCCAATAATTCACGATTCATGAAAATCTTCCTCCGTTATTACGACAAACGACGATATTAGTGTGATGCCCAGCGGGTGGCCGCAGGCGGGGCGCCCCACCGAGCGCAGCCGGGGTCCCTACACCGGGCGGGGTGGCGAGCACGGTGGGGCTGCCGAAGGACAGGACCCGCCGGCAAAAAATGATTAAGATAGCTTGTATTATTATCAGTAATTCCGTACGCATTTCTTCCTTTTTCTTCACCACTCCACTTCAAGCCGCGCCTGGGCGATATCCGCCAGGCTGACCTGGATGGGTTCCCCCTCTTCGGGCTGAACCTCGACGCGTTCATCCAGAAGACCCTTCAAGCGGCCGATGACGACCCACGCCCCGTCCCGCGGCTGTGTCAGCTTGAGCCGGACCAGCTTTCCCACGGACCGCCGGTAGTCCTCGGCCTTTCGCAACGGCCGGTCCAGCCCCGGCGAGGACACTTCCAGAAGATAGGCGTTGGGAATGGGATCGGCCGCGTCCAGCGCATGGCCGACGTAGCGGCTCACCTGCTCGCAGTCGTCGACATTCACGCCGCCGGGCTTGTCGATGTAAATCCGCAGATGGCCCCGGTGCCCGTGGCCGGACAGCTCCAGATCGACGAGTTCCAGACCCATGGAACTCAGGATGGGAACCACAACCTCCCGGATTCGCTCGATGATCGTTTGAGTATCCTGGGCCATCGCCTATCGCGCCAAATGAAAAAAGTGGGCGGAACCGCACCCACTTTAGACTTTTATTTTATATCACACTGTTTTATAAAAAGCAAGAGCAAAGTCCAATTGTATCGCCAGGCACGGGACGACTCCGCACGGCAAGGATATGGAACCGGACGGGGCATCGGCCGCAGCCCTCCACAGGGTCAATTCTCCGTAGGGCCTGTTCGGAAAACTGAGCGGCCGAGCCCCGAGTCCGGTTCAATTTTTATCGCAAGCCGCCCGCCGGATGCCCGGGGTACGGCCTTTATCATTATATATAGTCATCCTCCGGTCACGGCGTCACCGTGATCGTTCCGCCGGTGCAGCGCGTGTTGTTGCCCTCATCCGATTCGGCCACCTTGTTATTCTTGTCCGCCTGGATACAGACATAATAATCCCCCGGCGGTGTCGTCGCGGGGACCCTCACCACCGTCGATGCGGTGCTCGTGGCATTGATTGCCAGCGAGGCAATCGTCCGCGTCGTGGTCGAGACAACGTCATCCCCGCCCCCGTAAGCTGCGTCAATCGAAAGATGAAACGCCACGACGGACGAGCCGGCTTTCGCGCCGCCTTGGTTCTTGATCGAATTGGAAACGGTAATGGTCCTTCCCGCCTTGACCGTTGTCGGCGTGGCAGATAGGGCGCTGACGATCAGATCCGCCTTCGGAAGCGTGACTGTAACGCCGCTGCATAGCGTGTTGTTCCCTTCATTTCCTCCTTCGTTCACTTGATTCAGTGAATCGGCCTTCGCGCATAGATAATAGGTGCCGCCCGGCGCATTGGAGGGAATCGCAAGACTGGTCGTCGCGGTATTCGACGCCCCCGCCCCCAACGACCTCACCACACGAATCGTCGATAGGACCACATCATCGCCGTCCCCATAGGTCGTATTGCCGGACAGGTGATAGGCGATTCTAAATGCCGTGCTCGCCGTACCGGAATTGCTTACCGTATCGGTGACCGAAAGCGTGCCGCCTTGATTCACCGACGCGGAACCAGGACTTACATTCGTCATGAACAGATCGGGCTGCGTCGGAACTACTGTTAGCGTCGTGCTCCCGCTAACGCTGCCCGAGGTGGCCGTGATCGTGGTGGTGCCGGGACTGAGACCGGCGGCCACGCCATTGGCGTTGATCGTGGCGACACCGGTGTCGCTGCTGGTCCAGACTACCGCAATTACAGTGCCACTGACCGTCTCCGGGGTGGGGGAGAAATATCCCCCCCAGCATTTTACCGCGCCATCGGAAAGTAGCGCGCAGGTGTGATGTGTTCCGGCGGCAACCGCCGTGGCGGTGGAGATCCCGAAGACCGAAACCGGGGTGAAGGAGGCTTCGGTCGGGCTTCCATCGCCCAGCTGGCCTGAGCCCCAGCATTCGACCGTGCCATCGGAAAGTAGCGCGCAGGTGTGCTTTTCCCCGGCGGCAACCGCCGTCGCGGTGGAGATCCCGAAGACCGACACCGGCGTTACGGCATTGGCAAAAATCCCGCTCGTCCCATCGCCCAGCTGGCCATACAAGTTAAACCCCCAGCATTTCACGGTGCCATCGGAAAGTACCGCGCAGGTGTGATATAGCCCGGCGGCAACCGCCGTCGCGGTGGAGATCCCGAAGACCGACACCGGAGTCGAGAAATTCGAGCCGGTCCCATCGCCCAACTGGCCTGATCCGTTGCCCCCCCAGCATTTGACCGTGCCATCGGAAAGTAGCGCGCAGGTATGCTGTCCCCCGGCCGCAACCGCCGTGGCGGTGGAGATCCCGATGACCGAGACCGGATATGGGGAAAAATTCGGGCCCGTCCCATCGCCCAGCTCGCCAGAGCCGTTATTCCCCCAGCATTTGACCGTGCCATCGGAAAGTGCCGCGCAGCTGTGATCTGATCCGACGGTAACCGCCGTCGCGGTGGAGATCCCGAAGACCGACACCGGGGTGGTACTACATGCAAAGCCATTACAACTCTCTGGTCCGATATTTGTCCCAATGCCCAGCTCACCATCGTAGTTATACCCCCAGCATTGGACCGTGCCATCGGAAAGTACCGCGCAGGTGTTATTACCCCCCGCAGCAACCGCCGTCGCGGTGGAGATCCCGAAGACCGACACCGGAGTCAACGAAGGCATGGTGGTCCCATTGCCCAGCTGGCCATAGAAGTTATCCCCCCAGCATTTCACCGTGCCATCGGAAAGCAGCGCGCAGGTGTTATTACCCCCCGCAGCAACCGCCGTGGAGGTGAAAATCCCGATGACCGAAACCGGGGAGGAGGAATCGGTCGTGCTTCCATTGCCCAGCTGGCCAGAGCTGTTAGCCCCCCAGCATTGCACGGTGCCATCGGAAAGTAGCGCGCAGGTGTGCTGTGTCCCGGTGGAAACCGCCGTGGCGGTGGAGATCCCGAGGACCGATACCGGCGTTACGGCAATATTCAGGCTCGTCCCATCGCCCAGCTGACCAGAGGCGTTATACCCCCAGCATTGAACCGTGCCATCGGTAAGTACCGCGCAGGTGTGAAGATACCCCGTAGAAACCGCCGTGGCGGTGGTAATGCCGCTGACCGGAACTGGTACAGTACTACAAGGTTCACCATCGCAATCCTGAGGTCCGGTATTCGTCCCATTGCCGAGCTGGCCAAAAACGTTATACCCCCAGCATTGGACCGTGCCATCGGAAAGTAGAACGCAGGTGTGCCAAGACCCCGCGGCAACCGCCGTGGCGGTGGAGATCCCGAAGACCGACACCGGGGCGGAGGAATCGGTCGTGCTCCCATTGCCCAGCTGGCCATAGTGGTTATATCCCCAGCATTCGACCGTGCTGTTGGAAAGAAGCGCGCAGGTGTGAGAATACCCCGCAGAAACCGCCGTGGCGGTGGAGATCCCACTGACCGCAACCGGAGTGGCACTACAAATACCCCCACAGCCAGGGCCGACGGTTGTCCCATTGCCCAGCTGGCCAGAGGAGTTATCCCCCCAGCATTTGACCGTTCCATCGGAAAGCAACGCGCAGGTGTGCTCTGATCCGGTGACAATCGCCGTGGCGGTGGAGATCCCGCTAACCGAAACGGGAGTGGCGCTACAAAATCCTCCACAGTCAGTGACGGGGGTTCCCCCATTGCCCAGCTGGCCGTAAAGGTTACTCCCCCAGCATTGGACCGTGCCATCGGAAAGTACGGCGCAGGTGTGAGTTTGCCCGGCAGCAACCGCCGTGGCGTCAGAGATCCCGAAGACCGACACCGGAGTCAACGAAGGCATGGTGGTCCCATTGCCCAGCTGGCCAGAGCCGTTACCCCCCCAGCATTGGACTGTGCCATCGGAAAGTAGCGCGCAGGTGTGATATTGCCCAGCGGCAACCGTGCTGGCCGGGCTTAGAACCCGTGAAGAACTATCACTAAAGGTCCCCGTGGCCGTGAACGGCTGCGTCTGGCCCACGGAAATCGTAGGATTGGCCGGGGTCACATCAATCGAAGGTAGCGACTGGGCCTCAGATGTCTGGTGACTGAGCAAAGAAAATAAAAGAATGGCGAATCCCAACAACGCTGGCTTCGTTTCCCTACACAAAACATTCATGGAATCCTCCTATTTGTATAGAATGACAACCCCAAAAACCACAAAAGCCTTCCCCCGAGCCTCGGCTCAGGAGAAGGCCTATTGAAATTCCCCTCGGCATCAATCGCCCCAGAAGGCATAATTGATCCTTTATAGAGTCGCCGGAAACCGGGCCCTTGTATACGCAGGAGGTTCTGATCCTGCGAACGGCCTCCGGCCTCTACGAAAAATAATTTAAAGCTGTGTGAAAAATTGGGAGAAAATTGCGGCTTAGTATATGCACGATTTTAATTGAAATGTCAACTACACAAAAGTATTGTTTTCATGGGTGGAGCCTATATCCATATACACAAAGTAGATAGACAGGGCAAGATCGTCCAATGACGATCTTATACCTCAATTTAGCCATCTCTTGCCGCCCTAAGTTTTTACCGAAATACCCCGTTTTTGTCCGATGAAATACCCTGTTTAGGGTATTGACCTTGGCCCATATATGTATGATTATGTTGTTAAGATTTTGATGCTCTTTTCATAATGAGTTAGTTCTTAGAGACCGAGCGCCGGACGTCAGGATTCATGGAAATTCCTGGGGTAGGAAACAGTGCCTTTGGTATCTCTATAGAGCTACAGGAAGGACCGATCTGCTATCCATGGCAATCGATGTCATGTTACCCCAAACAGGCCTTCTGCCCGGCCCACGCCCGGCAGAAGGCTTCTGTTTTTTTTGAGAGGAGAATCCGATGACCGTCCCACGTTTCAAACGCTGCACTTGGTTGGGCTCCATGAGCTTCCTGCTTTTTTTACTCTGTTTGCCCGCGAGCGGCTTTGCGGAAGAACACCCGCTTGGAATCTCGCTGGCCTTCCGGTACGCGGGTCTTACCGGAGATGAAGAGTCGGGGGTCAAATGGTCGGATCTCTACGATAACGGCATCGGCGGAAGTCTCGAAATCAGCTATCGGACCAATCCGGCCGTTGCCATTCTCGGCGGGATCGCATACGATCAATTCGCCGGGACGGACATCACACTCTGCTGTCCGGTCATCACCGGGAAATTCAACGACCAGAACCCGCTCACGTTCTATGTGGGCGCGAAGTTTTATATATTACAGATGGCGGGACCCGCCAAAAATCCCGCGGACCCTTATCTCCGGCTGGACCTGGGTCTGACCCGTTTCGATAAGCTCGAATTCGAGGGGATTACGGTGGGAGATCCGGTCACGAAGTCGAGTTGGGATGTCGGGGTGGGCGTCGATGTCCCGTTGTCGCCGCTTGCGGCCTTCTTCGTCGAGCTGAAATATCAGGATTACGGGAAACCCGACCAGGCGGGTGATACACTCAGAGCCTATCCGATCTCCGTCGGGATCCGGTACTCTCCGTAACGAAGCCGCACCACCGGGACGCGCCTGCGTTCACGCGGGGGCCCGTCTTTAATTTCCCTTCCTTTTATCCCTCCTGCCGGCCCCTTTTTTGGCCCCAATCCGTCCCTATATATAATGATGCAGATCGAATATATGGCCCATTTTTCCTGTCATATGATAACAACCCCTCCTTTCAATATTTTTTTTAAAGTCATTATGGGCTCCTATTTTTGAATAGGAGTTTCACACAATCCGGCTGGTTATGGGACCACTGAAAATTTAATCCATATTTAACCCGATCTTGACCTTGCACTAACCCGCCCCTGCTATAGTCCACTTGCTTTTCACGAAGGTCCAATGGCTCGAAAAACAACCAAAGGAGGATTACTGATGAAAAGAGTCATTCTACTCCTGGCGATCGTGTACGCTGTCGGCATGTCGTATATGGTCAGCCCCGCGATCGCGGGCCGCCACGGCAGAGCGCACGACAAACCGCTTACAGTGGCCGTGTTTGGAGATTGGCCGTACAGCACCGACTTACTTGATAACGCGCCTTTGTTGCTCGACTCCGTGAACGACGATCCGGATGTCAGCCTCGTGATCCATGTCGGCGATATCCACTCCGGGAGTATGCCCTGCACGGGCGCCGGATTGGATCCCGTTCCCCCGGGCGCCGATCCCGCCTGGAATCAGGGGATCTTTAATATCTTCGAGCAATTCACGGACCCGGTCGTTTACACGCCCGGCGACAACGAATGGACGGACTGCCACAAGACTAAAGAATTCTCAAGCGGCTATCCCTTGAACGAACTGGCGGCCGTCCGGAGCCTGTTCTTTCCGGATCCGGGCTACACCATCGGCGGCGATCAGAAAGAAGTGGACTCGCAGGCCCTGGAATACAATCCGAAGCATCCCACCGACGCCCAGTTCGTCGAGAACGTCATGTGGAAGCGGTCCGATGTGGTCTTCGTCACATTGAACGTCCCCGGGTCCAACAACGATGGTCTGCCCTGGAGCGGCGCTTTCCTGGACGAGCCGGCTCGCCTTCAGGAAGTGGCGGAGCGCAACGCGGCCAATCTGCGCTGGTTGGACCGCGCCTTCAAAAAAGCCAGGGAAGCCGCGGCGGTGGTGATCGCCGTTCAAGCGGACATGTGGGATCCCGAAGCGATCGGCGGCGATGGGCTCGAAGGCTACGATGATTTTGTCCAGGCGCTGGCGGACCATGCGGTCGATTTTCGACGCCCGGTGCTCTTGCTCAACGGCGATTCTCACGTTTATGAAGCGGACCAACCCCTC
>Ga0335082_10004636_pt1 | contig 14999 bp, 17 predicted proteins | sample Lox_Sample_41_FD_206718 | JGI IMG/M metagenome (GOLD analysis project Ga0335082, IMG submission 206718) | Soil microbial communities from Loxahatchee National Wildlife Refuge, Florida, United States - Lox_Sample_4.1 | ecosystem: Environmental > Terrestrial > Soil > Wetlands | place: USA...
ATGCAACCACAAGCTGCAAACGACCTTCGGTCTACTCTTGCCCGACTGGCGGGTGCTCCTGCGCTTGGCGTTGCAAGGCGCGGTGCGCTAATCTGCGGCGGCCCGCAAAAAAGCATAGGGCAGCCCCTTGGCTGCCCCGCTTTGTCCCTGACGAAAACTGGCTACGGCTCGAGAACGTGCTTGGCGCTATCGCCCCGGAAGGTCATTTCGATCAGGACGCGCTCGTTCTTGGCATTTTCGGTGTAGCGCTGCTCGGTGATCTTGGCCTTTTCGGTCAACGGCACCAGGTTGCACTTCGCCTTGGCTTCAGCTTTACCGTTGATCTGCTTGAAAATCATGATGTGCTCGGTGCCCTGCATCTGGTGCAGCACCTTGTATTCGCCAGCGGGCAGCAGGCTGCCACCGACCACGGTCGGGGCCGTGAAGTTGATTTCCTGCTTCTGAGCAATGCCCATAGGGTTGTTCGCGGCCACCAGGGTTGCGGCGCCGAGGACCATCATGACCGCTAGGACGACGAACATACGTTTCTGCGACTGCATACGACCTCCATGAATTCCGCTGCGTTGCGGTTCCTTATAAGACCAAAGTCAGTGTACGGCGCTGGCAAAATCGTGACCGTGAGGTACATCACATACGGGTGTGAGAATGAATCAAATGTTTCAGATTGTAAAGAAGTGTTACACGGATACTGGCTAAGCTCCGGTTTCAGACTGGCCTGGGGGCTCGGCGGCAGCTTCAACCACGTGGAGACTTTCCCGCAGGTGCTCAGCCATGATGTCGAAGTGTTCCCGGCCCATCGGCTCGATCAGGCCGGCCGCCATGAACGCGAGCATGCCGTCGAGCGAGAACTCGCCTCGCCAGCTCACTTCGGTCATGCCGTCCACAGCGGCGACGGAAAACTGCAACCCCAACTTGAGCTGGCTGCCCGCCACAATACCTTCCCCCCGGTACGCGACAAGGTGTGGTCGTAGCGCATCCTGCAGCTCCATCGCCAGGTTGGCGTGACCGTGAATCTGCGCCAGCATGATGGCGGTCCGCAGCGAGAAGTGGGTAGGGTCCTGCATCGCCATGCTTTCAAATCCGGGAAGCAGCGGCGCGAAGCGTTCCGGCGTGGCCAGCCGATCGAACACCTCGTCCAGGCTGCGCGCGGTGAGGACTATTCCGGAATGAGTCATCAGGGGCCCCATCGTGATGGCGACAGAACGAGTTGCGCCCCCGCGTATCCTAGCAGACTGACCGGGCTCGCTGTGCGAGCATGCGGTGCTTTTGCACAGAAGTCGAGTATAGTGGGCGGGAGCGATCTTCATGGCGAGGAGTCATTTGCCCCAACCTCGCCGGTTGTCGCCGGACCAGTCGCATGAGTGAATCCGCATCGGTCACGCCGCAGGAATTCCGCGCCGCTTTGGGGCGATTCAGTTCCGGCGTCACCGTCATCACCGTGGAGACTCCCACCGGCCACGTTCATGGAATGACGGCAAGCTCGTTCTGCTCGGTGTCGCTGCAGCCGCCCCTCGTGCTGGTTTGCATCGACCATCTGGCGGAAACTTACCTGCACATCCGCGAGCGCGGTCGCTTTGGTGTCAGCGTCCTGAAGGAGGAGCAGGAGGCGCTCTCCGAGTTCTTTGCCGACCCCGAACGCAACCCCGACGCCGCCCGGCGGCTCGGTATTCATTACAAACCGATGAAAAGTGGAACGCCCATTTTGGCGGATACCCTTGCCAACCTGGACTGCACCGTGACGCAAGCCATTGCTGCCGGCGACCACACCATCTTTGTTGGTGAAGTAAAAGAAGTTAGCGTTGCGGAAGGCTCTCCTTTACTGTACTTTCGCGGCCACTACGGCGCCTGCGGTGAGCGCCAGGAAACATAGCTCATCCTGCACTCCGAGGGCTGCCGCTGGGATGCAGCAGGCCCGCCTCTTGCGCTATCCTTCGAGGATGCAAGTGGTGGGGACACCGCGCCCACCATGCGAAACCGTCATGTCCGCTGGATCCAAAACTCGGCCGCTGTCGAAGGGCCTTACTCGCGCCGGCATGAGTGAGTATCTGCGCGAAGTTCGCGACGGACGGCCCGTCTCGCGCGCCGATGCCATTTCGTTGTTGCAGTGTAGTCCCGAGGTCCTGCCGGACCTGCTGGCGACCGCTTGCTTCCTCAAGGAGCAATATCGCCCGGGAATCATCACCTACTCGCGCAAAGTTTTTGTTCCGTTGACCAATCTCTGCCGCGACTACTGCGGCTACTGCACTTATCGGCGCGATCCCGGCCAGTCCGGAGCGCACACGATGCGTCCGGAAGAAGTGCTCGAAGTTGTCCGCCAAGGGGAGAAGCTCGGTTGCACCGAGGCGTTGTTTTCGCTGGGCGACAAGCCGGAGGCGGAGTTCCCGGAGATGCGCGAGCTGCTGCGCAAGCGCGGCTATCGCAGCACGCTGCACTACCTGGAGGCGATGTGCGAATTGGTGTTGCGCGAGACCTCGCTCTTGCCTCACTCCAATCCCGGCCTGATGACCGCGAGTTGGATCGAGCGGCTGCGCGCCACCAATCCCAGCCTGGGCCTGATGCTGGAGACTGCCAGCGACCGCCTCAGTCACGCCGGCGGTCCGCACCTCAATGCGCCGGACAAAGTCCCCTCGCGACGCCTGAAGACCATCGAAGATGCCGGCAAGCTGGGCGTGCCCTTTACCACCGGCATTCTCATCGGCATCGGCGAAACTTACGAAGAGCGCGTGGATGCTCTTCTGGCCATCCAGCGTCTGCACCAGCAGTACGGCCACATTCAGGAAGTCATCATCCAGAACTTCCGCGCCAAGCCCGGAATTCCGATGGCCCACGCGCCGGAGCCGGACACGGACGAACTGCTGCGCACCATTGCGGTCGCGCGGCTGCTGCTACGTGATATGAACATCCAGGCGCCGCCTAATCTTACTGAGCACCGCTACGAGCGCCTGTTGCAGGGAGGCATTGACGACTGGGGCGGTATCTCTCCTCTAACACCTGATTACATCAATCCCGAGGCGCCCTGGCCGCATTTGGCCGACTTGGAGCGCCGCACCGAGGCGGCCGGACACCAGCTTCGCCAGCGTCTGCCGGTCTATCCGGAGTTCGTTTCCGGCGTCGTCGATCGCGGCGGTTTGCTGGCTGGGCGCTTGCTTGCCGCCTCCGACGAACACGGGTATGCGAGGGCCGCATAGATGATCGTCGTTCTCACTGGCGGAACCGGCGGCGCCAAGCTGATTCAGGGCCTGATTCATGCCGTAGCACCGGAGAACCTCACGGTAATCGTCAACACCGGCGACGACCTCGAGTGGTGGGGGCTGCACGTTTCCCCCGACATCGACTCGGTGCTCTACGCCCTCGCGGGTGCGCTGAGCACGGACCGCGGTTGGGGACTGGAGAACGACAGCTTCCGCTGCTTGGAGCGCATGGCTCGCCTCGGTCAGTCCACTTGGTTTAGCTTGGGTGATCTCGACCTCGCCACTCACCTGGCTCGTACCAACCTGTTGCGCTCCGGCAAGTCGCTCAGCTCAGTCACCGCCGAACTCGCCCGGAAAATTGGAGTAAGTGCGCGCGTGTTGCCCATGACGGACGATCGCGTCGCCACCATGATCGAGACAGCCAAAGGCAAGCTGAATTTCCAGGAGTACTTTGTGCGCGAACGCCACCAGATCGAGGTTCGAGCGGTGCATTTCGAAGGCGCGGAGGGTGCACATCCAGCCCCGGGCGTCATCGAGAGCATCGAGTCGGCGGAGGCGGTCATTCTCGCGCCCAGCAACCCGGTGACGAGCATCGGGCCAATCCTGGCGGTGCCCGGTGTGCGCGAGGCGCTGCGCCGGACTTCGGCGCCGATTGTTGCCGTCAGTCCCATCATCGACGGCGCGCCGGTTTCCGGACCCGCCGGAGTTCTCATGAAGCGCATGGGCTGGCCGAGCACCATAGCCGGCGTCGCCCAGGCCTATGAAGATTTCCTCGATGTGCTGGTGGTGGATCTCGCCGACCATGCGGACGCGGACCATCTGCGCGAAGGGGGCCTGCACGTGCTGTGCGCAAATACTGTGATGAAGACTATGGAGGACAAGCAGGAATTGGCACGGTTCACGCTTCATGCCGCTCTCCAGGCCCGCGGAGCTAAGGTCTAGCCGATGCCCGCCGCCCTGCTGGTTCCCGTAAAAAACTTGGGCAATGCCAAGCAGCGGTTGGGTGAGGCCCTCGACCAGGCGCGGCGTTCGCTGCTGGCCGAAGCCATGCTGCGCGACGTGCTGACTGCGGCCGCTGGTGTCGCGGGTCGGCTCGCCGTCTATCTGGTGACGGGCGATGGCCGCGCGAAGGTGATGGCGGCAGAGTTCAGCTTCGGTGTGATCGACGACCCTCGCAACGAAGGCGAGACCGCAGCCATCGAGATGGCCACGAGCTGGTGCGAAAGCCGGGGCTACGACACGACAGTCGTAATTCCCGCTGACATTCCGCTCATCACTGCCATTGAGTTGCACCACGTGCTGGATGCGGCTCCCGCCGAAGGCGCCGTGTTCGTGCCCGCGTACGACCGGCGCGGCAGCAACTGCATTCTGCGGCGTCCCGCGTCGATTATTCCGCTGCGCTTCGGCCACGACAGCTTTCTGCCCCATTGCGAGGCCATGAGGCAAACGGGGAAGCAACTTGTCATCCTCGAAATGCCGGGCATCGGGCTCGACATCGACAATCCCCATGAGCTTGACCTGCTGGCACAGCGCGACGGCGGTACCCACGCCCAGCGATTGCTACGATCCTGGGGACTCGCCTTGCCCGTCCGCCAAGAACTGGAAGCGGCAGGCTGATGCCGCGACGAATGGCACCAGACTCTGCCGGCACGACCGAACTGCACGCCATCCCCGTGTGGGGTATCGGTGACGTTCAGCCTGGCGCCTCAGTTGCCGACCTCATCGTCGATGCTCTGGCGCTCAATGGGCTTCGCCTGCACCCCGGCGACATCCTGGTGGTCAAGCAAAAGGTCGTCTCCAAGGCGGAAGGCCGCATGGTGGAGCTCGCCACCGTGAGGCCTTCGCCAGCCGCGCGACGGTTCGCGGCGAAGAACGGCGCTGACCCACGTGTCATCGAGCTCGCGCTGCGCGAGGCGAAGCGCATCGTCCGCAAGGAGCACGTGCTCATCACCGAAACCGCAGACGGCTTGGTATGTGCCAACAGCGGGGTGGACGTGTCCAACGTGGACGGCGGTACGACAGCTGTGCTGCTGCCCCTGGATCCGGATCGTTCGGCGGGTCGCATTCTGCGGCAACTGCGAAAGCGCACGACCCTGCACATTCCTGTCATCATCGCCGACAGCTTTGGCCGCGCCTGGCGCGAAGGCCTGAACGAGGCCGCCATCGGCCTCGCGGGCATGTGTCCGATGCGCGACTATCGTGGTCATCGCGACCCATACGGCTACACCATGCACGCCACCCAGGAGTGCGTGGCCGACGAGCTGGCCTGCGTGGCCGGCCTGGTGTGTGGGAAAGACGCCCTCGTTCCGGCTTGTATAATGCGTGGGTACCGCTACCGGCGCGGCAAGGGCAGTGCGCTCCAGATCGTGCGCCCCGCGGCGACGGACTTGTTCCGTTAACCTGCAACTTGCCCATGGGGCATACGTGTCGCGAAGCAGTGAAGCAATGCAAGACTTGAGCTGGTGCAATCGAACGACGCTGCAGGAGAGCTCCTGGGGAGACGTTCGCCCACTCGTTTCCAGCCCAGTGCGCTCGGTTTTGGAGAAGGTCCTCGCATCACTCGATGGCAGCGAGCTCACCCGTGACCAAGGCTACTTGCTCGCCCGCTGCACCGGCGACGACCTTTACGGCCTCGTCGTGGCTGCCAACGAAGTCCGCCAGCGCCAGGTCGGCGACGTCATCAGCTACGTCGTCACCCGCAACATCAACTTCACCAACGTCTGCTTCGTCGGGTGCAAGTTCTGCGCTTTCAGTGTGGCGCCACCCGACCACACTGCCTACTTCCTCACCCCCGAGCGGGTCGGCGAAAAGTCGCGCGAAGCCGCATCGTGGGGTGCGACGGAAGTCTGCATTCAGGGCGGGTTGCCGCGCAATTTACCTCCGTTTTACTATCGCGACGTTTTGCGGGCCGTGAAGTCGGCCACTCCGAAAATGCACGCTCACGCGTTCTCGCCCATGGAGATGGTTTACGGCACTGAGCTCACCGGCATGCCCATCCGGGAATATCTTCTGATGCTGAAGGCGAACGGGCTCGACACGCTGCCGGGCACCGCCGCCGAAATTCTCGACGACTCCGTACGTTTCGTGCTCTCGCGCAACAAGCTGACTACCGCGCAGTGGTGCGAGGTTATCGAAACGGCGCATCAGTGCGGCATCCGCAGCACCTCGACCATGATGTACGGACACCGCGAGACGCCCGAGCACTGGGTCAACCAGCTACTGCTTCTCCGCGGTATCCAGTCGCGCACTGGGGGTTTTACCGAGTTCGTTCCTCTGGGCTTCATCCACGACAACACCCTGCTGTTCGAGCAGGGACTCGCCCGCGCCGGCGGAACCTTGGAAGAGCACATGAAAGTTCATGCGCTGGCCCGCGTCCTGCTCTCCGGATCGATCGACCACATTCAGGTTTCATGGGTGAAGCTGGGCCGCGAGGTCTCGCAACTGGCGATGCTCGCCGGGGCCGACGATTACGGCGGCACGCTCTTCGAAGAAAACATCTCGCGCCTCGCCGGGGCGACCGCAGGACAGTATGTCTCGGTCGACGAGTTCCAGGAGCGCATTCGCGAACTGGGACGCACTCCGGCGCAGCGCAACACCACCTATACGCACTATTTCAAAAACGATGCCGCTGTTGCGTCGGAGCGTGTTGCCGCCGGAGGCATCGCTTGATCGCCATCGTCGGGGGAACCGGTCCTGAAGGCTCAGGCCTCGCGCTGCGCTGGGCCCGCGCCGGCGAGGAGATCGTTATCGGCTCACGCGATGCGGCCCGCGCCCAGGCCGCAGCGAGTCAGATCGCCGCCAAAGCCGGCGCTCTTGGCAGCGTCGAAGGAGTGGAGAACAGTGTCGCCGTAAAGATGTGCGACACCGTCGTGCTTACCGTCCCGTTTGCCGGCCAGGCCGACTTGCTCAAGCAACTCAAGCCGTCGTTTCGCCAAGGGACGGTGCTGATCGATGCCACTGTTCCGCTTGCCGCCGCTGTTGGCGGACGTCCTACGCGAATTCTCGGTGTTTGGCAGGGTTCGGCAGCTGAGCAGGCAGCCGAGATTGTCGGCAAAAACGTCGCTGTGGCAGCGGCTTTCCACAGTTTGTCGGCAACGGTGCTGAACAGCGATCAAGACGTGGATTGCGACGTCATTGTCTGCAGCGACGACGACAATGCCCGCCAAGTTGCCTCGGAACTCGCCGTGAAAATCCCCGGCGTGCGCGCCATCGACGGTGGGAAGCTGGAGAACGCCCGCATCGTCGAGTCCATGACCGCGCTCCTCATCACCCTCAACATCCGCCACAAGGTGCAGGGCGCAGGCTGGCGAGTGACGGGGCTGGGAATCTAGGAGCTAGCGACTAGCAACTAGCGACAACACTACCGGTGCCAGGCTTCATCGCGAAGAAGAACGGCGCGGAGAACTCCGCGCCGTAGCCAATCACTAATTACCAGTTACGCTTCTCGCAACGCCTTCGTGATCGGCATCTGCGAAGCCCGCACCGCTGGCAGCAGTCCGCCCACCAGCCCCATCAGCGCGGCGAAGATCATCCCCACCAGCACAATCCCCGGAGTGATCTTGAAAGCAAATGCTAACTCGCTGAAGCTCTGTGTCTGGCCTGTGCCCGCGGTGAAGCCGTTCATCGGAACGGCGATTAGGCATCCGATTGCGCCTCCGACCAGCGCCAGCAGCACTGACTCCATGACAAACGAGAGCAGAATGCTGAAGCGGGAGAAGCCCAGCGCACGCAGCGTCCCAATTTCGCGCGTGCGTTGCGAGACGATGGCGTACATCGTATTCATCGCGCCAAAAACCGCACCTATGCCCATCACGATGCCGACAAACCCCGCCAGGATCTTCAGAGCCATCGAAAGGCCGCCTGACTGGTTCTCGTAATACGTCTTCTCCGAATCGGCCTGTACCTGCATCTGTGGGTTCGCTCGGAGATCCTTGTCGAAGCTCGCCAGCACCGATGGGCTGGTCAGTCGCACCGTCAGCGATTCGCAGCCGCCATTGCGCCCGACGGCCGGACCGAGCGCGTTATAATCGCCCCACATTTCGCTCTCGAATGCGCTGCCTTCGGCGGTGAATTGCCCGACGACCTTCAATTCCTTCCGCTGCACCTTGATGGTGTCGCCGATGTCGAGGCCCTTCACCCGGTCGGCGATGTTCTTCCCGACGATGATTTCGAAGAGCCCCGGCTCAAACATGCGGCCTTGTACCAGCTTGATGCCGTTACGCACCTTGAACGCCCTGGGAGAGACGCCCCGCAGGGTTACGTTGGTCGGCTGGTTGTCGCTCTTTTTGGGCAGGCTTGCAATGACGACAATCTCGCACGACGCCAGCGGCGTTCCATTGCGATCGCGCTGAATGCGAGGGTCAGTCATGATGGTTTGCGCGTTGCCGATACTGATCCACGAGGTCAACTCCGAAAGCGAGCCGCGCTGCGTCACAATCGCGTTCTGGTCCGAGCCCGTGGAACGGAGTGTCGCCTGGAAGCCCGCCGCCATGGACGAGATCACCACCACTGCGGCCACCACCAGCGCGATGCCGAAGATCGCCAGCAGCGTCACCTTCCAGCGCTGCCGCAGGTTGCGAATGTTGTATCGAATCGGAAGCGCCATGCTACACCTGCCTCAATGCTTCGGTAATGCGCGCGCGATAGGCCAGTAGCGCCGGTACGAAGCCCGCCAGCAATCCAAGAAGCAACGCGACTGCAACGCCGAGTGCTGCAATGCTTGGTGAAAGTCCCAGGTTGGGGAAACCGCGGAGGATATCGCCCAGGAACGGAACGTCTTTCAGGATCGCGATGATAGCCCGCGAAATAAATATTCCCAGCAGTCCGCCCATCAGCCCCAGCAGCAGCGCCTCGCTCAGGATCAGCGTCATAACCAGCCCGCTCGAGAACCCGAGCGTCTTGAGCACGGCAATCTCCTGTTGCCGTTCGCGCACCGCGATACTCATGGTGTTCGCCGTGACCAGCAGAATGGTGAACGCCACCGCCATGCCGATTACGTTCAGCAAAAGAGCCAGATTGCCGGCAAGAGAAACAAAGCCGGCGCGAAATGCCTGCTCGGTTTCCGTCTTGGTCGGGTTATCGCTGTTCTCGAAGTGCTCGTCGATCTCTTTCGAAATGGCGCCGGCATGCGAAGCATCGTCGATCTGTACGGTGAGCGTGCCAATGCCGATGCGCTCGCCCGTGGCCTCGTATAGATATTTGAAGTTGAAGTACATCGAATCGAGATTGGTGCCGGGATACTTGGCTTCGTCGGTGTCGTAGATACCATCCACGACAAATTCAAACGGCTTGCCGACGCGATAGGGCGGAATGAAGCTTTCCAATTGCAACGTACTGCCCACTTTCCAGCCCATCCGGTCAGCCAGCTTTCGACCGATGATGCAGCCGCGCAGATCGCCGAGCCATTTTTGCTTCTGGTCTTCGGGGAGCATGATCTCCGGATAAATCCGCAGAAACGCCTCGGGCTCAACTGCCAGGTTGGCGAAAAAGTTCTTGAAGTCGTCGCCTTGCCGTCCGCCGAACCAGGTGACGATGGTGGAATCGGTGACGCCCGGCAATGCCGAGATCTTCTGCTTGTAGCTGATGGGCAGGTTGTTGGCGAGGCTCACATAGTCGCGCACGACCAGCCGGCGCGTGCTGCCCGAGTGCAGTCCGAAATTCACCGCGGCCAGCACCGTCTGCAGCACGCAAATCAGGAAGATGCACACGGACATCGCCAGCACTGTGCTGAGCGTCCGGATCCAGTTCTTCCGCAGATGCTTGAGAATCAGAGGTGCGAACTTCATATCAGGCTGTCAGCACTCCCTTCTCCAGATGCCGCTGTGTGTGGGCGCGCGAAGCAGCTCGCGGATCGTGCGTCACCATAACGATCGTCTTACTGAATTCCTTGTTGAAGGTCTGCATCAGGTCCAGAATTTCCTCGGCGCTTCTGCTGTCCAGATCGCCCGTCGGCTCGTCGGCCACCAGCACCGCCGGATCGGTCACGATAGCCCGCGCAATCGCCACGCGCTGCTCCTGTCCGCCGGAGAGCTGCCGCGGATAGTGCTTCGAGCGGTCGGCCAACCCCACAATGCGCAACGCCGTCTGCGCGCGCTCGCGGCGCTCCTTCTTCGACAAGTGGCTAAGCAGCAAGGGCAGTTCAACATTCTCCACCGCATTCAGCACAGGGATGAGGTTATAGAACTGGAAGATGAATCCCACGTTGTGGCTGCGCCATTTGGCCAGCTCGCCCTCCGACATTGGCGTCAGATCGGTGCCGGCCACAACCACTCTGCCTGACGTTGCGCGGTCAATGCCGGCGATCAAGTTCAGTAAAGTGGTTTTGCCTGAACCGGAGGGCCCCATCAGCGCCATGAATTCGCCCGGCGGAACTTCGAGGTTCAGCCCATCGAGCACGGTGATCTGCAGGCTATCGCGCCGATAGACCTTGACGACATTCTGCACACTGACGGCCCCTGTCTTGGCCGCCACTTCGGTTGCGCTCATGATGACTCCTGTATCTGCAGTATCGCGTTTCAAGTTTGTGCTTTGCCGTGGCACCGCCTCAGCCGTGCCGTTTCGAGCCGCATACCACAAGGGCTTTAGCCCGTGAGGGGTAAGCCGTCCGATCTGACCCGGCTCTCAAAACACGCTCTAGCTCTTGATCTTCACCAAGGTCCCGTCCACCACTTTTTGCGGCGGATTATTAACCAGGCTCTCGCTGCCCGTCAGGCCAGATTTGATAATGATCTGTCCGTTCAACTCGTTGCCGGTTACCACCGCCACCTCGTGCGCCTTGTTCTTCTCGATCGTGAACACCACCTGCTTGCCATCGCGCGTGGTGACCGCGTCCTTGGGAATCGTGACAATCCGCACCGGCGCCGCTTCCTTCTCATCGCCCTTTTTCTGCGGCTCCAGGAAGGTTACGTTGCAGCTCATCTCCGGCTTGATCAGCCGGTCCTTGTCGAGGATGGACACCTTCACCGTTACCGTTGCCTTAGTGCGGTCCGCCGTCGGAATCACCTGCCGCAGCACGCCTTTGTAGGTGTGGTCGGGAATCGCCTGCACGTTGATGTCCGCCGGATAGCCTTGGGCCAGTTCGCCGACGTTGGCTTCGTTGACGTCCACTTCGGCTTCCAGTGAATTCATATCGGCGATAGCGACAATCGCTCCGGACGAAGTGGAGATGTTTACCCCTGGGGGAATCGGCGCCACGCTCTCGCCCACCTCGGCCATCTTCTTCACCACTACGCCGTCGAACGGCGCGCGGATGACTGTGAAATCCAACAGCGCCTGCTGCTGCAAGAGCGCAGCCTTGTCCTGATCGATCGTTGCTTTCGCCAGCGCCACGCGGGAATCGGCTGCATCGAGGGCGTCCTGAGACACGACCTTCTCTTTGTACAACCCGCGTTGCAGGCGTGCCTGCCGCTCCATCTCCGCCAGGTTCGCCTTGGCGTATTCGATGTCCGCCTTCGCCTTGGCGACTGCTGCGACGTAGTCCGTGTCTTCCAACCGCGCAATCACCTCGTCCTTCTTGACGTAGGTGCCCTCCTCGACGTAAAGGGCCGACAGCCGCCCTTGAATCTTCGACGAAATCACCGACTGATGCCGCGCCACCAGATAGCCCGAGGCCGTAAGAATCGGCGTACCCGCGCTTGGTCCCAAGGTGGTCTGCACGCTGGCAGGCACGGCTTCCACTTCAACCGCGGCGAAGTTCGTTAGCCCCGGGTTGGTCCGGACCAGGTACATGCCTGCGGCAGAAGCCGCCACTACCACGACCAGCAGGACGATCCATCGTCCCCATTTGCGGCGGATGGGCTCTTCGCGGTTGATACGCAAGGACGCCAGCTCGTCTTTCAGGTCACGCATGCTCGATTTTCCGCTCTCTTCAAGATGGATGCCACTAGCATCGCACTCTTCCACAGGCTTTGGAAGGGGAGCGGTCTTGATTGCGGTTGGTTGCGGCATTCTGTTCTCCGCCGGATCTGGGGCCTGCTTGTGTGACGCTCTCTAGCATTCAATGGTTTCAATTTGCCGGGTAGTGTGGAATGTCAACGGCACGGGATGACAAATGTCACGGGCGCCGCTTGCAAGGAAGGACCGGTCGGCCGCATGGCTCTCGATTCATCCAATTGACATAGTTCCGCCGTTCCGCCGGTCTTCCAGATTCAGGGCCGCTGGGTCTCAAGCCGGGCCCGTTGCTTTTCGGGACAAGACGAGCGCTGTTACGCCAGATAGTTGTACCGGAAATTCTTCAGTCCAGTATCATGCAATCATGTGCCAGCGTTGGCCACTTCTGACATTAATACTCGCCTTATGCGTCGCTTCGGGCTGTAAGAAGCCGACGGTGCAACAGCCCGTGGTAGTCCATATATTCCGCGACTTGTATTCCCCGTACGCGCACGAACTCGACCACCGGATACTGGAGTTTCAATCCAGCAACCCTCGCTTGCCGTCGGGAGCTCCCATTGTCATACAGTCGTTCAACGATATCGAGTACAAGACGGCGCTCAAGGGCAATTTCGCGCGGGACGTGAAGGTCGAAGTCGTGATCCTCAACTCCGCCACCGACGCGACGGAAAATCCGCTGGTCGCCGGCCAACTTGCCCATGCGGTGGACGTTTGCGCCTCCGTCAAAGCCTGTCCCGCGAACGTTCCCGCCTTTGTTCTCTCCAGTGCAACCGGTGATCAGGCCGCCGCCGCACAAGTGTTCGTGGACGCATTGGCACAGCACAAATAGGCGAGTCCCGCCCCTTAGGCTTTGCGCTTGGCGCGACCTGTGCCGGTCTCCTTCGACTTTGTCACGCGCCTCTTCGCAGCGGGCTTGTGCGCCACCGTCTTCGCGGCCGCCAGCGCGCGTGGCTCGGGAAGGTCCTTCATCTCCGCTGCGCGCCACATATACCAACACGCCACACTGCGATGCGGACGCCAACGCTCACCATATGCGAGTAGTTCTTTCGGCTTGGGCAACTCGTCCATCCGCTGCGTTTTGGCGAAGCCCTTACGCACACCGTAGTCATCTACCGCCAGCACGTCCGGTCGGCCCAGCCGGAAAATCAGCAGCATCTCCACTGTCCAGCGGCCAATGCCTCGCACCTGTGTCAGGTGCTCAACAAGTTCCTCGTCACTCATCTTGTGCGCCCCCTTGACTGTAGGCACCGTACCGTCCAGCGCTTTCGCCGCCAAGTCGCGAATCGCCAGCATCTTCGCCTGCGACAGCCCCGCCGACCGCAGCCGCTCCGGCGTCGCCGCCAGTATCTGCTCGGGAGTAGGGAAACCGGCTTGTTCGCCATGTCGCGTCTTGATGCGGTGCGAGTTCTCAGGGAACAGCGCCTTCACCCGTCCGGTGATTGTCGCGGCGACCTTGCCATTCAATTGCTGGTAGATGATCGCCTCCATCAGCGATTCGAAGAGGTTCTGCGTCCTCTCTGGCTGCAGTCCGCACGGCCCCGCCTTGGCAATGATGCGCGCCAGCTTGCGGTCGACCCGCGACAGGTGTTCTGTGGCGGCACTGTGATCGAGTTTCTTTGCCATAGGTGTAATTATGCTGGTTGCGAATTCACGCCGCGACCGACTTAGCCCGCCCGCCCGCAACCTTCAAGCCGATCCAGCAGCTCACCGGCCAGGTGAGCAGCCACGACAGCCAGTACCAGTGCGGCCAGCCCTTGCCCCAGTTGGGAATAATCGAAGCGATGCCCATCACTTCTCCGATGACAAAGAACCACAGGACATGTTTCCCGGGGTTCCCCGGTGCAAACCGCGCGCACACCCACGCGCAGAAGAGCGAGATCACCACGAATAATCCCGTGCTGGCCATGAGGGCCTTGTCCGACGGCACCTGGCCTCTGACGAAATCGCCCGGAAACATCCGCGACAGTAGCGGGTCGGTGCACAACACCAGCACCACCGACAGCACATAGCTTCCCAGCACCACTCCGATGGATTTCAGCATCCCCTCACCCCAAGAATTGGATTGAACCGCCTGGCGTCAGACCCCCGTTTCTCGTTCTGGCCCCGGCACCTCGCCCTCGAGCGCCGAGATCGTCTCATCGTCCACCTCCCACATCTTCAGAATGCGAAAGATAACACGACTGGCAAATCCGGCGCGCAGCAGGGAGCGAAAAACTTTGGCGGCATCTTTCTGCGTGGCGGGTTTCTTGATGCGCTTTCGCGCCAGATACTCGCGCGCCAGTTGTTCTTCATTCACGTCCTCGTAGGCCGCACCGACCGTCCTCTCGACAATGTCGCCATGCACACCTTTCGCCCTCAAGTCCTGCACCACTCGCATGCGCCCGAATTTCTCGTTCTCCCGACGGAACCGGGCGTAGCTCTCGGCATAATTCGTATCGTTTAGGTACTTCTGTTCCTTGAGCTTGGCGACGACAACTTCAACCAACAGTTCACCCACTTCGCCCTGATGTTCCACCCGCTCCCGCATCAGTCGCTTCAGTTCGGCCACCGTCCGCATCTTCCGCCCCAGCGCACCTACAGCGTACTCATACAGCATCGCCTCGTCGTAGATCTTTGGAGTGCGCTTAAACGCCATGCGCAGATTATAGGTGGAAGCGACTTGCGACTAGCAACCAGCAACTAGCGACGAGCAATTGGTTTTGACCTGCAACCCACCTTCGTTCCGCGATCATCACGGAGCAGAGCGCAAACTCGAAGCGCCAAAAGCGAAACGCGAAACGCCAAAAGCGAAAAGCTAGTTGCTAATTGCTAATTGCTGTTCCCCCGCTTTACACTTCCCCCGTCCTCTGTCACAGTAAAACGTGGAAACCCATTCGATCGTCGTCCTCGACTTCGGTTCGCAATACACTCAACTCATCG
>Ga0335082_10004639_pt1 | contig 14996 bp, 14 predicted proteins | sample Lox_Sample_41_FD_206718 | JGI IMG/M metagenome (GOLD analysis project Ga0335082, IMG submission 206718) | Soil microbial communities from Loxahatchee National Wildlife Refuge, Florida, United States - Lox_Sample_4.1 | ecosystem: Environmental > Terrestrial > Soil > Wetlands | place: USA...
GCATGGCTCACTCCGGAAATGAGGTGCCCCAGCATAACGTCGCCGGCCTTGAAAATCAAGACGGGTCGGTGAACCCGTCGGGATGGTTGACGTACGGCGGTCCAGACGGTATCATAGAGATTGAACTGAGCCCCCGGACCGGGGCTCATTTTTTGTGGCGCAAGGCTCATTATAATGACCGTACTGACGCAAACGGCGATCCGCAACATCGCCATCATCGCCCACGTGGACCACGGCAAGACGACGCTGGTCGACGGCCTGCTGCGCCAAAGTGGCACCTTCCGGTCGAACGAGCAGATCCAGGAGCGGGTGATGGATTCCAACGACCTGGAGCGGGAGCGGGGGATCACGATTCTGGCCAAGAACACGGCCCTCACCTACCGCAACGTCCGGATCAACATCATTGACACACCCGGCCACGCCGATTTCAGCGGCGAGGTTGAGCGGACCCTGAACATGGTTGACAGCGTGCTGCTCGTGGTCGACGCGGTCGACGGTCCGATGCCGCAAACGAAATTCGTCCTCTCCCGCTCGCTTCGCCTGGGCCATTGCCCGATTGTCGTCATCAATAAAATCGACCGGCCCGGCGCCCGGCCCGATGACGCGGTGAACCGGACCTTTGACCTCTTCGTGCAACTCGGCGCCTCCGACCGCCAGCTCGATTTTCCGATTCTGTATGCCTCGGCCAAGCTCGGATACGCCGTGCGGAAACTGGATGACCCCAGAACGGACCTGTCGCCCCTGTTTGACGCCATTCTGTCGCATGTGCCGCCGCCGTCTGGTTCGCCGGCGGCGCCGCTGCAACTGCTGGTCACATCAATCGACTACGATTCCTATGTCGGCCGGCTCGCCATCGGCAAGCTGTCGAACGGCCGCCTGAAAATGGGCGACGCCATCGTCCGGCTCAAGCGCAACGGGACGTCCGAGCCCGGCCGCGTCACCAAATTGCTGGGATTTCACGGCCTGAGCCGGATCGAATTGGAGGAAGCCGGCACGGGGGAGGTGGTGGCCCTGGCCGGGTTGGAGGAGGTGGAAATCGGCGAGACGATCGCCGACGCCAATGAGCCGCGTCCGCTGCCTTCGATCGAGATCGGCGAGCCGACGCTGACCATGGAGTTCATGGTCAACGCATCGCCGCTGGCGGGCACGGAGGGGCGGTTCGTCACCAGCCGCCATTTGCGCGACCGGCTGCTGCGGGAGCTGCGCACCAACGTGGCGCTCAAGGTGGAGGAGACCGAGGGAGGCGACCGCTTCATCGTCGCGGGCCGGGGCGAGCTGCACCTGGCGATCCTGATCGAAAACATGCGGCGGGAGGGCTACGAGTTGGCCGTCTCGAAGCCGCGGGTGATCCTCAAGCAGGAGGGGGATCGGACGTTGGAGCCGTACGAACTGCTCCTGCTCGATGTGGAAGAGATCCACCAGGGGGTGGTCATCGAACGGTTGGGCCGGCGCAAAGCGGAGTTGCTCAATCACCAGGTCGGCGGTGACGGCCGGGTGCGGCTGGAATACCGCGTGCCGGCCCGCGGACTGATCGGCTTTCACTCGGAGTTCATCTCCGACACCAAGGGCACCGGCATCATCCACCATCTGTTTGACGGCTACGGTCCCTACAAGGGGGAAATCCCGACGCGCACGCGCGGCGCGCTGATCGCCATGGAGGCGGGCGAGACGGTCGCCTACGCCCTCTTCAACCTGCAGGAACGCGGCGAGCTGTTCGTCGGACCCGGCGTGAAGGTGTACGCCGGCATGATCATCGGCCAGCATTCGCGGGAGAACGATCTGGTCGTCAATCCCATGAAATCCAAGAAGCTCACCAACATCCGGGCCGCCGGCAGCGACGAGAACGTGATCTTGACGCCGCCCCGACAGATGACGCTGGAGCGGGCGATCGAATTCATCGCCGATGACGAGTTGGTGGAGGTGACGCCCGCCTCGATCCGCCTGCGCAAGCGGGTGCTGGATGAGAACGAACGCAAGCGGCTGGCCAAGCGGGCGGAATCGCTCGCCGATGCCTAGCAGGCTGCTAAAAAGTCTATCGCAAGAGTCCCGCGTCGCTGATATTTGATGTGGGGGCCCGTGCGGAAGATGCGTTGACGGGTCCTCCGTTGCCCCCACACCCCGAGCCGGCATAGTTCTCCTATTGGCCACAGTGTACCCCAGGATTTTTTTCATGATATGTGGAGATCCGTGCAAAAATAACTCTGGAATTTCCGTCATTCGTCTGTCGCATTGACGGCATGCGCCGGATCACGTAGGATGGGCGACGGACGCTGTGCGAATCGAAAGGCGGACAATCGTCGGATGAAGTGGTGTCAGCGACCGTGGTCTGCGGGCGTGACGTTGGTTGTTCTCGTGACGGCAGGGTGCGCCGCGTTCCCGTCGGCCCGCCCTCGTGAAGCCGATCGACAACTGGTGATCCGCGTGGCGGAGTTCCTGCGCGCGGATGATCACGAGGCAGAACAACGCTTGCCCTCCCTCGCCGACCGGCAGCCGGCGGAACTTGAGTCGGCGCTCCGGACGGTGTTGTCCGGCCCGCCGCTGTGGGGTGAGGCGTCGCCGAAGACGGGGCTGCTGCCGAACCGCCCGATCGAGGTGGAGGGCGTCACTCGACGATACGGCCTCTACGTTCCGCCCGCCTATCAGCCCGGCCGCAGCTATCCGTTGATCATCTGCCTGCACGGCGCCGGCTTTGATGGCGACACCTACCTGGAGCGCTGGCAACCCCGTCTCGGGGAGCGTTACCTGCTGGCCTGTCCCAGCATCGAGGACGGCGCCTGGTGGACGCGCGACGGCGAACTTCTGGTGATGGCGGTCTTCAAGGAGGTCACCCGGCGCTATCATATCGACCGCGACCGGGTGTTTTTGACCGGCATGTCGAACGGCGGCCTCGGCACCTATCTGATCGGGCTCAATCATACCGACCAATTCGCCGCGATTATTCCCATGGCCGGGGCCTTCCCCAGGGGGTTTTATCCCCTCTTTGACAACGCCACGCACACGCCTCTCTATGTGATCCATGGCGCGAGGGACCAGGTGATTCCTGTTGCATTCAGCCGGAGTATCGTGGCCTATCTCAAGCGGGAGAATATTCCGGTGGTCTATCGCGAGCATACCCAGGTCCATCCCATGGCGGGAGGGCATTTCTTCCCAAAGGACGAGCTGCCGCCGCTGATGACCTGGCTCGATGCGCAACGCCGTCCGGCGCCGGGTCCGCCGCTCACCGTCGTGCGCGACCGGGATCATACGGGCCGCGACGCCTGGGTGCGGCTGGAGCAGGTCGATCCATCCGTGGGCTCCGTCTGGGCGGCGATACAGGATGATGAGGAGAACAGCCGGCTGGTCCGGGGCGCCTTTGCCCGGCTGTCGGTGATTCGCGAAGGCAACACGCTGCGCGTGACGACGATGGGCGTGCGCCGGTTCAGCGTGCTCTTCTTTCCCGGCTCCGTCGATTTTCGGAGTCCGGTCACGATTGTGACCAATGGACTGACCAGCTTTGAAGGCACGATTACGCCTGACAGCCGCGTGCTGCTCGAAGAGGCGAGGCGCCGGCCCGATCCGGCCCAGCTGGTGCTGGCCGCGATTGAGATCAACGTGCCATCGTAACCGGGAAGGAGCGGATCATGGGCGGAGCTGCCGCGGGGGGTGACGGGCGATTTTTTCTGGCTCATCTGTTTTTTCTGGTGGTCTTCATCGCGCTGGTCTGGGCGTTGGTGGTCGTGCTGCTCCACCGCCGCGAGCGCGCCGCTGTTCTGCTGGCCGTCGTGCCGCTCGTCTTGATTTTTACGACGGCGTTTCTGGCGCCCAGGCACCCGATGGGCCATCAGTTGGTCAACGTCGTCTATGACGGGCTGCTGATCTTCAACGCCTGGTTTTTCTGGACACGCGGGCCGTCGCCGCTGGGCTGGCTCTATCTGGTGGCGGTCATCGGCACCGCGCTTGACTTCGCCATGCATTTTGTCGTCAAGATTGCATAAATGATGGGAGGTGTCATGAGGGAATTGTGCCAGACTGATGATCAGTGGGTGGGTTTTATCCTGCGCCTCTCACTGGGCGGGGTGATCCTGCCCCACGGATTGCAGAAACTGGTTGGACTCTTCCATGGTGAGGGCTTCTTTATGATCGTGACGTTCTTTACCCAACGCATTCACCTGCCCTGGCTGCCGGCGCTGCTCCTGATCCTCGTGGAATCGTTCGGCGCGGCCGCGGTGGTCGTGGGGTTTGTGACGCGGCTGGCCGCGTTTATGATCGCGTCGGTCATGGTGGGCGCCGTCGCCTTCGTCCTGTGGCAGAACGAATTTTCCATGAAGTGGCTGGGCGAGCATCAGGGCGAGGGGTTTGACTATCAGATGCTGGCGTTCGGCATCGCTCTGGCCTTGATCGTCACCGGCGGCGGCCGGCACTCGGTCGATCTGCTCCTGACCAAACGGTTCGCGGATGAAGAGCGCGGCCTCCTCCGCGGGTGACGCCGACACCATCCGCTGGCATTCCTGGGGGGGCGACGTCTTCTCGCGGGCGCGGGCCGAGGGCAAACGGGTGCTGCTCTCCATTTCCGCCAGCTGGTGCCACTGGTGCCACGTCATGGACGAAGAGAGTTTCTCCCATCCCGAAGTGATCCGGCGGCTCAACAGCCGGTTCATTCCGGTCAGGGTCGACAGCGATCAACGGCCCGACATCAACAGCCGGTACAACATGGGCGGCTGGCCCACGGTCGCGGTTCTTGACGCGGAGGGGGAAGTGATCGCGGGGGAAACCTATCTCCCCCTCGGCCCGTTTCTCGCCTGGCTTGACTCGACAGCCCGGGCCGAGTCACCGATGCCGCACCGGACGAGAGCGGCTCCATCAGCCGCGGCGACTCCGGCGCTGGATCATGCAATGGTGATGGCCGTTGCGGGGTGGCTGGAGAAGAGCGACGATCATGCCTTCGGCGGTTTCGGCCGGGCGCCCAAATTCCCCCAGCCGTGGGCCGTCGAATTGCTGCTCCGGCTGCACGCCCGGACCGGCGAGGCGAGGTGGCGGATGATGGCGATCCGGACGCTGGACGCCATGCGGGAGGGCGAGCTCTGCGATCTGGTTGACGGGGGCTTTTTCCGCTATGCCGCCAGCGACGATTGGAGCGCGCCGCATACCGAAAAGCTGTTGGATGTCAACGCACAATTGTTGTCGCTCTACCTGTTGGCCGGCCGGTTGACGGGGTCTCCGTCCTACCTGGCGACGGCGCAGGCGACGGCGGACTATCTGTTCACAACGCTGTTGATTGAGGAACGGTCCGATAGCGGGCCGCCGGCAGTCTGGTTCGCCGGCAGTCAGACGGCCGATGGCGATTATTATGAGCTGTCACAGGAAGAGCGGCTGGAAGCTGTCCCGCCGCCGGTCGACAGGACGCTCTATGTCGATCGCAATGCGATGGCGGTCTCCGCCCTGCTGGCGGCCGGCGGGACGCTGCGCGCGCCCGATTGCCGCGGGACCGGCTTGACGTTGCTGGAGTTCCTCTGGACGCATTGCCGGACGCCTGATGGCGAGATGGCGCACTATTCCGAAGGCGGGGGCGACAACCGACACATGGCGGGTGCCTATCTGGCCGATCAAGCCTGGTCGCTCATCGCCCTGCTGGACGCGTCAGAAACGGCCGGCCGTCACCCGTGGCTGGACCGGGCCGAACAATTGGCCGGCAGACTGGCGGACCGTTGGTGGGACGGCCATTTGGGCGGCTTCTGGGACCGGCCGAGCGCGTCGGGACCGGCCGGCTCGTTCACGCATGGGGAAGTCGAACTTCGCGGCGAACACGCAGGCTTGTTGCGCGTGCAGCTCAAACCATTTGCGGACAATGCCGTCGCGGCCATCGCCTTCACGCGCCTGGCGCGGCTGACCGGGAAGGCGCGCTTTCGAGACCTGGCGGAGCGGACGCTGCGAGCGCTGGTTCCGCAGATCGGCGACTACAAGCAGCATGCCGCGCCGGTCGGCGTGGCGCTCGAACGCCTGTTGGTCTCTGATGTGGAGTTGGCATGACGACGCCAACGCCGCGCCGGGTGCTTGTGCTCGGCTATGGCCGGCTGGGACGGGCCTTCTGCAGGTTGTATCATTCCACCTATCAGATCCGGGGCGTCAAACGGACGCCCATTGCTCCCTCGGCCGATTCACCCTGCGAAGTGGTCTGCCTGCCGATCCGTGACGATGCGCTCCGGCCTCATCTGGCCTGGGCCGACGTCGTTCTCTTCTGTCCGGCATCGGGACGGTCGGGCGTTGATCGGGAGACGGAACAGGATTCGGCGCGTTACCGCGAGACCTACCTCGGCAATATGGAGTCGGTGACGGCGCGCCTGCAGGAGCCGGGCATCCGCCCGCCGGTCGTCATCCTCGTCGGCTCGACCGGCGTCTATCCACGATCGATCGGAGGCGTCTGGTCGGAAGAGCGGTCGATCCCCGTCGACACACCCCGCCAGAAAGTGCTGTTGCAGACCGAGCAGGCCCTGATCCGGAGCGGACTGCCTTACGTCATCCTGCGATGCGGCGGCCTCTACGGCGAGGGGCGGAATCCCTTGGCCTGGATTGGACGGCGGGCCGAATCGTCCGGCATCGAGCGGTCCGATGATCCGCTTTCGCTGGTGCACCAGGATGACGTCTGTGGCGTGATCGACCGGGTGATTGCGACGGGCGTGACGAACGACATCTTCAACGTGCGGGATGATTCCCTCTTCACGCGGGGAATGCTCGCCGCCATGGTCGCGGCACATGCCGCTGAGCCGCTCGCCGATCGCGCACCCGCCCCGGCTCCGCAGGCTCCGCCCGACCGTTTGATTCCAAATGACAAGTTGAAACGGAGGCTCGCCTACCGGTTCAGCCGCCCGCCGGTCACCGCCTACCTGACCACGTCGCCCGCTATTTCGTAAAAACCGGCGGCGGGGTCGACGGCGTGGAGGCCGGCAGGACGGGCAGCATCATTGCCGACGGCGGCGGATTGCCCTCGAGCGAATGGAGAAAATCGTCGATCCGGTCGACGTCTTCATTGGACAGCTCTTTATTGAGCTGAATTTTGGCCATGATGCGGATCGCCTCTTTGAGATCCCAGACGCTCCCGTTGTTGAAATAGGGGGCGGTGCGGGTCACGTTGCGCCACATGGGGACTTTGAACACAAATTTGTCCTTCTCATCATGGGTGACGTTGAAACGGCCCGGATCGTCGCTGCCTTCGTAGCGGCCGTAAATGCCGAATTTCTGGTACATGCCGCCGCCCGCTCCGACGCCGTTGTGGCAGGTGATGCAGCCCGTCTTGATCACCAGCTGAAGGCCCTGCTGTTCCTTGGCCGACAGGGCGGCCGCGTCACCGTTCAAGAATTTGTCAAATCTCGATGGCGTCAGCAGTGTTCGCTCGAATGCCGCAATCGCCTTGGCAATGTTGTCGTAGCTCAGGGGCTCCTTGTCGTTGGGAAAGACCTTTTTGAACCGTTCGACATACTCTGGGATCGAGCGAAGTCGGTCGATCGCCGCTGCCTGGTTCGGCATCGCCATTTCGACCGGATTGAGAATCGGCCCCTTCGCCTGCTCTTCCAGCGACGGGGCGCGGCCGTCCCAGAACTGCGTGAACTGCAGGCCGGCGTTCAGAACCGTCGGCGCGTTGCGGCCGCCGCGCTGGGCCAGATGGCCGAAGGAAGTCGGCAGATTATCGACGCCGGCGGTTGCCAGATTGTGGCAGCTGCTGCAGCTGACCTCATCACCTCTGGAGAGGCGGGGATCATAATAGAGCATTTTCCCGAGCGCCGCCTTTTCCGGCGTGGTGGGATTGTCCGCGGGGGCCGGCATGGTCTTGGGCAGCGGTTTGAAGAATTTGTTGGCCAGCGTGACCAGATCGTTGCTCTGGGCGTGAGCGGGCGAAACGGTCAACAGGATGATCAACAGACTGAGCAGATACATGCGGGACTCCTTTCTCATCGATGAAGATCGCAGCTAGCCAATGACATACTAACTCATCTGATCAAGTTGCTGTCAAGCAACGGAGTGACTTGCACGGGCCCCCACATAACCTGAGAAAAATTCAGGGGTACAATGAGGCCAATGGAAGAAGAGTGCTGGCCCGGGGTGTGGGGGCAACGGAGGACCTAGCATTGCATTTTCCGCACGGGCCCCCACATATAATCTACTCGCGCTTGCGCCTGAACAGGCCCGGCGTTACAATGCGGCGCGAGATGCGCGCGCGACCCCGCCGTTTCTGGCTCATGAAATCGGAGCCGGATGTCTTTTCGATCAAGGATCTGAGGGCGGCGCCGGGCCGGACGACGATGTGGGACGGCGTGCGCAACTATCAGGCGAGAAATTTTTTGCGCGACGCGTTTGCGGTCGGCGACGGTGTGTTGTTCTACCACAGCAGCGCCGAGCCGCCAGGCATTGCGGGGGAGGCGACGGTGGCGCGGGCGGGTTATCCGGATCCCACGGCGTTCGACCGGCGGGACGTGCATTACGATCCGAAGAGCAATCCGGCCCAACCGACCTGGTACGCGGTTGACGTGACGTTCGTTCGCGCCTGCCGGCCGCTCATCACACTGGACCGGTTGCGGCGGATGAAAGCCCTGCGCGCGATGCTCGTGCTCCGGCGGGGGATGCGGCTGTCGGTCCAGCCGGTGACGGCGGCTGAATGGCGGGCGATCATGAAACTGCCGGAGTGGGACGGTCCGGCTGGAGTATAATAGGGACAGTTTGAGGGGACATGCCGAAGAGCCGGGGCGTCATAACCATGGCCGGTGTTGCCGGGAGACCGCTACCGCTAGCCATTGTCCTGAATGAGGGAATGAGCTGATGACCACCAAAGTGACGATTATCGAAGACGATCCGGACATCGCCGGCCTGGTCGAGCATTATCTGGCGGCCGAAGGCTTCAAGGTCGGTCACGCCAGGGACGGCGCAGAAGGGCTCAAGCGGGTGAAGGCGTCGCCGCCGGATTTGCTGATTCTCGATCTGATGTTGCCGGGGCTGGACGGACTGGACGTCTGCAAGGCGCTCAGGGCGGCGCCGGCGACCGCATCGTTGCCGATTCTGATGCTGACCGCCAAGGGGGAGGAGTCGGACAAGGTGATCGGCCTGGAGCTGGGCGCCGATGACTATCTGACCAAACCCTTCAGTCCCAAGGAGTTGGTCGCGCGGGTCAAATCACTGCTCCGCCGGAAGGCGCGACAGGAGCCGGCCGTGCCGGTCTACACGTATAAAGATCTCCGGCTCGATCAGGAACGGCACGAGGTGACCTTCAAGGGAAAGGACGTCCAGCTCACCGCCAAGGAATTTGCGCTGCTCCAGCAGTTGCTGGAAAATCCGGGCCGGGTGCTGACGCGCCAGACGCTGCTGGACCGGGTCTGGGGCTATCAATCCGATGTCACGACCCGGACGGTCGACGTGCACATTCGGCGGCTCCGGGAGAAAATTCCCATGCTGACCGACATGATCGTGACCGTCAAATCGCTCGGCTATAAATTGAAAGACATCAGGTAAGCGTTTGTGCGGGCGACCCTGCACCGGACCTTTGCGCTGGCCTTCGCGGCGGTTGCCTGCCTGGCCATTGTTCTGGGATGGGCCGCCGCCTCCTGGTTCGGTCACCCCGTTCTGATCGTGCCGCTCGCGGCGCTGGTGTCGATTCCGCTGGCCTGGCTGGCCGGTCTGCTCCTCTCCCGCCGCATCACCCAGCCGCTTCAGGAACTCACCGAGGCCGTGCGCAGCGCGGCGCGGGGAGAACGGCCTCCGCAGGTTGATCTCGATGAATGGGAGGAGACCGCATCGGTCGGGCCGGCACTGACCCAGCTGGCGGAGCAATGGCACTCCACCATCGCAGAAATCTCAGCCGATCGGTCGCGTCTTCGGGCCGTGCTGGCCAGCATGGTCGAAGGCGTGCTGGTGCTCGACCGGCAGGGGCGGATTTTGATGATGAATGAGGCGCTGCAGCAGATGCTGCCCGGCGCGGACGCGTCGGCCGTCGGCCGGCCGTACATTGAAGTGATCCGGCACCATCCCCTCAATGAATTTGTCGGGACGGTGCTTGAGGGGGGTGAGGGGCGCCGGGAAATCACCTTGCGCGTGCCGGAGGAACGGACCTTCATGATGCAGGCGTCAATCGCCAAACCGGACGGCGAACCGGGCGTGGCGGCGGTGCTGGTCTTTCATGACATCACCGAGTTGAAGAGGCTGGAGCGCGTCAGGAAGGACTTTGTCGCCAATGCCTCCCACGAATTGAAAACCCCGCTCACGTCGATTGCCGGCTACGTGGAAGCGCTCGTGGACGGGGCGAAGGACGACCCCGCGACCTGCGCCCAGTTTCTGGGCATCATCCAGAAGCACACGCAAATCCTCAAGACGATTCTGTCCGACCTGCTGCAACTGTCGACGATCGAGTCGGGCGTCTACCGGTGGAAGCGGGAGGAGGTGGCCATCAATGAGCTGCTGGAACGGGCGGCTCGCCTCCTCCGGCCCCTGGCGGAACGGAAGCGCCAGCAATTGAATTTGCAGCCTTGCGAGCCGACGCTCACGATCCAGGGCGATCAGGCCCGGCTCACCGAGGCGTTGACTAATCTGCTGGACAACGCGATCAAATATACGCCGGAGGGCGGTTCGGTCACCATCGGAGCGGCGCCGGAGGCCGGCGGCGTGCGGATCGACGTCGCCGACACCGGCATCGGCATTCCTCCCATGGAGCAGTCCCGGGTATTCGAGCGGTTCTACCGGGTCGACCGCGCCCGGACGCGGGAACAGGCCGGGACCGGACTGGGCCTGTCGATCATCAAGCATATCGTCGAAGCGCACGGCGGCCGCGTCGCCGTGGTCAGCGTGGTCGGCCGCGGATCGACCTTTTCGATCTTCCTGCCCGCCCGCCCCGCTTTTTCCTGATCCTCCCGTTCGCCGGCTCCGACGCGATCCCCGATTGCTCCTGCAATCAGAAATCCTTCCGATTGCGAACGTCATATGCGGACGGCCGTGCCGTCCGGCGAGATCCTCATGCGCTTCGACGCCAGGATGATTTAACCCAGAATTAAGGTGAAGTTGAGGAAGGGGATACACCGATGACATAAAGTGACGTCTCCGATGCATTGCCGTCGCTGTCATGGGTTGATGGTGAGGGACCGGTTTCTTGACTCCGATGAAGAGGGCGGGCTCCTGACCTTTTGGGGCTGGCGGTGCATCTGCTGCGGGGAGATCATCGATCCCGTCATCCTGGCCAACCGCGCGAATCCGCCCGTGCCGCGCAAACGGCAACCGAGGTTTCCCCGTCCGGATCTTGCCGTCGCGCCGGTACCGATGGAACTGGTCGAGATGTGGTGAGTTTTCATCGCCGGGGCCCCATTCTCAACATGTTATTCACATCGGCCGTCAGAAAATTTAACACAATCCTGAGGTGGTCTTGAGTCACGCGTTATACGGAGTTGGCCATACTACGCCTCGTCACGCTGTGTGTAGTCATTCAGCAACTCTCTATTTATCTAAATGATGTGGTTCGCCGTCGCGGAACATTTTACGGTTTGTTGAGTCGGTCTTGAGTATTTCGTAATGAGGGTGCGGATACGCTGGATCCCGTTATCACAATCATTTTGACCGTGAAAGGAGGGCAACACGGCATCATGCAGTCTCCAGCCAAGTAACACATTTCATGAAGCGTTTAGTGAGGGAAGTCACCGTCGTAACCACAACGGAGGAGTAACAATGAATGTAATCAAGGGTATGAAGAAGGCGGCCGTCATCGCTGCCGGTGCGGTGGTCCTGGGTGGTGCGTTGCTGTCCGGGAATGCCCAGGCCTTGACGATCAACAGCGGCGATCTGTTCCTGGCGCTCTATGGCAATAACAATGAATATATCATCGACCTCGGCAATGACACCAACCTGCTGGAATCGGGGACGAATCACCCGTATCAAATCCCCTGGGGCAGCGATTCCGGAAGTCTGGAGTCCCAGTTGACCGCCTGCACCGCCGGTCAGAACTGCCCACCCAATCCCATCTCATGGGAGATCGTCGGCGGAATCCCGGGTACCGGCCCGACAACGGATTTCCTCTACGCCGGCTCGGATATGAACGCGGCCGACAAGAAGGCTTCGGGAACCGTGTCGGTGGCCGCTTCGTTCGGGGCGGAGAACGCATGGGTGAACCAAATCTCCACCGCGTCTCCCTACACGCCCGGCGGCAATGATTTGCTGCTGTCCAAGGGTGATGCCAATTCGTTCACCAGCGTGTTTTCCCTTGGCGGGACGTTGGCGGGCGGCTTTCCGGGCGGCATGGAGGGTCAAGTCGGACAGGAGCTGTTCCTGATCAAAGGAAAGCAGGCCGGCAGCGTGCTCACGGACGTGGGAACCGCCAGTCTGGTCATGGGCAGCAGCCTGGATCTGACCATCTGCGGCGTGGGCAGCGATGCCTGCACGGTCGGTCAACCTCCGATACCTATCCCGGCGTCGGTTGTGCTCTTTGCGACGGGGTTGGTCGGCCTGGTGGGTATGGCACGGCGCGGCAGAGTGATGCTGTCGTAGTCCGAGTGACGCAAGCGATAACAACGTTCGATCAGACAAACACGCATCCTAATAACTAGGAGGAAGTTATGAACTATCGAAAGATGATTGCGCCGGCGGTGGTGATCGCCGGTCTTTGCGGACTCGGCGTCTCGCCGGCCTTCGCGGAGGATACCAGTCCCGTCGAGCAGTGCCCGGGTGAACCCTCAAGCTGTGTGAGACTGAACGGCGGAGGCTCGTCAGCGGCCACCCCGTTTATGAACGAGGTGCCGTTGGTGATCCTGGATCAGGGGAATGCGGGCGGGACGCTTCATTACCCCGTCCACTACCTCAGCACTAACGGAAAACGGGCCACCTGGACCGGAACCCGGGGCGGCGGTGTCACGCCGACGATCATCCGGTATGAGGCCACCGGATCGGCAGACGGCATCCAAAAGCTGCAGCATCCGGTCGCCGATTCGGGGTCGTTCATGACCTATGTCGATCACAGCAGCCCCGGCACCACCTGCGACGCGCCGCTGTTTCTGACCAACCCGGTGAACGGCAAGAAGTACTTTGAGTACAGGAATTGCACTGCGACCGTCCAGTACGGGATGACGATGGGCATGTCGGACGTCAATGGCAGCTCGTTCCATCAGTCCTCGCCCGGTCCAACCGGCACCATCATCAAGAACCCGCTCAGCATGACCGGCCTGAAAAGCACGCAGGTGGCGCAGATTCCGTGGACGATCGTGTTGGGCGCTGCTGTTCAGAAAGTGGTAAACGGAGTACATCAAAACGTCCAGAACCTGACCCGAACGCAGGTCGAGGAGATCTTCAGCGGCATCGCCTATGATTGGACGCAGCTGGGGCTGGTGGTGGTCGATTCCAGCGAAACGATTCACAATACTCTCGGGGATGCGCCCATTACCCTTTGCCTGAGGCAGGCGGGATCGGGTTCCAAGGCGGGTTTTGATGAAACGACGATGAAGGATGCCAGCGAAGTGACCACCGGCACGGTCGATCTGTCGGGTTCGGCCTCCGGCGTCTATTACTATGGGGCGAGCACGCAGGATGTGGTGGACTGCATCCAGGGAAATACAGGACGGCCGGCTCATCGGGATGCGGCCGGGTATATCGATCGTGACACCGCGGAGTTGTACGATGGAGTCGGGACGGGGACGGTGAAACTCATTAGCGACCCCGGCAAGTGGTGGGATGGCAAGCCCGCCATCTACCCGGTGAATCTGAACGGGCTCTCCGCGCACGACATGAACGAGACCGATCATAAGATCCACGTCAAGTGCGGCGAGTATCTCTACTTTGCCGGTGAGCGGGAGAACGTCCGGTCCGGGACGGATCCGGGCATCGATGGAGGTGCGACGTCAGGACCGGTGCACACGCTGGCAACGGCATTTACCACCGCGTCGTCTGCCGCCTCTTCGATTACGGAGATGCCGGCTGGAGCGTTTTGGGTGGCAAACTCCGACATGTATGTCAGCAAGAATCTTGACGGAGGCCCGATCGTTCCCAACGATGCAGAGAATCCGTGCAATCACTAAGCGTGTAGCAACGCCATAATGGGCGCCCCGTTCGGGACCGATAAGGTCCCGGACGGGGTGGCCACAGGCTCTATCTCAAGGCCCGACCAAAAGAAAAGAGGGCACGATGAGAGTGATCAGAGGGATGCGGCGGATAGGGATGGCATTGGGCGTTGTAGCGGGACTGCTCTGGTTTTTCGGCGCCGAGCCCGCTCAGGCGGCCCTCATTGTTACCGCACCCGGTCCGGTGGAGATTGTCGATGGAACGGATTTAGGCCCTGGTGTGGTCACCTTCAATATCGACCTCACGCTTCCACTCTCCGGTTATGATTTCGGGTTTATGAACGGCACCGATTTCGTCCCCATCGCCCTGGCGCCCATGGGGCCAAACTCTCTGTACGGCACCTATACCTTCTCAGGCGGCGATTTGGTCAACTTCGCGTTGGAAAACACCAGCACAAATTCCCTCTACACCATTGCGGATCCGGCCAACTACGCCACGCAGCTCTACTATAACCCGATCGATCCGTCCCACTCGGTCCATCCGGTGGTGACGACCCCCTACTACAACACCCTGCTCCTGGAATGGAACCTGATGGGCGGTGGATTTGACCAATCCACCGATCCCATGTTGACGCTGACCCAGGCGATCAACCCCTACGATGGCATGATGCCGGCGGTCGTGCCGGTGCCGGCATCGGTCCTGTTATTCAGCGTTGGTTTGCTTGGCTTGGCGGGTTGGCGTCGACTGACCGCATAAGCGCGAACACCGTCAAGGCACGCCCCTCCGGAGGGATCTCCCCATTCCTTCGGGGGGGTGTTGTTTTTACCTTAAATTAACCTCCTGTTAACAGATTTGCTTTCCCCCCACGGCAGACTACCGGCCCCCGGTAGTCTGTCCGGCATCGCCAGGACCGACACCGGCGCGGGAGGGCAAAACCCTCCTCGAGAGGATGCCTCATGCGTGTGAGGGAGAATCCGGCCTGGAATGATTCCGTCCGGAATCCGGTA
>Ga0335082_10004640_pt1 | contig 14995 bp, 21 predicted proteins | sample Lox_Sample_41_FD_206718 | JGI IMG/M metagenome (GOLD analysis project Ga0335082, IMG submission 206718) | Soil microbial communities from Loxahatchee National Wildlife Refuge, Florida, United States - Lox_Sample_4.1 | ecosystem: Environmental > Terrestrial > Soil > Wetlands | place: USA...
CGTCGCGCAGCGGATACGTGATTTGAGCATTGAGCCAGCCCCGAGGCGAAGCGAACGATAAAGCCGATTGGCACTCATTGAATGCCGAAGATCGCACAGACTTTGGCACCTTTGCCGTGGCCTCGCAACGCACTGCTGCGCTGGCGGCGAGGACAGCAAAATGTCGTGCTTTGCCGGCCACACTTCGTCGTACCCCGACACCGTTATCGATTGGCCCCATGCTCGCCCAGTAGACCGTGCGCGCATCTCAGGATGATGGTGATAGGGTGTCGTGCGCACTCCAAAGGACCCCCATGCCCCTCTCCGCCACCCTCAAGACCCTGATCCGCAGCGCCTGGGACGACGGCTATCCGCTGCTGGTCGCGACCTGCGGCCCGCTCGGGCCGAACATCGCGCCCAAGGGCTCGATGATCGCCTATGACGACGACCACCTCGCCTGGTGGGAGCGCTGAACTTGGGCGGGCGCTGCGAAGCCGTTGACCCCTGAGCCCCATTGGGGTACTCTGCGAAAATGCACCGCCGTCCCGTCTCGGTGACCGAACTCGCCGGTTACACGCGGCGGGCCGATCAGTTGCTTTCCGACGCGGAGCAGGACGCGGTGATCGATCTGGTCGCCTACGATCCGACCCGCGGCGACCTGATCCCGGGCACCGGCGGTCTGCGCAAGCTGCGCGTCGGCCTGAGCGGGAGCGGCAAGCGCGGCGGCGCGCGGGTGATCTATTATTTCTACAACGAGGACGTCCCGGTCCTGCTGATGGCGGTCTACGCGAAGAACGAAAAGGCCGACCTCAGCGATCGCGACAAGAAGACATCGGTGCAATACGCGAAGGAGTTCGTGAAACAATGGCGAAGAAAGTGAAGCGGTCGAAGAGGAAGCCAAGCCTCGGCGACGACATCATGGCGAGCTGGGACGAGGCGATACGCTGGGCGCGCGGCGAGAAGACCGGCGCCATCGTGCACCGCGTCACGCCGAGCGACACCGACGCGCGCGAGGCGCGGCACAAACTCGGCCTGTCGCAGCGCCAATTCGCCGCCGTCATCGGCACCGGGGTCGGCACCGTGCGCAAATGGGAGCTCGGCACGCGGCGGCCCTCCGGCGCCGCGCGCACGCTGATCGAGGTGATCAAGCGCGAGCCCAAGGCGGTGCGCCGCGCGCTGAAGAAGGAACTGGTGTGATCTGTCCTCTATGAGGGACCTTGCCGCCGAAACGAGCCGATAGTTGCCGGGAGCGAATTGCCGTATTCTGGCGTTACGATCCGGCAATTCGACTAACATCGCGCGCTTCAGGAATCCCACCGGGCACAAACATGACCCATCGACTGACGACGGCGCAATCCACCGGGGCGATCCGCCGCTTACGGCCTCCGCTGCTGGTGACGCTCGCGGCGATGGCCGCGCTGACGGCCTTGAGCCCCGGCGCCGCGGCCCCGCGGCCTACGCAAATCAAAGAGCAGACGGCGCCGCGAACGGCCGGCGAGCCGATCATGGCGATCGTGTCGATCAGCGCGCAGAAGGTCACCTACTACGACGCCGAGGGCTGGATCTATCGCGCGCCGGTGTCGACCGGCGTCCAGGGCCGCGAGACGCCGGCCGGGGTCTTCGCCCTGATCGAGAAGGACAAGGACCACCACTCGACCATGTACGACGACGCCTGGATGCCGAACATGGAGCGCATCACCTGGAACGGCATCGCGCTGCACGGCGGGCCGCTGCCCGGCTACGCCGCCTCGCACGGCTGCGTGCGCATGCCCTACGACTTCGCCGAGCGGCTGTTCGACAAGACCTATATCGGCATGCGGGTGATCATCGCGCCGGACGACGCGGCGCCGGTGCCGTTCTCCCATCCGGCGCTGTTGCAGCCGAAAGCGGAGGCGATCGCCGCCGCGCCGGCGCGCGCCGCGGCGCTTGCCCGCGACGCCGAAGCGGCGGTCCAGGCGGCCGCCGCGGCGAAGAAAGCCGCCGTGACGACGGCGCGCGAGGCGAAGTCGCTGCCGGCGTCGCTGCGCAGTCTCGAGCGGGCCAAGAAAAGCGCCGACCTGGCGCTCGCCGCCACCGGCAAGGCGCTCGCCGCGGCGAAGACTGACGACGCCAGGGCGCGGGCCGAGGAGCGCGAGCAGAAGGCTGTCGCCAGGGCGGCGGAGCTGGCGACCAAGCTCGGCACGGCCCAAGCCGACGCGACGGCCAAGCTCGACGCCGCCGCCGCGGCCAAGGACGCGGTCAAGCCGGCCGAGGCCCGGAAGGCCGCCGCGGTGCAGGCGGCGCTCGACGCCAAGCTCGCGCTCGAGCCGGTGTCGGTCTACATCAGCCGCGCCACGCAGAAGCTCTACGTGCGGCGCAACACGCACAAGCGCTGGCCGGACGGCGGCGAGGTGTTCGACTCATCCATCGAGGTTCCGGTCGCGATCCGCGATCCCGACCGGCCGATCGGCACGCACATCTTCACGGCGATGGCGCGCGACGGCGACGCCTTGCGCTGGACCGTGGTCTCGATCGACGAGGGCGACGACGCCAAGGACGCGCTCGACCGCGTCACCATCCCGCAGGACGTGCTCGACCGCATCGCGCCGACGGCGGCGCCGCGCTCCTCGATCATCGTCTCCGACGAGCCGCTGAGCAAGGAGACCAACTACCGCACCGAGTTCGTCGCGGTGCTGAGCAACCAGCCGCAAGGCGGCTTCATCACGCGCAAGGTGACGCCGCCCGACGACCTGATGGCGGGCGGCTGGGGCGGCAACGACGGCTACTTCTTTTCCGGGCGCGGTTGGGGCGGCAGCTATCGCCCAGCGCCGCGCAGCTGGTGGCGCTAGCACGCGCGGCGCCGCGATCTGACGCGGCGTAACATTCGTGCCGGCGCGGCCCGCTGCGCGCAACATTCACGTCTGTCGCAGCAGCCCTGCGGCAACGATCCACAGCGCGCCGCCGGCTACCGCCCCTGCCCTATTGTCGCCCCATTGCGCCTGCCTACCGGGCCTCATTCACACACATCGACGGGGATTTTCGCAGTGAAACTGACCAGATTCATCGTGTTCACATTGCTTGCCTGCGCGTCGCTCGCCGGCGCGCTCGCGCTCACCGGCGCGTTCTCCGGCGCGCAGGCGGCGGGCTGGGGCTCGGTGCACCGCTACGTGCACCCGACCGGCAAATGCGCCGGGCAGGAAATCCTGGCGAGCTACTACTGGACCGGGCGGCACACCGCGAGCGGCGAGCGCTTCGACGCCAACGGCAACACCGCGGCGGCGCGCACCTGGCCGCTCGGCACCTCGCTGACGGTGACCAACCCGGCGAACGGCCGCTCGGTCACCGTGCGCATCAACGACCGCGGCCCCTACGGCACCGCCTACGCGCAGGGCGCGCGGCTCGACCTCGCGCGCGGCGCGGCGATGCGGCTCGGCATGAGCGGCGCGCAATATGTCTGCGTGAGCTGAGGCGGACGGCACCCCCACTCGCCGCCGCCGGCGGCGCGGTCTATAACCGCGCCGCAATCCAACTGGGGGACTCCATGCTGAAATCCGTTGCCGCCGCCGGCCTCGTGCTGGCCGCCGTCACCACCGCCGCGCAGGCGGCCGATCCCGAATTCTGCCGCGGCTACGCCGCCGCGGCGGTGCGCCAGGCCCGCCTCGCGCACGAGATCCCGCGCTGCCGGCCGGGCTCGCTCGGCTCGCGCTGGACCGAGAATTACCGCGTGCATTTCGACTGGTGTCTCGGTGCGCCCTACGGCGCCGCCGAGCGCGAGCGCGCCATCCGCGCCGAGCATCTGCGCGCCTGCCGCTGAGGCGCGCTTGCCGTGAAACGCGACGAGGCCGCCCAGATCAGGCGGCCTCGCCGTCTCACGTCACAACCCAACGCAACGATACCCAACGCAATGATGCGCGCCGCCGTCAGCGGCACGCGCCGTAATAGCCGTAGCCGCGGGTGCTGTCGGTGACGATCCAGCAACCGCCGCCGCGCGGCGCGACGCGCGGCGCCGCGTAGACCGGCGCCGCCTCGTAGGCATAAGGCCCGCCGTAATAGCCCGGCCCGTAGTAGACGGGCGGACCGTAATACACCGGCCCGTCGTAGTAGCCGTAGCCGGGCCCGTCGTAGTAGCTATGCGCGGCCAACCCGCCGAGAATGGCGCCGGCGGCAAGACCCGCGGCAAGACCGCCGCCGTAATAGCCACCATAGCCGCCGTGATAGCCACCATGATAGCCGCCGTAATGGCCGCCGCCGTGATGGTGCTGCGCGAGCGCGCTACCCGGCGCGGCGACGGCGAGCGCGGCGGCGAGTGCGAATGCTGTGAGAGTCTTGTTCATTGGAAAACCTCTCGTGCGAAAGAGGGATGGCGCACTCTAGCCGGACCGCGGCCAAGCGCATTGACCCATCTCAATGGAATAAAAATGGTGCAGCCGCGCCCGGGTTCCACGCGACATACCGCCACGGCGGCGGCGACCCGCGGCATTTGCCTAAAACTCTCCGGTTTTTCTGCCGGTATTATTTTACTCGGAGTTTAAGACCAACGCGCTTGAATTTGACGCGCATGCGATTTCATTTGTCGGAGGGTTTGATGCCGATAAAGCAAAAATCGTCGCCACCTGAAGATGTCATGGCGCTCGGACTGACCCGGCGCGACCACGGCGCCATCGCTTCCGCCATCGCGCCGCTGATGCTGCTCATCATCAACATCGCCTCGCCGCGGCCGGCGTTCGGCCAGAACGGCAAGGACAAAAAACTGGAGCGTTGCGCGCCCCACGCGCCGCAGCGCGCAAGCCTCGCGCTCGACGGCGACGGCCTGCCGCCGGCGCTGACATTCGCCACCTGGCGCGGTCGCGCCGGCGACAATCCCGGCGCCACGCCGAAACTGCAGGCTTTGCTGGCGGCGATCCGGCCGGAGCCGGAGCGGCCGGCGCCGGCGCTGATGCGCGAGCCGATTATCGGCATCGCCTCGACCTACAATCCGTGCTGCCCGGGGCGGCCGGCGGAAGACGCCGAGACGGCGTCGGGCGAAGTCTACGACGCCGAGGCCTGGACGGCGGCGATCCAGATCGGCCTGCGCGACCGCTTCGGCGGCGTGCGCTACGGCTCGAGCTACCGCGCCGCCTATGCGCTGGTCGAAGGCGCCGGCAAGCGGCTGATCGTCAAGGTCAACGATGTCGGGCCGCTCAAGCCCGGCCGCGTCATCGACCTCAACGAGCGGGCGATGCGCTATTTCGACCCGCTGCTGGCGCTCGGGCTGGTGGCGGAGGTGCGCATTACCCCGCTCGACGGCCGCCACTGGCGGCCCGGCCCGGTCGACGACGACGGCACCGCCGCGGGGCTTTGGGCGGCGCGGCGGCGGCCGGCGCCCGAGCAGTTGGCGATCAACCTGAATTGAACCCGGCGGCGGCGTGATAAAGTCGCCGCTGGTCTTGCCGGAGCCTGCCGCCATGTCTTGCCGTGTCGCGACGCTCGTGTTGTTCGCCGCGGCCTGCGTCGCGCCGGCGCATGCGGAGGACATCAACAGCTTCCGCCGCGCCCATCATTTGCCGCCGCTCGCCATGAGTTCGACGCTTGCCGGCCTCGCCTACGAGCAGGCCCACGCCATGGCCGGCCGCAATCATCTCGACCACAACGGCTTCCGCCAACGCGTCGGCTTCGCCGGCGGCCGGCACGCCGAGAACGTTGCGGTAGGCTGTCCCGACGAGGATTGCGCTTACAAGATGTGGGCGCGCTCGGCCGGCCACCGCGCCAACATGCTGCTGCGCGACGTCTCGGCCTACGGCATCGCCTCGGCGACGGACACCAGGGGGCGGAAGTACTGGGCGCTGGAATTGGGGAACTGAATTGAGTTTGTCGCGGCCAGGCTTGACCCGGCCGTCTCGCTTAGGGTCGCATGGCCGCGCCCTCATCAGCGGGATGCCCGGCATCAGGTCGGGCATGACAAGGAATTTGCCATGCCCCTCTCCGATACCATCAAGACCCTGATCCGCAACGCCTGGGACGACGGCTATCCCTGCCTGGTCGCCACGGTCGGCCGCGAGGGGCCGAACCTCACGCCCAAAGGCTCGATGATCGTCTACGACGATGCCCACCTTGCCTGGTGGGAGCGCAGCAAGCGCGCCGTGCTCGACAACCTCGGCCACGACCCGCGCGTCTGCATCATGTACGCCAATTTCAAGGCGCAGCGAGACGGCGTGCTGGACAGCGGCTTTCTGCGCTTCTTCGGCAGCGTCGCGCTGCACGAGTCTGGGCCAACGCGCGAGAAGATCTTCTCCATGCTGCTGCCGCGCGAGCAGACCCATGTCGGCGCCGAGGCCGGCATCGGCGTGCTGGTCAAGATCGACAAGGCGATCGACGTCCGCGGCAAGCCGATCATCTGAGGCGACCGCGCCGGCACTCCCGCTCGCCTGAGATTCGGGCAGCGCGGCAATGCATTTCGCCATAATCGCGCCGTGCGGAACCTGCTAGGCTGCAAGCGGGTTGAGGCTCGGGAGGTGCGTTATGCGTCTTCGCCTTGGAGCCGTGCTCGCAGTCGTTACCCTAGTCGCTGCCGTGCCGGCGCGCGCCGACTTGCTGATCCAGATCGACAAAAGCACCCAGCAGATGACCGTCAGCGAGGACGGCAACCCCCTCTACACCTGGCCGGTGTCGACCGGCCGCGCCGGCTACAACACGCCGAACGGCGCCTTCACCCCGATCTGGAAGGACCGCGAGCACTACAGCCGCGAATGGGACGACGCGCCGATGCCCTATTCGATCTTCTTCACGAAACAGGGCCATGCCATCCACGGCACCTACGAGGCGAGCCATCTCGGCCACGCTGTGTCGCACGGCTGCGTGCGGCTGTCGGTCAAGCACGCCGCGATCCTCTGGGACCTGGTGAAGAAGAACACCATGGCCAAAACCACCGTTGCGCTCACCGGCGAGATCCCGGGCGGTGCCGGCGCCATGGTCGCGCATGCTTCACCGCGTCAGGATACCGACGAGGACGACCGGGTCGCATCGTCGCGGGCGCAATGGCAGGTGTATGGCCGCAATGGCTGGCAGGACGGTGCCGCGCCGTCGCGCTATGGCTACCGGGAGCGGCCGTATTTTGCGCAGCCGCGCGGCTTTTTCCCGTTCGGCTGGTAAGGCGGTTGCCCTAGATCAAGGCAAAGCACCGGAACTTGTGCTCACGTGACACATTATTTCCAGCGTCATGGGAGGTTTGCCATGCCGAAATCCCGCAATCGTCGCACGACCGCGCGCCGCGCCAAACCGGGTGCACGCGGCACCGGCGGGTTTTTTCATATCCAGGTGCGGCCGAAGGCCGACTTCGTCACCTTTCGAAACCAGGACGTCGGCCGCCGCGGCGGCATCGAGCGCGTCGCCGGCCGGCGCGCCAACGGCTCCTGGGACACGCAGAAATGGCTGATCGGCAAGAGCGAGGCGCATCGCGCGGGCAAGGAATTGGTGGCCGATACTGCGGCGGCGAAAAAAGTGCTCGGCCAGCTCGGCTCGCTGCCCCGCCATCTCGGCGGCGACCGCTTCATCGCCAAGCCGCGGCGCAAGATTCCAGAAGCCGAAAAGCCGACGCCGGCGATGCGGCGCGCCCAACTCGCCAACATCAAGAAGGCGCAGGCCGCTGTGCGCAAGCGGCGGCGGACGAAGGCATGATCCGCAAGCTTGCGACGGGCAAATACCGTCTCTATTCACGCAAGAAAAATCCGCGTACCGGCAAGCGGCGCAACCTCGGCACCTTCAGGTCACGCAAGGCGGCTGAACAGCACGAACGCGCCGTGCAGTACTTCAAGCGGCGCTAACGTCAGTCCAGAGCGTGTGACAGACGGTCGCTATTGGCGTGCACGCGCGAGCGCAGCGGCGCGTAAGCGCGCTCGGCGGCGACAATGAGGTTCTCGCCGGCAAACAGCGCCTTGGCGGCTTCAACCTCGGCGACGGCAAAGGCCTCGACCTTCTCCGCCACCATCAACTGCGCTTCCCTCTCGGCACGTCTGCCGCCGCGCGCCAGAAACATCAGGCGCATGGCGATGACGACCTGCACCTCGCAAGCGAAGCGCAAAGGTTCGAGCCAGGGATTGAGCGACGCGATCATGAGGGTCTCCGCCCGGCGCGCCTTGGCGGCCGCCGGATGGGAACTATCGCGCAGGATTTACAAGGATCGTTTAGATCGTTTCTTAAAATTTTAGCGGTTTCAGCAACGGTCCCGCGTCACTCCTTTAGTGACATGCCGGTTTCCTTGACCAGCTTGCCCCACTTGTCGAACTCGGCGCGCATATAATGGCCGAACTGCTCGGGCGTTCCGCCTGCGACATAAAGGCCCTGCACCGCGAGCTTGTCCTTGACGTCGGGCGCCGCCAGCGCCTTGCCGATTTCCGTGTTGAGCTTATCGATGATCGAGTGCGGCGTCCCCTTCGGCACCTCAAAGCCGAACCAGGTCACCGCCTCGAAATTCGGCAGACCGCTTTCGCTGATGGTCGGCACGTCGGGCAATAACGGCGAGCGCTTGCTGCTGGTGATGCCGAGCGCGCGCACGCGTCCCGCCTTGATGTGCGGCAGTGCAGTCGAGGCGATGGCGAATAGATAATCGATCTGGCCGCCGAGCAGTGCCGCGGTCGCTTCCGGCCCACCCTTGAACGGCACGTCGAGGACCTTGATGCCGGCGCGCTCGCGGAACAGCACCGCCGTCATCTGCGGCGCGGTGCCGACGCCGCTCGAGCCGACCGTGAGCTTGCCCGGATTGGTCTTGGCGTAGGCAATCAGCTCGGCGATCGACTTCGCCGGCACTTTCGGGTTGACGATCAGGATATTGGGCGAGGTGGCGCCGAGGATCACCGGTGAGAAATCCTTCAGCGTGTCGAACGGCAGGTTCTTGTAAAGCGTGGCGTTGATGGCGTTGGCGATGGTCGAGACGAAGATCGTGTAACCGTCCGGCTCCTGCGATGCTGCGTAACGCGTGGCGATGTTGCTGCCGGCGCCAGGCCTGTTCTCGACGATGAAGGGCTGGCCCATCGAGTCGGCGAGCTTCTGGGCGACCATGCGCGCCATGATATCGACGCCGGAACCGGCGGTGAGGCCGACGACAATGTGTACCGGCCGCGTCGGATATTTCTCGGCGGCGTTCGCCGGGGATAACGTCAGTGCGCAGAGGCACAGGCCGAGACGCAGCAGCATTGTACGCATAGCGGATCCTCCCTGAATTTCTAATTGTTCATGAACAGGCCGCCGTTGACGTGGATGGTCTGGCCGGTGATGAAACGGCCGTCTTTGCCGCACAGCATCATCACCGTGGCGACGATTTCATTCGGCTCGGCGAAGCGGCCGAATGGAATGCGTGTCGTGTCGAATTTGAACGGGCCGTCGCGCACCGTGTTGGCCGGCCCCGGCGCGACGTAGTTCACGTTGATGTTGTGCGCCGCCAGCTCCAGCGCGAGCGCCCTGGTGAGGCCGGCAAGTCCTGCCTTGGCCGCCGCCGTCGGTGCACGGTTCGGGATCGGCATATGGCCGAACAGGCCGCCCATGTTGACGATGCTGCCGCCGCCGGCGCGGATCATGGCCGGCAACGCGGCCTGCGTGCAGTTGAAGGCGCCGTCGAGCGTCACGCGGAGCGGCGCCTGCCAGTCGGTATAGTCGAGTTCAAGAAACGGCTTGGTGGCGTGGGTGACGGCGTTGTTGACGAGAATATCGAGCCGCCCGAAGCGGCTGATGATGTCGGCCATCATCGAGTCCACCGCGGCGCGATCGGTAATGTCGCCCAGCACCGCGATCGCCGTGCCGCCGGCGGCTCCAATCGCCTCCAGGGTCTCTTCCAACTCCGGCCGCTGCGAGCGCGCGTTGACGGCGACTGAAGCGCCGGCACGCGCAAAGGCCACGCCCATGGCGCGGCCGAGATTGCGTGCGCCGCCAGTGATCAAGACGACCTTGCCTGCGAACGCGCCGCTCATTCGATGATCGCCCCGCCCTGCGCTTCATCCATTGTGATGGGTGAATTTTGCCTTGTATAGAGCGGCGATACGCGGCAACACGATCAACGGTTGCGCCTGTCCACACTGTGGAACGCGCAACGCCCCTCCGGTTGCAGATCAGCCGTGATGCGCGACGCCGAGCGCTTCTTCGCCGCGATCGAGGATCAGCGGCACAATCAAATCTTCTTCGTCGTCGAGGTGGCGGATCAGGCCCTTGAGCAAGGTGCCGCTCGCCGCCGCGTAATCGTCGCCGCAACGCTGGAGCGCCTGCGGCTCTTCCGCCAGCGCGCGCAACAGCGCGTTGGTCGTGGCCGCGGTTTGCTCCATGTCGGCGTGGATGGCGTGGTGGTCGCCTTCCAGCACGTCGAAGCCGCGCGCCAATCGCGCCTCGGCTGCGCGGAAGATCGGAAAATAATGCAGATCTTCGATCTGGTGGTGCGCACTCAGCTGCGACAGCAGGAATTGCAGCCGCGGCACCAGCTGGCGCGGGAATTCGGCCGCCGACAATTGGCCTTCGCGGAATTGCGTCTCGATCGTCCCGATCATCGTCGAAAGTTCGCGGAACATGTCGTGCCGCGACAGCCAGAAGCGCGCCATCTCGCCGAGATTGGCGTGGCCCTGCCATTGCTCGCGCGGGAACCGTGCGATCAGGACCCGCAAATCGTCCGGCCAGCCGCTGCGGCGGGCCAAAGCGAGCGCCTCGGTATCGCCTTCGCTGGGCCTTTCAATCCTCATGCCGTCTTTCTTTTTGTCCGAAACCTGGCTCCCACGTTTCGGGATCAGGCGCCTACATAGCCATTGCCAGCTGTTTCACCAACCGCTGTATATGCGCCCATGACCTCTGTCGCCCGCCTCGCCTGCGATCAGCCGACCGCCGAGCGGCTCGCCGCCCATTTGGGCGAGGCCCTGGACGACGCGGTTTGCGCGGCCTTCGAAGACGATAGCGGGCAATGGCGGCTGGCGGTCCATTTTCCCGCGCCGCCCGACGAAGCCACGCTGCGAGAACAGGTTGCGCTGGTCGCCGGCGACAGCGCCGCGGCGGCGCTGTCGATCGAAGCCATCGAGGATGTCGATTGGGTGGCGCAAAGTCTCGCCGGCCTGCGGCCGGTGCGCGCCGGCCGGTTCCTGGTGCACGGCGCGCACGACCGCTCGAGCGTCAAGCCGAACGACATCGGAATCGAGATCGAAGCGGCGCTGGCCTTCGGCACCGGCCATCACGGCACCACGCGCGGCTGCCTCTTGGCGCTCGACGATCTGGCGAAGCGGTTGCGGGCCGCGCGCGTGCTCGACCTCGGCACAGGCACCGGGGTGCTGGCAATTGCCGCGGCGAGACGCTTGCATGCGCGCGTCGTGGCCAGCGACATCGACCGCATCGCCGTCGACGCGGCGCGCGGCAATGCGCGGCTCAACCGCACGGGCGCGGCCATCAGCTTTGTGCGCGCCGCCGGAACGAAGGCCCGCCCGATCGCCGCCGGCGCACCTTACGATCTGGTCTTCGCCAATATTCTGCTCAGCCCACTGACGCGACTTGCCATGCCGCTCGCCCGGCTCGTCGCCCCGGGCGCGCATGTCGTGTTGTCCGGCCTGCTGCCGGGCCATGCCAATGCGGCGCTCGCGGTCTATCGCGCCCAAGGTCTCGTGCTCGAACGCCGCATCCTGCTCGAAGGCTGGGTGACATTGGTGATGCGACGCGGGTGAGGATGCTCACGCTCTGTCGTCGTGATCCGACGGGCTCGGGATGAGATGGGCGTGCCTGCGGATTTCGCGCTCGGCTTGCAGCCTGCGGGATTCGCTCAGCGCCCCAATCAAGCGCATGAACCAACCTTGGCGCCGCCGTACGGGTTCGGCGGTCTTGCCGGCAGGTCGCGACGAAGCGCGCGCCGCGCCATATGCGATACCATCCATCACGTGTCTCCTTCATGGCCGACGACTCGCCAAAACTGCGAATCGCTCCCCACCCGCCGCGGCGGAAAATGGTAGGTCCGGCGCGCGTGAGCCAGCCGCCGCCCTGCATGGCGACGTCCCGTCGGGACATGGAATAAACGGTCAAATACACAGCGCTGAATGTGTCGGCGGCAATGCAAACGCCCAAAAACAAAACCGCCCCGGGCGGGGAGCCGGGGCGGTCTTGCCGGTGAAGAAAGCGGGGGTGATCAGACGCCGAACGGCAATTCGTTGACGCCGGTCTTGACCAGCCGGTTGCCGCGCTCATCGAGCGTGTACGGCAGCAACCCGGTGTGGGCGCGGATCTCGCGATGGGCCTGTTCCAGGCGCGCCGCGATCAGCGCATCCATGAAACGGGCGAACCAGCCTTTGCGCGGCGCGACAGTCTCTGTAGCGGGGACGCGGGCGACGTCATAAGTCACGGCAACCATTTCATCTCTCCTTCTCGCAATGTCAGCCTCGGCGAATCCCTAGCAATCCGTCTCTGACTATTGCGCTGCAACATAGTCCAAAGGGGCCATGCACACTACGCGTAACACTGCATGGAAGCTGCGTGGATTGGGCATAAGCGCATTAATAAACCGGAGAGATCGGTGTCATCATTGCGGCGGATCGACCGCATTGCACAAAAGCGAGTCACAACGCTGGTTTTCTCGCCGAATCGCCTGTCATCGCCGCGCGAATATTTCGCCATGCTGCCCAAGAAATGCGAACCGCATGCCTTGCCCGGCGTGTAACGCATGCCTGCGTTGCTCGGCGCACGAAGCGCGCTAGAGTGCCGGCCATGTTCGAGGCCCGGTTCCAGTCCTTCGACGATTCAGATGAGCGCGCGCATGCGGCCGCACATCTCGCGGCACTGCGTGCGGAGATCAAGCGCCGTGGGCTCGACGGTTTTGTCATACCGCGCGCCGACCGGCAGCAGAACGAATATTTGCCGGCAAGCGAAGAACGCCTGGCCTGGCTGACCGGGTTTACCGGCTCGGCCGGCGCCGCCATCGTGCTCGCCGAGCGAGCCGCGGTTTTTGTCGACGGCCGCTATACGGTGCAAGCGGAGAACCAGGTCGACACGAAGCTTTTCTCCATCGAACACCTGGTGGATGCGCCGCCTGACAAATGGCTCGAGCAAAATCTCAAGAGCGGCGCCAAGCTCGGCTACGATCCGTGGCTGCACACCAGCGAGGGCGCGGACAAGCTGCGCAAGGCTTGCGCCACGGTCGGCGCCGAGCTGGCGGCGGTCGACAGCAATCCGATCGACGCGCTGTGGACCGACCGCCCGTCGCCGCCGGGAGGCGCGGTGGCGCTGCGCGACATCAAGCTCGCCGGCGAGAGCGGCGCCGACAAACTCAAGCGCGTGCAGGCCGAGATCAAGAAGCTGCGCGCCGACGTGCTGGTGGTGTCCGATCCACAGAACGTCGCCTGGGCGTTCAACATGCGCGGCTCCGACATCGCGCACACGCCCCTGGCGCTCGCCTTCGCAGTCGTGCCGCAGGACGGCAAGCCCGCGCTTTACGTCGACGGCGGCAAGCTCGACAATAAAACGCGCCACACCCTGGAAGCGATCGCCGCCGTGCGCGCGCCCGATGAGCTTGTCCACGACCTTGCGCAATATAAGGGCAAGACCGTGCGCCTCGATCAGGCGAGCGGCGCCGAGGCGCTGACGCGGCTTGTTTCAGTCAGCGGCGGCAAGCCTGTGCGCGGCGCCGATCCGATCGCGCTGATGAAGGCCGTCAAGAACCACGCGGAGATCGCCGGCAGCCGCGCCGCGCACCAGCGCGACGGCGTCGCCATGGCGCGTTTCCTCGCCTGGCTCGAGCGCGAGGCGCCAACCGGCATCGTCACCGAGATCGACGCCGTCGAAGCGCTCGAAAGCTTCCGCCGCGACAGCGGTCTGCTCAAGGACATTTCGTTCCCGACCATCGCCGGCTCCGGGCCGAACGGGGCCGTCGTGCACTATCGCGTCACCCGCGCCTCCAACCGCACGATCGGCAGAAACGAACTCTTCCTGATCGATTCCGGTGCGCAGTACGAAGACGGCACCACCGATATCACCCGCACCGTCGCGATCGGCACGCCAACCGAGGAAATGCGCGACCGCTTCACCCGCGTGCTCAGGGGCCACATCGCGATTGCCACCGCGGTGTTTCCGGAGAACACGACCGGCGCCCAGCTCGACCCGTTGGCGCGCACCGCGCTGTGGCAGGCGGGCCTCGACTTCGACCACGGCACCGGCCACGGCGTCGGCAGCTATCTGTCGGTGCACGAAGGCCCGGCGCGCATCTCCAAGCTCGGCACGGTGGCGCTGCGCCGCGGCATGATCCTGTCGAACGAACCGGGCTACTACAAGACCGCGGCCTATGGCATCCGCACCGAGAACCTAGTTCTGGTGATCGCGGCGCCGGAGCCGGTGGGCGCTGAAAAGCCGATCAACACCTTCGAGACGCTGACGCTCGCGCCCGTCGATCGGCGGTTGATCGATGCGAGAATGCTCACCGCCAAGGAGCGCAATTGGATCGATGCCTATCACGCCCGCGTGCAGGAGGTGATCGGCCCCCTGCTCGATGGCCCGACCCGCACATGGCTTGAAGCTGCAACACGGCCGCTGGGAAACCCCTAATGGATGCGCAGACGCCCGAAGCGGCTCTGCAGGCCAAGCAGATCGCGCCGCAGCGTCTGTTGCCGCTGTTGATGGCGATGACGGCCATCGGGCCGGCAACGCTCAACATCCTGGTGCCGGCGCTCCCCGGCCTAGTGACGCGGCTTGCGTCCGACACCGGCACCGTGCAGCTCACGCTCACGCTCTATTTGCTGAGCCTCGCCGCCGCCCAATTGCTGCTCGGGCCTTTGTCCGATCGTTTCGGCCGAAGGCCGGTGGTGCTGGCCGGGCTGGCGTTGAGCGTCGTCGCCTCGCTCGGCGCCATCGCCGCCTCCTCGATCGGCGCGCTGATCGGCGCGCGCGTCATCCAGGCGATCGGCGCCTCGACCGGCATCGTGATCGGCCGCGCTATCATTCGTGACCTCTACGAGCGCGAGCGCGCCGCCGCCATGATCGGACTGGTCACCACCGCCATGGTGATCGCGCCGATGATCTCGCCGCTGATCGGCGGCATCCTCGACACCGCCTTCGGTTGGGAGGC
>Ga0335082_10004643_pt1 | contig 14988 bp, 9 predicted proteins | sample Lox_Sample_41_FD_206718 | JGI IMG/M metagenome (GOLD analysis project Ga0335082, IMG submission 206718) | Soil microbial communities from Loxahatchee National Wildlife Refuge, Florida, United States - Lox_Sample_4.1 | ecosystem: Environmental > Terrestrial > Soil > Wetlands | place: USA: Florida...
TCGAGCCAGCCGTCGAGGTTGACGTCAAGGAACGAGCAGCCGAATCCCAGGCTGTTTCTGGAAGCGATGCCCACTCCGGATTGTGGCGCGATGTCCTCGAAATTCTTGCCACTCAGTCGATAGAGGCCGATCATCTCGTTGTCGAAATTGGTGATGGCGACGCCAGGCGTGCCGGCGTTATCGAAGTCGGCGACATCGACGCCCATGCCGGCGCGGGCCTTGCCTTCGCTGCTGAACGCGATCCCTGCTTCAACGGCAGAGTCTTTGAACGTGCCGTTGTGCTGATTGCGGTACAGCTTGTTGGGCTGAGTGTCGTTGGCGACCAGCAGATCGGGCCAGCCGTCCTGGTTTTGATCGAAGAGTGCGACTCCGAGCGATTTGGAACTACTGTCGAAGATGCCGCTGGTAGCGGTGACGTCTTCAAACGTTCCGTTGCCGCGATTGTGAAAGAGCCAACAGGTTGCGCCCCGATAGGCTTCGGGCGTGCAGTAAGACTTGTGCTTGCCATCGAGGCTGCAGAAGACGTCTGTTTCGGGGGACCATTTCACATAGTTGCAAACGAAGAGGTCGAGAAGGCCGTCGCGGTCGTAGTCGAACCACAAGGCCGACGTACTGAAACCTTCGCGTTTGCCGAGCCCGGCGGCGGTGGTTACGTCGATAAATGTGCCCTTGCCTGTGTTGCGGAAGAGTCGGTTCTGTCCGACGCATGTGATCAGTATGTCGGGGAAACCGTCGTTGTTGTAATCACCGACAGCAACGCCCATGCCGTAGAGTTCGACGTCGAGACCGGCGTGCTGGGTTACATCGGTGAACGTGCCATTGCCGTTGTTGTGATAGAGGCGAAGGGTAGTGCGGGATTTCTTATGGCCGGGCCAGTCGGAGCCGTTGATGAGGAGAATGTCTTGCCAGCCGTCGCGGTCGTAGTCGAGAAAAGCGCAGCCGGAGCCGAGCGTCTCAGGTAGAAATTTGCCGCCGAATGCGCCGCTGTTGTGCTGGAACTGAATTCCTGACTGAGTGGTGACGTCAGTAAAGCGAAATCCCAAAGAGGTTGGCAGGCTCGCCTGCGCAGGTGCGCCATACAGGCGAGAGAATTCCGAGTAAAGAGTGAGCCCCGCCATTCCTCCCAGGAAAGACCGTCGATTCACGGAACGTTCACCAGCCCGGCGCGAATCGCGTAGACGACAAGTTCGGCGGTCTTGTGAATGCCGAGAGTATTCATGATGTTGGCGCGGTGAACGGCGATGGTGTTCGCACTGAGATCGAGCGCGGTGGCGATTTCTTTGTTTGACTTGCCGTCGACGATCATCTGAAGGACTTCAAGTTCGCGCTGCGTAAGGGCCGCACTACGCTCACCGCGAAGAGCGGTCCGTTGCTCAACTTTGGGATCGAAGACGGTTTCTCCAGCGGCGATCTTTCGAATCGCGGCGCTCAGTTCGAGATCCAGAGCGTCTTTCAGCACATATCCTTTGGCACCAGCTTCGACCGCCTGTCGCACCCATGTGCTTTCACTGTGCATGCTCAACATGAGGACCGCCGTTTCGGGCGAGTCTTCCATGATCTGCCGGGTAGCCTGAAGGCCGTTGAGGCCGGGAAGAGCGCAGTCCATCACGACTACTTGTGGATGAAGCTGCTTGGCCAACTTTACGGATTCTTCGCCGTCTCCGGCTTCGCCGACGACTTCCATGTCGGCTTCGTCTTCGAGCATGCGCCGGAAGCCACGCCGAACTAGGCTGTGGTCATCCACGAGCAAGACTGTGATCTTCTTTTGCATACGATTCTGCTTTCTCCCTAGGTACCGTCAAGTGGACCAATGTTCCGCCTTCGGGAGGACGAGAAAAAACGATCTGTCCACCCATCAATTCGGCTCGTTCCCGCATTGCCACCAGACCGATGCCACGGTTGTTGAGCCGTTCCGGAAACCCAGTTCCGTGATCCTGCACCTGCAACTCTAACGTGTGGGGCAGGAAACTCAACAGCACGCGAACCTGTTTTGCCCCGGAATGGCGCGCTACGTTGTTCAGGCCCTCCTGCAAGATGCGGTAGATGTGCACTCCCGCGCCGCCGTCCACCTGGAAGGGATTTCCCTGCTTCTCATAGGATATGGCAATCCCGGTTTGTCTTTCCATGGTGGGGATGTACCAATCGAGAGTACTCTCGAGGCCGGCTTCGTCGAGCATGACAGGGTGCAGCGCCTGAGAAAGGCTACGGACGGTTTCCAGGGTGCCTTGCACGATTTGAAGGACTTCCTGCAGGTCGGCGCGGAGAGAGGATCCCTCCGGAGCGTGAGTGCCTGCTCGGCGCAACATTGAGCCGACCGCAGTCAGCACCTGGCCGAACTCGTCGTGCAGTTCGCGCGAGATATAACGAAGGGTTGATTCCTGGGTGGCGATCAGTTTCTGGGCGAGTTCGCTGCGGCGCTCGGATATTTCAGCAAGACGGGTGAACAGGCGACGATTCCAGCGAATGAGGGAGAGGCCGTTGAGAAGGATGGCCAACAAGGTGGCGGCAAGAAAGACATAGACCTGGCGCTGGACGCGATCGTAAATCTGTACGATGCGCTGGCCGGCTTGCTCTTCGTTCTCGGTGTTCTGCACAAGGAAGCGCGCTACGGCTGTGCTGAGAGCGGCCTGGCGTTCCTGGAGCGAGAGAGTAACCTGCTTACGGGCTTCCTGCTCTTTGCCTTGTTGGGCGAGATCGAAGACGCGGTCGACGGCGTCCCAGAATTGCGTGACGGAGCCGGTGAGAAATGCTGTCTGCTCCGGGGTGCGGGAAGCGGCGAATCCGGCTTCGAGGCGCATGGCGTCATCGAGGTCGGTGCGGATGCGCTGAAACTGCGCTGACCATGCGGTGAGGGGATAGGGTTCGTCGCTGCTCACCATATCGCGCATGGCGACCGCGAGCAGGTTGAGGTCATTTTGGATACGCAACAGTTGCAGGGAATCTTTGCGATTGCGATCGACCAGTTCGGTCTGAAGTTTCCGCAGACCGGTCACCTGCCACGTGATGTAGGCAGAATAGGCCACCACGGCCGAGACGGTAATCAACAGTCCCAGCAAGAGGCCGAGGGTGGGTGAACGCTCCGGCGCAGAGGGTCGCAACACGCCCCGAGCATACAACGGCGGAGGGGCGCGTGTCAGGCGTAAAGCCGCCATCCATGGCCGATTCTGTGTGACAATGCTTCATTAATAATGAACCCAAACCGGGGCCAGTGGAGTCCAACAAGAGATTGAGTTCCCCAGCTAAAGAAGCGGCCAAACCACCCAAGATGCAAAGACTGAAGGCAGTCCTGCCGGAGGTCTGGAAGCTGATGCGGCCACGGCGCGGGCTGTTGGCGATCGGCTTCGTGTTGATGGTGATCAACAAGGTTGCAGGGTTTGTGCTGCCTTATTCATCGAAGTTCCTGATCGACAACGTCGTCACCAAGAATCAAACCTGGATGTTGCGGCCGCTGGTACTGGCGGTTTTGTTTGCCACGCTGATTCAGGGCGTCACTTCCTTCTCCCTTACACAACTGCTCTCGAAAGCTGCGCAGCGGTTGATTGCTGAATTGCGCGAGCAAGTGCAGAGGCATGTCTCCCGGTTGCCGGTTGCGTTTTATGACGCGAATAAGACCGGAGCACTGGTGTCGCGAATCATGAGCGACGTTGAGGGTGTTCGAAACTTGCTGGGTACCGGACTGGTGGATTTCACAGGCGGCCTGGTCGCAGCTGGAATTGCGCTCGTCCTTCTGTTGCGGACCAGCGTTCCGCTTACCTTGATCGCCGTTGGTTCCTTGAGTTGTTTCGCGCTTGTGCTGAATCGCGCGTTTTCGACGATCAGGCCGATCTTCCGGGAGCGAGGCAAGATCAACGCAGAGGTGACCGGACGACTGACCGAATCTTTGGGCGGAGTACGGGTTGTCAAGGGATATCACGCAGAGGAGCGCGAAGAAAAGACATTCGCCACAGGAGTTCGACGACTGCTGGACAATGTGATGCGTACGTTGACGGCAACTTCGCTCATGAGCCTGTCGGCGAGCGTTCTGCTGGGACTGGTCGGCGCCGCTACGATGTACGTTGGTGGGCGGCAGATGGTGGGGCATACGCTGACGCCCGGTGGATATATCTCCTACAACCTGTACCTGGTCTTTCTCGTAGCACCGATTCTGCAAGTGGTTTCAATCGGAACACAGATCACGGAAGCACTGGCAGGACTCGAACGCACACAGGAAATCTTGAATGAACGGCCCGAGGACCAGGATCCACGCCGGTCTGTGAGACTCGAGGATATCGTCGGAACTGTGGAGTTCGATGACGTCAGTTTCAGCTACGACGGAACGCACGAAGTCTTGCACAACATCTCATTCAGGTCTCAGCCGGGAACGGTGACCGCACTTGTGGGGTCCTCAGGCTCGGGAAAGTCCACGACCATCGGATTGATATCGGCATTCTACGTGCCGACACAGGGGGAGATCAGCATAGATGGCGTGGATTTGAGCACGGTGCGGCTCGATTCGTTCCGTACACGCCTGGGTGTGGTGTTGCAGGAATCATTCCTGTTTGATGGAACAATTCGCGAGAACGTGGCATTTTCGCGGCCGGACGCGACAGAAGAACAAATCATGCGCGCGTGCCGCATCGCACGTGTGGATGAGTTTGCGGAAACCTTTGCCGAGAAGTACGACACTGTTGTTGGTGAACGTGGTGTGAAGCTTTCAGGCGGACAACGCCAACGGATTTCGATTGCCCGCGCCATTTTGGCGGAACCTCGGATCTTGATTCTGGACGAGGCAACATCGAGCCTAGACTCCGAATCGGAGCAGATGATTCAGCAGGGGCTTTCCTATCTGATGCAGGGGCGAACGACGTTCGTGATCGCCCACCGGCTCTCGACCATTCGTCGGGCTGATCAGATCATGGTGATGGAGGCGGGCCGCATCGTCGAACGGGGAACGCATGCTGAGCTCTATGCAGCCCGCGGGCGATACTACGATTTGTACACCCGACAGCATGGAGTCGAAGAGAATCTGTTTCTTGCCCCTGGCGAGGGAGATGCTGTGAGCGTGGAAGGAAATGGATCGAGAGCAAAAAATGGAGATGTAAAGGCGGGCGATGCACTGCGCGTATTGCGAGGAGAGATGCGCTAGGCCGCCATGACGAGTGTTCCTGCAGTTTCTACTCAACGAAGCACGATCGCGATCCGCAGCGAAAATCTTTGCCGTCATTACCGCATGGGCGAAAACGTGATCCGCGCGGTGGATGGCGTTTCAATCGAGGTTCGACCGGGAGAGTTCGTAGCACTGCTGGGCAGTTCCGGGTCGGGCAAGTCGTCCGTTCTGAACTTGCTTGCGGGACTCGACCGTCCAACGTCGGGGAGCGTAATTGTTCAGGATCGAGATTTATCGAAGCTTTCGCGTGAGGATCTGGCGAAGTACCGGTTGCATGTGGTTGGGATGGTCTTCCAATCGTTCAATCTGATTCCAAGCATGACCGTCACCGAGAATGTGGAATTGCCGATGCTGTTTGCCGAGATCGAGCGCGGCCGAAGGGAATCTCTGGCACGGGAGGCTTTGGAGCGTGTTGGGCTGAGCGCAAGATTGAACCACAAGCCAAGCGAACTTTCCGGTGGCGAGCAACAACGCGCAGCGCTCGCACGGGCGCTGATCAATCGTCCACAGCTTCTGCTCGCAGATGAACCCACCGGTAATCTCGACAGCCACACCGGCACCGAAATCATGGATATGGTGCGCGGATTCAACCGGGAACTCGGAATGACAGTCGTGATGGTGACGCACGAACGCGCGCTGGCAGAACGGTACGCACAAAGGATGATTTTCCTGGCTGACGGCAAGTTGATCGATGACCGCCTGAATCCTGCGGCGCACGGAGGCCAAGGATGAAGATTCCCGATCTCACCCAACTTGCATTACGCAACCTGCGCGAATCGCTGCTGCGGAATTCGCTTACCACAGTGGGTATCTCGGTGGGCGTCGCGTCGCTGGTTGCCATGCTCTCGCTGGGAATCGGATTGCAACAACTGGCTTCGCGACGACTCGTTAAGTCAGGCTTGTTCGATACGATCATCGTGAGTTCGCGGCGAGAGTTGAGAGGTATGGGTCGCGAAGAAGAGCGCAGTGGTCCGATCCCGGGCGAAAGCCGGGTGCTGGATGAACCGGCGCGGCTGGAGATTGAGCACCTGGCGAACGTGAGCGAAGCGAATCCAGATATTCGCTTTGTCTCGGAACTACGGTTTGAGGACAAGCCACATCTGACGACAATTGCGGCTCTCCCACAGTCAGCGAAGTCAAATGATGCATTCGAGGGAATGCAGGGGCGTTTCTTCACGTCGGATAGTGCGGCTGAGGCGTTGCTGCAGAAATCGTTCGCCGAGGAGTTGCTGGAAAAGACTCCTCCGCTGGGGGCTCCGGAGCCCAGTGTATCGGAGCTTGCGAAGCCGCTGATTGGCAAGGAACTAGTGATTCGTTACGCGCAGCGAGTAGCGGCGGCGACCGAGAATGCGACGACTCAGCAGGAAGAGGATTTTGTTGGAACTTCGTACTCGGTGGTGTCGCGCGAGCAGAAACTGACGATTGTGGGAGTGTCTGATCTCGATCCAGAAAGCATGCGGGGCCCGACACGGGCCAAGGTGTTTTTGCCATTGAAGCTGGCGGAGGGTTTGCATGTGATGCAGGCCACCGATCTTCGGGAAGTGTCCCGTGCGGCCAGCGATCAAACAGTGTATTCGTCGATCAGCGTACGGGTGAAGAATCCGGCGCAGATTCAATCGGTCGAGGACGCGATCAAGAAGATGGGATTTACGACATTTTCGATTGCGGATGCAAGCCGAGGCCTGCGGCAATTTTTTGGTGTGTTGTACGCGTTTCTGGGAATCTTTGGAAGCCTGGCCTTGATCGTCGCTTCGATCGGAATCGTGAATACGTTGGTGATGGCGATTCTTGAACGACGGCGGGAGATTGGCATCATGAAGGCGATTGGAGCCAGCGATGGCGATGTTAGAACGCTCTTCTTCGCTGAGGCCGGAGCGATGGGAATCTTCGGTGGGGTCCTCGGAGTCGTGCTGGGATGGGCAATCGGTCAGGTAATCAATTTCGGGACGAACATCTATTTGAAGCGTCAGTCCCTGCCCGCGGAGCACTTCTGGGCTGTCCCATGGTGGCTTGTGGCATTTGCGATTGGCTTCGCCTTTTGTGTCAGCCTGGCCTCAGGGCTCTATCCGGCTGGACGCGCAGCCAAGCTCGATCCGGTACAGGCACTGCGTTACGAATAAAATGCCTGCACTGTCCCGCCTGCGTTGCTTTGTTATCGTCCTCGTGGCAATCGTCGGTACTTCGGCAGCGCAGAGCCGGATCGATTGCAGCGCTTTGAACAGCCCGATTCTGAAGCGCTCGGTACGATATTGCGTGTACATTCCATCGGGCTACGATGCGGCCACTAAGCAGCAGTCTCCGCGAAGATATCCCATTCTCTATCTTCTTCATGGGCTCGGCGACAACGAGCAGACTCTCTTTAACAGCGGCGGCTGGACTTTGCTGGACGATCTCCGAAAGCAGCAAAAGATGGGGGACTTTCTGATCGCGGCACCGGAGGGACGGCGCAGCTTCTACGTCAATTCCGCGGATGGGTCGGTGCTGTATAGCGATTTCTTCCTACAAGAGTTCATGCCGCACATTGAACGAAAATACCGGATTGTCGCCGGGCGAGCTGGACGCGCGATCACCGGCATTTCCATGGGAGGGTACGGCGCCTTGCGTTTTGCATTCGCGCATCCCGAGCTATTTTCGGCCGTGAGCGCTCAGAGCGCGGCGTTGATTATGGAGTCTCCGCAGCAACTGGATGCGGCGGCCCAGGGCGGCTTGCCATTGCTGAGTGTACTGGGCCCGGTTTTCGGGAAACCGATTGATGTGCGCCACTGGAACGAGAACAGTCCGTTTGCGCTGGCGAAACGCAATGCTGCTAGGTTGACGAAGCTCTCGATCTATTTCAATTGTGGACAGGAAGACAACTATGGATTTGAAAAGGGAGCGACGGCGCTACACAGGGAACTCGAACGGGAGCATGTAAAGCACGAATATCACGCGTATCCGGGCGATCACAGCATCAACTATTTCCTGGCGCACTTCGCGGAAGTGATGGAGTTTCATTCTCGGGCATTCAGGCTGCTTTCTCCCAGGTTAACGCAGAAGAGCACAGCGCCTCATGTAAACTAGAGGAGCCGCATTTCTCGCAGTTTCTGCAAGGAATGCCGCGCTCCGTTGCCGGAGAGGTGGCCGAGTGGTTGATGGCTCCGGTCTTGAAAACCGGCGTGCCCGAAAGGGTACCGGGGGTTCGAATCCCTCCCTCTCCGCCATATCTAACTAGTGGGTATTGCGTCTCACTTCACTTCGAAGTTGTAGGTTCCAGAGCCTACCCGGATGACTGACGCTCCTCCTTCTGAAACTGTTTCGATCGGCTTGCCATCCTCTGTTGCGCTGGCGCCGGAAATTAGAGGCAAGAAGATTTTAGCCGATGTATTCGCCGGGATGGTGATGTGCAGTGAGAATGGACCTTTGTTCGTCCCTTTCCAATCGCTGACGATCCTGCCGTACACGGATTCGTATTCGGCATGCGCTGACGGCATCCGCGGATCGAGATGAGGGTGAACGACGATTTCCTTGAATCCGGGTGCGCCAATCGTTGTGTCAATTCCTGCCGCGTAGCGATAGACCCATGCGATCACGGAACCGAAGGCATAGTGATTGTAGGAATTCATAGCGGGGTCGCCGGTGTCGCCGTTCCACCGCTCCCACCATGTGGTCGCGCCCTTGGAAAGCATGTAGCCCCAGGACGGGTAGGTTTCATTGAGCAGCAGTCGATAGGCGACATCGGAATGGCCATGATCGGCGAGCGTGAAAAGCAAGAATGGTGTGCCCAGAAAGCCGGTGGTGAGGTGCCAGCTGTGGCCCTCGATGTCGCTCACTAACTTGTCGACCAACATCGGCTCCAGAGCCTTAGGAGACATTTTGGTGTAGAGCGCAACAACGTAGGACGTCTGCGTTCCGGTTCCGACCGTTCCATCTTCCTTGATATAGGCCTTCTGAAAAGCCGTGCGGATCTTGTTTACGACTTCGTCGTAGCGTTGCGTGTCGGATTCCTTTCCAACAGCGTGCGCCATTTGCGACATCATGTTGGCGATTAGCGCCCAATAGGCTGTCGCAAGGAGATCTTTGTCTGTGTTGGGATCAGGAGCCAGCCAGTCCGCGAAATTTGGGCCGACTCCGTTCTTGCGGATAAAGTCGGGATTACGGCTCTGGATAAATTCCATCCAACGCTGCATTGCTTCCCAGTTCCTTTCAATAATGGACTTGTCTCCGTACTGTACCCAGGTGGTCCAAGGTACGATGACGCCGGCATCACCCCATCCTGGTGCCCCCGCCAGGCCCTCGTTCCATACAACTGTTCCCTGGATTCCGCCTCCGCCGATTGGAAGCGTGTCGGGCGACACATTCGTAAACGAGCCCTGGGGCGTTTGCGCATCGGCGACGTCTTGCATGAATTTCTCAGAGAATGCAGCGATGTCGAAGTTGTAGCTTCCCGTGCGCCAAAAGACGCCGGCGTCGCCCATCCAGCCAAGACGTTCGTCCCGCTGCGGACAGTCCGTCGGTACGCTCAGGAAATTTCCTCGCTGTCCCCACAAGCCAATTTCCCACATCCGGTTGACTAGATCACTGGAGGTAGTGAGCGTGGCCGCAGGTTCTCCGCTCACACTGCTGAGAACATTTCCCTGAATTGAATCCAGCGCAGGCTCGCCAGGATATCCCGTCACCTCTACGTAACGGAATCCATGAAATGTAAATAACGGAGTATATGTTTCTGTATCGCCGCCGCGGAGAATGTAAGTGTCAGTGGCGTCGGCGTTGCGGAGATTCTGGGTGTAAATGGTGCCGTCGGGATTCAGGATTTCGGCGAATCGCAGTGTGATTTTGGATCCGGGTGCGCCCTTAACCTTCAACGTTGCCCACCCAACCATGTTTTGTCCGATATCGAAGACATAGGCGCCGTTTTTGGAGAGCATCACTGTCTTTGGGTGAATCTGGGTGACCTCTCGCACTGCAGGATCGATCTGAGCGGTCAACGCTGTAGATGGTGCTTCTGCGATGACTGCTGGCTTCCACTTATTGTCGGTGAAACCAGGTTTGTCCCATCCAGTCTTCTCGAGGCGCGCATCGTAGATTTCTCCTGCATAGAGTTGCGATTCGATAATCGGCGATGCTGCCGCTTTCCAGGTAGTGCCCGTTGCAATCAGATCGTGAGATCCGTCGTCGTAGTCAAGTTCGAGTTGCGCTACCAGCCGATTCGGGGGAGTAAAGAAATAAGCGCCGACCCATGTCAGGGGGCTACCGTACCATCCACCACCCAGCAAGGCTGCGATGACGTTCGAGCCACGTGTTACCAGATTTGTGACGTCGTATGTCTGATACAGGACGCGCTTCCGAAAGTCGGTAAAACCGGGAGTCAATTCGCCGGCGCCGACGCGGGTTCCGTTAACGAAAATGCGGTAGGTTCCGAGCGCAGTAACGTACAATCTGGCTTGACGAACCGTCTTCGCTGTGTCGAAAGTTCGACGCAGATAAGCTGCGGGCTGGGGTAGGGGACCAGGATTGCGGAAACGAGAGTCCGTTAGTTCTCCGGCGACTGTCGCGTGATGCCATTCCTTATCGCTGTCGAGGCGCGCCTTCCAGTGATCGCCTGTGCCTAGCCGTACGATGTGCCCGTTTGCATTCGTTAGCTTGACTAGTGCCGCCAATCCTCCTGCGGTTGTCGTTGCTTCTTTGCCCGGACCGTATTCGGGTACTGGGGGACTTGTGGCGTCGATCTCGACTTTGTTTTCACCCAGGATTAATGCAGCATCGATATCCCGACGATCGAACGCTTCCCAGCGGCTCTTGTTTCCAACCACCGTGCCGTTAACTTTGGCAACGTAAGCGCCATGTACCGCAATGAATAGAGCGGCGTATTGAGGCTTGTCGTTCAGTTTGAGCGTTGTTTCAAAGTGGACTGTCGTCTTTGGAGCTGTGGCGAAAACATCCTGGCCCTCGGCCCAAATCCATCGAATGGCGGCGTGATCTTCGTTATCTTCGGGATTGTTCCAGGTGATCCATTTGGCTTGCCAATCCGAGGGACGCAGCAGACCCATCTCCCACCACGCCTCTTCGGCTGAATCGGAGGCGTGACCGCTGGCGTCCCAGACGCGAACCTTCCAGTAGTAACGCTTTCGCGATACGAGTGTGGGACCTTTGTATCCGATACCGACTGATTCATCCGAGTGGATTTTGCCGCTGTCCCAGACGTCGATCTGATTCGATTGCAGACGGTCGCTACTGGTGGCGACCAATACCTGGTACGCCCCTTGCGTCCAGTTCCGCTCGGTGTTGTCACTCTGCCAGGACAAACGAGGAGTGGGGACATCGATACCTAAAGGATTGCGGACGTATTCGCAACGCAGGCGAACAGGAGTCGCACTGGCAATTGTCCCCAAAGTGGCCACCGCGATAAGCAGGCTCGACAGTTTTAGACGTTTCAATCAACTCTCCTGTGGGCCCAAGGATTGATGGCGAGGAGCAGGTCTCCCCTTCACGGGCCTTTCGTGACCAGGTGTACAATCCCAACTACTGTTTTATGCCGGTGCCAATTCTAAGAGCTTCTCTGAAGAACTGCACAAAATCTGTCGAGAAAATCCGTGAACATTTGAGGACGGGGTGGTAGTCCTTGGTTCCGAAAGAGGGTCGGATGGACGCATCACAGATCTTCGCTGCGCTCGAGGCATTTCGCATTGAGCTGCCATCGTGGGGTTTTGCCAACACCGGGACACGCTTCGGAAAGTTCATTCAGCCTGCAGCTGCGACCACGACAGAAGAGAAATTCAGCGACGCCGGCCAGATTCATTTGCTGACGGGAGTGTGTCCGACTGTAGCGCTGCATGTGGTGTGGGATTGCCCAAAAGGAGTCGGGAGTACCGACGAGGTCAAGCGGTACGCCAGCCGCTACGGAGTTGCCGCGGGATCGATCAATCCGAATCTCTTTCAAGATCAGGAATACAAGTACGGCTCGTTTGGAAATCCGGATGAATCCATTCGCCAGCGGGCCATGCAACATACGAAAGACAGCATCGAAATCGCCCGTCGCCTCAACAGCCGAGATATCTCACTCTGGTTTGCGGATGGATCAAACTATCCAGGCACGGCAAACATCCGGCAGCGCAAAGAGTGGTTCACTGAATCCTTGCGGGAAGCGCATACAGAACTCTCGCCTGACCAGCGAATGCTCGTAGAGTACAAACCCTTCGAGCCTGCTTTTTATCATACGGATATAGCTGATTGGGGCATGGCGCTGCTGCTTTCACGAGCGGCGGGACCTCAAGCCAGAGTCCTGGTCGATACCGGCCATCACTATGCCGGGCAGAACATTGAGCAGATCGTCGCGTGGCTTTTGTCGGAGAACATTCTTGGAGGCTTTCACTTCAACGACCGCCGCTATGCCGATGACGATTTGACCATTGGGTCTATTGATCCCTATCAGGTGTTTCGCATTTTTAACGAGATTCGCTTGTTCGAGTGGGAAACAGGACAGAAGGCAGACATTGCCTACATGGTGGACCAGAGCCACAATCTCAAAGGCAAGATCGAAGCTATGATTCAAACGGTCACCATGGCACAACAACTCTTTGCCAAAGCAGCGCTGGTAGATTGGAAGAAGCTCGCGATGGCCCAGAAGAGCTGTGACCTGATTCAGGCGGAATCACTTCTGCAGGATGCATTCGCAACTGACGTGCGGCCCGTGATTCAGGAATGGCGCGATTCCAAGGGTCTTCCCAAGGATCCGATGGAAGCGTTCCGCCAAAGCGGCTACCTGGAGCGCATCACGAAAGAGCGAGCAGCGAAGAACGCCCACAACGTTTCTTCTTATGCCTAATCCGGCTCATTCCAAACCGTACCTGGCTTTCGATTTCGGCGCCGAAAGCGGACGGGCTGTCCTTGGGCACTTGAAGGGCGGAGTGTTGACGACTGAGGAGGTTCATCGTTTTCGGAATGAACCGGTTGAGTATGGAGGCTCACTTCATTGGGATGTTCCCCGGCTTTGGCTGGAAGTGCGAGGTGCGTTGAGCGGGCTAGAGCATCTCGAACTCGCCAGCATTGGCGTGGATGCGTGGGGTGTTGACTATGCACTGCTAGGGGATCGCGGGGAACTTCTGCAGAATCCGTATCACTACCGTGACCGCCGTACTGAAGGGGTGATGGAAGAAGTCTTCCGTAAGATGCCAAAAGAGGAGATTTACAGGGAGACGGGCATTCAATTCATGCCCATTAATACGCTGTATCAACTTTTCGCAGCACAGCGCGATACGCCGAACATCCTGGCAGCCGCGAAGCGAATGCTCACGATCCCGGATCTATTCAACTATTGGCTGACCGGAAACGCGGTATGCGAATTTACGAACGCGACGACAACGCAGCTTGTCGACCCGGTCCGCCGCCATTGGGCAACAGACCTCATGAAGCGAGTAGGGTTGAACTCTGCTCTGCCTGCGCCGATTGTTGAGCCCGGCACTGTAGTCGGAACATTGCTGCCCGGGATTGCGCAGAATTCGTGCCTGGCAGGAACCCCGGTTATAGCGCCGGCGTGTCACGATACCGGGTCTGCGGTGGCGGCAATCACTGCGCGCGACCGTGCGGCGTTCTTGAGTTCCGGAACGTGGTCGCTGATTGGCGCCGAACTCGATGCGCCAGTGCTTACACCTGCAGCCCTAAAAATGAACTTCACCAACGAAGGCGGCGTGCAAGGGACTACCCGACTTCTGAAAAACGTGATGGGGCTTTGGATGTTGCAGGGCTGCAGAAATGTGTGGAGCGCGCGCGGTCAGTCCAGTGACTATCGAGAACTCGTCGAGTTAGCCGGGCGGGCGCCAGCTTTTGGGCACCTCGTCGATCCGGATGACGAATCTTTTCTGCGGACGACGGACATGCCTGCCGCGATTGATCAATTTTGCCGAAGAACGCATCAACCTTCGCCTGCCACAGCGGGTTCGTACGTGCGATGCGTGTTCGAGAGCCTTGCGTTGAAGTATCGGCTGGTGCTTCGGGGCCTGGAACAGCTTTGTGGGCAGAGTATTCGCGTGATTCGTGTTATCGGCGGAGGCTCAAAGAACCGCTTGCTCAATCAGTTCACCGCGGATGCGACCGGCAAAAGGGTCCTCACTGGACCCTCCGAAGCCACGGCTCTGGGAAATATCGCGATGCAGATTTTGACGACAGGCGAGGCGTCGTCGCTTGCCGAGGTACGTGCCGTTGTAGACCGGTCGTTCTCCACGGAAATCTTCGAACCGGCTGAGACGGACCAGTGGGAGCGGCACGCTGAACGTTTCGAACAATATTGCGAGATGATGTATGCCTGAAATCAAAGAGACAACTTACCTCAAAGACCTATGGAACGAGGATCACGCTCGTCAGCTCGGCGGGAATGAGTTGGGCCTGTTGCGCTATCGCTCGAACCTGTTGGGAGCGGATCTCCGCATTACGAACTTCGGTGGCGGAAATACCAGCTCGAAAATTGAGATGCCCGATCCATTCACCGGCAAGCCCGTACGTGTGCTGGCAGTAAAAGGAAGCGGCGGCGACATTGGGTCGATCGCAGAGTCGGGCTTCGCCCTTCTTTATCTCGATCGGCTGGAGCAGCTGAAAGAACTCTATCGCGGAGAGCTGTATGAAGACGAAATGGTTGGATACTACCCGCTTTCTGCGTTCGGCGAGAACCGCGTCGCTGCCTCCATCGATACGCCACTACATGCATTCCTTCCGTTTCCGCATGTGGACCATCTCCACCCTGATTGGGCAATTGCTCTTGCAGCAAGTGCAAATGGGAAACGAAAGCTGGAACAGTTCAATCGAGAGTTTGCACGCAAGATCGTGTGGGTGCCGTGGCAACGCCCCGGGTTTGAGCTCGCGCTTCTAATCGA
>Ga0335082_10004644_pt1 | contig 14988 bp, 14 predicted proteins | sample Lox_Sample_41_FD_206718 | JGI IMG/M metagenome (GOLD analysis project Ga0335082, IMG submission 206718) | Soil microbial communities from Loxahatchee National Wildlife Refuge, Florida, United States - Lox_Sample_4.1 | ecosystem: Environmental > Terrestrial > Soil > Wetlands | place: USA...
AGTTCAGCATCGGCGGCGACTACTTCGCCCGCTACTTCCGCCGGTTCGCCGAGGCCGGGGTGTCCCTGGTCGGCGGCTGCTGCGGCACCACCCCCGCGCACATCCGCGCCGCGGCCGGCGCGGTCACCGCGATCCCTGCCCCCCGGGCCCGCCGTGGTCACCCCGCTGAAACCGGAATATCCGCAGCCGGAATGTACGGATCCGTAATATCCGGAACCGGAACGGCCGCGCCAGCCGGCTCTGGGTCGTCTGGCTCTGCGCCGTCCGGCTCTGGGCCGTTCGCCGGGACCCTGTCCGACCGGCTGGCCGGCCGGCGGTTCATCACCGGCGCGGCGATCGCGTCCGGCGGGCGCCCCGCCGAGGCGGTGCAGGCCGCGGCGGTGCTGCAGGCCCAGGGCGCCGGGGTGTTCGCGGTCCAGCCGCCCCAGAGCGCCCGCACCCATTCCGACTCGCTTGACCTGGCGCTGCACCTGCAGCAGCAGGCCGGCGTGGAGACCATCGCCACGCTGACCACCTGGGACAAGACCATCATGACCCTGCAGGCCGAACTCCTTGGCGCGCACGCCCTCGGCATCCGCAACGTGATCTGCACCACCGGCAGCCCGCCGGTGCTCGGCGACTACCCGGCCGTGGACGGCATCTGGGAGGTCGACTCGCTCGGCCTGATCGCGCTGCTGGCCGGCCTGAACGAGGGCCGGGACTCCAACGGGCTCGCCACCGCCACCCAGACCTCGTTCTGCATCGGCGCCCGGGTCAACCCCGGCGCCCGGGACCCCGGGGCGGAGATCGCCCGGGCCCGGGCCAAGGTCAGGGCGGGAGCGCACTTCCTGGTGAGCAGGCCGGTCTACGAGCTGGACTCGCTCCTCCGCACGGTGACCGCGCTGGAGGGCACGGAGGTGCCGCTGCTGCTCTCCGTCACCCCGCTGCGCAGCTTCGAAGAGGCCGATTACCTGGCCAACGAGGTTCCCGGGGTGACCATCCCGCCGGACACGCTGCGGGCCATGGAGCAGGCCGGCCACGGCGCGGCCCGCGCCGTCGGCATCGACCTGGCCGCCTGCCTGCTGCACGAAGCCCGCAAGCTGGTCAGCGGCGTGATCGTGACCGCCGCCGATGACGACCCGGTCGGCCTGGCCCCGCTCCTGGCCGCGGCCAGCTGAGGACCGGCTACGGCTCAGCGCATCAGCTGGTCGATGTAATCTGCGCCGATGCCGTTCTTCTCGTAGTGGTCGCGGACCAGCGCGATGTAGTCGAACACGTCGAAGGTGCCGTTCGGCTCGCCGTTCTCGTCGAGCCAGATCAGCGGGCCGGTGACGTTGAAGGTGACGCGCATGGGCTCGTCGCACTCGTAGGCGATCAGCGTGTGCGACTCGCCGGGCGCCTCGTAGACCCAGTCGCCCGCGGTGGCGATCCAGTCGTGCTCCAGGTAGCCCCACTTGCCGGAGATCGTATAAGCGAACACCTGCTGCGGGTGGTAATGCCGGTTCACCAGGCCGGCGCCGCGGCACATCAGCACGTCGCACCACCGGTTCTGGCTGGGGGAGATCCAGAGCGGCCGGGTGCCGACCGTCTCGGACAGCGGGGCGTAGAAGCGCTCGTCCTCGGTCGGGGCGTTGGCGATGTATGCCTCCGGCAGCGCGCCGGGCCGGAACTTCTGCTCGATCGGCTTGAGCTCCCGCCAGAATTCGCTGTTCGCCATAGTTCCTCCTCAGCATCAGCGTCCCCCGCGCCACTGCCAGACGGCAAGGCACGCGATCCGCGATTGTCCCGTACGACATTCCCGCCTGCCTCACGTTGTGTTCCCGTCACGGGCTCCTATTTCGCCGCTTGCCGCCGCTGACCCGGCGCAGCAGGCTCGTACATGTGTCAGGGCATACCGAGGTGCGAACTCAGGAAATCCCCGTCCCGGAGCCGGACCTGACGCCGGAGACGGTCATCGAACGGGCCCGGGCGCTGATCCCGGCCGTCCGCACCCAGCAGGACGAGGCGGAACGGCTCGGGCATCACACGGCCGAGCTCGACCGGCAGTTCACCGAGGCCGGGTTCTACCGGATCCTGCAGCCGCGCCGGTTCGGCGGCTACGCGTTCGGCCTGCCCACGTTCTGGCGGGTGGTGCTGGCCGTCTCCGCGGGCGATCCGGGCACCGGCTGGGCCCTGACCCTCGGCGCCCACCACGTGCTCACGATCGGGGCGTGGTTTTCCGAGGCAGGCCAGCGTGACATCTTCGGCTCGTCCGGCGAGTTCAAGGGTCCGCACCGGGCCCTGCCGTCCGGTACCGCCGAGCCGGCCGACGGCGGCTACGTGGTCACCGGCACCTGGGACTACTGCTCGGGCAGCGCGCACGCGACCCACTTCATGTGCAATGCGATGGTGGCCGAGACGACCGACCGGATCACCGCGGTCATGCCTATGGACCAGGTCACGGTCCTGGACGACTGGGGCGACGGGGCCACCCTGGGGATGAACTCCAGCGGGTCGAACAGCGTCCGCGTCGAGGACGTGTTCGTCCCCGCGCCCCGCACCGCGCCGGCCGACTGGACCCACGGCGAGACCATGGCCCCCGGCGCCGCCCTGCACGGCCCGCTGTACTGCGGCCGGATCTACGCCCTGTACCACGCCGGCCTGGTCATCCCCGTGATCGGCGCCGCCCGGGCCGCGCTGGACGAGTACGAGCAAATCATAAAGACCAAGATGACCTACTTCCCGCCGCAGGTGCCCAGGTACACCCACCCGGACTACCAGCGGACCTACGGCCACGCGCTGGCGCTCACCGACGCGGCTGAGGCCATCGTGCTGCACGTCGGGGACCGCTACATGGAGCTGGCCGAACGCTGGGCTGCGACCGGGGAGCCATTCACCCGCGAGGACGACGTCCGGCTGTTCGCGATGGTCCAGCAGGCCGGCCAGCTGGCCGCGCAGGCCGTGCAGGAGATCTTCGCGGTCTCGTCCTCCTCGGCGGCCAAGCGCGGCACGCGGCTGCAACGCTACTACCGCGACGTGGCCATGTACCACGGGCACATCGCCGCGCAGTACCTGGCCACAGCGGGCGACCTGGCCCGCGTCCACTTCGGCCTGCCGGACTCGCTCTTCTGACCAGCCGCCAGCCGCCGCGAGGGAGGTCCCATGGCGCGCCGCAGCAGGCCGCCGTTCCGCGCCGACCACGTGGGGAGCCTGCTCCGCCCGCCCGCCCTGCACCAGGCCCGCGCCTCGTATGCGGCCGGCGTCATCACCGCGGATCAGCTCCGCCGGGCCGAGGACGAAGCTATCCGGGCCGCGGTCCGGATGCAGGAGGAAGCCGGGCTGCGGTCTGCCACCGACGGCGAGTTCCGCCGGGCCGAGTGGCACACCGACTTCATCCGGCAGCTGGGCGGCTTCCGCCAGGCCGAGACGTTCAGGACCATCCACGCCTTCGGCGCCGGCCAGCCCCTCAGTTACGATGCGCACGGCATGGAGGTGACCGGCGCGGTGCATCTTGCCGAGCCGATCTTCGCTCACGACTTCAGCTTCCTCGCCTCGGCGGTGACCACCGCGGTACCCAAGCTCACCATCCCCTCGCCCAGCATGGCGCACTTCCGGGCCGACATCTCCGCCAGCGGCTACGCCGACCGGGACGAGTTCCACGCCGACCTGGCCCGGGCGTACGCCGCCCAGATCGCCGCGATGGCTGCCCTCGGCTGCCGCTACCTCCAGCTCGACGACACCCTGTTCGCCTTCCTCAACGACCCCGCCTGGCGTCAGCAGGCCGCCGGGACCGGCCTCGACCCGGAGCATCAGCACGAGATCAACCTGGCCGTGATCAACCAGGCGCTGGCCGGCCGCCCGGACGGCCTGACCGTCACCGTGCACATGTGCCGCGGCAACTACCGCTCGGCCTGGTTCAGCTCGGGCGGCTACGACTTCGTGGCCGAGACGGTGTTCTCGCACCTGGCGGCCGACGGCTACTTCCTGGAGTACGACGACGACCGCTCCGGCACCTTCGAGCCGCTGCGCTTTGTCCCGCCCGGCAAGATCGTCGTCCTCGGCCTGGTCACCACCAAGACCCCGGCCCTGGAGTCCGTCGACGACCTGAAGCGCCGGGTCGAGCAGGCCGCCCGGTACGTCGACGCCGACCGCCTATGCCTGTCCCCGCAGTGCGGCTTCGCCTCCACCGTCGACGGCAACGCCCTCACCCTGGACCAGCAGCGCGCCAAGCTCGACCTGATAGTCCGCGCCGCCGCCGAAATCTGGGGCTAACGCCCTGGGCAGCGTGCCGGCCCGCGCCGCCCGCAGCGTGAGCAACAAACCTCAGTTAACGCGTACTCCTCAGTAACCACACCCGTCACAACGCTCCGCTTCGCGCAACCACGGCAATGTGACATCGTCGTGGTCAGGACCACTGCAGAGTCACCTCGCCGTGGTTAGAGGCGACCCCGGGCTCAGGAGTCGTGGATCATGAGGCCGCGGATGTTGCGGCCGTCGAGCATGTCACGGTAACCCTGGTTGACGTCGTCCAGGCGGTACCGGTTGGTGACCAGCTCGTCGAGCTTGAGCTGCCCAGCCCGGTACAGCTCGAGCAGCTTCGGGATCGTGTCGAACGGGTTACCGCTGCCGAACAGCGCGCCCTGGATCCGCTTCTCGAACAAGGTGAGCTCGAACGACGGGAGCTGGATGGTCTTCTTGCCCGGGCCGGCCAGCCCGGTGATCACCACCGTGCCGCGCTTGCGGACCGCGGCGAACGCCGACGCGATGACCTCCTCGGTCACCACGCCGACGGTGATCAGCGCCTGATCCGCGCCGACCCCCCGGGTCAGCTCCATGACGAGGTCCGCCGCGGCCTCCGCGGAAGCCGCGACGTGCGTGGCGCCGAACTCCATGGCGTTCTCCCGCTTGAACTCCAGCGGGTCGACCGCGATGACGTTGCGCGCGCCCGCGAACGCCGCGCCCTGGACCGCGTTGATACCGACGCCGCCGATCCCGTAGATCACGGTCGTGTCGCCCGGCCGGACGCCGCCCGCGTTGACCGCGGTGCCCCAGCCGGTCGGCACCCCGCAGCCGACCAGCGCCACCGTCTCCAGCGGGAGGTCGTCGTCGATCTTGATGCACGAGTGCTCGGACACCACCGAGCGCTGGGAGAACGTGCCCAGCAGGCACATCTGGCCGAAGTCCTCGCCGTCGGCGTGGAACCGGAATGTACCGTCCGGCAGGCAGTTGTCCACGAACAGCGCGCCGAGGTCGCACAGGTTGGTCATGCCCTGCGCGCAGAACCGGCAGTGCCCGCAGGTGGGCAGGAACGAGCAGACGATGTGGTCGCCCGGCCTGAGCCGGGTCACGCCGGCGCCGACTTCCTCGACCACCCCGGCCCCTTCGTGGCCGCCCACGATCGGGTACCGCACCGGGATGTCGCCGGTACGCAGGTGGTCGTCCGAATGGCAGAGGCCGGCCGCGGCGAACCGGACGAGCACCTCGCCCTCCCTGGGCGGATCGAGGTCCATCTCGATGATCTCCCAGTCCTTGCCCATGTCCCGGAGCACCGCTGCCCTGGTCTTCATATGCTCTGTCTCCCGCTCGTGCGACGGCCCGCAGGTATCGCGGCCATCATCCGCCCGTTCGGCGCCTGGGTCTATATCGTCCGGCCCCAAGACTGCCGTCCGCACCTTTGGCCTCGCGGACCAGCGGCTCACTCCGTCCGGAGCAGCCGGGCCGGCTGTGATCGCGCGGCCAGTAGCGCGGGCACCGCGGCGAGCAGGTTGCCCGCCGCGACGCCGACTGGTGCCCCGACCGCGATCCCGACCAGCGCCACCGTGGTCGCCTGCCAGCAGACGGCCGCCGCGACCTGACGGCGGACGAATCCCAGCGCCTTGAGCAGCCCGGCCTGGACGTGCCTGGAAGCCACGCTGACCAGCAGCAGGTGCAGCAGCGTCGCGGCGCCGAACACCGACAGCGCCGCCGCGAACAGCAGCGGGAAATTCACCGGCTCACCGAAGTTGACCAGCACCGTCGGCTCGGCTGGCCGGTACGTGAGCGTGGGGTACTTGCCGGTGTGCCGGGCCAGCGCCGTGTGGCCTGCGGCGCCCGGGGCGGCCCGGACCAGCACGACGGCAGCACGGGATCCATCCCGGCATGATATGAGAGGCGGACTTGGTCCGCCGCCCGGAGCGATTCCCGTAACTGACGAATGGGCGTAGGCGCATGCGCACTGCAGAGGTCCTGACGCCGGACTGCGGATCGGGCAGGCACGGTCGGTGTACGCACCGGAACCCGTCTGAGAAGGGCTTTCCCAAGCGCCTTCGTGAAGGATTCAAGATCGCGCTATGCGGCTGTGATTGCCATGTCGCATGTCCGCTGACCGGCCAGGCTGATGTTTCAGATCGTGAATGGGAGGAGTCGTGCTCATGCCCGGGCGCACAGCTGCCCCGGGACTTCTACCGCACGAGCCGCGCGGGTGACCAGCGGCTGCATGCTGCCGCGGCTGCCGTTCAGGCGGAGTCCGCGGGCAAGACCCGTACCGAGATCCGCCAGCTGCTCATCAGCGAGCTGAAAGCCGGATCCGGGCCGCTGCCGTCGAGCGACAACCTCGATTTCGCAGTTGACCACATTGCGCGATCCGCCAAGCTGGAAGCGGCCGGGCGAACTGGCGCAACGCGCACATTGAGGGTGTTCGCCGGAGAGCTGACGGATCTGACCCGGAGTCTCCTAGGGGGCCTGAGGAATGACGTCTCAGATCCCAGCGGGCGCGAGCCGTATTATCTCTCCCCGGACAGCCCCGCCAGAGGACTTGAGGTGATCATTGACCCCGGAGCGCAACTAACGCTCGATACTCTGGGGGCCGATGAGCGGCGCTGGGCTGAGATGGGCGGAGTCGGGCCCGAGGAACAGGCGCAACGCGCCGCGAAACCGGTCCTGGTTCCCGTGCGTCTCGAATCAGTGACCGAAGATCACGTGATCGAGGGAGAACGAGGCGGTGCACTCCGGCGCACTGCTGTCACGGTTCATCTCGGCCGGCATCAACTCGGCAGGCTGAGCGCGGAAGACGGCACACGCCTCGATTCCGACCTGCAGGCGGCGCGGCAGGAGAATCGGGCCGTCTGGATGAGCGGGTACTACTACGCGCCGATCACGGCCGCCCGCGCCCGGCTGCTGCTCTACCCCGGATCCCTGCCGTTTCCCTCATCGCCCGGCCGGGCGTGACAGGTTTCAGCGGCCCGCCGACGGATCAGGCGCCGCGCTCAGCTTCAGCTCCGAGCTGTGGTAGGCGGCCCGGTCGGCCAGTTCGGGGCAGTACCGGGTGATGATCTGCCGGACTCGCAGCGCGGCCGGCGGCCCGAGCAGGTCGTAGCACCCGATGAACAGCTCGCGCGCGTCCGCCCGCGGCCAGCCCCCGGGCAGCAGCTCCGCGGGCAGGTCCGGGTCCAGGGCAGGAAACGCGCGCCATTCGTCCATGACCCGGGTCCGGGCGATCAGCGCGTCGGTCGGCGGCACCCGCCCGGCCACCGCCGCGTCCCGCAGCTGGCCGGCGAAGGAGATGAAGCACTCGTACCGCTGACGCAGCCCGGCCAGGTCCCAGGCCCGGGCCGGGATCTCACCGTCGGCCGGCACCGAGCTCGCCCGGAACGCGGTGCCGGTGGTGATGTCGAGGTCCTTCAGGTACCCGATCACCTCGGCGGCGTGATCGCGCGGGGACACCCACAGGCCGTCGTACAGCGGCGCGAACCCGCGCCAGCGCAGCTGCTTGCGCAGCGCGTCGCGGGCGGCCCGGTTGTCTTCGGGGATGGAGAACGCGACCAGCGACCACATTCCGTCCCATGGCTGGCTGGCCGCGCCGAAGGAGAAGATCCGCCGCGCGCCGTCGTCCAGGATCCCGGCCGCCCGCGAGCTCAGCCGGGAGAACGTGCGGCGGCCGGTCTTGGACGTGATCAGCAGCCCGTTGCGGGTCAGCCTGCTCAGCGCGGCCCGGGCCGCCGAATCGCTGACGCCGAACTCGGCCAGCAGCGCGACGATCGCCGCCGAGGGCAGCGGCTCGGTCCGCTGCCACCAGTAGTCACCGAGCAGGGTCAGCAGCAGCCGCGGCGGCCGCTGCGCGGAGCCGCCTGGCGACGTCCACGGCTCGGGCGGCGCGGAATCCGCCAGCTGAGCCGATACGATGCTGCTCACATGACGAGAATAACTTTTGCGGGTCAATGCCGAGGAACCGGAAGCAGTTATGCCACGTGATGTCCTCGAGCTCAGCCGGGCCGAGCCCCATTGACCGCAGCGTCCGCCCGCACGGCTCCTCCCGGGGAATCGCCGGGAAGTCGGACCCCACCAGCAGCCGGTCCGCGCCCAGCATGTCGACGAGGTACCGGATGGCGCGCCGGTCGAACACCAGGGAGTCGTACCAGAACCGGCGGGCCAGCTCGGCCGGCCCGGCCGCCGCCGCCCACGGCGCGGCCTCCGGCCCGCGCTCGCCGGGCGGTTCTTCGTTCCAGGTCCGGCCCCAGAACCACTGCGCCCGGGTCAGCATCAGCGGGAACCCGCCCGCCGCGTGGCTGAACGCCAGCCGCAGCGACGGGTACTTCTCCGCGACACCGCCGGTGACAAGAGCGGCCGCGGCCAGCGAGCCCTCGACCCCCACCCCGAAGGTAGCGACAGCCGGGCCCGGCAGCCGGTCGGAAGGAGCGGGCATCGCGTGCACGAAGACCGCCATCCCGAGCCGTTCGGCCTCCGCGAAGAATCCGAGGAACCGGGGGTCAGCCAGCGACACCCCGGCCACGTTGGACGCGATCTCCACCCCGGCCAGCCCGAGGTCGGCCACCGCGGCGAGCTCACCGGCGGCCAGGTCCGGGTCCTGCAGCGGCACCGTGCCCAGGCCGTAGATCCGGTCGGCAGCCGCCGCGGACAGCGAAGCGATGTACTCGCTGACCCATCGGGCCAGGTCCCGCCCGGCGCCGGCAGGCAACGCGTAGTTCAGCAGCGGCGGGAACGGCGAGACCACCTCGGCGTCCACGCCGCTGGCCGCGCTCGCGGCCAGCCGCTGCTCCGCGTCGAACCACACGGTCCGGGCGGTGAACCGCAGCGCCCCCGACGTCAGCAGCCGCGAGTCCTCCCCGGCGACAGCCGACATCGCGGGCCACGACGCCGGATCACATCCGGACGGAGCCGAGGGGAACGCCCCCGGCAGCACGTGCGCGTGCGCGTCGATGAGCAATCTAAGCCCCCGGCACGATCGCGACGTGCACCGCGTTCTCGCCCGGCACCTCGCCGGCCAGCGTCTCGATGGCCCGCGGCACCTCCTCCAGGCCGAACGTATGGGTGTGCATCCGCTCCAGCGGGAACCGGCCCGTCTCGATCAGGCGGATCGCCTCGGCGTAGCCGCGGGAGTCCACGCTGAACGCGCCGACCACGGTGAGCGCCCGGTTGATGATCAGGTCGGTGGACAGCTCGACCGGCTGCCGCCCCTTCAGCCCCGCGAGCACCACCCGGCCTCCCCAGCGGACCGCGTTCAGCGCGTCCCTGACTGGCTGCGCGGCCATCGGCGTGAGATCGAGCGCCACGTCGACGCCTGCTCCGCCGGTAAGTTCCATGACCCGCGAAACGGTGTCCTCCGCCTCCACGTCGATCGTGTGGTCCGCGCCGAACTCCCGGGCCAGCGCCAGCTTGCCGGCGTCCCGGGCCAGCCCGGTCACGATGATCGTCCCGGCCCCGGCCGCCCGGGAGGCCAGCACCGCCGCCAGCCCGCGCTGCCCGGCACCCAGCACGAGCACGGTGCTCCCGAGCTCCACCCCGCCCAGGTGACAGGCCCAGCGCACGCCCGCGCCCAGCGGGTTGTACATCACCGCGACCTCGGCCGGGATGTCGCCCCGCACCTTGTGCAGGATCGAGTTCGGGTGCAGGTGGATGTACTCGGAGAACCCGCCCCACGGGCCGAGCCCGCGTTCCGGCGGGTTCGAGCCGCCGTGGCTGCCGATCCGGTTGCGGCACGACATGTACCGCCCGGCCAGGCACAGGTCGCAGGACCGGCACGGGATCAGGATCTCCACCGCCACCCGGTCGCCGGGCTCGACGCCCCAGCGGGCCGCGGCCATCGAGCTGACCTCCTCGACGATCCCGAGCGGCTCGTGCCCGGGCACCATCGGCAGCCACTGGCTGCTCAGATGGCCCTTGTACTGCTCCACGTCGCTGCCGCAGATCCCGCACGCCTCGACCCGCAGCAGCCCGCCGTCCTCCGGCCCGATCACGGGCCGCGGAAACTCCCGCATCTCCAGCTGCCGCGGACCGGTCTGCACCACTGCGCGAATCGTGTCAGCCATCGGCAAGCTCCGTAGCATCCAGGGGGATCAGCGGCACGGGGCCGGCCGCCGCGCCCGCGTCCGGTGTGTACGCCCAGTACTTGGCCCGGGCGCCGCCGTCGACGACGAAATCGCACCCGGTGATCAGGCGGGCGTAGTCGGACGACAGCCAGGCGATGCAGTGCCCGATGTCGGTAGGCGTGGCCGGCTCGCCCATCGGGATGTTCCCGCGCACGTCGTACGTCCCGGTCGGCCGCCACCACGACGGCCGGTCCGGCCCGGGCGGCCGCGGCGGCCGCAGCTCGGTGCGGCCCTCGGCGCGCCACCGGGCCAGCAGTTCCGGGTTGTCCGGCCGCGGCGCGGTCGGGGTGAAGCTGTTGACCCGGATCCCGTACGGCGCCAGGTCCATGGCGGCGGCGCGGACGAAGTTGGCCAGGCCGCCCTTGTGCGTGGCGTAGGCGATGAAGCCCGAGGCACCCTGCCACGCGTTCGAGGACAGGATCGACACGATGGATCCGCGGATATCCCGCTCGATCATCGCCACCGCCGCGTGCTTGGTGAACAGGAAGTTCCCGTTGACGGCGATGGTGATCGCGCGGTTGAACGACGCCAGGTCCTCGTCCAGGATGTGGTTCGTGTGCAGCCAGGCCGCGTTGTTGACGACGATGTCGATCCGGCCCCACGCGTCGAGCACCGCGGCGATGTTCGCCAGCACGTCCGCCTCCACGCTGACGTCACCGGACAGCGCGAGCCCCGTCCCGCCGTTGCGCTCGATCCGCCGCACCGCCGCCTTCGCCGCGTCCGGGACAAGATCGTTGCACGCCACACGAGCCCCGTAGCGCGCGAGCGCCAGCGCGATCCCGCTGCCGATGTTCGGCCCGGCCCCGGTGACCAGCGCCACCTTCCCGTCCAGCGACACGTCCAACGGTCATCCCTCCTGTGCTCTCACTGGCCGCTGCGCTCTGTGGCCAGCACCGGCCCGGCTCCTCCCGTACCCTGGCTGGCCTGCACCGGCCCGGCGCCTCCCGTGCCCTGGCTGGCCAGCACCGGCCCGGCGCCTCCCGCCCTGCGCACCCGAAACCTCACGAGTCCCATACGCTTCAGCGCGCACTATTCGCTCATGCGTGCGACAGTCAGGCGTTTTAACGTGGAGGATCCGGGCTCTCGGGAGGATTTGGGGGCCTATAGGGCACCAAATCCTCCGCGTAGCCCGAATCCTCCAAGATCTTTTACGGGCTGATATCACGACCACGACTGGCATCAAGACCGCCTGGCCCGGAGCCGCCGGCATCCTGACAGGGGCCTTGGGGCTGGCCACAGCACCAGACCTGACGAATGCGGTGCTGGTCATAAGAGGCCCCTTCCGGGTCAGGGCACACGATATATGACACTTTCGACGACGAGAAGCGCGTGATATGAAAACTAAGGGCACAGCGGTTTGTCGCGACGCCCAAGCCAGGACCCGAGCCAAGACCCAAGCCAGGACCACGCCAGGACCCGAGCCAAGACCACGCCAGGACCACGCCAGCACGCAAGCCAGGCCCCAGCCAAGACCGGAGCCGGAGGAGCCAGATGATGAAGACCAGGGCGGCGGTGCTCCGCAAGGGCGGCCAGCCATGGGAACTCACCGAGCTGGACCTGGACGAGCCCAAGGCCGGCGAGGTCCTCATCAGGTTCGAGGCGGCCGGGCTGTGCCACTCCGACGAGCACATCCGGGCCTCCGGCACCGCGCGCCTGCCGCTCGTCGGCGGCCACGAGGGCGCCGGCGTGATCGAGGCGACCGGCCCGGGGGTCACCAGAGTAAAGACAGGCGACCGGGTGGCCTGCTCCTACATTCCCGTCTGCGGCACCTGCCGGTACTGCTCAACCGGCCACCAGAACCTGTGCGACGCGGGCAAGAACGCCGCCATCGGCTGCCTGACCGATGGCACCTTCCGTTTCCACGACAGCAACAAAGAAGACCTGGGCGGCATGTGCGTGCTCGGCACGTTCTCCGAGCGCGCCGTCATCTCCGAGTGGTCCTGCGTGAAGATCGAGGACGACATCCCGTTCGAGCTGGCCGCGCTGGTCAGCTGCGGCGTGACCACCGGGTTCTGTTCCGCGACCAAAGCTGGCGACGTGCGCCCCGGCGACACCGTGGTGATCTTCGGCACCGGCGGCGTGGGCATGAACGCCGTGCAGGGCGCCAGGTACGCCGGCGGCAAGAACGTCATCGCGATCGATCCGGTGGAGTACAAGCGCGAGCAGGCGATGGAGTTCGGCGCCACGCACGCGTTCGCCAGCCCGGAGGAAGCCCAGGAAACCATCGTCAACCTGACCCGCGGCCAGCTCGCCGACACGGTGATCTGCACCGTCGGCGAGATGGACAACGAGGTGGTCAAGGCGGCCGTCAACCTGACCGGCAAGGCGGGCACGATCGTCATCACCGGCGTCGGCTACTACGACATGGTGCTGCCCGGCGGCATCCTCATCGGCTACCACCGGCGGATGCAGGGCTCGCTGTTCGGCGGGGCCAACCCGCTGTACGACATCCCGATGATCCTGGGCCTCTGGCAGTCCGGCGACGTCAAGCTGACCGAGCTGGTCACCAGGCGGTACACGCTGGACCAGGTCAACGAGGGCTACCAGGACATGATGGACGGCAAGAACCTCCGCGGCGTCATCATCCACGAGCACCAGCAAGGAACCTGACACATGCCGTACCCCATCCTCGACCCGACCGGTACCACCACGACCGCCACCAGGCCAAGGCCTCCGCGCGCGCGGCGCCGCCGGGACCTGCGCGGCGCCACCGTCGGCCTGCTGGTCAACACCAAGCAGAACGCCGCCCCGTTCCTGGACGAGGTGGGCCGGCTCCTCGTCGCAGAGCACGGCGCCAACGCCACCATGGCCCGTACCAAGGTCAACTTCGCCGCACCCGCGCCCGGAGAACTCATCAAGGAAATGACCGCCGGCTGCGACGTCATCATCACCGGCATCGGCGACTGCGGCTCATGCAGCGCCTCGGCCGTGGCCGACGGCATCGCGTTCGAGGCGGCCGGCCTACCCGCCGCGGCGATCTGCAGCGACGCCTTCCGGGTCACCGCCGACGCGATGGCCGAAATCCGCGGCGTCCCCGGCTACCGCTACGCGATCACGCCCCACCCGGTCGCGGTGCTCACCCCCGACCAGGTCAAGCAGCGCGCCGCCCAGGTCCTCGACGACGTGATGAACCTCCTCACCGAGCCGGAATGACGCAGCCGACCCCGGATCCGGAGGAAGCCCAGGCCGCCATCGAGTACTGCTACGCCCAGGGCTGGTCCGACGGCCTGCCGCTGGTCCCCGCGTCGCAGCCGCTGGTCGATAGATTCCTCGCCACGACCAGTAAAGACCCCGAGGAGGTCATCGGCGAGCTGGAGCAGGTCGGCCGGAACTGCACGGTCTACCTGGCCGCCGTCAACGCGGCCATGGCCGGCTGCCTGCCGGAGTACTTCCCGGTGGTGCTGGCCGCGTTCGACGCCCTGATGCGCGAGCGCGCCGCCCGCGGCGGCGGCTGGCAGTCCACCAGCGGGCCGGCCCCGATGATCGTCGTCAACGGCCCGGTAAGGCACGAACTCGGGTTCAACACCTCCGGCGGCGCGTTCGGCCCCGGTTTCCGCCCGAACGCGACCATCCCGCGCGCCGTCGGCCTGATCGTCCGCAACGCCTTCGGCGTCCGCCCGCACGTGCTGGAGCAGGCCACCCAGGGCCTGCCCGGCCGGTGGTCCATCTGCCTGGCGGAGAACGAGGAGGAGTCCCCCTGGCCGCCGTTCGCCACCGACGGCGGACAGCCCGCCGGGGTGAACGCGGTATCCGCGACGCTGCTGCGTACCTGCGAGTTCGTGGACAACCGGCACACCCCGGATCCCGAGCAGGTCCTGTGGGACATCGCCGACACGATCTCGCGCACCGGCTCGCTGATCTTCCGCGACACCTCGGCGGGCGTGGTGTTCTGCCCCGAGCACGCCCAGATGCTGGCCGGCGCCGGCTTCGCGAAGCGGGACGTCCAGGCCTGGCTGATGGAGCACTGCGGCCGCACCGGCGCCGACCTGCGCCGGGCGGGCAAGAACGGCCTGCGCGGCCCGGCCCGCTTCGCTGATAACGACGCGGACGCCAGTGCCAATGACGCAGTGTTCACCCGCATCCTGCCGTCGCCGCGGCACGTCCCCGTCGTGGTGGCCGGGGCACGCAACGCGGCGATCTCGATGGTGGTCCGGGTCTTCGGCGAATGGTCGGGCACCGCGATCCCGGTCGAGCCGCTCCCCGCCGTCCCCGGGCGGCCCGCCGCACCGCCCGCTCCGTCCCCCGCCGTCCCCGAGCGGCCCGCCGCACCGCTCGGGGCTCAATCATGATTGACGCCGAACGGGTGGAGCCGATTGCCTCGACCCTGGCGGCCGACGGCTATCGCCTAGCGGTCGCCGAGGCCGGCGACCGCGTCCGCGTGACCATCACCGCCACTCCGGAGGCGTGCGCCGACTGCCTGGTGCCCAAGGACATGATGCGAGGTATCCTCGGCCACGCGCTCGGCGTGGATTCCGCCATGATCGACCTGACCTACCCCTCCGACTCCGCCGATCCCTCCAGCCCCTCCGCCGATCCCTCCAGCCTCGAGGAAAGAGGTAGCCATGGCCCGCAGGACTAGCCCTCCGTTCCGCGCCGATCACGTCGGCAGCCTGCTGCGCCCGAAGCGGCTGCTCCAGGCGCGCGAGGATTTCGCGGCCGGCCGGAT
>Ga0335082_10004646_pt1 | contig 14987 bp, 13 predicted proteins | sample Lox_Sample_41_FD_206718 | JGI IMG/M metagenome (GOLD analysis project Ga0335082, IMG submission 206718) | Soil microbial communities from Loxahatchee National Wildlife Refuge, Florida, United States - Lox_Sample_4.1 | ecosystem: Environmental > Terrestrial > Soil > Wetlands | place: USA...
CCACGCGTAGCCGAACCCGAACCCCATGCCGTCGCCGGTCGGCACGATCTGCGTCGAGCGGATCGCGCCGTCCTTCGGATCGCGCCGCAGCAGCTTGCCGCCGTCGGCGCCGTTCGTCGGCGCGGTTGCCTGCCACAGGCTCGAGCCGTCGAAGTAGATCGAGTTGGGACGGTGCAGGCTCTGCACGCCGTCGCGCAGCACGGGCCCGACGACGTTCGTGCTCGGATCCACGGCGAAGACCGTGACCGGGCTCGGCGCGGTCGCCTCGCGGACGATCGCGATCGCGGCGACCAGCACCAGGAACCCGACGATGGCGACCGTCAGTGGCTTCGCGCGCCGCTGCACGAACGACGGCGACTCCACCCGCTCCGACCGGTGGACGGCCTCCTCGGCCGACAGCGGGGACCCCAGCGGCTCGCCGTCGACGCTGGTGACGCCGAAGACCTGCCAGGTGCCGGGGACGCCCTTCAGCTCGTGCGCCGAGAGCGACTCGAACTCCAGCCCGGAGCCGGCGACGAGGTCCTTCGTGGTCGAGGTGACCAGGACCTCGCCGGCGCCGCCGAGCGACATCACCCGCGCGCCGATCACCACGCCGAGGCCGCCGCGCTTGCGGTCGATCAGCTCGGTCTCGCCCGTGTGGATCCCCACCCGAACCTCGAGGCCCAGTTCCCGGACCCTCTCGACGATCGCGCACCCGCATCGGACCGCCGCCGTCGGCTGCGTGAACGTCGCGAAGAACCCGTCGCCGGCGGTGTCCTCCTCATGGCCGTCGAACCGCTTCAGCTCCATCCGGACGGCTCGGTTGAAGGCGGTCAGCACGCCGCGCCACCGCGCGTCGCCCAGCCGTGCCGCGACCGCCGTGGAGCCGACCATGTCGAGGAACAGCACGGTCTCGAGGCGGCGTCCTTGGGCAGGCATCGACGAAGTATCCCGGGAAGTAGGCGGCGGTGCCAGGCAATGGTTCCGCGGGTTCGGCGGGCTACGCGGCGGGGCCGCGCCCGTACCGCGTCATGATCGCGACGAGCGCCTCGTGCGGCAGCGCCCGCGCCGTGATGCCGTCGCGGCCGGTCATCGTCTCCGCGGCGACGAGCGCATTGAGGATCGCCTCCTCGGTCGCCTCGATCGCGCCCCAGAACAGCGGCGTGATCGCTCCGTCGGGGAGCATCGTGACGCCCACCGGATCGGCGGGCATCTCGAGCTTGGAGTTGCGGAGGTGCTCGCCGTTCGCGCTGGAGAACGCGAGGATCAGGTCGCCGCTGGAGTTCTCGCCGCCGCCGCCGACCCGTCCGATCCCGATCACCGCACGCTGCGCGAGTCGCTGCAATTGGTGCGGGAGCAGCGGGGCATCCGTGGCGAGCACGACGATGATCGAACCGGCGCCGCCCCGGCCGATCGCATCCTCCTCGTCCCACGCGGAGGCGATCGCGTCGCGCCCGAGCTCGCGGCCGACCGGCACGCCGTCCACGATGAGCCGCTCGCGGGCGCCGTGATTCGCTTGGACGAGCGCGGCCACGATCCACCCGTCGATCGCGCGCGACGCCGTCCCGGTGCCGCCCTTGAACTCATGGCAGATCATGCCGGTCCCGCCGCCGACGTTGCCCTCCGGCACCGGCCCGCCGGTCGCGGACGCGAGCGCTTCGCGGAGGTGCGAAGCGGTCACGTGCATGCCGTTGATGTCGTTCAGCGCGCCGTCGTACGTTTCCGCGACCACCGGGAGCGACCAGAAGGACGACGCGTCGTCGCGACGCGCGACCTCCTCGGCGATCAGCGCGTCGTGCACGACGCCGACGCTGTGGGTGTTCGTGATCGCCACCGGCGTCGTGAGCTGGCCGGACTCGCGCACCCACTCGAGCCCGGTCATCTCGCCGTTGCCGTTCAGCCGGTGACAGGCTGCGAACACCGGACGGCGCGCGATGTCATCCGCGGGCACGATCACGGTCACGCCCGTGCGGACCGGTCCCTCACCCACCACGAGTGCGCCCTCGCCCCGGATCAGCGTCGTGGTCCCGACCGACACGCCTTCGACGTCGGTGATCGCGTTGCCCCGGCCGACCGGAAGCTGACCCACCGTGAGGCCGAGGTCGCGGTAGCGCGTCACGAGGCGGAGGCTATCAACCGCTCAACGCGCGGGCGCCGGCCGTGACCGCCGCGGCGAGCACGACCACCAGCAGCACCGGCGCGCGGAGCCGGATGGCCACCGCCGCCGCGCCGACCCCCAGCACGCGGGCGTCGATGACGAGGTGCTGTCCTTGAGCGAAGGTCCCGATCGCGACGAGCGCGGCCAGCAGCGCCGGCGCGAGCAGCGAGACGAGGGAGGTGATGCGCGCAGGCAGTGGCTTGCCGCCCAGGAGCAGTGGCCCCGCGGCCTTGAGGGCCAGCGTCGCGACGCCGGTCACGATCACGACGACCCAGATCGTGGTCACGCCGCCTCCCGCGCCGGTCGCACACCCAACAGGCAGGCGGCGCCCGCGACGACGATCGGCACGCCCGCCGGCGTGAACGGCGTGAGGGCGAGCGCGATCCCCGCGCCGAGCACCGCCGCGAGCATCGCCGTGCGGTTGCCGCGGATCTGCGGCGCGAGCAGGGCGAGGAACAACGCCGGGAACGCCGCGTCGAGGCCGAGGCGGTTCGGATCGCCGATCGCGTTGCCGAACAGCACTCCGCCGATCGTCCCGAGCACCCACGCGACCCAGATCCCGGTGCCCGCCGCCAGCAGCACCCTCGGGTTCCACCGGCCGTGCCCCTCGGCCGCTACCGCCCACGACTCGTCGACCGTCACGTGCGCGTGCAGCAGGCGCGACCATGCGTTGCCCTCCAGCCACGGGGCCACCGAAACCCCGATCGGGAGGTACCGCGAATTCAGCATCACGGCGGCGAGGATCGCGGTGGCCGCCGAGCCTCCCGCGCCGAGGACGGACGCCGCCGCGAACTGCGCGGAGCCGGCGAACGTCGTGATGGACATCACGATCGGCGCCGCGTTGCCCATCCCGGCGGCCGGCGCGAGGACCCCGTAGGACAGGCCGAAGCCGAAGACCGCGACCGCGAGCGGCAGCACGGCTCGGACGCCGTGCCGGTAGCTGCGCGGTTCCGAGGGCTCCTCCGACATGGTCCGCCGATGCTAGCGGCGCCCGCTCGTACCCTGGCGCGCGTGAGGATCACGTCCGCCTGCCCGGAGCTGTCCCCGGCGACCGTTCGTCGGCACCTCGACGGCCTGCCGCCGGCGCCCGGCTACGCGATCCATGTGAAGCCGCTCCGCTACCGCCAGCGACCGCACCTCTCGGCGTGGACCGATTTCGGGGAGCACGCGATCACGCTCCAGGTGCCCGAGCCGTTCCTGCCGTTCGGCGAGGTCGTGCCGTTCGGCGCGAAGCGCCGCCCCGGCAAGGGCCTGTCGTTCATCTGGCTCACCGAAGGCGTGACGTTCACGACGGAGCGACAGGTTCTGCGGTTCCTCTACCTCCACGAGTGGATGCACTGGTACCTGCGTGAGCGCCTCGGCCGCAGGTCCGCGGCGGAGACCGCGTGCGACCGCTTCGCGCTTCGGAACTACCGGCGTCGCGTCGTCGATGAACAGGACGCGGTGGCCGCGCTGCGGCGTCAGCCGACCGGCTGAGCGCTGGAGCCAGCGCCCCCGATCGCGCTCTCCAACAGCACGGCGAAGTGATCGATGCGCACGCGCTGGCGCTCCGGCTGCGGCTGCCGCCGATGGAACAGGCCGGGGTCGAGCTCCTCGGACACGAGCGCGTCCTGGAGCGAGCCGGAGAGCCAATCCAGGATCGACACGATCATCTCCAGGTCGAGATCCGTGCGGACCTCGCCGCGCTGCTGGCCCCATTCGACGAACTCCAGCGTGCCGTAGGGATCCTCGCTGACGAGCCATCGGTTGATGTCGCGCTTCAGCTCGAGGTCGGTGCCATAGTTCCCGATCAGCACGACGCGGTAGGGGACCCAGTCGTCCTTCACGTAGTGCTCGGTGCGGTCCAGCCAGTAGCGGACGATCGCGAAGAACCCCTCGCGTCGCACCTCCTCAGGCGCCTCGAGCCACGCCGGCAGCGACGACGCGGCGCGCTTGTACACCTCGAGGAACAGACCGGCCTTCGAGCCGAAGTGTTGGAAGATCGAGCCCTTCGCGATGCCGAGCTCGGCAGCCATGTCCTCGATGCGCGCGCCCGAGTAGCCCTGGTCGGCGAACTGACGCAGCGCGCACGCGACGATCAACTCGCGCTTGGCTTCGGATCGAGGGCTGCGACGGCGGGCGGCCGGCTCGGGGAGGCTCATCGCTCGCCGGCGATCGCCGTCAGCGTGTCGTCGACGAGCGCCAGGCCCTTGAGCATGTGCTCGACGTCGTAGCCGAAGCCGAACCGCAGGCCCTTCTTCAGCCCGAACATGTCGCCCGGGACGAGGAGCACGCTCTGCTCTTGCCGGATCCGCTCGGCGAGCGCCGTCGAGGAGATCGGCAAGTGGTAGCGCGCGTACGCGATCGCACCGGCGACCGGGCGCACGTACTCGAGGTACGGATGGCGCGCGATCCACCCTTCGAGGTGCGGCAGGTTCGCCCGCACGATGGTGCGGGTGCGCTCGAAGATCCGCTCGCGCACGTCCGGATGCACGGCGAAGCCGGCGAGCCGGTCCGACAGCACGTTCGGCGTCAGCGTCGTGTAGTCGTGCCGCTCCCAGATCCGCTCGATCACCTCGGGCGGTGCGACCGCCCAGCCGACGCGGAGCCCGGGCATCGCGAACGCCTTCGACAGGCCGCTCGTGACGATCACCCGGCCGGAGCGGCCCCAGAACGTCGGCGAGGTCACGTCGGTGTCGACCTCGGCGCCGCGGTAGATCTCATCCGCGACGATCCACGCGCCGGCGCGCTCGGCGACCGCGACGACCGCCTCCATCTCGCCCTCGGTGAGGACCGCGCCGGTCGGGTTGTTCGGGTTGCAGACCATCACGACCTTCGTCTTCCGCCCGACGGCGCGCTCCAACCCCTCCAGGTCGAGCGCCCATCGTCCGTCGCGCAGCTTCAGCTTGAAGGTGTCGACGCGGTCGCCGAAGGAACGCCCGAGGCCGAGGCCCTGCACGTAGTTCGGCAGCATGAACGCGAGCCGGTCGCCACGGTCCAGCAGCGACCAGAGCGCCAGGAAGTTCGCCTCGGAGCCGCCGTTCACGACCGTGACGTTCTCGGCCGTGGCGTCCGGGTACCAGTGCGCGATGTTCATGCGCGTCTCGTACGAGCCCTCGGAGAGCGGATAGCCGAGCGCCGATGCGAGGAACGTCTCGGCGTCGGCGAGCGGGCCGAGCAGATCCCGGATGGTCATCGGCTGGACACCGGACTCGCTCAGGTCGTACTCGACGAGGTGCCAGTACAGCGATTGGTAGCGCTCCATCGCGAACGGCTCGATCGGCGGCATGGCCCGACGCTATCGCGGTGGCCGTGCACCCTCAACCGAGGTTGACCTGCGCGTCGACGTCGAGGGAGGCTCCGGCGATGAGCCGAACCGTTCGCGTGTTGCGGGAGTCCGATGTGCGGGCGGCGTTGCCGATGGACGTCTGCATCGATGCGGTCGAGCGGGCGCTGGTCGCGTACACGCGGGGCGACGCCGAGATGCCGGGCGTGATCCACCTGGACGTGCCGGAGGCGGGCGGGGAGATCCACATCAAGGCCGGGCACCTCCACGGCGCGCCGGCGTACGCGCTCAAGGCCTCGAGCGGCTTCCCGGGGGATCCGCCCGCCCTCGACGGCGTGGTGATCGCCTTCGACGCGGCGACGGGTGCGCCGCTCGCGTTCCTGCTCGATCACGGCTTCGTGACGGATCAACGGACGGGGGCGGCGGGCGGCGTCGCCGCGAAGGTGCTCGCGCCCGAACGGGTCGGCGCCGTCGCGGTGATCGGCACCGGGATCCAGGCCCGCAAGCAGGTCGAGGCGCTGCGCGTCGTGCGCCCCGGCCTCGGCGAGATCCGCGTGTGGGGGCGCAACGCGGGACACGCAGCGGTCGCGGCCGCTGACCTCGACGGCGTGGTGGCCGCCTCGGTCGAGGAGGCCGTCGACGGCGCCGACGTCATCCTCACGTGCACGGCCGCGCGCGAGCCGCTGGTCCGTGCCGACTGGGTCGGACCGGGTGCACACCTCACGGCGGCTGGATCCGACGGGCCCGGCAAGCAGGAGCTGGATCCGGAACTGCTGCGGCGCGCCGATCTCCTCGTCGTCGACGCGCGCGAGCAGGCCTTGCGGCTCGGCGAGCTCCAGCATGTGCCGGAGCTGGCGGACCGGGCGATCGAGCTCGGCGCGATCTGCGACGGCATCGCGGCCGGCCGAACGTCCGCTGCGCAGCTCACGGTCTGCGATCTGACGGGGGTCGGCGTCCAGGACGTCGCCGCCGCGAACGCGGTCCTCGGGAACGCCGGCGAGGCCGGGGAGCTGCTGACCCTCTAGCGCGTCGCCAGCCGGCGCAGGATCTCGTCGTGGAGCAGCCCGTTCGTCACGAGCATGCTGTTCTCGTGGCCGACCGGGCCGCCCTCGAACGTCGAACAGCGCCCGCCGGCCTCCTCGATCACGACCTGGGGCGCCGCGAGGTCCCACGCCGCCAGGTTCGGCTCCAGCATCACGTCGGCCGAGCCGCGCGCCACCAGCATGTGCGCCCACCAGTCGCCGAAACCCCTTGGGCGCCAGCATTCCTGGACCAGCGTGAGCGTCGCCTGCGCGTATGGCCCGGCGAACAGCGTATCCATCTCCTGGAGCAGGACGTGCGCGTCGGCCACCTCCTGTACGCCGCTCACGTGGATCGGCTCGCCGTTCAGCGTGGCGCCCTCGTGCCGGACCGCGACGTAGCGTTCGCCCATCGCCGGCGCGCTCACCACGCCGAGGACGCCGATCCCGTCGACCTGGAGCGCGATCAGCGTGGCCCAGGCCTGGATCCCCCGGGCGAAGTTCGCCGTGGAATCGATCGGGTCGATGATCCACAGGCGGCCGACCGGATCGTGGGAGCCGCCCTCTTCTTCACCCAGGATCGCGTCGGCCGGGAACGCCGCCGCGATCGCCTCGCGCGCCATCCGCTCCACCGAGGTGTCCGCCTGGGTGACGAAGCTCGTGTCGGCCTTGCGACGGATCTCGAGCAGCTCGTTGCGGAAGAACCCCTGCGCCGTCTCGGCCGCGAGGTCTGCCAGTTCGTTCGCGAACGCGACCTCCTGCTCGTACACGGGCGCAGCCTACCTGGGCCTCGCAACGGTCGTGACCTGGGATCTCCGGTAGCCTTGGTGCACCGATGGAAACGACCGTCGAATCGACCGACAAACACACCGTCAAGCTCACGATCGAGGTTCCGCCGGAGGAATTCGCGAAGGATCTGGACAAGACCTACCGGGCCATCGCTCGTGAGGTCAAGATCCCCGGGTTCCGCCCCGGCAAGGCCCCGAAGACGATCATCGACGCGCAGGTGGGCCAGGACGTCGTGCTGGACGAGTTCGTCCACGTCGCGGTCCCGTCGTACTTCCGGACCGCGGTCACGGACGAGGACCTCGCGCCGATCGGCGATCCCGAGGTCGACGTCGAACAGCTCGAGCTCGGCAAGCCGTTCATCTTCACGGCCACCGTCGAGGTGCGGCCGCGCCTCGAGCTGACCGAGGACGACTACAAGGGCGTCACGGTCGAGAAGCCGGCCACCGACGCGACCGACGAGGAGGTCGACCAGTATGTGGAGCGCCTCCGCCGGCAGTTCGCTGAGCTGGAGCCGGTCGGGCGACCGGTCAAGGAAGGCGATTTCGTCACGGCGAACGTCACGGTCACGCGGAACGGGCAGCAGCTCGATCAGCTGACGCGTGAGGACTACCTCTACTCGGTCGGGTCGGCCGAGTTCGGCCCCGTGATGGACGCGAAGCTCGCCGGCACCAAACCCGGCGACATCGTCCGGTTCGAGGACACGCTCGAGCCCGAGCGGTTCGGCGAGGAGCTGGCGGGTCCCGCCGGGTTCCTCGTGATGGTCAAAGAGGTGAAGGAGCTCGAGCTGCCCGACGAGGACGACGCGTTCGCGAAGACCGCGTCGGAGTTCGACTCGTTGCAGGAGCTCCGCGACGATCTCCGCGCGAAGATCGCCGAGGCGAAGGAGCGCGAGTCCGTCGGCGTCATCCGGGACCGCGCGCTCCAGGCCGTGATCGACCGCGTCGACGTCGAGCTGCCGGACTCGCTGATCGAGGACGAGACCTCGCACCGGATGCGCCACGCCGAGGATCAGGCGAGCCGCTACGGCCTCACGCTCGATCAGATGCTCGAGATCCAGGGATGGGATCGCGACCGCCTCGCCGAGGACAACCGCCAGCACGCGCTGCGCGCCATCAAGGCCGACCTGGTCCTGGAGAGCGTTGCGCGCGCCGAGGAGCTGGACGTGACGGCCGAGGAGATCGGCACCCAGATCGGAACGCTGGCGCAGGCGTACGACCGCGACCCGAAGGAACTGGCCAAACAGCTCGATCGATCCGGCCAGATCGTGACGCTGGCCGGAGATATCATCCGTTCGAAGGCGCTCGACATCATCGTGGACCATGCCGATATCACCGAGGAGAGCCCGTCGCCCGACGAGAGCGACGGCATCACCGGAACCGACGAAGGAGAGGACACCGACTGATGGAGCCCACGCAGAACTACCTCGTTCCGGTCGTGGTCGAGCAGACCAGCCGCGGCGAGCGTTCGTTCGACATCTACTCGCGCCTGCTGAAGGACCGCATCGTGTTCCTCGGCACGCCGATCGATGACGCCGTCGGGAACCTGATCATGGCGCAGCTGCTGCACCTCGAGTCCGAGGATCCCGACAAGGACATCAACCTGTACATCAACTCACCGGGCGGCGACGTGTCGTCGCTCCTCGCGATCTACGACACGATGCAGTACATCAAGCCCGACGTCAGCACGATCGTGATGGGCCTGGCCGCCAGCGCGGCCGCCGTGCTGGCATTGTCCGGTGCCCCCGGGAAGCGGTTCGCGCTCCCGAACGCCCGGATCCTGTTGCACCAGCCCCACGGTGGCGCGCAGGGGCAGGCCGTCGACATCGAGATCCAGGCGCGCGAGATCATCCGGCTGCGGAAGCTGCTCGACAACATCATCGCGACGCACACCGGCCAGCAGATCGAGAAGGTCGAGAAGGACACGGACCGCGACTACATCCTCACGGCCGACGAGGCCAAGGCCTACGGCGTGATCGACGAGATCATCTCCCGCCGAGGGATCGCGACCGAATTGTCAGCGGCGAGCCCGAACGGGGCGTAATATCCGCGGTGCGACCGGGTCGATGAAGACCCGGTCGTTCGTTCGGAGAGGGAAGAGGCGATGGCGAAGTTCGGAGACTCGGACCTGCTGAAGTGCTCGTTCTGCGGGAAGAGCCAGAAGCAGGTCAAGAAGTTGATCGCCGGGCCCGGCGTGTACATCTGCGACGAGTGCATCGACCTGTGCAACGAGATCATCGAGGAGGAGCTCTCCGAGACCGCCGAGCTCAAGCTCGACGAGCTGCCCAAGCCCGAGGAGATCTACGCGTTCCTCGCCGAATACGTCGTCGGCCAAGAGCAGGCGAAGAAGGTCCTGTCGGTCGCCGTCTACAACCACTACAAGCGGATCCAGGTCGGCCAGAAGGATCAGGAGGTCGAGCTCCAGAAGTCGAACATCCTGATCCTCGGTCCGACCGGCTGCGGCAAGACCTACCTCGCGCAGACCCTCGCGCGCCTGCTGAACGTGCCGTTCGCGATCGCCGACGCAACCGCGCTCACGGAGGCCGGCTACGTCGGGGAGGACGTCGAGAACATCCTGCTGAAGCTGATCCAGGCCGCGGACTACGACGTGAAGAAGGCAGAGACCGGGATCATCTACATCGACGAGATCGACAAGATCGCCCGGAAGTCCGAGAACCCGTCGATCACGCGTGACGTCTCCGGCGAGGGCGTGCAGCAGGCCCTGCTGAAGATCCTGGAGGGGACCACGGCCAGCGTGCCGCCGCAGGGCGGCCGCAAGCACCCGCACCAGGAGTTCATCCAGATCGACACGACCAACATCCTGTTCATCTGCGGCGGGGCGTTCGCCGGGCTCGACAAGGTGATCGAGAGCCGGATCGGTCGCAAGGGCGTCGGGTTCGGCGCCGAGATCGTCAGCCGCGAGGACAAGGACCTCGGCGAGGTCTTCTCGAAGGTGCTGCCCGAGGACCTGCTGAGGTACGGGCTGATCCCGGAGTTCGTCGGGCGCCTGCCGGTGCTCACGCACGTGAACAACCTCGACGAGGACGCGCTCGTCGACATCCTCACGACGCCGAAGAACGCGCTCGTGAAGCAGTACAAGAAGTTCTTCGAGTTCGACGGGGTCGAGCTGGAGTTCACCGCGGACGCGATGCGGGCCATCTCCGAGCAGGCGATCCAGCGGGGCACCGGCGCCCGCGGCTTGCGCGCGATCATGGAGGAGGTGCTACTCAACGTGATGTACGAGCTGCCCTCCCGCCAGGACGTCACGAAGTGCCTCGTCGACCGCGATGTCGTGCTGACCGGGGTCAATCCCACGCTCGTGCCGCGCGACCAGCAGGCCGCCGCGAAGCGCCAGAAGCGCGAAGAACGCACCGCCTAGCTGCCCGATCCGTCCGCCCGCGTCTGGATGGTTTTGGCGTCGGGCGCCGTCGTGAGGCAGTATCGGGGTGAGCGGCCGCCGGGCCGTCTCGAATCGAGGAGGGTCCGATGGCGAGTCAAGAGGTCCAGCAGGACAGCGGCGCGCGGGGGGTGGCCACGCTGATGCCGTGGTGGTTCTTCCTGATCACCGGGGTGGCGTGGATGCTGATCGCGATCGTCGTGCTGCGGTACAACGTGCATCCCACGACTTCGGTCGCGACGGTAGGGATCTTGATCGGCGCGCTGTTCCTGGTGGCCTGCGTGAACGAGTTCGCGATGATCGGGCGCGCCGAAGGGTGGAAGTGGCTGCACGCCGTGCTCGGGGTCGCGTTCGGGCTCGCGGCGCTCTGGGGCTTCTTCCGGCCGATCAACACGTTCTTCGCGCTCGCATCCGTGATCGGGTTCCTGTTCGTCTTCTGGGGCACGATGATGATCATCGAGAGCGTGATGACCCGCGAGGTCAACCCGATGTGGGGTTTGGGGCTCGCCACCGGGATCCTCGTCGTGTTCCTCGGCTTCTGGGCCGCCCAGCAGTTCTACCCGGCGCGCGCCGAGCTGATCCTGCTGTGGGTGGGCTTCATGGCGCTGTTCCGCGGCATCGGGCAACTCGTGTTGGCGTTCCATGTCCGCCACGTAGATCAGGTGATGGCGTGAGTGACCAGGCGACCCCGGCGGACCCGGCGGACCTCGCGGCGATCCAAGCGGAGAACGAGCGGCTCAAGCAGGAGGTCGACAAGCTCGAGGCCAAGCCGGCGAAACGGGCCCGCCTGCGCAGGATCTTCGCCGTCGTCTTCGTCGTCCTCGCCGTCATCGCGTTCTCCGCGTGCACCCCCGGCGTCTGGGCGCGCCGCACCGTCTACAACGAGGATCGCTACATCGCGGTCGTGGGGCCCCTCGCGGCGCAGCCCGCGATCCAGGAGGCCCTCGCGCGACAGCTCACGACGTCGCTCTTCACGGCGATCGACGTGCAGACCCGCATCCAAACGGCGCTCACCGAGCGAGCACCGAAGCTCGAGTTCATCGCCGGCCCGATCACGAACGCCCTGCAGGGCTTCGTCCAGGATCAGGTGCAGAAGATCATCGCGAGCCCGCAGTTCCAATCATTCTGGGTCGCGGCGAACCGCCAGCTCCACGGCCAGCTGATCGCCGTGTTGAACGGGTCGAGCACGGTGCTGCAGGTCCAGGGGAACCAGGTGGTCTTCAACTACCTGCCGTTGGTCAACGACGCGTTGCAGCAGCTGTCCGGCACGCTCAGCAGCATCATCGGTCACCAGATCACGATCCCTCCGATCACGGCCGACACCGTGCCGAGCCAAGCCATCTCGATGCTCGAGAACTCGCTGGGCGTCACGTTGCCGGCGACGTTCGGCTCCGTCGTGCTGTTCCAGAGCGACTCGCTCACGTCGATCCAGGACGGGGTGTCCCTGTTCAACCGGCTGCTCCTGCTGGCCGTCGTGCTGTTCGTCGTGTTCGCGACGCTCGCACTGGTCCTGTCGACGCACCGACGGCGCACGCTGCTGCAGCTGGTGACCGCCCTGATCGTGGTCGAGGTCCTGGAGCGAAGGTTCGCGATCTCAGAGGCGAGCAACGTCGTGAACCTCGCGAAGCCCGAGAACCAGGCCGCGGTCCAGGCGATCGTGAACGCGTTCCTGAGCTCGCTCCTCCTGGCCACCAAGCGCGTGCTCTGGGTGCTCTTCATCATCCTGATCGCGGCGCTCCTGAGCGGGCCGTACCCGTGGGCCGTGCGCTTGCGCGCGTGGGTCGTGCAGGTCGGCCGGGCGGGGGTCGGCGCGGTGCGGGGCGCGGAGGTCGGGCCGGCCGCGGCGTGGATCGGGGCGCATCGGGACCCGCTGATGATGGCGGGCGCCGTCGTGGCGGCCCTGTTCCTGCTGTTCGCCAGCCTGTCGATCGGCTGGTTCCTGGTGCTCGCCCTGATCCTGGTGGGCTACGAGGTGGCGGTGTACCGGATCGCCGCGGCGATGCATGCTGAGGCGCCGGCCCCGGGCGGCTAGCGCTCCTCGAGCGCCCGCAGATCCGTCACCGCGCCGAGCTCCTCGAAGGTCGCCCGCGCGCGAGCGCGGGTCGCTCGGGCGTCGTCGGGTCGGTCCAGCGCCGAGAGCGCCGCGGCCAGGTCGGCCTCGGTCAAGGCGCGTTCCCAGACGGCGCCGAGCTCGTCGAACCCGGCGGCCGCCCTCGTGAAGAGTTCCTCGGCGCGGCCGGCGTCGTCGGCGGCGAGCGCGGCGCGACCCTCCAGGCGATCCGCGAACATCGACACGATCACGGTGCCGTTCTCCTCCGCCTGCGCCCGCATCTCGGTCGCGAACGCGGCGGCCTCGGGCCACGCCCCGCGAGCCGCCAACCACTCGCTCTCCGCCTCCAGCGCGTCGCCGCGATGGACCGCCCACCCGTCCGGCTTGCGTATGTGCTTCGCGGCCTCGAGGTCGCCGCGACGCACGAGGAGGCGGAGCAACCCCGGATACAGGCGGGCGCCCATGTTCGGCAGGCCCAGCAGCAGGTCGGTCAGGCGGTCGGCCTCCACCTGCTCGCCGCGGGCGTGGAAGCAGATCGCCGCGGTCGCGTAGGCATGCGCCGCGAAGTACGGCGGCTCATCGCGGCGATCGTCCAGCAACGCCCGGACCAGCTCGGACTCGCGCACCGACTCGTCCCACCGACCGATCCGGAACAGGCTCACGCAGCGCCACGATCGGAGGTGGCTCTCGACGTTTGGAGCCCGTCCCGCCACGAGCGCGATGCCGGCGTCCACCGCCTCGAGGCTCCGCGGGAAGTCGCCCAACTCGTAGAACGCCCACCCTCCCATGGCATGGAAGTCGCCGATCTCCAGCAGGTCGCTCACGTCGCCGATCACCTGCCTGCGGTCGTGCCACAGGACCAGCGAACGGGCGTAGTTCCCCACGGCCGCCCACGCGCCCTGCGCGTTGTCGAGCGCCGCGGATGCGAGGTCCGGACGCCCGATCCGCAGCGCGATCTCCGCCGCCTCCACGCCGGCGGCGGACAGCGTCTCGAGGTCGTCGGTGGTCCTGCGCGGATCGGGGAAGGCGAAGGCCCAGGCGGCCTGGAGCGAGAGCATCCGGACCCGCTCCTCGGAGTCGCCGGGCGGGAGGTTGCCGAACCCGAGCTCCATCATCTCCCGGGTCTCGGCTTCGCTGGGCACGATCCCGCGCATGGATCCGGGCCATCGGAGCCGGACATCCGCCGCCTTCGAGGCCAGGTAGGTCACGCGACGTGGGTCCTCGGGCGTCGCGACCGCGCGGGTCCGGGCCGCCTCCCGGTAGTACCGCCACGCGAGGTCCCCGTCCGCGTTCTGGAAGAACGCGTCGGCCAGCGCCTCGAGGGCATCGGTCCGTTCGAGGTCGGTCGCCGAGAGCCGGAGCGCTTCCTCCGCGGATCGCGCGGCCTTGCGGGTGACCAATCGGAGCCTCGCGGCGATCGAAGCCCGGATCAGCCAGCGCCACGCCGCGTGGCGCAGCGCATCGTCCGGAGCGCTCCCGCTCTCGCTCTCGAGCCCGACGGCGGTTGCGTAGTGGTACGCGAGGAGCTCGGCGAACTCGCCAGCCCGTTCGCCGGACGTGCGCTCGAGCCACCTGGCCACCGAGGTGTGCGCATCGGCCCGGTCCCGACGCGGGAGCGACTCGTACGCGACGTCCCGTGTGAGGATGTGCTTGAAGAGGTATTCGCGCTGGCCGGCGAGCGCCGACCCGGGCCTCGAGACCACCAGCTCGCGGTCCTCCATGCGCCGGAGCGCGTCGCCGAGCTCGGCCGCGTCGACGTCGGTCAGCTCGCCCAGCGGACCGATCCAGAAGACCCGGCCGACCACCGAGGCCGCTTGCAGCACCCGCTTGTCCGAGGGGTCGAGCAGGTCGATCCTCGAGGCCAGCACCGCCTGCACCGTGTCCGGGATCTCGACCTCGTCGATCCCCGCGGCGGCGACCCAGCGCTCGCCGCTGCGCCGGAGCAGCCCACCGTCGATCAGCCGCCGGACGATCTCCTCGAGGTAGAAGGGGTTCCCCTCCGCCCGTTCGAGGATGCGGGCGAGGACCGAGGGTGGCAGGTCGTCCACCGTGAGCAGCAGCCGAACGAGATGTTCCGCGTCCGTGGCGGAGAGGGGATCCAGCGCGATCGACGACATGTTCCGGCGTCCGCCTCCCCAGTCCGGTCGGGTCGCCGTCAGATCCGGCCGGGACGGGCACAGGAACGTGACCGGACCCTCGACCCTTTCTGCCAACTCGCTCAGGAGGTCGAGGAGCGACGGATCGGCCCAGTGGATGTCTTCGATCACGACGACGACGGGCCCGGCGAGGGCGAGCGCGGTGAAGAACGACGTCCACGCCCGATGCAGCTCCTCG
>Ga0335082_10004647_pt1 | contig 14986 bp, 15 predicted proteins | sample Lox_Sample_41_FD_206718 | JGI IMG/M metagenome (GOLD analysis project Ga0335082, IMG submission 206718) | Soil microbial communities from Loxahatchee National Wildlife Refuge, Florida, United States - Lox_Sample_4.1 | ecosystem: Environmental > Terrestrial > Soil > Wetlands | place: USA...
ATAGGTCCGTGGAAACTGCTGGGCCTATTTTTCATGCTGGTGGCGATCTGCGGCGTGTTCTTCGCCATCGGCTATTCGCTGGGCAAGACCTCGGCGCGCGAGCAGGCGATGAACGACAGGAACCCGCTGAGCGCGTCGTTGACCGCGCCCGTGGTGGGTGATGCCAGCGCGCCGAAACCGTCCGCGGCGGTGCCCGCGAAGAGCGAGCCTGGAGCGAGCACGGCGCAGGAGCAGACGGCTGAAAAGACATCGCCCGACCTCACCTTCTACAACGCTGTAAAGCAGAGCGACCATCCCGAACTGGCGACACCTTCAGTAGCGCCACAGCCGGCGGCCGCGAAGGCGGCGCCGGAGAAAGCGGTGGAGCCGCCCGCAGCAAAGCTGACTCCCACAGCCGCCTCGCTATCGACGGCGCCTCCTGCGGGCGCAAGCACCGCGGCAAATGCAGCTCCGAAAACTGAAGTGAAGTCGGAGGTGGGCAGCGGTTCGTTCGTAGTGCAGATCGCCGCGGTCACGCGGGAAGAGGATGCTGCCGCACTAGCGGGCGCGCTCCGCAAAAAGAATTACAGCGTGTTCGTCGTGAACAACCCGGCGGCGCACGACAGGTTCTATCATGTGCAGGTCGGCCCCTTTGCGACCCTGCAGGACGCCGAAGCCGTGAAAGTAAAGCTGACGGGCGAAGGTTACAACCCCATCGTCAAGCGAGGTTAAGCAGCGCCTGCGTGGGATGTTTCCGGGCCATCCATCGCGGGTGGCCCTTCTCTCGTGGCCGAACTATTTGTCCAACGCAAGAGCAGTGGAAACATCGTGCTGGCTGCCCGCGGTGGCTGATTGTTCGGCATGATCCAGTGGCGGGACCGTGATTGTGCCGGATTCGCCCGTGATGAGCCGCGCGGAGCGGTCGTAGGTGAAATAGCTCCACGCCCATTGGATCATCACGATTAATCGATTGCGAAATCCGATGAGGAAGAAAATGTGGATGAACAGCCACCCCATCCACGCCAGAAATCCGGAGATGTGAAGCTTGCCGAACTGGGCCACTGCGGCAGCGCGTCCGATGGTGGCCAGACTCCCCTTGTCGATGTAGTGAAAAGACTTGCGGGGATTGCCGGCAAGGTCGGCAGCAATCTGGCGAGCTACCCAGCGGCCCTGTTGCATGGCTACGGGAGCGACTCCGGGCAGCACGGTGCCTTCTGCCTGCTTCAGGCTGGCCAGGTCGCCAATCACGAAGACTTCAGGATGACCGGGCAAGCTGAGGTCGGCATCAACCAGGACGCGGCCAGCACGGTCCACGGGACCTCCCAACGCACGACCTAGCGGCGACGCCGACACTCCCGCAGCCCATAGTACGATGGTCGCGTGGACAGCCTCGGCACCGACGTGAATCTCACCCAAAAGCACGTCGGTGACTGCGGAATTCAGGCGCACCTCCACACCAAGGCGTTCGAGTTGGCGCTTGGCGCTGAGTTGCAGATCCTCGGGATACGCCGGCAGCACGGCAGGTCCCGCCTCCAGAAGGACGATACGCGTACTTTTTGGATCAATATTGCGGAAGTCGTCCGACAGCGACTTGCGAGTAATCTCGGCAAGCGTGCCTGCCAGTTCCACGCCGGTGGGGCCACCTCCGACCACCACAAAGCTCAAGGGCAAATGCTGGCCGGTACTGGCCGCATGCCGCTCCGCCATTTCAAAGGCAAGTAGAACGCGGCGGCGAATCTCCAGGGCATCTTCGATCGTCTTCAGGCCCGGCGCGAACCTCTCCCATTCATCATGGCCGAAATACGCGTGGCTGGCCCCAGCCGCAACCACAACGTAGTCGTACGGGAGCTCAAAGCCATGGAGCTTCACCAAGCGTCGCTCGAGGTCGAAGCCGAACACTTGGCCCAGGAGCACCTCGACATTTTCATGCCGAGACAGAATCTCGCGAATGGGCGCGGCGATCTCCGCCGGAGACAGGCCAGCGGTGGCTACCTGATACAACAGCGGCTGGAAGGTGTGGTGGTTCTTGCGATCCACCACAGTGACATCTACCGGCAACCGGGCGAGCGACTGGGCCGCCACCAGGCCGCCGAATCCTCCGCCAATGATCACCACTCGCTTGCGATTTTTGTTAACCATAACCCCACAACTAATGGATGCATTTTACGCTGTGTGGAAGCAGATCGCAGACCATCTCGCTTGTAACGTGAAAGCAATGGTTGAACGAGTTCACAGGTGTTGGGGCCAGCGGCATTGCACGTAATTTTTGCTCGGAAGGGAATTATTTCCATGTCAACGAAGGACATGCATGATCGCAGTACGGCAGATTCCGGGATTTGAGGACGCAGGTTCAAACGGCAGGGGAATTGCAAGCGCAGCAACATGATCAATGTAATCCTTGCTGACCACCAGAGGATATTTCGTGTCGGGCTGGCAACAGCGCTGGCGGCGGAAGAAGACATTCGCATCGTGGGTCAGCCGCAATCGATCAGTCAACTTCTGCGTCGGCTGGAGATCTTTCAGCCACACGTTTTGGTGCTGTCGTCTGCCTTCATGGGCGGGATCGATGAAATACGCCTGAGCTGCGACCCCCAACAGACTGCCATTTTGCTGCTGGAGGACCGCCACGAGAAGGAGTCACCGTTAGTTTCAGGAGAAGTCCAGGGAGTCCTGCAGCGCTCGGCGGATGAGACGACGATGGTTCGAAGTATCCGTCAACTGGCACTCGGCGGTAAGGTGTTCTGCCTGGTGCGGAAGACCACGCCCGAGGCGGATCTGGATCCGGTAGGTTACCGGGTGCGGCAGCGCATGACGCCACATGAACTGCGGATCATCGGGTTCGTGGTGCAGGGCTTCCGTAACCGTGAGATTGCAGCGCGCACCGGAACCACCGAGCACGCAATCAAGCAGTCGATGCGCAGAATCTTCGACAAAACCGGAGTCTTCGACCGCTTGGAACTGGCGCTGTATGTGGTGCACCATCGCGCACTGCGGGAGGCCACGCGGGAGCTCCGTCCGCTGCCGGAACTCAGAGAAGCCGCAGTCGTCCGACCGGCATGGGAAGCGCCGCGAAGGACTTCCGTCAATTAGCAATGCAAGATCTCGCTGTCGGACGCGAACCGGGCGCTTTCGGCAGCGCCGCAGCAGCGCAGGGCCCCGCTTTTCCTGTGTTAGATTAGGGGTGTGGGCCCGTAGCTCAGTTGGTAGAGCAACGCACTTTTAATGCGTGGGTCGCAGGTTCGATTCCTGCCGGGCTCACCATCCGATTAGTTGCCTTCCCGTACGAATTAAGTTTTCTTCTCCACAGACACGGCAGTTCCGTAGGCCAGCACCTCGGTCACTCCCTGCATGATTTCGGTGGCGTCGTAGCGCATGCCAACCACAGCGTTGGCGCCCAACTCCGCGGCGTGCTGCAGCATCAGGTCAAAAGCGTGCTCGCGAGTCTGCTCGCACAAGTTCGTGAGCAGGGTAATGTTTCCGCCCACGATGGTCTGCAACGTGGCTCCAATGGTGCCCACGATGGAGCGCGAGCGCACAATGATGCCCCGCACCAGACCGAGATTGCGCACGATGTTGTAACCGTCGAGCGTAAAAGCCGTGGTGACCATGTGGTGGGGGACGGCGGGCGCGAAGCCCGAAGAAGGGGCCGCATAATTGCTGCTCATCGGATTCTCCTACGAAGATTCGCCCGCAGGATAGCACGTACGACGAATGGGAGCTGGCGTACTCACACGTTGCCGTGATGTGGGCGGAGCCGCGGGTGGGTCACGCTGTGGCGCCGGTAACGTTGCTAGCGCGGTGGATGGTGCCTTACCTGGTCCATGACCAGGCTTATCTGCTCGGGGGAGACCAAGCCGTCGAGAGAATTCATGTACGGCGAGACGGAAGAAGGGGAGCGCCTTGTTTTGCGGGGCAGAAACTCGCGGAAGAACAGGAAGGCAGCGATCAGCAGCAAGGCTCGCGACATGGTGACCTCGTTTCCGCAACAGCGCCAACGGACGGTGGGGCGAATGCGCCACGGCGCAAGATCGCCACTGCAGGAGTCATCGGCAAACGTGGCGGCGACTTTAGTAAGCTGAGATGGCGCTCCCAGGGAAAGGAAAATCTTGCCGCAATCCTCAAAACGCCGCTCCGATATCCTGATTGTCGTCCTCTCAGTGGCCTTGGTGGCCGGGATGGCCGTGGCGCTAGCCTTGTTCTTCGCCTGGCGTAGGGACCCGGCAGCGATGGCGCAGGGACTCGCCTTTCACGCGGGGGTAGCGGTGTGTCCACCGTTTCTCCTGGTGGGTTCAGTCGGCGGCATCACCGACAGCGACCTCGCGTTGATCTTGACGGGGGGCACCATCATCTTTGCCAACGGTGCGCTATACGCCGGGGTGGCGGCGTTTGCGCTGTGGATCCTGTCGAGCTTTGGGCCGAAACGGCGAAGGCTCTAAGCGAACCGCCTACACCCGGGGTTGCTGCTGCGTCATGCAGTGCAGGGTGCCCAGCCCCAGGATCAAATCGCCACAATAGATGCCGACCACGGTGCGCTTGGGAAAGAGTTCGGCCAAAACATTCAGCGCGATGCGGTCATTGGGGTCATTGAAGACAGGTACCAGCACCAGACGGTTGGCGACATAGAAATTGGCATAGCTGGCAGGAAGCCGTTGCCCGTCGAAATAGACTGGCGCGGGCATGGGCAGTTTGACGATGCGAAAGGGCCTGCCGGACTGGTCTGTGCTCCACTGCAACTGCAGAAAATTCTCGCGCAGTGGCACGTGGTTCACCTCGCTGGTGTCGGGTTCGTAAGCGGTCACAGCCACATTGGGCGCGACGAAGCGGGAGATGTCATCCACGTGCCCGTGGGTATCGTCCCCGGCGATGCCACGGCCCAGCCAGATGACTTTCCGGATGCCAAGATAGTTAGCAAAGATTTGTTCGAGCTGCGCGCGGCTCACGCCCGGGTTGCGCGCCTGCACGTCACTCAGCAGACACTCCTCCGTGGTCAGAAGGGTGCCGCGACCATTGACCTCGATACTGCCGCCCTCGAGCACCACGCGGCGCGGCTTGCCATCCACTTCGACTTCCGGCTGCCAGGTGGGCCCCTTAAGCCAACGGCCGATTTCTGCGGAGAGCGGCGCGTCGCGACGCCAGTCGTTATATTTTGCCCAGGCGTTGAAGCGCCACGCGATGGCGGCCAAGGGCGACGCCCCTGCCCGGGTTACGAAGGTTGGGCCGGTATCGCGGAGCCAACTGCGGTTCGTAGGGAAATGCCAGAACCTGACATTGCCGCTATGCGCGCCAGGCTTGGCGGCGATCTTGGGCAGCACCTCGGCCGTCACCAACACACCGCGCGCTGCAGCTTCCGCGGATTCGTTATTCACCAGAATGTTCACCCGTTCGACACGGGAAAGATGGCGAATGATCTCGGCGTACACCCAAGGGATAGGCGCGAACTTGCCCGGCCAGTCGGTACGGTTGTGGGGCCAGGCGATCCAGGTGGCGGCATGCGGCTCCCACTCCGCGGGCATGCGGTAGCCGAGCGAAGCGGGTGTTTGTGAGAGAAGCGTGCGTGATCGGGCCAAGGCTTACACCAGGAACCGTTGTGTGATGGGCGCGTATGCGTCGATGCGGCGATCGCGCCAGAAGGGCCAATTGCGGCGCACATCTTCGATGCGGCGAATGTCCACCTCAGCCAGCAAAACGGTTTCTTTGTCGTGCGGGGCCTCTACAACGACCTGGCCAAATGGATCAGCAATGAAGGAACCACCCCAGAACTCCAGACCTTTGCCAGGTGCCTCATTGCCGCGGATATTGCCGGTTTCAAACCCCACGCGATTGACCGCCGCGACGTACACTCCGTTCGCGATGGCGTGCGCCCGCTGAATGGTGCGCCACGCATCGTACTGCGCCTCACCGTACTGCGCCTTTTCGTCCGGATGCCATCCAATCGCCGTGGGATAGAACAGCACGTTGGCACCCTGTGCGGCGGTGAGGCGCGCTCCCTCGGGATACCACTGGTCCCAGCACACCAGCGTGCCGAACTTGCCGAAGTCGCCCTCAAATGCCTTGAAGCCCAGGTCACCCGGAGTGAAATAGAACTTCTCGTAGTACAGCGGATCGTCGGGGATGTGCATCTTGCGATAGATCCCGGCCAGCGCGCCGCCGGGATCGAGGATTGCCGCGGTGTTGTGATAGACGCCGGGCGCGCGGCGTTCGAACAGCGAAGCGACCAACGTAATCTTCAGCTCTCGCGTTAGTTCGCCCAGCCGCTTGGTTACCGGTCCCGGAATCGGCTCCGCCAGTTCGAAGAGCGCGACGTCCTCGCGCTGACAGAAATACTGCGTCTGGAACAACTCGGGGAGGCAGATGAGTTCAGCGCCCTGTTTGGCAGCCTCGCGCACGTGGGCCACGGCCCGCTCCAGGTTGTGCTCCGGCTCGGGGCCGCACGACATCTGCACGATTCCGATGGTGAAACTGCGCTCTGCCAACGCTTCTCTCCGCGAGGATGAGTCGAAGGGAAAGAATAGCATCCCACCACATGCTAGCAATGCTCAGCGAAGACTGTTACAGCAGCGTTACGACGGCTAACGGTGCTGCTGCACACTCCTGCGGTGACGTTGACGCGAGACGCAACCAGCCTGTAGCTTCGAGAGTTCGGCGGCATTCTTCTCAATCGTCATAGCCCGGCTCCGGAGAGTTCACGAAAACGGCATTCATGAGGTGACTGTGAGCGATCATCACACCCAACCCGACAACAGCAAGGAACGCGTTCTGCACGATCCCATCAGCGACAAGCTGGTACCCACCGCCCCCCTCGATTTGTCCACGATCAAATCGGTCAGCGACTTGGTGACGGCGATGGGTAATACCTCGTTTACCGGGCGCGAGGTGGGAAGAGGCGCTGATGTTTTGGAATCCATGGCCCGCGACAAGGAATGCTTCGTGGTGATGACGCTGGCCGGCGCCATGACCGTTGCCAAGCAGGGTCTGGTGGTGACTGACCTTATCGACGCAGGCATAGTCAATACCGTGATCTCCACAGGCGCGCTGATGGCGCACGGACTGGTCGAAGCCGCCGGACGGTCGCACTTCCGCTACGACCCGCGCATGGACGACCAGGAACTCTACGACGCCGGATACAACCGGGTGTACGACACGCTGGAGCCGGAGACCAACCTCGACTTCGTCGAAACCATCGTGGCCCGCATCTTGAAAGGCTGGGACCACACCGAGGCGCTGTGCTCGTACAAGCTCAACCGTGACATCGGCAAGTACCTGAGCGAAAACGTGAAGGAGCGCGGCATCCTGAAGTCGGCCTACGAGAAAGGCGTGCCGGTATTCGTCCCTGCGTTCAGTGATTCTGAGATCGGACTCGACTTCGCCCTGCACAACCGCGCCCGCCGCAAGAACAATATCACTCCCCTGCGTTATGACCCCTTCGAGGACTTGGAGCACTACGCCGAGACTCTGCTGCAGCAGGAGCGGCTGGGCATCTTCACCATTGGCGGGGGCGTGCCGCGCAACTGGGCACAGCAGTTCGGGCCGTACATCGACCTGCGGCACCGGCGGGGCGGGGAAGATCTTCCACTCAAACGCTTCCGCTACGGCGTCCGAATCTGTCCCGAGCCTGTCAATTGGGGCGGTCTGTCCGGCTGTACCTACAGCGAGGCGGTTTCGTGGGGAAAGTTCGTCCCACCGGAGCAAGGCGGCATGTTCGCCGAGGTGCTGCTGGACGCAACCGTCGGCTTGCCACTGATTGCGGGAGCGGTGCTGGAACGGATGAAGGAATAGTGCTGGCCGTTCTTCCCGAATCGGGAACGCTGCATGGAATTTACTTTCCGGTGACGGCCACGGGGCGCGCATCGCCCGCACAATGGTTGTGGAGGGCTGCACATGAGCTCCATGGCCGTAATTAAAGACTTCCTGGCGCAGAAGCGGATTGCTGTGGTGGGCGTTTCTCATGACCCCAAAGACCTCTCGCGGGCGCTGCTGCGCACCTTTCGCGAGCGCGGCTACGACGCCGTAGCCGTCAATCCCAAGCTTAGTTCGGTGGACGATGCCCCCTGTTTTCCCAGGCTCACCGACATTGCGCCGCCAGTAGATGCGGTGCTGGTGATGACCGCACCTGCCGTAACCGATCAGGTAGTTCAGGAGTGCGCGGCGCTGCACATACCTCGCGTGTGGATGTATCGCGGCGGGGGAAAAGGAGCTGTCAGCCCGCAGGCGGTCGAGTTCTGCCTCGACCACGGCATCGCCGTGGTGCCGGGAGAATGTCCGTACATGTTCTTACAAGGGGAGTCCTGGTTTCACCGGCTGCACGGATTTATCAGAAAGATTTCGGGAGCATATCCGGCGTGATTTGGCTTTGATGCCGGAACATCGCTCGTGCCGGTATCCAGGAATCGACGGCACAAATGAGTTGAAAGCTGAAAGCTAGTTGCCGTTCCAGCCACCGGCTCCGGTTCAGGCCCGGCGAGGTCTAAACTCCGGAGCCGGCTTCGGCTTCCGCGGAACTCTCGCGAGTGCTTTGTCAGCGGTCTTTGCGCGACCGCCGCACTCGCGGAAGGTCATGTTCATTGCCTTCCGCTTAGTTCTACGTTTCCAGTCGAAGAAAAGTTCGGCGTACGATTTCGTGATGTAATGGGCAGCGGAAACGCCCAGGGCGCGGGCGATGCGATCGATCCATCGGGGTGGACCTTCGATCTCGGCAACGTCGCCGATGGGGGTGCGGTCGAGCACCACATGGCCTTTGCCATCGCTCCATTCCGAGCGGAACTTCTCGTACACAAACACAGGCACGTATCCGAGGGCGCGCAGTATCTGGTCCATCTGCGGGCCATCGGAGACCGCCGTTTCCAATTCGGCCCGGGACTTGTATCTTCCCGCCTTGGCGCGGGCTTTGTGTGTAAGCCGCCATGTTTCACCGTACTTCCGCAGGCGCAATAGTTCTCCCTTGCGCCGCAACTTCTGGCCGGAGAGGTCGTACAGTGTGTTGACTTCGTGGGTCGAGGGAGTTACACAGCGAAAGCCCAGGTCGGCGAGTCGTTGCTCCAGAGCTTTCAACTCAGCGACGAGGAATTTGATTTCAATCTCTTGCGGCGCGGACATGAGAAACAGTCTAATCGAGAGAATACGAAAGCAATCCCATAGCGGGCTGCCCAAACCGCCTGCCTAAAAGCTAGTCGCTAGTTGTTAATTGCTACAGCGTGTTTCAAAAATCGCCTGACGACGAACCGCTTGTTCCCTCAGGGGCTAAAGCCCAGGTTAGAAGCGACCCGGAACGGCACGGCTGAAGCCGTGCCCTTTCAAACCGCCTTTTTGAAACACGCTCTAGTCGGTTCCACTCTCAACTCTGCCGTTCCACCACAAACTCCGGCACCCACAGCAGCACCCGTTTGATCTCGGAATCCGAGAAGCGGCAAATCGCCTCGCGGGCAGCGTTGGCGAACTGGGTGGCACGCGCGTAAGCGGCGTCGATCGAACCGTGGCGCTTGAGGATGGCGACGATGTCCACGGGCGTTATCCCGTTAAAGCCGCCGTTGCCCAGCACCGACTCGATGGTGGCCCGCTCGGCAGGAGTGCAGCGGTCGAGAGCATGCAGCACGGCGAAGGTGGCTTTGCCTTCGCGCAAGTCGCTGGCCACTGGCTTGCCCAGCACCTCTTCGGAGGCGGTGAGGTCGAGCACGTCGTCCACGATTTGGAACGCCATCCCGAGATTGCGTCCGTACTCGGCCAGGCTGGTGATGTCGGTCTCGGAAGCGGTGGCAAGGATCCCGCCCAGCTTCATGCACACGGAAAACAGGCACGCAGTCTTGCGATAGATCAGCTCGAAGTGCTCATCGATCGTGATGGCCTTGCCCAGCCGCTCGATCTGCAGCAACTCACCCTCGACCATCGCCTGGGTGAGATCGATCAGTGTGTCAAGGATCGGGAAGTTACGCTCCTGCACCGCGATCTTGAACGCCTGCATATAGAGCCAGTCTCCCGCCAGCACGCACTTCGCATTGCCCCACTGCGTGTTGGCGGCCGGACGGCCGCGCCTGGTCTTGGCTTCGTCGATAATGTCATCGTGAACCAGGGTGGCGGTGTGGATGATCTCGACCACAGCTCCGAGCTTGATGGCCCCCTGACCGTGGTACTGCATCAACTTGCACGACAGTAGCAACAGCGCTGGACGCAGCCGTTTGCCGCCGCCGGCGCGAAGATACTCGCCGATTTCCGTGATGGCCCGCACGCCGGATACCGTGTCGCGCCCGAACTCGCGCTCGATGGCGGCGAGATCGTCGTGCAGCAGGTCGAACACTTCCTTGGCATTACGGATTACGGTCGTATTCAAATCGGCCAGCCCCGTCAGTTGGATCGGTAGTTCGTGAATTGCATGTCGATGCCGAAGTCAGACTGCTTGAGCATCGCGATGACCTGCTGCAGTGTATCGCGGTCTTTCCCGCTAACCCGCACGAAATCGCCTTGGATCGATGACTGCACCTTGAGCTTGGAATTTTTGACTAGCTTCACGATCTCGCGCGCTTTCTCGATAGGAATACCCTGCTGCAGGCTGACTCGTTGACGCACGGTGGAACCTGCGGCGGGTTCGATCGCGCCGTAAGTCAAGTTCTTCAGTGGGACCCCGCGCTTGACCAATTTGGTCTGCAGCACGTCGTTGACGGCCTTCAGCTTGTACTCGTCGGCGGAGCTGAGCACCAGGGCGTCCTTGCCCTCCAGATAAATGTCGGACTTGGAGTCCTTCAGGTCGTAGCGGGTGTGGATTTCCTTCAGCGCCTGCTGTAGCGCGTTGGAGACCTCCTGCAAATCCACCTTGCTTACGATGTCGAACGTGTTCTCAGCCATAAGCTAGTAGTGTAACAAGCCCCGCAGACTCGCTGAAACGCAAGCGCGCTGCCGTTGCTGCTTTGGTTACGGGATGTCGAAGAAGTGATAGAAGTTGTCGGTGGTCTGCCGCCCGATTTCCTCCGGAGAAACTCCCCGCAACTCACCGATCTGGCGCGCTACCTCGGCGACGAACGCCGGCTCATTGCGCTTGCCGCGATGCGGCACCGGCGCCAGGTACGGCGAATCGGTTTCGATGAACATGCGGTCCAACGGGACCATGGCGGCGGCATCGCGAATGTTTTGCGCTTTCGGATAGGTAACGTTACCGGCAAAGGAGATCACAAAGCCGAGGTCGAGCGAGGCACGCGCATGTTCTAAGCTGCCGCCAAAGCAGTGCATCACGCCGCCCAATCCAGTGGATTGCCAATTCTCGCGCAGCAGGCGCAGCAGATCGTCCCAAGCATTTGTGCTGTTGTCGGAGGGGCGACAGTGGATGATGATCGCCAGCTTGGCCGCCTTGGCCAACTCGAGTTGCTGGAGAAAGACGCGCTGCTGCACTTCGCGCGGCGAGTGGTCGTAATAATAGTCGAGCCCAATCTCGCCCCAGCCCACTACTTTTGGATGCCGGGAGAGGGCAACCAGTTCGTCGAAGTCTGCTTGGGTGGCTAGTGTGGCTTCATGGGGATGAATGCCGACCGTGGCATACACACCGCCGTGCTGCTCCGCCAACGTGATGGCACAGGCGAAGGTTCCGGTACCGGGGCCGTCTCCGTTGCCGATGGCCAGTATCGTGGTCACACCCGCTGCCGTCGCCCGCGCGAACACGTCCGCGCGATCGCTGTCGAAGCGTTTGTTCTCGGGATGGCAGTGGGAGTCGGTGTACATGGGGCAGATCTCAGCTCTCAGATGTCAGTCCCAAGGGCTGAACCGCTACGCTTTTAACCGAACTTCAAGATAATCGGCCTGAGAACGAGGTTTCGGTATCGGCTGCCCGGTGGCGCGCATATCCTCAACATGCAACAGGACCGCCTCCCGCAGAAGTTTGCGCGTCTCTCGCATGGTGGAGCCGGCAACACCCAGACCAGGGAGATCAGGAATGTAAGCGCTCCAACCCGTCTTCGTCTTCTCGTAAACCGCCGCGAATCGCATTTACTTCAATCCTGCCTGCTTCAGAATGTTGTTATACGTACCTGGAGCCAGATCTTGGGATGGCTTTCCCGACACCGTCACAGTGCCCGCCTTTCTGGGATGATGATACTGCCGGTGACTGCCGGTTGTGCGAACTAACTTTCAGCCGTCGGCCGCGAGCAGCTTGATGACCTCGCGTACTTTCTTGCTAGGCATGGGCAGGACACCTATTCAGTCACGCTACTTCAACTTCGCCCCCACCGGCACATCTTCCAGGAACCCCGCCAGCACCGGCACGCCGTCGTCGCCAATCGAGGCGGCGACGATCATGCCCTGCGACTCCAACCCGCGCAGCTTGCGCGGCGCGAGATTGGCGACAATCACCACTTTGCGCCCAACCAGCTTCTCGGGCTCGTAGGCTTTGGCAATACCGGCGACGATCTGACGCGTCTCTGTGCCCAAGTCGACTTCCAGACGGAGCAGCTTGTCGGCCCCCTTCACTTTCTCTGCTACTTTCACCTGCCCCACGCGCAGATCCACCTTGGCGAAGTCGTCGATGGTGATGGTGTTCGACTCCGCCGGAATGGTCGCAGCGGGTGCGATTGCTGCAGTGGGCGCCGGCTGGACCGGCTTGCTCGCGGCGTTTGCTTCCGCCACCGCCGCCGGGACGGATTGGGCAGCCCTGTCCTGTTCTATCTGCTGCATCCTTTCAATTGTGCTCTTGTCGGCGCGCGGAAAGACCGCCTCCACCTTGCCCAGCTTGGTGTGCAGCGGCAGTTGGCCCCATGCCAGATTTCGCAGATCCAGCTTGGCAATGTCGCCCAGCCCCAGTTGCTCCCAGATGCGCGCGGTGGATTCAGGAATGACCGGATGCACCAGCGCCGTCACAACGCGCAGCGCTTCAGCCGAAGTGTGCAGAATGGTTGCCAGCCGCGCCCGCGAATCCTGGTCTTCCTTCTCCGCCAGCGCCCAGGGTTCATGCTCCACGATGTACTTGTTGACGGCGGCTACCAGCGCCCATGCGGTCTCCAGCGCGCGCGAGAACTGGAACTGTTCGAACTGGGCGTGAAAATCGGCGATGGTCTGCTGTGCCAATTGCGCTACCGCGTCATCGCTGGCGTCGCGCGCGCCCGGCGACGGATACGGTATCTCGCCGTCAAAGTAGCGCGTAATCATGCTCAGCGTGCGGCTGGAAAGATTGCCCAGTCCGTTGGCCAGGTCGGCATTGAAGCGCTGCACCAGGGCGTCGAAGCTGAACGATCCATCGCTGCCAAAGACAATCTCGCGCAGCAGGAAGTAACGCAATGTGTCGGCGCCCAGCGTGTCGAGAATGGTCTCGCTGCGCACGATGTTGCCCCGCGACTTCGACATCTTGCTCTCTTCGAACAGCAACCAGCCGTGGGCGATGATCGACTTCGGCAAGGGAATTTCCGCCGCCAGCAGAAATGCCGGCCAATAGATGCAATGGAAGCGCACAATCTCCTTCCCGATCATGTGCACGTCGGCCGGCCAGTAGCGCGCCAGCTTGGCCTTGTCCTTGGCATCCTCGGAGCCGTAACCGATGGCCGTGATGTAATTCGCCAGCGCATCCAGCCAAACGTAGATAACATGTTTCTCATCGCCCGGCACCGGAATGCCCCAGGTGAACGTGGTGCGACTGACTGAAAGGTCGCGCAGGCCGCCACGCACAAACGAGATGACCTCATTGCGCCGCGTCTCCGGCCGGATGAATTCCGGATTCTCGGTGTACAGTTTCAGCAGCGGCGCTTCCATCGCCGACAGCTTGAAGAAATAATTCTCTTCGTGCACCGTTTCCGTAGGCCGACCGCATTCGGGACAGGGAGCGCCTGGCTCCGTTACGTCCACGTAAAGCTCGTCGTACACGCAATATTGCCCGCTGTACGAGCCCTTGTAGATGTAGCCGCGTTCCTCCAGTCGCTTGAACAGCGCCTGCACGCCGCGCACGTGCCGCGGCTCCGTCGTGCGAATGAAGTCGTCGTAGCTGAGCTTCATCCGGTCCCAGAGCTGGCGGAACTCTCCCGACACCCGGTCGGCGAACTCCTTGGGTGAGCAGCCTGCCGCTGTGGCCGAGCGCTCGATCTTCTGCCCGTGCTCGTCGGTGCCGGTCAGGAACCAGGTGTCGTAGCCCATCATGCGCTGGCGCCGCGCCACGGCATCGCAAACCACCGTGGTGTAGGTGTGGCCAATATGCGGCCGCGCATTCACGTAGTAGATAGGCGTTGTGATATAGAACTTCCCGGGCTTATCCATGGTTTGCTGGTTCTGCACTCGCTCTCTGCAAGGATGCGTCGTTGAGGCGCGACTTTACGGGCGGCGGAACAACTCGATCCGGCGCCGCCTTCAATCAGAATCGGACTTCACACGCTGCTGATGATTCCGGTTCAGCATTGCTTTGTATCAGGGCACGACTTCAGTCGTGCCGTTAAGCCTCTTCTATTCGATTGGCTAAGCGGGCTTCAGTTCGCGAGGCTCTTACTGTTTCCCGCAACCTTGCCTGTCAGCCACACGACTCGGTCCGCTCTATTCATTCTTCTTGTCCAGGTACAGGCGCAGCGCTTCCTGCATCACCGTTTTCAGCGGCACATGGTGTCCGGCAGCGATGCCGCGGCAGTCCTCGTACTCGGGCGCAGCTTGCGATTCGGCGCCGCCCGTGCTTCCAATCTTGATCCGAACGTCGCCCCAGGGCGTGGTTACCATTTCGTGGCGGCGGGCCAGTACATGGCGACTTTCGCGGCGGGTGCGGACTCCCAGCGTGCTGCTCTCCGCAAACAGGATATCGCGCAACTTCTCCTCGTCCGCCCGGGCGCAGAGCACCGTCACCAGCGAACCAGGGCGGCCCTTCTTCATCTGCACCGGCGTGGTGAACACGTCGCGCGCGCCTTCGGCCATCAACCGCTCCGTCATATAGCCGATAACCTGTGGGCTCAGGTCGTCCAGATTGGCCTCCAGCACCGTCACCTCTTCTTCCATCCCCGTTCCCGGTGTACGCGCGCTTGCATCACGGGTCTCCACCGTCTCGCCAACCACGAGCCGCAAGACATTG
>Ga0335082_10004648_pt1 | contig 14984 bp, 13 predicted proteins | sample Lox_Sample_41_FD_206718 | JGI IMG/M metagenome (GOLD analysis project Ga0335082, IMG submission 206718) | Soil microbial communities from Loxahatchee National Wildlife Refuge, Florida, United States - Lox_Sample_4.1 | ecosystem: Environmental > Terrestrial > Soil > Wetlands | place: USA...
GCCCGAATGCGGTCAGTGCGAGTAGTCGGCGCGGGTGATCTTCAGCCGCCGCATCTTGTTCTGCAGCGTGGTTCGCTTCAGGCCCAGGCGCTCTGCGGCGCCGCTCTTTCCGGATATTTTCCCGGATGCTGATTTCAGCGCGTCAATGATGGCTTGCCGCTCAGCTTCTTCGAACGTACCACCCGTTGCGGGCGTTCCGAGCGGCGATCTCTTGAGCTCAGTGCGTGGGATTTGCAGTTCGTCACCTTGCGTCAGAATCACGCAGCGCTCGATGAAGTTCTCAAGCTCACGAACGTTGCCCGGCCAGTCGGCATTCACCAGCGTGTCTATGGTTCGCTTGGGAATGGACTTGATCCGCTTTTGCATGCGGCGCGAGAGGCGGGAAACCAAGTAGTGGATGAGGAGCGGAATGTCTTCGCGCCGTTCCCGAAGCGGAGGAATCTCGATCGGAAACACATTCAACCGGTAGAACAGGTCTTCGCGAAACTGGTTGTCACGGATCATCGCCGGCAGGTCCCGGTGCGTGGCGGCAATCAAGCGCACATCAACATGGATCGTCTTCGTACTTCCCAGCCGCTCGAATTCATGTTCCTGCAATGCGCGCAAGAGCTTGGGCTGCAAATCCAAACTGATGTCGCCAATCTCATCCAAAAACAGCGTGCCGCGATCCGCCAATTCGAACCGGCCGGGTTTCTGCATGAGTGCCCCGGTGAACGCGCCCTTTTCATGGCCAAACAATTCGCTTTCCACCAGCCCAGATGGGATCGCCGCGCAATTCAGGCGCACGAAGGTGCGGTCCCGCCGAGGACTCAGGTTATGAATGGCCCTTGCAATCAGCTCCTTGCCCGTGCCGGTCTCGCCATGCAGCAGCACAGTTGAGTCTGTCGGCGCGACGATTGAGACGTGGTTGAGCACTTCGCGCAGTGCTGCACTTTTGCCTACGATGTCTTCGAAGCTGTATTCGGAGCTGATTTCCGACTCAAGATATAGCCGCTGGTCTTCCAAGTGAGCGTGTGAGGCGCTGAGGCGTCCGTACGCCAGTGCGTTGTCGACAGCCAAAGCGATCTGCGCACCTATTTGGCAGAAAAGATCCAGGTCCTGTTGCCCGAAAGCATCGGGCCTTCGGCTACCGATTGCCAGCAAACCTAAAGGCCCGGTCCTCGTTACCAGAGGGGTTACTGCAAGCGACTCTATCAACTCCGCTCCTAGCTTTTCGGCAATCGGGGCCGGCAGCGTCTCGATATCCGCGACGGACCAGAATCCCGGTTCGCGCCGACGCAGTCTGTCAAGTTCGTCGTCCGTCAACTGTGTTGGCGCGACATCCTCTAGAAAGCCCTTACCGGTTGGAAAATCCAGCAGTACGCTCCGGAGCTGATTTGTCTCCCGTTCGATCAGCCAGACGCCGGTGAACTCATTCGCGAAGTACGAGCGGATCGATGCCGATGCCGCACGAAACACGTCTTTAACTTCCAATTGCGATACGACATGGTTGTTAATTTCGAGAAGCACCCGAAGCCGGTCGCGCTCTTTGGCCAGATCACGCTGATAATGCTCCGCACTGTCCCGTGCCAGCGCGCACTCGAGCGCAACCGCAACGTGCGATGCCAGAGAGCGAAGCAGCTCGACATCTTCGGGGACAAATTCCTCCCCCCGTTCCTTTGTCACGACAAGCATTCCGTATCGTTCCTGCGAGGTAGACACTGGAAACATATAGGTGCTTCGGCCGACTGACTGGGCTGCAAATGGAGCCAGCGCGGGATGTTTCAACATTTCCTGCGCTACGTCCGGCAGGAAAACCGGTGTCTGTTCCTCAAGCACTCGCGCCACCGCGCTAGTGCGTGCGATCTTGGTTCCACTCGGGAGCGCGGGGGCGTCCGCTTCTTGGTCGAACTCCAATAGATGCAGACTTTCTCCGTCAGCACTCAGGACGTAGAGGTGGGCTCCATGGATGCGACACGTGCTCGACAGAACGTCGCGCAGGCTGTGCAGGACGGCCTTTACCGTAGGCTGCTCGGCAATCGCACTCGACACATCGAGCAACGCTCGATACCGGCCATCCATTGCCGTCTTTTCACCTGCTGTTGGCACGGCCATGGGTCAAGTCACAATTAGCGCGAGTCAGGTCCGGTGGCTATTCGCTCCGGATACGTGACTGTGCACGTATCCGGAAGCCATTGTCAATTCTGCCACGGTCAGCGTCCACACGCTTACGATCCGCAATCGTCGAGCACGCCAAGATTGTGAGCGACTCGTTCAACAGCACGATGGCCTTCCTCAATCGCTTCTTTCGCGCGGTGAAAATCCAGCAGACGAAGGTGGGCGCCAACGATGGTGATGTCCGGCGGCTCGCCGGCCTCGCGGCTGCGCGCAATCCGCACCTGAACGATGTCCGGGGGATGTCCCGCTCGCTGTTGATCCTCCGAGGGTGACGGTTCCTCGGTCGCGAGTTGTCTCTAGGCGACTTTCTTTTTCGTGTCGAGCCTCAATGCCCCGCAGCTTGAGCTCACCGAGCGGGCGACTCAGGTACGTCGACACCACTGTGGCGCTCAGCGCCACGAAGCGACGGGATACAGCACTGCGCGACACCGACACCTCGCGCTCCTCAGATGCCAGGGGATCGAGCACCCGTGAGTACTCCTCGTTGCCACCCTACACGCGACCGCCTCCATCGTCCGTTGGTTCATGGGATCACGATCTGCGGCCCACCGGTAGCTCGGCAGCTCGCGCTCGCCGGCGTGAACCGACCGAGCCCGGGGCCGCTTGATCTCTGAGCGACTGTATCTGAGTCATCACCTCAAAGCGTGCGGCGGCCGCCTCGGAGATACCGCCAGGCGCATCGGCGTCGAGCCAAGGACGCTGTTCAACAAGATGAAGCATTATGGGATGCGGAAGGAGGATTTTCGAAGCTGCGACTGCTTCTTCGTGACAAAAAGGCGGGCCAGTTTCCTTACCCTCATCGTCGATCGGCCGATTTGGTCCGCCAACACGCGTGCGCCCACTGGATTCAGCTCAAGCAGTTAGACAAAGAGCGGGCGACCGGGGTCGAACCGGCGACGTCCAGCTTGGGAAGCTGGCATTCTACCGCTGAATTACGCCCGCAGAGTTTGCGGAAGGTGAGCGCCCCGACAGTAGGCAAATCAACCCGTGATGTCAACGCGTTGTCGCGACTCCCGGCGCACGTCCCGCTCGCGATGGGTGTGCGGTCCCGCTTTGCATCGGCGCTCCACCTGCAAGAGGCCCTTGGCGATTTCGCCCCGGCCATCTGGCGGCGGCGCATCCGGAGGTTATCTTTGAGGTAGGAGACGGATTGAGCCGTCTCGGCAAGGAGTGGTCAGATGACCTCGCTATTGGCCCTGTGGTCGAGCGTGATCCCGAGCGTGCCCCTCGTGCTGGTCCATGGTTACGTCGTCGTCGGGTTGGTTGGCATGCTCTTCATGCTCTCCGTTGGGGCATTGCTGCTGGAACGCGACCGCCAGACCGACGGCGTGTCTCCACCGCATTTCGCCGACGAGGAGCATCGGCTAGCCGCCTGAATCGACCGGCGCGGTCCGCGGTGGAACTCTCGCCGCGGCCAGCATCGCCGCGGACGCCTGCTTCGGTGGCGCGTTCAGAGCCGTTCCAGCAGGACCCGCACGATGCGCTCGGCGGCGTGACCGTCCCACAGCGGCGGCGGCGCCACCGCGCGCGGCCCATCGCGCAGCGCGGCGGAGGCCGCGGCCCGAATGCGAGCCGGGTCGTTGCCGACCAAGGTGCTGGTGCCGGCGGTTACGGTGATCGGGCGCTCGGTCCTGTCGCGCAGCGTCACGCACGGGACCCCCAGCCAGGTGGTCTCCTCCTGCATGCCGCCTGAATCGGTCAACACGACACGCGCCGCCGACATCAACCGCACGCAGTCGACGTAGCCGAGCGGCTCGATCATCGTGACCCGCCCGCGCGTCGCCGCGCCTCCCGCCTCGATGCCCCGTGTCAGCCCGAACTCGGTGATGCGCGCGCGTGTGCGCGGATGCGCCGGCAGGATCACCGGCACGGCGGCGGCAAGCTCGGCGAGCGCACCGAGGATGGCCTCCAACGCCGCCTTCGCATCTACATTGCCCGGGCGATGCACGGTTGCCAACGCGTACGGCACAACGCCGCCGGGACCGACCAGGCCGAGCCGATCCAGGATGGTCGACCGTTCCGCCAGCTGCCGGGAGGCGCGCAGCGAGTCGATCATGACGTTGCCCACGAAACACACCTGTTCGGCCGCGTGCCCCTCGCGCCGGAGATTGTCGTTGGCGCTGGCCTCGGACGTGAACAACAGGTCAGCGAGCGCATCGGTCACCACGCGGTTGATCTCCTCCGGCATACGGCGATCGAAGCTGCGCAAGCCGGCCTCGACGTGCGCGACGCGGACTTGCAGCTTGGCCGCGGTGAGGGCGCAGGCGACGGTGGAGTTGACGTCACCGACGACCAGCACCGCGTCCGGCCGCTCCTCGCAGAGCACCGCCTCGAAGCGGCGCATGATCTCCGCGGTCTGTGTGGCGTGCGAGCCCGAGCCGACGCCGAGGGTGCGGTCGGGCGGTGGTATGGCGAGCTCGGCGAAGAATGCCGCCGACATCTGCGGATCGTAGTGTTGGCCGGTATGCACCAGGAGCGACTCGATCGGTCGCCCGCGGCTTGCCTCGGCGAGGGCCTTCAGGATCGGCGCAATCTTGACGAAGTTGGGCCGGGCGCCGACCACGCTGAGGAGCTTCATGACGTGCGCCGCTGTAGTACCCTCAGACGGCGGCGCGTAGCAAGAGCGAACGGCCCCGTGTCTGTGGCTCTTCGCCGGCGCTCCAGGTACACTTCGCGTCATGAACCCCTATCGCAGCCGCACCACCACGCACGGCCGCAACATGGCCGGGGCGCGCGCCCTGTGGCGCGCCACCGGCATGCGCGACGCGGACTTTGAGAAGCCGATCATCGCCATCGCCAATAGCTTCACCCAGTTCGTGCCCGGGCACGTCCATCTGCACGACGTCGGCCAACGCCTGAAGCAGGTCATCGACACGGCAGGGGGTTACGGGGTCGAGTTCAACACCATCGCCGTCGACGACGGCATCGCCATGGGGCACGGCGGCATGTTGTACTCCCTGCCCAGCCGCGATCTCATCGCCGACAGCGTCGAGTACATGGTGCAGGCGCACGTCGCCGATGCGCTCGTCTGCATCTCCAATTGCGACAAGATCACCCCCGGCATGCTCATGGCCGCCATGCGGCTCAACATCCCGACCATCTTCGTGTCCGGCGGCCCGATGGAAGCCGGGACCTCGGTGGGCACGCACGACGCGACGGGCAAGCCCTTGTCGAAGCTCGACCTCATCGATCCGATGATCGCCGCCGGCGACGCCTCGGTGAGCGACGCGCAGCTGCTCGAGATGGAACGCTCGGCCTGCCCGACCTGCGGCTCCTGCTCCGGCATGTTTACCGCCAACAGCATGAACTGCCTGAACGAGGCGCTCGGCCTGGCGTTGCCCGGCAACGGCACGGTGCTCGCCACGCATCGGGCGCGCTGGCAGCTCTTCGAAGACGCCGGCCGTCGCATCGTCGAGCTGGCGCGCCGCTTCTACGTCGACGGAGACGCCGGCGTCCTGCCGCGCAGCATCGCCACCTTCGCCGCCTTCGAAAACGCCATGACGCTCGACATCGCGATGGGCGGGTCGACCAACACCGTGCTGCACATCCTCGCCATCGCGCACGAAGCCGGCGTGCCGTTCACCATGCGCGACATCGACCGGCTCTCGCGCCGCGTGCCGAACATCTGCAAGGTGGCGCCGTCGTCGCAGTACCACGTCGAAGACGTCAACCGTGCCGGCGGTATCTTCACCATCTTGGGGGCCCTCGACCGCGCCAGCCTGCTGCATCGCGACGCGCGAACGGTCCATGCACAGACGATGGGCGACGCCGTCGATCGCAACGATATCCGGCGGTCCAGCGCCGCGGATACGGCACGCACGCGCAGCCTCACCGCGCCGGGCGGCGTGGCGACGAACGTCGGCTTCTCGCAGGACAAGTACTACGCCGACCTCGACACGGACGGCGCCAAGGGGTGCATCCACGAGGTCGAGCACGCGTACAGCAAGGACGGTGGGCTGGCGGTGCTCTACGGCAATCTCGCCGAGGACGGCTGCATCGTGAAGACCGCCGGCGTCGATGAATCGATCTGGCGCTTCGAAGGCCCGGCGCGGGTGTTCCACTCGCAGGAGGACGCGTGCAACGCCATCCTCAACGATCGCATCAAAGCCGGTGACGTCGTCGTCATTCGCTACGAAGGTCCGAAAGGCGGCCCGGGGATGCAGGAGATGCTGTACCCGACCTCGTACATCAAATCGAAGCACCTCGGCAAAACGTGCGCGTTGATCACCGACGGCCGCTTCAGCGGCGGCACCTCCGGCTTGAGCGTCGGCCACATCTCGCCGGAGGCGGCCGAAGGCGGCACGATCGCGCTGGTCGAAGAAGGTGATCGCATTCGCATCGACATCCCGAACCGGCGCCTCGATTTGGTCATCGACGCCACCGAGCTCAAGCGCCGCCGCGTCACCATGATCGAGCGCGGCCCGGATGCCTGGAAGCCGACTGGCCGCAACCGCCCTGTGTCGCTCGCCCTGCAAGCCTATGCCTTCCTGACGACGAGCGCGGCGCGCGGCGCCGTGCGTGACCTGGACCAGCACACGCGACCGCGGTCCGAGGAAAAGGTTTAACGATCGCGTGGCGACCGACGCGAGCCCTCGTCATCGTCCATGAGCGTCCGGGTAGTCTGCATCTCGCGTACGATCGCCGCCGGCGGTGAGGCCATCGGCCACCAGGTGGCGGCACGGCTGGGCTTTCGATACGTCGACGAACAGATCATCAAGAAGGCGGCGGAGCAGGCGCAAGTAGATCCGGTGCTGGTCGCGGCGACCGAGCACCCGCAGCCGTTGCTGCAACGGCTCATCGACCGGCTGTCGATGGCGACCGCTTTGGTCGGCCCGGTCAGCCTGGCGACCGGCGTGCCGCTCGACATCTTTGCGCCCACGCCCACCGGGTACCGGGCGATGCCTGACGACCTGCGGCTACTCATCCGCGCCGCCATCCACGAAGTCGCACGCGCCGGTCAGGTGGTGATCGTCGCCCACGCCGCCTCGATGGCGCTCGCCGGCAGTGAAGCCCTGCTGCGCGTGCTGGTCACCGCCTCGGCGCACACCCGCGCCGCGCGCCTCGCCGCCGCGCAGGACATCAGCGTCGCCGACGCCGCCGTGCAGGTCGCCGCGTCCGATCGCGAGCGCCGCGAATACTTTCGGCACTTCTACAAGATCAAGGAAGAGCTGCCGACGCACTACGACCTGGTCATCAACACCGATGCGCTCACCGCGGAGCAGGCGGTCGAGCTGATCGTCGCGGCGGCGCAGGCCAGCTGACGCGGAACCCGGCGGGACGCGCCGCGGCCACACTTGCTCAGCCCGCGGTCGGGGTTTCGGTGGTGTTGCGCATCGCCCCGGAGTGACGCACCCCGCGGTCGAGGGCGCCGAGGAGCAGCGCCCGCACGTCGACCCGCGCATGGAGCGAGATGCACAGGAGGAACGTGCCCGCCAACTTGCGCTGCAGGAACACCGCGTCGGGCGGCGGCGGCCGCACGAAGCCTTTGCCGAAGGCGAGGTCGACCGCCGCGTCGCGCGCCCGGGCCGGCACCGTCGAGCCAGCGAAGTCGTAGCGGCCGCGATGGCGGAACAGCTCGCTGCCGATCAGGAAGAGCTCGACGAGCGCCGCGACCTGCGCGGCAGACTCGTGCGGTCCGACGAACCCGACCGCTTCCAACGCGGCGCGCAACTCGGCGCGGTCGCCGGCCGCGCCCGCGGCGCACACCCGCACGTAGGCCGCCGAAAGCCATGCCGGGATGTCCCGACTGCCGCCGAAGTCGAGCAGCGCGAGCTGCTCCGTCGTGGGCAGAAACATGTAGTTGGCGAAGTTGGGATCGCTCTGGATGAACCGAAACTCGAACAACTCGCGGAACACGAGCTGGTAGAGCAGTGCGCCGAGCCGGTCGCGCTGCGCCTGCGGGGCCCGCTCGCAGAGATCCTCCAGCGGTACGCCGTCGACGAAGTCCATCGCCAAGATGTGCGTGGTGGTAAAGTCCTCGTGCACGCGAGGCACGGCGTACGCAGCGTCGTCGGCGACCAGCGCGCGGTAGCGTTCCTGAAACGCGGCCTCGATGTGGTAGTCGGTCTCGCGCCGCAGTTGTCGTTTGGCTTCGGCCAGCAACGCAGAGAGATCCACCTCTCCGGGGAGCAGGCGCGCCAAGCGCAGCACGGTGGCGACGTTCTGCACGTCGCTGTCGATGCTGCGCGCCACGCCGGGATATTGGATCTTCAGCGCCAGCAGACGCCCGTCATCGGTGCGGGCGCGGTGCACCTGGCCGATCGACGCGGCCGCCACGGGGGCCGGGTCGAACTCGCGGAAGCGCCGCTCCCAGCCGACGCCGTACGCCCGGCCCATCGCCCGCCGCAGCTGCGCCAGCGGCATCGCGTCGGCCTCGGCGCGCAGGATGGCCAGCGCCTGCGCGATCTCCGGCGGCAGCAGCGCCTCGCCTTGCAACGAGAGCATCTGGCCGACCTTCATCGCCGCGCCGCGCAGCCCCGCCAGCCGCTGCGCCAGCCGCTGCGCGTTGGTCGCGGTGAGCACGATGTTGCGCACCGGGGCGCCGGCGACGCGACGCACGCCTTCGGCGAGCGCCCCGACCGCGACTTCGCCCGCCAGCCACCCGAAACGCGCCAGCCGCTCGAGGCGCCCGGCAGGCACGCGTGACCGGCGCAACGGCTTGCCGCTGTGAGTCATACGCTGCCCCGACGGCGGGTTGACCTCATGACACCACCATAGAAGACCGCCGCGCCGGCGCAAGCGCGTGGCGCGTTGGCAGCTCACGGCGCTGCGCTCGGCGGCGCGAGCTTGTCCAAACCCACCCGATCGACTAAGACGATGGCGAACTCCACCAACGCGAGGGCCATCGCATGCTCCGAAAAATCCATCACGTCGGCATCGTCGTTCGCAACCTGGACGAGGCATACAAGTTCTACCGCGACATTCTCGGCCTGCACGTCCACAAGGAAGCCGTGGTCGAGGATCAGGGGGTCAAAGCGGCGCTGCTCACCATCGGCAACAGCGAGATCGAGCTGCTCGAGCCGATCAACGAGAACGGCGGCGTCGCCAAGTTCCTCGAACGGCGCGGCGAAGGCTTGCATCATATCTGCTTCGAAACCGACGACGTCGCCGCCGAGCTCGCCGCCACCAAGGCCAAGGGCATCGCGCTGATCGACCAGGCGCCACGCAAGGGGCTCGCCGGGATGATCTGCTTCCTGCATCCCAAGGCGAACAACGGCGTGCTCATCGAGTATGCGCAACCTTTTGAGTCCTGAGTGCTGGGTCCTGAGTGCTGAGAGAAGAGCATGACCATTGCGAAGAAGATTGATCATATTGCGATTGCGGTGAAGGACCTCGACGCGGCGGTAAAGACCTTCACGGGCAACTTCGGGTTTCCGATCGAGCGCATGGGCGAAGTGCCGGCGCTCAACATCCGTCGGGCCTTCCTGACGATCGGGGACGCGTCGCTGGAGATCTTTCAACCAACCAGCGACGCCAACCCGGGCGCCAAGTTCATCGCCGAACGCGGCGAGGGCATGTACATCCTCTCGCTCGAAGTCGAGGACCTCGACGCCGCGACCGGCGCGCTGGCGAAGCAGGGCATCACGGCGAACGTGCGCGACATCCCCAACGGTCCGCGCCTCGCCTTCATCAGCCCGAAGGTTACACACGGCGTCCTCCTGCAACTGATCGAGCATCCGAAGGCCTGACGAACATCCACCACGCGAGCACGAACACGGATCACGACCGATGGGCAAGCTGGACGGCAAGATTGCGCTGATCACCGGATCGTCGCGCGGCATCGGGCGCGGCATCGCGTTGGAGCTGGCACGGGAAGGGGCGCACATTGCGGTCAACTATCGCCGCGACGCCGCCGCGGCGGATGCCACGGTGCACGCCATCGAAGAGCTCGGCAGCAGTGCTCGCGCCTTTCAGGCCGACGTCAGCGAGTGGGCCGCCGTGCAAGCAATGGTCGCGCAGGTCCTCGAGCACTTCGGCCACCTCGACATCGTCGTCGCCAACTCGGGCGTGGCGTCGCGGGTGGCGCCGCTGTGGGAGTTCGACGTCGAGCACTGGCACAAGGTGATCAACATCAACCTGCACGGCGTGTTCTACACCTGCCGCGCGACCGTGGGGCATCTCGTCGAGCGGCGGCGCGGCAACGTCATCCTGATCTCCTCGATCGGCGCCGACGCCTGCGGACCGATGGGCGCGCCGTACTACGTCGCCAAGGCCGGGGTGAACGCGCTGACCAAGTCGCTCGCCAAGGAATGTGCTCCCGCGGGCGTGCGCATCAACTGCATCGCGCCCGGGCTCGTCGCCACCGACATGGGTGATCGAATGATGAAGTTCTACGGCGAGGCCTTGCTGAGCGGCATCCCGCTCGGCCGCGCCGGCCAACCGGAAGACATCGGCAAGGCGGCCGTCTACCTCGCCAGCGAGGACGCCAGCTTCGTCACCGGCAAGATCCTGCGCGTCGACGGCGGCGCGTGGATGTGATGAGCGCTGTCAGCAGTCAGCGATCAGCTTTCGGCAAAGTGCATCTCCTCTCGGGCTGATTGCTGACAGCTGATCGCTGAGAGCTAGGAAAATGCAGGCCGAGTTCAACATCCGCAGCCGGCGCAAGCACGAGATGCTCGACATCACCGCGCCGGTGGCCGAGCTGGTGGCGCGCGCCGGCGTCACCGAAGCGCTCTGCTCGGTGTACGTGGCGCATGCCACCGCCGCAGTGGTGATCAACGAGAACGACGACCCAAACGTCTGCGAGGACGTTCTCGACGCGCTCGACAAGCTCATCCCGGCGGGCGTATGGCGGCACGACCGCGTCGACGGCAACGCCGCGGCGCACATTAAGGCGGCCATCCTGGGTCCGGGCGAAACCATCCCGGTGCACGACGGCCGCCTGGTGCTCGGCACCTGGCAGGCAATCATGCTTGTCGAGCTCGACGGCCCGCGCCACCGTCGCGTGATCGTCACGGTCCGCTGAACCGCGGCTCACGCGCGGGACCCGATCCCGGCCTTTTGCGTTCCCCCGCCAAACGATCTATGCCGCATGGCACCCGCAGTGGGGAGCGCGCAGATGCCGGCAGCTGACGAGACCTTGCCGAGCGATTCAACCCGCACCACCGAGCGCCAGCCGGCCGATGGCGGTGCGTCGCCGGCGGTCGTGGCGCCCGCCGACCGCGAGCCGGAGTGGGTGACCTGGCCGGACGAGCGGCTGCTCGACATCCGGCTGTGCGACCTCGACCTGCGCATCGTCGAGGGCAGCGACCTGGAGCGCTGCATCCAGCAACTCTTCGCCGAGCTCGAGGCGCGCCACATCGGCTTCCGCCCCCACTTCTGGTTGTCCGACGAATGGTTCACGCCCGATGACGTTCCCGGCGTGGCCGTGCCGTTCTATCTGGCGCATCCGCGACTGGCGCGCTTGGAGCTCAACCAGATGCTCGAGGTCGAAGGCGGCACGCCGGAGTGGTGCATGCGCATCTTGCGTCACGAGACCGGGCACGCCATCGACAATGCCTATCGTCTGCGCCGGCGCCGCCGCCGCCAACAGCTCTTCGGCAGCTCGTCGCAGGAGTATCCCGAACATTACGTCCCACGCCCCTACAGCAAGAGCTACGTGCTGCACCTGGAACCGTGGTACGCCCAGAGTCACCCCGACGAAGACTTTGCGGAGACCTTCGCGGTGTGGCTGACGCCGGACTCGCAGTGGCGGGCGCGTTACGCGGATTGGCCGGCGCTGAAAAAGCTCGAGTACGTCGAGGGGTTGATGGGCGAGATCGCGCTGCAGGAGCCTCTGGTGCGGTCACGGCGGCGAGTCGATCCGCTGCCGCGCCTGCGCAAGACGCTGCGCCGGCACTATCGTCAGAAGCGCGTGCGCTACGGGGTGGAATATCGGAGCGAATACGACGCCGACCTGCGCCGCCTCTTCTCGGATGCGCCGGAGTACCGCTCCAACCTGCCGGCGGCCCGTTTTCTGACCCGCGTCCGCAAGGAGGTCCGCCGCACGGTGGCGCGCTGGACGGGGGAGTACCAGTACACCATCGGCCAGGTGCTCGACGACATCATCAAGCGGTGCCACGCGCTCAAGCTCAGGCTGGTGGCGCCGGAGGAGCAGACGAAGCTCGATTTCACCATCCTGCTGACGGTGCAGACGATGAACTATCTGCACAGCGGCCAGCACCGGGTGTGGCTATGAAGAAGCTGCGCGTCCTGACGCTGATGCACGCCGAGCTGGTGCCGCCGGAGACGGCCACCGCCGAGGAATCGCTGACCGCGGACTGGAAGACGGAGTTCGACGTCGTCACCTTCTTGCGCTCGATGGGCCACGAGGTGTTGCCGTTGGGGGTCGGTGACGACCTGCGGGTGATCCGCACCGCCATGGACGACTGGAAGCCGCACATCGCCTTCAACCTGCTGGAGCATTTCCACGGCATCGAGATTTTCGATCAGAACGTCGTCAGCTACCTGGAGCTGCTGCGCATTCCCTACACCGGTTGCAACCCGCGCGGCCTGCTGCTGGCGCGCGACAAGGCATTGGCCAAGAAGCTCCTGACGTATCACCGCATCCCGGTACCGGACTTCGCGGTGTTTCCCATCGGCCGCGCGGTGCGGCGGCCGAAGCGCTTGGCCTTCCCGCTGATCGTCAAGTCGCTGACCGCGGAAGCCTCGACCGGCATCTCGCAAGCCTCGGTTGTCGACGACGACGACAAGCTGCGCGAGCGCGTCCGTTTCATTCACGAGAGCAGCGGCACCGACGCGATCGTCGAGCGCTACATCGACGGCCGCGAGCTCTACGTCGGCATCCTCGGCAACCAGCGGCTCGATGTGTTTCCGGTGTGGGAGCTGCTCTTCACCAAGATGCCCGCGGAGGCCTGGCGCATTGCCACCGATCGCGTCAAGTGGAGCACTCCGTACCAAAAGAAGTACGGCATCCAAACCGATGAGGCGAAGGGCCTGGGCGAAGGCGAGGCGGCGCGCATCCAGCATCTGTGCAAGCGCGTCTACCGGACGCTCGACCTCAGTGGGTATGCCCGCCTCGATTTGCGGCGCGATACCGAGGGCAATGTCTACCTCCTCGAGGCCAACCCCAACCCGCAGATCGCCTACGGCGAGGACTTCGCCGAGTCGGCGGAGCGCGCCGGCATCTCCTACGAAGCGCTGCTGCAGCGCATCGTCAACCTCGGCTTGCGCTGGCGCGCCGAGGGGCGCGCCTAGGCGACGGTACGAGCCATGGCCAAGCTGGACGGCAAAGTCGCGATCATCACCGGCGCCGCATCGGGTATCGGCCGCGCCAGCGCGCGGTTGTTCGCGCGTGAGGGCGCCATGGTCGTCGTCGCCGACACCAACCGCGCCGACGGCGAGCAGACGGTTGCCGACATCGCCGCCGGCGGCGGCACCGCGATGTTTGTCGCGGTCGACGTCGCCGACGCCGCGTCGGTACGCGCCCTGGTCGAGCGCTGCGTCGCACGCTTCGGCCGGCTCGACGTGCTGTTCAACAACGCCGGCATCGGCGGCAGCTTCGCGCCGTTGGCCGAGTGCACGGAGGACAACTTCGACCGCATCGTCGCGGTCAATCTCAAGGGCGTCTTCCTGGGCATGAAGTTCGGCATCCCGGCCCTGGTGCAGAGCGGCGGCGGCGCGATCATCAACACCGCCTCGGTGGCGGGGCTGACGGCGGCGCGTGGCTATCCCGCCTACAGTGCCTCGAAGGGCGGCGTCATCCAGCTCACCAAGGTCGCCGCCCTGGAGTACGCGGCACGGCACATCCGCGTGAACTGCATCTGCCCGGGTGGCGTCGACACGCCGATCCTCGAAATGGTGCCGCCGGCGCACCGTGCCGTGGTGGCGCGCACCAACCCGATGGCGCGGTTGGGACGGCCTGAGGAAATCGCTCAGATGGCGCTGTTCCTTGCCAGCGATGATGCGTCGTTTGCGACCGGCGGCGTCTTCGTTATCGACGGTGGCTCGTCAGCGCAGTGAGCGGCGGCCATGCGCTCGAGCGCGGCGCGTAGGTGTCTCCACGCCGTGCGCGCATGGCCCGAGGTGTGCGGCGCATGGCGCGCCGCCGGTGAGCCGATCGCGCCGGCCCCCGTGCCAGGCCAATCGCCACGACGACAACGGCCATCACTACGACCACGACGAGCCCGATCATCTCCAACGTCGGCGGCGACGCCGTCCACGGTGACACACCGCTCACTCCAAGTAACGATCCGGGCAGCATGATGAACATTCACATGCCTCCTCCTCAATCAGGATAGAGATGGACCCGGGCGCCCCACAATCGGCCGCGGGAGTCATTTTCCTTCCCGCGAGCGAACCAGTACGGGGGTTTTGAACGCATAGTACGAACGGGCTATTTGTATCCGGGATGGCTTCGGCAATGGTGGTGCCGGGTGCAGGAGGTCGCAGGTGAGGGAGAGCGGCAACGCCGGGCGCGAGCCCATCGACGTGCTCATCGTCGACGACCATCCCGTGTTTCGTGACGGGCTGCGCCAGTGTCTCGAAGCCCGCAAGGGGTTGCGTGTCATGGCGGCGGTGGGTGGCGGCGACGAGATGTGGAAGGCGATGAGGAGCGGCCGGCCGCACATTGTCTTGATGGACGTCGAGATGCCCGGTGAGAGTGGGATCGAGCTGACGCGGGCGCTACGCGAGCGCTATCCCGACGTGCGTGTCGTCATGTTGACCGCGTTCTCCGACACCGAGCGCGTCTTCTCGGCGCTCAAGGCGGGCGCCGTCGGCTACCTGCTGAAGAACGTATCACCCGACGAGATCCGGGCCACGGTCGAGCGTGCCGCGGCCGGCGAGCCCATGCTGTCGGGCGAGCTCGCCGGGCGCGTGTTGCGCGA
>Ga0335082_10004649_pt1 | contig 14981 bp, 14 predicted proteins | sample Lox_Sample_41_FD_206718 | JGI IMG/M metagenome (GOLD analysis project Ga0335082, IMG submission 206718) | Soil microbial communities from Loxahatchee National Wildlife Refuge, Florida, United States - Lox_Sample_4.1 | ecosystem: Environmental > Terrestrial > Soil > Wetlands | place: USA...
TGTGAGCAGCGACTCGACCTTCTGTTCCGCTACGGTTCCTCCACCAATCACTAGGCACGGCCGTCCCGCTACCCGCAGAAAGATCGGGTAGTAGCTCATTGCCGGGATGCTAGCACAGTCGCACTGCAGCGGGAATGAAGTGCCGCTGCCGCAGATGGGCGCAGCCAGGTGTCGGGTCGAGCGAAACGGTGCGGACGGCTACACGGCAAACGACGATCCACACCCACAGGTGCGGGTGGCGTTCGGATTCACGAACTTGAACCCCGCGCCGTGCAGCCCGGTGACGTAGTCGATGGTCATGCCACGCAGGTAGGGCAGGCTCGTGGAGTCCACGAACAGGCGCACGCCGTTCTGGTCGAAAACGGTGTCGTCAGCGCGCGCGGCGGTTTCGAAGCTCAGATTGTACTGAAAGCCCGAGCAGCCGCCACCCACCACCGCCACACGTAAACCAGCATCCTTGAGGCCCTCACGCTCCATGGCCGACCTGGCCATCTCGCTGGCCAGTGGCGTCAGTGCGAGCACGGGCGGCGGATGGTCGACTGGATGCACGTCCAAATCCGCTGCGCTGGTCGGCTCGTCCATACGGAGGTCTCCTCGGCAATTCGGGAATCGTTCGTCAGACTTGAAGGTTCTCGTATTTTGTTCGTCTTCTACGGTACTGAGGTGCCCCTAAGGTGTCAAGCCGGGGACCATTTGCTTGAATTTGCTGGGACGTTCTGTCTTATAGAGTCCGCGGTTCCATGAAGATTTCTCCTCGACACCTCGTGTGGGTCAACCTGGCCCTGCTGGCAATGGTGGCGTATTGGGGGGCCTCGACGGTGAGTACAGCGATCGCGGCGCGCCTGACGCCATCCCCTGAGGTGCACCTCAGTCCGCCTCCACCTCCACTGGTGCGGGAGCCCAAGAGGCCGGCATCGTACTACGCGTCGATTCAATCGCGTGACATTTTCAACTCCGCCAAGCCGGAGCCGGAGAAGCCGAAGGAGCCACCCAAGCCGACCGAACTCAAGTTGAAGCTGTGGGGTGTGGTGGTGCATGCCGACGGCTCATCGTATTGCGTGATCGAAGACCTGACCACGCGCAAGCAGGATCTCTATCGCATCAGTGACACGGTCGCCGGAAGTGCGGTGGTCAAGCAAATCGAATGGGATCGTGTAATTCTCGACCGTGACGGCAAGGACGAAATCCTCGAGTTGTCGCCACCACAGGGTGGCGCTCCAATCTCGGCCGGCGTCGCTCCAGCGCGGGCGCTGCCCCCGGGGGCTGCACCGATTGCGTCAGCCCCGCAGTCCGTCCAGCCCGTTCAGCCGGGTCAGCCAGGTCAGCCCGGTCAGCCGCCGCAGAACCCACACATTCGGCAGGTGAGCGAGAACCAATACCAGATTGACAAGAGCGAGGTGGACGCCGCGCTCGACAACATGAACCAGCTGTTCACCCAGGTGCGGGCGGTGCCGCACTTTGAGGGGGGGAGGTCCGTTGGGTTCCGTCTGTTCGCCATTCGACAGGGCAGCATTTTTGACGAGATCGGACTCAAGAACGGTGACGTCATTCAACAGATCAATGGGGCAGACCTGTCCGACCCTGCGAAGGCGCTGGCGCTGTTCCAGCAGCTGCGCAACGAGCAAAACCTCAGCGTGAACATCCTTCGCAACAAAGAGAACAAGACACTGAACTATCAATTCCAATAGGTTGATCGAGGGGTGGTATGCGGCACGTGATGATACGCCTGCTCGTCCTGGGATGGGTGACGGTCGCCTCCTGGGGTGGGGTGCAGGACGCGGCCCTGGCGCAACAGGCACCGGCCGCGGCGGGGGGAGCGAAGGAAGGCAACGAGCGGCTGATTACGATGGATTTCCAGGACGTCGATATCAGCGTCTTGGTCAAGTTCATCAGCGAAATCACGGGCAAGAACTTCATCATTGACGAAAAGGTGCGCGGTAAGATCACGATCATCTCACCGTCGAAGATCTCGGTGGATGAGGCGTACCTGGTTTTCCAGTCGGTGCTCCAGGTCAAGGGATTCACGACCGTCCCGTCGGGCGCGATCATCAAGATCGTGGCGACCAAGGAGGCGAGGAGTTCCACACTGGAGACCGTTCTCCCCAGGCAGGTTCCGGCTCCCACAGATGAATACATCACGCGGCTGATTCCCCTGAAGTATGTTGACGCCAACAACATGGTCTCGGTGCTGCAACCGCTGGTGTCACCCGATGGCCTCCTGGCTGCGTACACGGCTACGAATACGCTGATCCTCATCGACACTGCGGCGCAGACCGATCGGCTCGCAAAGATCTTGGGCCAACTCGATGTCGAGGGCTTCGAGCAGGGGATCGAAGTCGTGCGGCTGAACTATGCGCTGGCCACCGATGTCGCCTCGCTGTTGCAGCAAGTGCTGGAAGAGCAAGGTGGTGGCGGAGCGGGGGGAGGGCCGGCGACACAGCCTGGTGCTGCACCCGATGCGCGCTTGCGCCGTGGCAACCGGCCAGCAGCGCCCGGAGCACCAGGCGCGGCGGCGCCCGTTTCCGGCGGTACCACGCCGGAGAAAGCCTTCAAGATCATTCCCGATCAGCGCACCAATTCGTTGATCCTACTCGCCGGCCCGCCGGAGATGCGTCGCATCAAGGACCTGATTGCACGTCTGGACGTTCCCTTGCCACTCGGCACGGGACGCATCCACGTCTACTACCTGAAGTACGCGAATGCGGCCGAGATGGCCGCCGTCCTGGGTACACTGATCGCTGGTGGCATCGGTAGTGGCGGGCCGGCAGGCATTCTCGGCAACCTTGCCGCCTCCGGCTTCGGCGGCGTCGGAAACCTCGGTGGCCTTGGCGGGAGGGGCCGGGCTGGCGGCTTAGGCGGCGGCGGCGTCGGCGGCTTCGGCGGCGGCGGCTTCGGCGGCGGCGGCTTCGGCGGCGGCGGCTTCGGTAGTGCAGGCTTGGGCGGTGTCGGTCAGACCGGCTTCGGCGCCGCCGGCCGCATCGGCGGCACACGCGTCGGCCCTGGCGTGGGCGGATTCGGTGCTGTCGCGCCCTCGGGTGGTTTTGGCGGGACGGGAGCCGTCACCCCCGGAGGGATGCAGCAAGAGTTTGAAGGCCAAGTGCGTATAAGCGTAGACCCTGCGACCAACGCCATGATCATCGACGCCTCTCCGCAGGACTTCGATACACTCAAGGAAGTGATCGAGAAACTCGACGTGCGCCGCCGGCAGGTCTACTTGGAAGCAATCATCGCCGAGGTCTCTCTCGACAAGACACGCGAGCTGGGTATCGAATTCCAGGGTGCAGTAGCCTTGGGGAACGGCGTGGGTGTCGGGCGCACGAACCTCAGCGGCGACATCAACAACCTCTTGACCCCGACCAGCCTCCAAGGTCTGATCCTCGCCGCCGCGAGCAGCCAGACAATCACGGTCAACGGTGTGACTGTCCCGGCACAGCAGGCGCTGCTGCGCGCCCTCGAAAGGCAGAGCGACACCAACATCCTCTCCGCACCAACCATTCTCACCAGCGACAACCAGGAGGCGGAAATCGTTTCCGGGCAAAACGTACCCTTCATCGCCAGCCGGTCGACCAGTGAGGTCAACCTGTCGAATACCTTCGCTACCATCGAGCGCCGCGATGTGGGTATCACGCTGCGCGTCACGCCGCAGATCAACGAGGGCGGCAGCCTCCGGCTCGACATTTTCGAGGAGGTGTCCGACGTGATCTCGAACGACCCGCAGCTCGGACCGACGACGACCATCCGCTCAGCCACGACAACGGTCGTCGCCCACGACGGCCAGACGGTGGTCATCGGCGGGCTGATCTTCGACGTCAAGAACAAGGACCAAACCAAAGTCCCCTACGTTTCCGATATTCCTGTGATTGGCAACCTCTTTCGCTTCAGCAGCGACCGCAATCGCAAGACGAACCTGCTGATCTTTTTGACGCCGCACATCATCCGCACCGAGCGCGATCAGCGCAACCTCTCGGTGGAGGAACGCGACGACAAGATGCGCAAGCACTTTGAGGAACGCGGCTTGCGTTCACCGCATTGGGAGCAGCTCTACCGTCCGTCGTGGGAAGTGCGGCCGTCGATCGAGCCGGCCCAACCGGAAGCGGCAGCCCCCGCACCGGGTGCAGCCGCGGAAGCGCCGAAAACGTTCCATGAGGAACCGCTCGCCCAGGCGCCCGCGACCGAGCGGGTGCAACCAGCGCCTGCCGCCGCCCGAGCATCCGGGGCCAACCGCTACGTGTTGATGGCAACCCTCTGGGAGTTCGGCACTGCCCCGGACAGCCTCAGCAGCAGCAACGGTCTGCTGGCGTTGGCGGTGCCCGTGAACTCATCCCTGTCGGACTTCTTCCGGATGGGCGGAACGTATCGCTTCCGAAGCGACGGCTACACTGCTAATTATGAATGCCTAGATGTCTTCGCGACGCCGGATGAGGCCTTTGGCGCGTACCCCGAGGGGATCAAGGTGAGCGAGGAGCCACGCACGTTCTTGCACTGGCGGGAACCGACGGAACCGACAACACTGATGACCGCGAGCTGGGAAGCTCTCAACTGATCGGTCCATGGCCGTTGCCGCACGATCGTTGGAAGCCTTCCTCATTGAGGAAGGTGCCGTCTCCGAAGAGACGCTGGAGAAGGCGCGTGAGCGCCAGCGCGACGGCAAGGCCCTTGGTGACGTCTTGCAGGAGATGGGGGCCATCGATCCTGGGAGATGGGCCCAGGCGCTCGCTAAGCACTTCGGACTGCCGTTCAGTGAACGCCTACCCGAGGACGGCGACGTCCTCGAGTTGATCAATCAACTACCGATCAACTTCGCGAAACGCTGTCTGCTGCTGCCGGTGGCGCGTGACGGCAACGCGGTGGTGGTGGCCACGGCCGATCCCGCCAGCCTGGGCCCGCTCGATGACGTGCGCTTGCTGCTGCGCAAACCGATCCGCGTGCTGGTCGCGCCCGGGCCGGTCATCGTCGATGCGATCAACCGCGTCTACGACATGGCCTCGGGATCGGCGTCCGAGCTCATGGACGGCCTCGACGAGGAACGCCTCGATCTCATGGCGACCGACTTGGAAGAGCCGCGCGATTTGCTCGAGTCGGACGACGAGGCGCCGATCATCCGCCTCGTCAATTCGCTGCTCTTCCAGGCGGCCAAGGACCGCGCCAGCGACATTCACATCGAGCCGTTCGAGCGCGACCTCACCGTCCGCTTCCGCATCGACGGCATCCTCTACGACATCATCTCACCCCCGAAGCGCTTCCAGCCGGTGATCATCTCGCGCGTCAAGATCATGGCCGGGCTGAACATCGCGGAGAAGCGCCTGCCACAAGACGGGCGCATCCGCATCCGCCTGGCGGGCAAGGACATCGACATCCGTGTGTCGATCGTCCCGACGTCGTTCGGCGAGCGCGTGGTGATGCGCTTGCTGGACAAGGCAACCACAGTGTTGCAGCTCGAGGAACTCGGACTCGCCGGCATGAAGCTGGAGCTGGTGCACAAGCTCATCAAGCAGAGTCACGGCATCCTCCTCGTGACCGGTCCCACCGGCAGCGGGAAAACGACGACCTTGTACGCGGCGTTGTCGAAGATCAATACTAGCGACAAGAACATCATCACTATCGAAGATCCGGTCGAATACCAGCTGCATGGCATCGGCCAAATCCAGGTGAATCCCAAGATCGAGCTGACCTTCGCCAGCGGCTTACGCTCGATCCTGCGCCAAGATCCCGACGTGATCATGGTGGGTGAGATTCGTGACCTCGAGACGGCGGAGATTGCCATTCAGGCGGCGCTGACCGGCCACCTGGTGTTCTCCACGTTGCATACCAACGACTCGTTTGGTTCGATCACGCGCTTGCTCGACATGGGCATCGAACCGTTTCTCGTCTCGTCGTCGGTGATCGCGGTCATGGCGCAACGTCTCGTGCGCCGCCTCTGCGCGTCGTGCCGTGCGCCTTATCAGCCAACCCGCGAGGAGTTGGAGGAGCTGGGCATCACCCCGCAGCGCATGTTGGGGAAGAGCGCCTACAAGCCCGGCGAGGGCTGTGCCCAGTGTAAGCGGACGGGCTATCGCGGCCGAACGGGTATTCACGAACTTCTGGTCGTCGACGACGAAGTGCGCACGCTGGTCATGAAGAGTGCCGATGCGGCGACCATTCGTCGTGCGGCCACCGCTCGGGGGATGAACACCCTGCGCGAGGATGGTGCGGATAAGGTCGTCGAAGGGCTCACCAGCATCGAGGAAATCCTGCGTGTGACGCAGGAAGACCTGGTGTGACGCCCCCGGTCTGGCAACCCGACATCCGGTCCGCTCCTAGCCGCTTCTCGGACTCGGATGCCCGCAGCGCCCAACGGGAAGGATCGAATTTCCACGCCGGGGTTGCGTCCCTAAGGAGGGGCGATGCCAGTCTATGCGTACAAAGGCCTGAGTAGCCAAGGCAAAGCCGTCACCGGCATCGTCGATGCGGACAATCCCAAAGGGGCACGTCAGAAGCTCCGCCGCGACGGGATCTTTCCGACCGACGTCACCGAAGAGCAGCGCAAGTCCAAGACGGCGGTAGCGGCGGCGCGCACTGAGTTCACCCTTGCGGTCTTCACCGAACGCATCAGCCCGCCGGATCTGGCGCTGCTGACCAGGCAGTTGGCGACCCTGGTGGGCGCCGGGTTGCCGCTCGTCGATTGTCTCTCCGCCCTGATCGAGCAGGTGGAGAACGCCCGCATAAAGCGGATGCTGTCGCAGGTGCGCGAGCAGGTGACCGAGGGCACCTCCCTTGCCGACGCCCTCAAGGGCCATCCGCGCGTCTTCACGGATCTGTACGTCAACATGGTGCGCGCCGGCGAAGCCAGTGGCTCGCTCGATCTGGTGCTGCTGCGCCTTGCGGACTACACCGAGAGCTACGCCGCACTGCGCGACAAGGTCCGCAGCGCGCTCACCTACCCGGTGTTGATGAGTGTCGTGGGCGCGGCGATGCTGCTGTTCCTGTTGTCATATGTTGTCCCCAAGATCACCAAGATCTTCAGCGAGAACCAGGCGACCCTGCCCCTGATGACCACCATCTTGTTGGCCATCAGCGGCTTCCTCCAGGACTACTGGTGGATGGTTGTCGCGATTATTGTGGTCGTGACCGTGTCGATCCGTCTGAGCCTGCGAACGCCGGCAGGCCGGCTGCGCTTCGATCGCTTTACGCTGGGCATTCCGTACGTCGGCAAGCTCATCAAGAAGGTGGCGTTGGCGCGTTTTGCGCGCACGCTCTCGACCCTGCTGACCAGCGGGATTACGCTGCTCAGCGCACTCGACATCGTGAAGAACGTCGTCAGCAATACGGTGTTGAGCCAGGCCATCGATGACGCCCGCTCCAGCATCCGAGAAGGCCAAAGCATCGCCCCACCGTTGAAGAAGAGCGGGCTCTTCCCGGCGATGCTCGTCCACATGATTGCGGTCGGGGAGAAAAGCGGCGAACTCGAAGCGATGTTGGCCAAGGCCGCCGACTCCTACGATCGTGAGGTGGAATCGTCGGTGACCGCGGTGACCAGCATCCTGGAACCCGTGATGATCCTCGTCGGCGGCGGTGTCGTCTTGTTCATTGTCATGGCGATATTGCTGCCCATCTTCGAACTCAACCAGTTGGTGCGTTGAAACGGTCCGGGGTGGGTGTTAACGTTTTGCTCCGTCAGTTTAAGCTGGAGGAATTGCCATGCAGCGTGTGCGCGACGACAGCGGGTTTACGCTCATTGAGATCATGGTCGTCGTTTTCATCCTCGGGCTGCTCGTGACCTTGGTGGCGCCGAAGATCATTGGCCGGACCGACGAGGCGCGACGCACCAAGGCGTTGGCAGACATCAAGGGGATCGAAGAAGCCCTGCACCTGTTCAAGCTGGACAACGGCTTCTACCCGTCCACCGGCCAGGGGATACAAGCCTTGGTCCAATGCCCATCCAACGCGCGCAACTGCAACCCCGACGGCTACCTCGACAAGCTCCCCACCGACCCCTGGGGCAACCCATATGCCTACTTCAGCGACGGACAGGATTACATCGTCAAGTCCTATGGCGCTGATGGTCAGGAGGGCGGTGACGGCAAGAATGGCGATATCGACAGTCGTCAATCCTAGCAGCGACGGCGCGCGCCGCCGCACGGTGCTGGGCGGGAGTGCGGGCTTCACGCTGCTCGAGATCTCGCTGGTGCTCCTCATCATGGCGGTTGTCTTGATGCTGGCGGTGCCACGCCTGCGTGATCCAGGTCGCGCCGAGTTGATGGCCCAATCGAAACGCCTGGTCAACATCTTCAAGCTGCTGCGCAGCGAGGCGGTGCTGAACGGGTACGCCTACCGTTTGAACTACGACCTGAACGCGCAGCGTTACTGGGTGACGGCTGACGCGTCGGCCGACCTCGGCGATTTCGTGCACGAGCTGGGCCAGCTGGCGCGCGGCACCCAGCTGAAAGAGCCGGTCGCCATCGCCGACATCGTGCTGCCGACGCTGGCCGGCAAGGTCAACCAAGGGCAAATCTACACGGTTTTCTACCCGGACGGTTCCGTGGATCCGACGGTGATTCATCTGGCGACGCCGCGGGAGGCCTATACCCTGTGGCTCAATCCGATGAATGGGCGCCTCAACATTGCAGCCGGGTATCACGATGTGGAATTCGCCGGCTAGTCAGCCGTGCGCCGCGCCGCGACACGCGTCGCGCCGCGCTGGCTTTAGCCTGCTCGAAGTGCTGGTCGCCCTCACCGTGATCGCCTTCGCGTTCGTCGGCTTGCTCGGATTGCATGGACGCAACATCAAGGCGGTGGCCCACGATCAGCAGCTGACGCGGGCCACCCTGCTGGCACGCGAACTGGTCAGCCAGATTCAGTTCCAGGTCTCCTCCGGTGGCCTGCAACAACTCGCCGACTCACGCGGCACGTTTGAAGGCTATCCGGGGTTTCGGTGGGAACGGCAAGTCCTCACCACAAGCCACGACGAGGTGCGTGAGGTCATCGTCCGAGTCATCTTTGACGAACGCAACCCAAGCGCCTGTGAGCTCGTATACTTCGTCCGTGACCCCGCCGTCTGACACAACGCAGCGCGGCTTCACGCTGCTCGAGATCATGGTCGCCACGGCCATTCTCGGCCTCGTGCTGACCGCCATTTACGGCGTCCTGTCGCGCGCCTTGTACGCGAAGAACCACGCCGAGGAGCGCGCCGATTTGTATGCCGCAGGACGCGAGACGGTGCTGAAGATGGCCGATGAGCTCGAGGGTGCGCTGCCACCGAACCCTCAGGGGACCATTTTTTTCATCGGGGCCACCGGGAACGATCGCGTCCCGACCGACGCCGTGCAGTTCGATGTCGTCATCCGGCGTGAGTTCAGTGGCGCCAAGAGCCGCGGCGGCCGTACCAGGGTTCAATACTCGCTGGATCCCTTGAAGGACACGCCGAACCTCTATGCGCTGCGACGGCAGGAAGAACTGTTGACGGATCCCGCATTGGACAATGCGAGTGGTGACGACCCCGGCAGCGCTGAAGACGAGGCACCGCCGCCCGTGGCTTCCGCCGCCTATCTCATCGATCGAGTCGCCGGGCTGCGCCTGCGCTACCTCGATCCTCAAACTGGCGAGTGGACGGATTCATGGGACACCAGCAATCCCCCTCCCGGCTACCAAGGACCGGCTAGCCTTCCCGGTGCCATCGAAATCACCCTCTTCCTGGCGGATGCCCAAGGCGGAGTCCATGACTTCGGTACGATTGTCGACCTGCCGTTGGCGGTGCTGCCGACGCCGCGTCCGGGGTGAGCGCTGTGATCACCAACGAACGCGGTATCGCCCTGGTCATCACTCTGCTCGTCGTGGCGCTGCTGACAATCACCGTCATCGAGTTCACCTACTCGGTGCAGATCGATCAGCACATGGCGCGCAACGCGCTCAGTGGCTTGCAGGCCTCGCTGCTGGCGCGTTCCGGCATCAACATCGGCGAGGCCTTCTTGCTGCATGACACACCCGATCCCAACCCCGCCAATGACGTCGACGCATTCACGGAGGAGTGGTGTCTCGATCCCAGCCCTGACGGCCACGCCTGCCGCATCGACGAGACCAGCGGCGAGGTGCTGCTGCCGCCGAATATGCGGCTCAAAGTGGAGATCATCGACGAGGGTGGTAAGCTGAACATCAACGCGGTGGCGCTTCGAAACAAAGGTGAGTGTGACAGCTGGAACAACTTTGCTGAGGGCGATCCCAAGAGGGCACCATTGGAGATGCGAAGGTCGATACTCGAAGCTCTCTTAACGGACAAGGGTGTTCCTCCAGAGGTGGCTGACGACATCTTTACCTACTGGGGGAGCGTGTTGTGCCCGGGGAGCTTTGGAAGCACCGGACCCGCGTTTCCCGGTGCCGGACCCACCCCGCCTCCCGGCTCGCAGGGATCAAGATCCGGCACGCTCCCCCCGACTACCGCCCTCCCGGCACCTTTCGCGTCCCTCGACGATGCCGCCGTCATCCCGCCGTTGACACCGAGCGTCATTCGCAAGTTGCGACCGGTGCTCACGGCATTGCCCACGGCCCTGCCGTACGGGCAGCCCAAGGTGAACATCAACACGGCTCCGATAGAAGTCTTGAACGCCATCCTCAGTAGCTTTGGCTCAGACGCGGTGAGCGGCATCGTCACGCAACGCAGCCAGGCTCCGATGACAGGACAGGACCTCAATAAAATCGTCAATGCGGCGCGTCAATCTGGCGGACAATCTGTGCAAACCTCTACCACGATTGGGAGCATGCTCACTGTCACCAGCCAGTACTTCCTGGTGCGGGCCAGCGGCGTCGTGAACCCGAACCCGGTGACCGGTCGCGGCGGCATCGGTCGCTCGGCGACCATGCTGGTTCGGCGCATCCGCCGGCAACCGTCCCAAGTCGGCGGCGCCAGTGCCGTCCCCTGGACTTTGACCCAGTTGGATTGGCAAAAGGAAGGTGGAGGGGTGCTGTTCCAGGCGCAGGGGGATCAGGAACCGGGGATGGCGGACCAAGCCGCGCCGGGATCCGGAGGATAGGCGGACACCGATCGATATGCCACAGCGAGTGTTGGCACTTGAGCTTGATGCGTACGAACTGAAGGCCGCAGTCCTCGAGACCAGTTTTCGGGACTACAAGGTCGTCGGATTCTATCGCGAACCGGTGGTCGCCGCTGATGGCAGCCTCGCGGACCAGTTGCGCGGCTTTCTGCAACGTCACGAACTGGCAGCGGCCACGGTGTTGTCGTCGCTGCCAGGTGATCTGGTGTCGTGGCGGACGTTCTTTCTGCCGTTTCGCGACCGCAAACGACTTGATCAGACGGTGCCCTTCGAACTCGAGACCCAGGTGCCCTTCGGGCTCGACGAGGTCGTGGTCGACTACCACGTGTTGTATCGCGACCGCTCCGGCTGCAATGTCCTGGCGGCCCTCGTGCAACGCAAGGATTTGGAAGAGCACTTGAAGCTGCTCGGCGATGCGGGTCTCGATCCGAAGATCGTTGACCTGGCCCCGCTGGCGACGCTGAACATCCTCAGCCTCCTCGGACCCGAGCTGCCGGAGACCTTCGTCTATATCGGTGGCACGGTGCAACGGATCCTGGTGGCGCTCTATCGTAGTCGGCAACTGGTAGGGCTGCGGACACTAGTCAATGCGCTGCCGCCGGACGCGGCGGAGGCCGAGGTGGCGGTTGCCGGCAACGGGCATCCCGCCGCAGCCTCCGGCCAATTGGCATCCCAGATCACCGAGGTGCGTTGGACGCTGTTGGCACTCAACGGGGCGCCGCTCGACGACGGCTTGCAGTGCATCGTGGCGGGTGAGGGCGCACACTTCGACCAGCTGACACAGGAGCTGGCAGCGGCCACCGACATGGTGGTGCGACGACTGGGCGCGTCACCGGTCCGCAATGTCCCCGCGCCGTTGGTCAAGCAGCTGCCCGGTTTCGCCTGCCCGCTCGGACTCGCCTTGCGCGAGGTGGCGCCGAACGATGCTGTAGGGGTGAATTTCCGCCAAGGCGAGTTCGCGTATCACCGCGGTCAGGATGAGTTGCGGCGCGCCTTCTGGCGGACGGGTGCGCTCGCTGCGTTGGTGGTGGTGCTGGCCATGACCAACATGTATATGCAATATGAGCAACTCGCCGGCCACCTCGCGCTCATTGAGGGGCAGATCCGCAACGTCTTCAGCCGCACGCTACCCGACGTGCAGCGCATCACCGATGCACGCGGCCAGCTGCAGGCTGAGATCGACGCGGCCCAAAACCGTCTGAAGATCCTGGCGGGCCTGGCGCCGGCCAACGGCGCGACGGCAATCGACGTGATGCGCACGGTCGCGGCAGCCGTTCCCGCATCGGTCACGGTCGACGTGGACGAGTACATCATGGAACCCGAAGCGGTGCGCATCAAAGCCAAGACCAGCTCCTTCGAAGCCGTGGATACGATCAAACAGCAGCTCATCAACACCCACTACTTCGGTGATGTGCAAGTGAAGGACGTGAAGAGCGGGTCGGACGGAAGGGTGGATTTCCGGCTTGTGCTCTCCTTGAGCAAGGAAGGCGGCGCCGCCCAAGGGCCGCAGCACCCATGAAGTACGATCCACGCACCCTGCTGGGCTCCTTCAGTCGTTTGGCACCGCGCGAACGCTTGCTGGTCGGCCTGGCCACGCTCAGCGTCGTAGGAATCTCGCTCTACAGCTTCGTCTGGGATCCGGTGCAGACCAGCCGCGCGCTGACCGAGCGCCGCATCAAAACGAAAAGCGACGACCTGCGCGATATTCTGAAGCAGCGCGACACTTACCTCGATCTGCTGCGCCGGCTCGAAGCCAACAAGGCGGCGATCTCGCCGACCGACCCGAGCTTCTCGCTGTTCGCGTATCTCGACAATACCATCGCCCAGGCCGTCGGACGCGAGCACGTTACCTCGATGAACCCGTCGACCAAGAACATCGGCAACGACTATCAGGAAGATTCCGTGGAGATTAAATTGACGCAGATCAATCTGGCGCAGCTGGTGGACCTGTTGTACCGCGTCGAGAAGGGTGATCGCCAGTTGCGCTTCAGCCGGCTGACCATCAAGAAGCGCTACAATGACAACTTCAACTTCGACGTTACGGCGACGGTGTCGCTGCTGAAGGCCGTGAATTCCTGATGCGCTTGCCCCGTCTGCGCCTAGCGTTGCCGCGCCTGTCGTTCGAGTGGGTTGGGGCCCTCGGTGGGCGCACCACGCTGCTCTACGTCAGCTACACGTTGACCCTGTTTCTCGGGTTCTTGCTGTTCACCTTTCCGCACGAACAGCTCGTGAAGCGGGCACTGAAGGACAGCGTCAATCGCGGACCCGTCGAAGTAGACTTCAAGTCCCTCAACTTGGGCTACGACGGGTACGAGATCGCTGGAGCATACGTCGCCCCCGCCACCAACGAGCGAGCGCCCTACCTGGAGTTCAGCCGCGTTTGGGTGCGGCCATCGCTCGCCGCACTCGTGCGTGGCAACCCCTATGACTTCTTGATCTCCGCCGATCTCTACGGCGGCGAGGCGAGCGGCGAGCTGAACGTTGCCGCCGGCGCACTCACGGGAACGCTCAAGCTGCATGGCGTCGACATCAGCCGCTACCGCACGCTGACGTCGCTGCTCGACGAGGGACAGCTCACGGGCAAGCTTTCCGGTCAGTTCGCTTTCGAGACCCGCGCCAGCAATTTCAGCGCTGGGCAGGGCAACGGAGAGATCAGCATCGACGGCGCGAGCATCACCGGCGCCAAGGTCAATGGTGTCCCCGTCCCTGACATCAAGCTGCGGCAGGCGCACGCCAAGTTTCAAGTGCGCACCGGTCACGTCGAGATCCAGGAGCTGCAAACGACCGGCGACGTCACTGCCCAGGGATCCGGACAGATCTCGCTGCGCGATCCCGTTCAGGACAGTGTGCTCAATCTCCGCGCCACGATCGTCACCGGGTTGGAGACGCCCGACACGATCAAGGCGTTGGTGGCGTTGATCCCGCGCCCACCCGGCTCCAAGCCGGATGCGCCGATCACCATCACCGGCACCCTCGCTGCGCCGCGCGTCCGCTAGGGCCTGCGGCCGACGTCCTCTATGGCCCGCTCCTGCCGCCGGGATGGACTCTCGTTCCAGATTGCGCTTTCTTAGCCGTACTGGATCTTCAACGGAGTCGTCGATGGCAAACTTGCCGAACATTACACAGACGGAGCTGGCGGTGCTCGCGGCGGCGGTGTTGCTGCTCTTCGTTGCACCGGCCGTGCTGAGCTGGGCCGACGAGCGCCGGCAGCGCCGTACACAGCGTGCGATGATTGCGGCGGAGGCCGTGAGGGTCGCGTCCACCGTGGAGTCGACAGCGCCGCTGCCTGACGCGCCGGCCATCGAGCCGGCGCCGGCTGAAGCGCTGCAGCACGCCCACGCCGCCTTCGCGCCACCGCCTGAGGCGGTGGCCGCCCTGCCAACAATGGAACCTGGCAGTTCGCCTGCGCCTGCGGTTGCAACCGACGCCGCGGCGGCGAGCACGGCTCCACCGGCAATGGCACCGGAGCTGCATCCGCTTTCGGGCACGCCGCAGCATCGCTTTCGGCTCGACGACCTGCATCGCGCGCAACTCTCCGATTGGCCACCAGCGGCGATTCGCAATGACCCGGAACGCAGCAGCCGCCGTCAGGAGGCGGAGCAGGGCGCCGAGCCGTACCGCACGCGCATCTGCGAGGCACTCATTCTGTCCCCCTACCCGGCGCGGTCGTACTGCCTGGGTACGGCCGATGCCGAGGCGTCCGAACTGCGCCTGTCGTTTCTCCTGTTTCCAGTGGTGTGGCCGATGTCGCAGAACCAGGCGGTCGCACAAGCGGTGTTCCGTGTCGATCGCATCACAGGAGAGCTTCGCGGCTGGGTCGATGCACTGCGGCCACAAGAACTCTCCGAGGAGAATCGTCGGGAGATTCACGAGGCCGGCGGCGCGGTGTAGGAGATCGTCACCTGCTAGGGCCTGCGGCTGGCGTCCCTTCTATGGCCCGCTCCCGCCCGTACCGCG
>Ga0335082_10004650_pt1 | contig 14979 bp, 12 predicted proteins | sample Lox_Sample_41_FD_206718 | JGI IMG/M metagenome (GOLD analysis project Ga0335082, IMG submission 206718) | Soil microbial communities from Loxahatchee National Wildlife Refuge, Florida, United States - Lox_Sample_4.1 | ecosystem: Environmental > Terrestrial > Soil > Wetlands | place: USA...
GCGCGAGCACGAGCACGCGCAGGCCGACGGGCGACAAGCGGGCGCGCGGGAGGAGGAGCCACGCGGGCACCGCGAGGAGGACCCAGTCGTACGGGTAGCAGTGCCAAGCGCACGCGAGCGTCGCGAAGATCGCGACGGCGAACGCCTTGGCGAGGTCTTCTCGCGCGCGGACGATCGCGATCACCGCGACGACGCCGCACGCGGCGACCGCGGCCGCGCCGAGCGCGTCGGCGAGCGCCCGGTGGCTCGGCGCGAGGAGGGCGAAGAACGATCGCCACGTGAACGACAGCGCGTCACGGAAGTGCGTCTCGGTGTACGCCGAGATGCGGCGGAGCGCCGCGGGGAAGGCGAGCGTGTCGCGCGGCGCGACGGCGAAGCACAGCGCGATCTGCGCGGCGCACCCGGCGGCGAGCCCGACGAGCGCGCGGCGCGCGCGCGGAACGACGAGGAAGACGACCGGCAGCACGAGCAAGAGCGGCGGCTTGTACGCGAGCAGCGACGCGACCAGCCCGGCCGCGACCGGCCGGCCCCGCTCGAGCGCGACGTACGTCGCCGCGTAGAGCCCGGCCGCGACGAGCACCGGCTGCCCCGCGAGGATCCCGAGGAACGTCGGGTACGCGACCAGCGCGAGGAGCGCGCCCAAGTAGCCTCCCGTGAGCCGTCGCGACGCCCACGCGAGGCTCGCGACGCCGAGCGCGGTCACGATCGCGTACGCGACGACCTGGGGCACGAGCGCGAGCGGGATCGTCTCGATCGCGAAGATCGGCGGGTTCGCGTAGGGGTAGTGCACCGCGAACATGCGCCCGAACGCCTCGAAGTGCTCGCGCGCCTGGAGCGCGTAGTCGTAGAGCGGCTCGCGCCGCAAGAGGAGCCGGCTCGCGTCGCGAAAGACGCCGAGGTCCCAGCCGAGCATGTCCGCGCGCACGTGGGCCGTGACGATGCCGAGCACCGTCGCCGTCCAGAGCGCGGCGGCGGCGATCGCGGCGAGCCGAACGCGGTGCACGCGCTACGGGAGCTTGTTGCTGCAGTTCTCGAAGCGGAACGTGGCGCTCATCTCGCACTCCGAGTTGCCGGGCTTCTGCGACTCGAGCGTGTTCTGCGGAGTCGGGCAAAAGATGCTCGCCCAGATGCGGCCGCCCTTGTCGTCGGCGAACACGTCGGCTTGCGGCGGCAGCGCGTTGATGCTCGGCTCGCCGTTGTCCACCTCGAGGTACTGCGCGGTGCAATCGTTCTCGAGGAGGTTCTTCGTCCCGTCGTGGAAGATCACCTTGATGTTCGGGATCACCGTCGTCGCGTCGGCGGTCGGGTTGGACATCGCGTCGCGCGGGCGCGGGGTGAAGTGGCCGCTGACGGTCATCGTGCCGCCGGTCTCCGGGTTCGTGCGCTGCGCCTGGAGCTGCACGTCGTAGCCGTCGCCGTTCGCCTGGATGGCGCAGGTCACCACCTGGTCGCCCGTGCCGTTCGTCGTGATGTTCGAGTCGTCGCCCGTGTCCGGGCCGGGCACGCTCGCCGTCTCCGGCATGTAGATGAACGTCTCGGGGCTGATGCAGTTCGACTTGTTTGGTTGAACCTGCACGTTCGAGGCGACGATCGCCTGCTCCGGCGCGACCGTGTTGTTGCACGCGAGCGCGCAGAGCCCGACGACCACGGCGGAGACAGCGCAATTGACGACCGAGCCCATAGGTAACCCTCCGAAACGAAGTGGTGAAGCAAACGAAGGATAGCGCGCCGTGCGTTCGGGCGCGAATCTTTCAGCTTCGCGCCGCGGCGAAGGCGCGCTCCAAGTCGGCCTGGAGGTCGCCCGCGTCCTCGATGCCGATGGACAGGCGAATCAGGCCGTCGCCGATGCCGAGCGCGCGGCGCGCTTCGGCGGTGAGGCTCGCGTGCGTCATGAGCGCGGGGTGCTCGGCGAGCGACTCGACGCCGCCGAGGCTCTCGGCACACGCAAAGACGCGGAGCGCCCCGAGGAACGCGCGCGATGCCGCGAGCCCGCCGCGGAGCTCGAAGCTGATCATCCCGCCCGGCCCCTTCATCTGACGGCGCGCGAGCGCGGCGCCCGGGTGGCTCTCGAGCCCCGGGAAATGAACGCGCTCGACCTGCCCGTGCGACGCGAGCCAGCCCGCGAGCTTCGTTGCATTCTGCACGTGTCTCTCCATCCGCACGGCGAGCGTCTTGAGCCCGCGCAAGACGAGGTAACAGTCGAACGGGCTCGGCACCGCGCCGACCGACTTCTGGAGGAAGTGCAGGCGCTCGGCGAGCGCGTCGTCGCTCGTCATCACGCACCCGCCGACGACGTCGGAGTGGCCGTTCAGGTACTTCGTCATCGAGTGCACGACCATCGTCGCCCCGAGCTCGAGCGGGCGCTGGAGGATCGGCGTCGCGAACGTGTTGTCGACGCACAGCGCGGCGCGCCGCTCGCGCGCGATCTCGGCGATCGCCGCGATGTCGAGGATCTTGAGCATCGGGTTCGAGGGCGTCTCGAGCCAGACGAGCTTCGTGCTCGGTCGCATCGCCGCGCGCACGCGCGCCGGGTCGGTCATGTCGACGAACGTCGCCTCGACGCCGAAGTCCTTCATCACCTTGTCGAAGATTCGAAACGTGCCGCCGTACACGTCGTCCGACGTGACCACGTGGTCGCCGCTCTTGAGCGTGAGGAGGATGGTCGTCGTCGCCGCGCAGCCGCTGCCGAACGCGACGGCGTGCTTGCCGCCCTCGAGCGCGGCCAGGCACCCTTCGAGCGCCGTGCGCGTGGGGTTTCCCGCGCGCGAGTAGTCGTAGGCGCCGACGAGCTCGGCGGGCCCGGTCTGGAAGAACGTGCTCGAGAGCACGATCGGCGTCATCACCGCGCCGGACACGGGGTCGGGCTCCTGGCCCGCGTGGATGCAGAGGGTGTCGATCTTCGAAGTCATGGTACGTTGATGAATGATGTGGCGCGCGTTGTCCATCGCGATGGCGATCGCTTTGTGCGCCTGCAAGGCCACGCACGCCGACGACCCCGACGCCGACGCGACGGACGCGAGCGTCGACGACTCCCCGTCGACCGTGACGTCCGCGGTGAGCGTGATCGTCGAGCCGAGCGACAGCGCCTCGCAGCTCCTCGCGTCGATTCAAGCGGCGCAGTCGTCGATCCACATGACCATGTACCTTCTCACGTGGAGCTCGGTCGTCGACGCGCTCGTCGCCAAGAAGCAGGCTGGGCTCGACGTCGAGGTCGTGCTCAACCAGAGCTTCCCGTCGCCCGGGCAGTCGAACGACCCGGTGTTCGCGCAGCTCCAAGCGGCGGGCGTGAACGTGGTCTGGGCGCCGAGCGCGTTCCAGTACACACACGAGAAGGCCGTCATCATCGACGGCACGTCGGCTTGGATCATGACGATGAACGTCACCTTCAGCTCGCCGACGCAGAACCGCGAGTACCTCGCGCTCGACACCGACCCCGACGACGTCGCGGAGGCGGAGCAGATCTTCCAGGCCGACCTCACGGGCACGCCCATCACGCCGACGGGCAAGCTCGTCGTCGCCCCCGGGGGCGCGCGCCCGGCGCTCCTCGCGCTCATCGACGGCGCGACCACCACGCTGCAGGTCGAAGACGAGGAGCTGAGCGACGACGCCATCGTCACCGCGCTCGTCGCCGCGCACGATCGCGGCGTCACCGTGCGCGTCGTGCTCTCGGACGACACGCCGACGTCGGCCCAGTCGTCCGCCGTGCAGACGCTCGAGAGCGACGGCATCGAGGTGCGCAAGCTCTCGACGCCGTACGTCCACGCGAAGGCCATCGTCGCCGATCAGACGCTCGCGTTCGTCGGCTCGGAGAACCTCACCCAGAACTCGCTCGACGCGAACCGCGAGCTCGGTCTGGTGTTCGACACGCCGTCAGAGGTCTCGAAGGTCGTCGTGACCGTCGGAGGCGACTTCGCCTCCGGCGTCGCTTACTGAGGGCCGCGCGACGCGGCTGGCGATGGGCGGCACGAGCGGAAAGCCCTCGCGCACCACGCGATCGAAGAACGTCATCGCCGCGTCGATGTCCCAATCGGGCAGCGCGTGGCCGCCGTCGCGCGCGATCAGCGCGTGCGGCCACGAGACGCCGCCGAGCTCGGCGTCGAGCTTCCGCATCTCGGGATCGGCGGCGTCGTCGGCCGTGATGAGGAGCATGGGCGCTTGCTTCGGCCGCGCGACGACGGGCTCGACCGGCCCGCCGTGCGCGATGGCGACCGCGTCGAATGGAGCGAGCGCGCGCGCCGCGATGAGCGCCGCGAAGTACCCGCCGTTCGAGAAGCCGAAGAGGACGTTGGACCCGGGGCCGAGCCGCGCGCGCGCCGCGGCGAGCGCGGCGTCGAAGCCGGCGACGAACGCGGGCCCGTCGTCGGCGTTTCGCTCGTTGCTCGGCCAGCACCAGTAGTCGGCGAGGCCGGGCGCGTTGCACTCGCCGCGCGCGCCGCGGACGGCGAGCACCGCCAGGCCGCGCTTGTTCGCGCCGCGCGCGACGCGCGCCTGCCGGTCGAGCTCGTCGGCGGCGTCGACGTAACGGCCATGGAGGTACACGACGAGCGTGACGGGCCCGTCGTGCTTCGGCGGCGCGGCGAAGCAGCCCTCGCCTTCGATCGGCTCGAGGCCGGCCGCGCACCAGGCCACGATCCGCGCGTCGGCCATCGAGGCGAGCGCGGCGTGGGGCTCGTGCCACGTCGACACGTACACGCCGAGCCCGACCACGCCGGCGGCCGCGCCCGCCGCGATGGGCCAGATGGGCCTCATGAGTTGGGGTGACCGACGGGGTTCGAACCCGCGACAGCTGGAGCCACAATCCAGCGCTCTACCTGCTGAGCTACGGCCACCGAAACGGCGCTCACCATAGCGCCCGGCGCGCTCGATGCCAACGGACGCGTGATCCCGAGGCGCCTGACGGATCTCAGGGCAGCTTCCAGTGCTTGCGCGCCGCGCGCGCGGCGAGCTCCACGTCGAACGCGTCGGGATCCGACGGCACGTCGTCGTACGTCGCCCCTTCGAACGCCGCGCGCATCGCCTCGCCGAGCCCCGCCTCGAGCGCGACCAGATCGTAGCCGCCCTCGAGCACGAGCGCGATGCGCCCGCCGGCCGATCGCTTCGCTTGCTCGGTGAGCCGCTGGGTCATGTAGCCGTAGCCGCGGGGCCCGAGCGTCATCTCCGCCAGCGGATCGCGCGCGGCCGCGTCGAACCCCGCGCTCACGAGCACGAGCCCGGGCGCGTACGCCTCGAGCGCGGGCGAGACGATCCGATCGAACGCCGCGCGGTACACCGCGTCGCCGCCGCCGGCCGCGAGCGGGACGTTCAGCGTGTAGCCGGCGCCCTCCCCCTCGCCGACGTCCTCGGACGCGCCCGTCCCCGGATAGAACGGAAACTGGTGCAGCGAGACGTAGAGCACGTGCGGGTCGGCGTAAAACATCTCTTGCGTGCCGTTTCCGTGGTGCACGTCGAAATCCACGATGGCGACGCGATCGATCCCGCGCGCGCGCGCCTCCGCCGCCGCGACGGCGACGTTGTTGAGCAGACAGAAGCCCATCGCGTGTCCCGGGCGCGCGTGGTGGCCCGGCGGCCGAAGCAGCGCGACGCCCGACCGAACCGGCGCGTCCTTCGCCACGATCGCCGCGGTCATCGCCGCCGCGCCGCCGGCCGCGCGCTTGGCCGCGTCGACGCTCCGCTCGCTCACGAACGTATCGGGGTCGAGCATGCCGCGCTTGCCGCGGAGCGCCTCGAGCGCCCGGACGAAACGTGCATCATGCACGCGTTCGAGGGCCTCCTCGCCGGCCTCGGCCGCTTCGACGCGCTGAAAGCTCGTCCCGGCGTGCGCCACGGCCGCGCGAACCGCTGCGAGGCGCTCCGGCCGCTCGGGGTGGTAGCCGATGGGCTCGTGCCGGTCGAAAGTCGGGTCGTCGACGAGCAGCGCGGTCGGCATCGGCGCATGTTGCCGAATCTCTCGGCACGATGGTAGCGTCGTCCGCACAGCTCGGCCATGCGAAACAAAATCATCGTTGTGAACGCCATCATCATGGCGATCGTGGGGGCGCTCGCATTCTTCATGATGCGGTCGTCGATCGTCTCGGCGGCGTCGAACACGCCCGCGCTGCTCGACGCGGCGAAGCACAGCGCGCTCGGCGCGAGCGCGCGCCTGCAAGTCGACGGGCTGAAGGTGGAGCGCTGGCTCACCGTGAAGGCCGCCGAGCCCGCCGCCGCCGACGCGCTCAACAAGGCCGACCCGACCGCCGCGGGGGCCGCCGCGACGTCGCTCTGCGACGGCATCGTCGCCGCCGCGAAGACCGCGCCCGACTTCGAGGGCCGCGTGCCGTCGCTCGTGCTCCTCACGGACGCGAGCGGCATCACGCTCGGCCGAAACGGCTCGGACCTTCGCCGCAAGGAGGACCTCGGCAAGACGTACCCGGTCTTCAAGGCCGCCATCCAGAAGGGCCAGGCCGGCAGCGACGTCTGGTCGAACTCGGTGGACCAAGTGCTCGCGTCCTACGTGCCGGTGAAGAACGACAAGGGTCAGATCGTCGGCGCGCTCATCGTCGGCATCCAGCTCGGCGACGAGCTCGGTCGCGTGGCCGACTCGACGACGGGGCGCCCGCTCGTCCTCGCCGCGGAGAACGGCGAGGCCGTCGCGGTGCTCGCGCGCTCGTCCGCCAACACGCAGTCCCTCGACGACGCGGTCACCAAGAGCGACAAAGACCACGGCGCGAAGGAGTCGGTGCGCTCGGTCATCGACAAGGGCCACGCCGAGGCCGCGTCCGCGGGCGACATGATGATCGGCGCCGCCCCGCTCGAGAGCCTCGGCGACGGCAAGAGCAAGGTCATCGTCGCGAGCGCGCCCGCCGTGCTGATCGACAACGCCGCCGGCCTCGCCACGCCCATCCTCGGCGTCGCTTTGCTCGGCATCGTGCTCGTCGTCATCGGCGGCTGGCTCCTCGGCAGCTACATCTCGGCGCCCATCGCGCGCCTCGAGGAGGGCCTGCTCGCCATCATCAACGGCCAGACCGACAAGCGCTTCCAGCTCGAGCACGCCGAGCTCGGCGGCCTCGCGTTCCGCATCGACCAGCTCTTGAACCAGCTCCTCGGCGTCGAAGAAGACACGAGCGACGAAGAGGGTCGCATCTCGCGCGCTCCGAGCGCCGCGGCGATGGAGGCCGCGATGGGCGACGGCGGCAGCGCCGCGAGCATCGACGCAACGCTCGCGCAAGAGCCCGCGCCGCAGTACTACGCGCGCCTCTATCGCGAGTACATCGCCGCGAAGAAAGCGCTCGGCGAGCAGACCGACCACATCACCGAGCAGGCTTTCCAGAGCCGCATCCAGGCGATGGAGACCGAGTCGCAGCAGAAGGGCAAGTCGGTGCGCTACAAGGTGCAGAGCAACGGCCGCGAGGTCGTGCTCCTCGCCGTTCCGGTCGCCTGAACGGGAAGCCATCCCCGCGCTCGCGTGCTATAGGGCGTGACGCGGAAAAAACTCGTGGGCTTCCTCGACTTCTTCAAGCGCAGCGACAACAGGTCTGAAAAGCTCGGCCAAAAGGCGGTGCCGATGCGTCGCGAGGTCGCGCGCTTCGCCGAGACCGCCTCGAAGAAACGCGCGCAGAACTACGACCGCCAAGAGGCCATCGCCGGCCTCGCCGACCTCGCCCAGCCGCTCGAGAACGCGGCCGAGCTCGAGAAGACCGAGAAGGGCCGCGCGCTCCTCGCGGAGCACGAGCAGACCCGCGTGGAGGCCGCTGGCGCCCTCCTCAAGCGCTTCGACTTCGTGATGGACCCCACCATCACCGACCAGGAAGAGAAGCAGACGGCCTTCGAGGGCATTCGCGCCGTGGGCGAAAAAATCGTCGAGCCGCTCCGGGCCTACGCGGACAAGGCCGAGAGCCTCTCGTGGCCCATCAAGATCTTGAAGTCCGCGCTCGGCGAGGACGACGAGGCCATCGTGACCGAGCTTCTCGCCTGGCTCGCGAAGTGGGACACCGAATACGCCAAGTTCGTCGACCCGAAGGTGCAGCTCCTCGTCGAGCTCGAAGAGCACAAGGATCCGCGCATCCTCGACGCGACGAAGGACTTCCTCCTCGACGTGAACGAGACCTCGCGCTTCCACGCCGTCGGCGTCGCGCTCGCGCAAGAGGACGACGCCGCGCTCCCGCTCCTCGTCGACATGTTCGTCGACGAAGAGTCGCTCCGCATCCGCAACCGCGTCTGCGAAGGCTTCATCGCGCGCGGCTGGTCGGTCCCCGAAGACCGCCGCGCGGAGTTCCGCAAGGTGCTCCCCGGCGAGTACAACGTCGACGGCGACGGCAAAGTCCGCCGCAAGTGACCGCCGACAGCCCTACTCGCTGATCTTCCGGCCGCCGAGCATGAAGCCGACGGAGATGCCGATGACCTGGTTGAACTTGAAGGTCTCGTCGTCGCCGTTGACCTTGCCGTCCGGGAAGTTCCCGTTCGGGCCGAGGCCGCGCGAGTCGAAGCCGCCGCGGTTCCACGAGAACGGGAACGCGCGGTACTCGACGCCGATGTTGACGAGGTCGTTGATGAAGAACGTCAGACCGAGGCCGAACGTCGGCGCGAACTTCGCCCCGCTCGAGAGCGCGAAGCTCGCCTTGTCGGTGCACGCGGGCTGACCCGTGTCGCCGCACTGCGCGCGCTGGTCGACGCCCACGCCGCCGGCGCCCGCGAAGAGATACGCCTCGGTGTCGACGAAGAGCGCCTGGAAGAGCGCGAGCTTGCCGCGGAACGGAACCGCGGTGACCTGGGCGAAGATCGACCAAGTGAGCTTGGCGGTCTGGTCCGAGAACGACGGGCTGCCGTTGCAGCTCGCCGACGTCGTCGCGCCGCCCGGCGCGCACGGCGCCACGTTGCTCGCGGTGAGCTTGTCGCGCGGCGCGATGTTGTCGATCTGGCTCGTGAGGTCGGTGTTGGTGTTGAAGAAGTAGCCGCCCCAGATGCCGATGCCGATCCAGTCCGTGAAGTAGTAGGTCGCGCGCGCGCCGACCATGTACGAGTGCTCGTACTCGTCGAGGAGCGTGAACGCCGCGAGCGGCGCGATCTCGAAGCGCCCCTGGCGATACATTCGCAGCTTCTTCACCGGCGGCGCGCCCTTGAGCGGACCGGTGAGCACGATCTCTTGCGCCTTCGCGCTACGCTCGGTCGTCGCGAGGACGCCGGCGGCGGTCAAGACAGCGAGGGTTGCGGCGGTGACCTTGCGCATCGTCGTCCTCATTTGGGCAACCTGTACTCGAAGCTGAACGGCAGGAAGAAGCTCAGCCCGACGTTCGCTTGGAAGTTGTTCGTGATCGACACGCCGTCCTGGAGCCACGTGTTCGGGTTCGACGGCGACGTCGGATCCGAAGGCTGCCCGATCGGGCCGGTCGCGATGCTCAAGTTCTCGAGCTTCTCGGGATAGATGTAGTCACGAATCTCGCCCGTGATGGCGAGCCACCGCGTCACGAAGATGCGGAGGCCGATGCCGAGGTTGAAGCAGACCTTCGGCTCGAAATCGAACTTGCGGTTGTCGGGGTCGATGACCGGAATCGGACGCGTCGAGATCGCGCCGACGCCGCCCGTCGCGTAGAGGTCGTAGCTGAAGATGAAGCTGCCGAACCCGGCGAACTTTCCGTAGACCGGGACGTACGTGAAGTTCAGCGCGGCGCTCCACGAGTACTCGTTCAGCGGCACGGCGACGCGCGTCGCGCGGCGCGTCTGGAAGTTGAAGTCCGAGTCGCCGTTGAGGCCCGAGTAGAAGTTGCCGTTCAGGCCGACCGCGAAGACGTTCGTGATGTAGAAGTTCGCGTTGAGGCCCGGGCCCGGGTGGTTCACGAACTGATCGTTCAGCGTGAAGCCCCAGTACGGCGTGAGCTCGACGCGGTGGTAGCGCAGAACGTAGATCTGCTCGACCGCGTAGATCTCCTGCTTGTATTTTTTCTTCGCCATCTCGGCGATGTTTTCCATCTTCGGACACGCCGATGGATCGATCTCGCAGATGCCGCCGCCCGCTTCGGCGCCGCCGGTTCCACCGGTCTGCGGCGTGGGCTGCGTTTGATCGGGCTGCGGCTGCTGCTGCTGCGGCTGCTGCCCGTTCGGCTGATCGAGATCGATCTCGCCGCCTCCCGCCGCCCCGCCTGTCGGCTGCGTGGTGGACGAGCCACCGCCTTTCGGCTTCTTCTTCTGAGCGAACGCCGTGCTCGGGACGAGCGTCAGCGCCGCTGCCAACAGAAGCCACTTAGCTTGCTTCATCGCTACCCCTTCTTGGGACGATCCACACCAGAGCCGCCGCATGGTTGCGACGCTATCAGACTCGGACATGGACGCGGTAGGCCTAACTGCTTAGAAAAACTGGGGAATCAGGCGTACAGCAAAAGCGGCCTGGGACTATAACACGCACGATTTCAGCCGAGCAATGGAATTGATGGGTTACTCCGCTGCGACGGCTTCTTCTTCACGACCGAAAAGCGCTTCGACGAAATCCTCGGTGTCGAACACGCGCAAGTCCTCCGCGCGCTCGCCGAGGCCGATGTAACGAACGGGGACTTTGAGCGCGTCACAGATACCGAGCACGACGCCGCCTTTCGCCGTGCCGTCGAGCTTCGTGAGGATGATGCCCGTGAGGTCGACGGCTTCCTTGAACTGCGTCGCTTGCTGGAGCGCGTTCTGACCGGTGGTCGCGTCGAGCACGAGGAAGGTCTCGTGCGGCGCGCCCTCGAGCGCCTTGCCGATCGTCTTTCGCACCTTCTTGATCTCGTCCATCAGCGGCGTCTTCGTGTGGAGACGGCCCGCGGTGTCGACGAGGAGGAGGTCGGCGCCGTCCTGCTTGGCCTTGCTCGTCGCTTCGAACGCGACGGCGCCCGGATCCGCGCCTTCCTTGCCGCGCACGACCGGCGCCGACGCGCGCTTGCCCCAGACCTCGAGCTGCTGCACGGCGGCCGCGCGGAACGTGTCGCCGGCGGCCAGCATCACCTTCTTGCCGTCGTCGTTCGCGCGCGTCGCGAGCTTGCCGATCGTCGTCGTCTTGCCCACGCCGTTGACGCCGACCATGAGCACGACCGTCGGCTTGCCCGCGTTCTTGATGGCGCCGTGATCGCCGACGCCGAGGATCTCCGTGGCCTCGGCGCGGAGGGCGTCCCAGACGGCGCTCTCGTCGCCGAGCTCGTTCTTGTTCAAACGATCGCGGAGGCGGCCGAGGATCGCCTGCGTCGTCTGCACGCCGACGTCGCTCGAGAGCATCACCTCTTCCATCTGCTCGAGGAGGCTCGGGTCGATCTCCTTCTTGCCGCTCACGAGCGCGCGGAGCTTGGCGATGAAGCCGCCGCGCGACGCGGCGAGGCCCTTGCGCAAGGCGGACACGTCGCGCTTCGGTTTCGCGGAGGGCGGCGCGGGCGCGGCTTTCTCTTCCCCGGCCGCGGGCGCTTCCGCGACTTTCGCCGGCGACGGGACCGGGCGCTCGCGCGGGGCTTCCGCGGCGCGCTCGGCGGCCTTGGCTTTTTCGGGCTCGCGCGCCTCGCGCGCGGGCTCCGGCTTCTTTTCGGGTAGCGCGCGCTTCTCGGGGGCCGGCGGGAGCTGCTCCGGCTTTCGCCCGAAAGCGAAGTAGAGGCCGCCCGCGACGAGCGCGAGGACGATCAAGACGATGGCGACGGTCATGGCGGCGCCGGGGACTATAAGAACCGGGATGCGCCGAGGTCAACGCCCACGCTTGGGCGCGCGATCCGGATCGAGCGCCAGCACGTCGGCCTCGACGCGCGCGTCCACGTCGCCGCGATCGAAGGCCGCGTGCTCGACGGCGTCCGCCCACTGGGCGACGGGCTGATCGCCTTCGGCCGCGCGACGCACCTGACCGGGCGTCGGCTCCGGGCGGACGTCGAACGGCGGACCGCGCCGCTTGGCCCACTGCACGAGGCGCTCGAGCAGGCGCCGCCGGCGGGAGACGAGCGCCACCTCGAGCACGCCCGCGCCCGGGAGCCTTTGCCGGAGGTCGGCGTGGAGCGGCGCCTCGACGACGAGATCCGCCGCGGCGACGTTCTTTCCGGACGCCGAGACGGTGGCGAGGTCGAAGGAGAACTCGCCGTCGTCGTCGGAGAACACGCCGAGGAGCACGTCGGCGTGGCCGAACGCGGGGACCTGCACCGAGACGCGCGCGCGCGCGACAGGCGTGCCGTCGTGAGCGTCCACCACGCGGCCGCGGTAGAGCGTCGCGCGCCCGCGCGACGACTGGACGACCGAGACGCCCGCGGTCCCTTCGTGAACCGGCGGTCGATCCATCACGACGGTGCGATCGAGCCGCACGCGGCGCGCGGTGCGACCGACGAGCAGCCACGCGGCGACGGCGAGCGCGCCGATGGCGAGGGGGAGCTGGCGCAGCGGGCTCGGCCCGCGGATCGGCACCGTGACGGCGAGCTCGCCCACCGGCTGAAACCACGGCGCGCCCGGGACGTAGCGCACCTGAAGCTCGACGGTCTTGGCTTCGCGCGGCGCGACGAACGTGGAGCGGAGCTCGGCGCGGCCGGCGGCGTCGAGGGTTGCAGCTCCAACGATGACGCCGTCGAGGCGCGCCTCGACCGAGCCCGTCGCGACGGCCGGCGAGGTCGGTTTCACGCTCGTCGCGACCTCGACGACGACGCCGTCTTCGGGCGAGCTCGCGTCCACGCGGCGGGTGAGCACCAGCGACACGTGAGCGTCGCGCTCGACGGGCGCGGCGTGATCGCTCGCCATGGTCGTCGCGTCGCCGTCGAAGCGGACGCGGAGCGCGCCGCGTCCGGGCGGTCCGAGCTTGGCGCCGTCGATCTCGAACGTCGCGCGCCCGGTGGGCCCCGTCGTCGCCTGCGCGACGAGCGCGCCCGTCTCGGTCGTGAGCGCGAGCGGAAGGCCCGCCGCCCCGCCGGCGCCTTCGTCGGCGTCGTCGTACGTGGCCACCGCGTCGAGCGTCGCGCTGCCGGCGTCGAGCGAGACGATGCGCGGCTCGGGATCGAATCGGAGCTGGACCGAACGCTTCGAGAGGTCGACGCTCTCGTCGGCCGCCGCCTTCGCGAGCCACTGCGTCGGTCCCGCCTCGAGGTGCACCGTGTACGCGCCCACCGGCAGCGTGATCCAGAGGCAGTACCGCCCGCTCTCGTCGGTGCGAACCGCGGGAGGACCCGGCGGAGCCGTGGTCGCCGCTCCGCACGGCGTCGTCGCGTTCGACAGATCCATCGAGTCGATCGCGACGGTCAAGCTCACGTTCGGGACGGGCGTGCCCGCGTCGTCGAGGACGCGCCCGTCGAGGAGGAGCTTGCCGTGGCTCCGGCCCGCGTGACCGTCGATGCGCGCCGCGCCGTGAACGCGGAGGCTACGAGCAGCGTGGACGTCGGCGCTCGTCGCACAGAGTAAGCAGACTGCGAGCGCCGTAAAACGTCTCACGCGGTGACTATAAGAGCACATCTTCCTCGTCGAACGAGGAAGGCCCTTGGTGTTAGGATGACGAGCAGAATGGCGGACTGCCACCGCGCGCGGCTTGCGACCGCGCTCGCCCTTGCGCTGGTCTTCTTCACGGCGACCGTGCGGGCGGACTCGCGCACCGCGTTCCTCATCGACCGTCTGAGGAGCGACGACTTCCGCGTGCGCACGAACGCGGCGCTCGCGCTCGGCGCGACCAACGACGACGCGGCCGTTCCGGCGCTCTGCGGCGCGGTCGGCGACGGCAACACGGTGGTCCGTCAAGCGGTCGCGGCCGCGCTGAAGCGCCTCGGCAAGCCGGCGGGGCTGCCGTGTCTCCGCGCGCGCCTCGCGGTCGAGGGCGACGCGAACGTGAAGCTCCAGCTCACGCGCGCGATCAGCGCGCTCGAGGCGGCGGGCGGCGGCGGCACGCCCTCGAACGTCGCCAACGCGAAGTTCTACGTGTCGGTCGCGGTCAGCAACAACAGCACCGGCCACGACTCGTCCCAGATCCTCGGCGCGGTCACGGGCAAGCTCGGCTCGCTCGGCGGCTACCAGATCGCGCCGCGCTCCGAGTCGAACGAAGCCGCGCGCAGCGTCATCGCGCACCGCAACCTCAAGGGCTACTACCTCGCCGTCAGCGCGTCGCTGACCGACACCGATCAGGGCATGAAGGCCCTCGTGCGCATCGCAGTCTTCAGCTATCCCGGTCGGGACCTGCGCGGCGAGGTTGCGCCGTACGCGATCGCAGCCGGCGTTCGGCGCGGCGACGCGAGCTCGGAGACCTCGCTCCTCACCGCGGTCGCCGAGCGCGCGGTCGAGCAATTCTCCCAGAATTTCCAGTGACAGATACTTTGCATTTTGCACGCAACCGCTCACCATCTTCGGAACGCCGATGACTACTTCCGCCCCCGAAGCGCCGGCGAAGACCGGGCGCCACCAGCGCAGCATCAAGAACTACCTGCTCGATGCGCCTTTCCAGCTCAAGTACACCGGCTACCTCGTCGGCGTCGCCCTCGGCATCAGCCTCGTGCTCGGCGTCTTCTTGTGGCGCACGAGCAACAAGGTCGTCGAGGAGAGCGGCAAGGTCGTCGAGGAGAGCAAGAAGGTCTCCGACGTCGTGAAGATGTCGATCAAGAACGATCCCATCTACGGCGACAACCCCGAGCTCGCGAAGGCGTTCAGCGACTCGTCCGCGGACTCCGACAACAAGGTCCAGCAGCAGCAGGACAAGGTCGCCGCGCAGCAGCGCCTGATGCTCTACTCCGTCGTCGGCGGCCTCTCGCTCCTCTGCATCTTGATCGGCCTCGTCGGCATCTACATCACTCACAAGATCGCCGGGCCCGTCTACAAGATGAAGCTGCTGCTCAAACAGGTCGGGCAGGGGAAGCTGAACTTCCCACGCGGCGGTCTGCGCAAGGGCGACGAGCTGCAGCACTTCTTCGACGTCTTCTTGAAGATGACGGACGATCTCAAAGCGCGTCAGCAGCGCGAGGTGGAGCTGCTCGAAGCGGGCATCGAGTCCGCGAAGTCGTCGGGCGCGACGGAAGACGCGCTCGCGAAGATCGTCGCCGTGCGCGACGA
>Ga0335082_10004651_pt1 | contig 14979 bp, 12 predicted proteins | sample Lox_Sample_41_FD_206718 | JGI IMG/M metagenome (GOLD analysis project Ga0335082, IMG submission 206718) | Soil microbial communities from Loxahatchee National Wildlife Refuge, Florida, United States - Lox_Sample_4.1 | ecosystem: Environmental > Terrestrial > Soil > Wetlands | place: USA...
CAGTTTCTGCCACTCATGCGCGCTCTCGATCTTGAGAAACCCCTCGGCGCCGGCTTGCGGCTGGCTCGTCTGGCACTGCAGTGTGGAACGGAACCACGGCCCGCGCACGTCCCCGGGCGCAAGCTTCTCGACGCGGCCGAACAAATCCATGGCGGTGTCGTAACTCTTCTCCACATCCACGTTGTAGGCGTAACGGGCCACCAGCCCCGTAAGCAGGAGCAGCTCCGCGTTCTCAGGATGCGCGTTGCTTGCCGCGTGCAGAAATCCCAGATCCTTGACCAGCCGCGCCGCAACTTCATCCTTCGTGACTTGAAAACTCCACGGCGCGACAAACGAGTGGCTGTAGGGCTCCAGCTCCCGCGCGTCGTCCAGCGCCGCCAGAACGGCGGTTTCCTGCGGCAGCGCACCCGCATGGATGGCGGCGATATCCGCGAATCCCCGGCTCGCGGAAAAGCCCAGGACCAATACACATACCCGCCCGGCTGTCTTGAGCATGGCGCGCCCCGTTCCCAAAAAAAGATCGAGAACCAGTGTAGTCGCAGAGCGAACCTTCCGCGATGGGGATGAAGGCGAGAGTCTAGTTCGGCGTACCGGTGGTCTCGGCGCGGGCGAATTTGCACTCCGTGCACTGGCAGTGGCGGCGGAGATAGTCGAACGAGTAAATGCCCGCGGAGTGGCCGTCGAGCCAGTTGAACTGGATGGCGTAGCGGCCCACGCCCTGCGCGCTGCCCGGCTTGGCCGGCGGCGTGTACATGGGCAGAAGTTCGGCGGCCCTGGGCTTGGGCTGGCCGGGCTCGCGGCCCTGCTGCTGCCGCTCGTCCACACAGGTGGCGCAGGGACAGGCATGGCGCAGCCAAGCAAAGTTCCAGGCGCTATGGTGCCCGTCGTTCCACTCGATCTCCAGGCCCTTGCCCTCGGTGATCAGCACCCGCACCTTTTTGGGCGTGACGGCGTCGCGCGGCAACGGGCGATCCGCTTCGGCGTGCCTCGCCTTGTCTTCCTGGCTCGAGATGCGAATGCCCTCGTGGCTCATGCTCCTATTCTAAAGCCTCGCGAATCTCCGCCCCCTGCCCTAATCCCCCTGTTCCTGGTCCCTGCCGTCATAGCGCAGCTTCATCCCCAGGATGGCCAGCGCCAGCGCCAGCGTTACCGTGTTGGCCGCCATCATCGGCACCGAGCCAATCCCGATCCCATACACCAGCCAGCACACCACGCCAAAACTGAACAGCAGAAACATGGTTAGCGAAATATCGCGCGCGCTCTTGCGCCGCCACACCCGGATAAGCTGGGGCAAAAACGAGATGGTGGTGCACACCGCGGCGGTCGAGCCCACCGCCTCCCGCACCACCGCCGCAGGCGGAAAATATGTCATGATAAGTCCCTTTGTCTATCGATTCTTCCAGAAAAACCACGCCGCCGTGGTGAATCCGATCGCAATTACCAGGCCGCGCAGCACCGGCTGCGGCACCCCGCGCGCCAGCCGCGCCGAGGCGTACCCCCCAATCGCGCACGCCGCCATGGCCAGAAGGCAATAGCGCCACTCCACGTTGCCGCTGACCACGAAGATCAGGAACGCCACGCCATTGGCGCAGGTGGTGGAGACCACCTTGAGCGCGTTGATCTCGTTCAGGTCTTCAAAACCGAACAGCGACAGCAGGGCGATGATAAGGAACCCGGCGCCGGCGCCGAAATACCCGATATAGAAGCACACCATGACCGTGGAGACGAACACCAGGCTGCGCCGCGGCGGCCGGGCCCCGTGATCGGCCAAGTGATCGCGGCGGGCCATCTTGCGGTGCTCGAGCCAGCGCATGACCGGCCGGCTGACCGCGAAGAGAGTGGCGGCAACCAGCAGCAGCCAGGGAACCAGTTCCAGGAAGGTCTGCGGCGGCGTATTCAGCAGCACCACCGCCCCGGCGGTGCCGCCGATGAGTCCCGCCAGCGCCATGGCTAGAACCAGACGCACATTCTTGCGGATGTCGTCGCGGTAGGCCGCAATCGAGGTGAGTTGCCCCGGCCACAGCGCCACCGTATTGGTTGCGTTCGCCTGCACCGGCTGGATGCCGGTCCCCAGCAGCGCCGGAAACGACAGAAACGATCCGCCGCCCGCCACCGCATTCAGCACTCCGGCGAGGAAGGCCGCAATGACGACCCAGAGAGATTGCCAGTGGATGAACGGATGAGCAGCGGCGAGCGCGAGCATGTGCTCATATTCTATGGCCAGTCGATTCGCGGCATGCGATCAGGCGCGAGAAGAGGATCGGCAGCGCGCGCAAATTCCCTTGCCACCCCGCGGCCGTCGATGTCAGGCTTCGAACGATGGCTCTGGAGATGCGGCGGGTGCGGAAGTTTCTTGAGCTTTGGATGGCGCTGGCGGCGCATGTTCTGTTGGCACAGCCCGCGTCGCCGAGCCAGGATGCGATCACTCAGTGGCGGTCGGGACTGTCGGAAATCAGCGAGGGTTGGGCGGAGCACGACGGAGACAATCTTGCCTGGAAACAGCCCGAGTTCGATGATAGTGGATGGAACCGCGTGGACCTCGACGATCTGGGAGGGGCGACGGCGGGCTGGAGATGGTATCGGAAGCGCGTGACGCTGACGCCGGATCATCCGCGAGTTCGACTGATGATCGAGGGCGGCGACGGGACGTATGAGCTCTACGTGAATGGCGAGCGCGCCGAAGGTGCGCAACTTCGCTCGGCATTCAACGTGCGGCGGCCTACGGAACGGGTGTTTTCGCTGCCGGACGAACCGGAAACCTACGTGTTTGCGCTACGCACGCGGGCGCCTGTCCATTATGCACGGCTGCAGTTGCCGCTGTTCCTGAGCGTGACCCTGGGCCAGCCGACCGCCATCGGCTATGAGCGCCAGGCCCTTGAAAGTCAGCGGCTATACGGCGTTGTCTTCTCGGGAACCATCAACCTCATGCTCTTGTTGGGAGGCATCGGGGCATTTGGGCTGTTCGCCTATCAGCGCACCCGACGCGAATACATGTTCCTCGGGATCTTCCTCTTGCTTACAGGTCTTTCCGATGGGTTGATGATCTGGCAGGAAGAGGGTGTTCTGCCCTCGAGCGTGGGCGTCCTGTTTGCTGACCCGCTTACCTATCTGTTCAGCATTGCGCAGATCGAGTTCACATTCGCGTTCGCGGGGCGGCGCGTGGGCAAAGGGTGGAGGACTTACGAAGCCTTGCTGCTATGCCCGCTGCTGCTGGTTCCACTGGCGTGGAAGGGCTATGTTTCGTTTGTCGTCTGCGATCTGGTGGAGGCGTCAGCTACAGTGCCGGTTGCCGTCGCACTGCCACTTGTTCTGTTCGTATGGTGGCGGCGGGGAAATCGCGAGGCGGCCCTGCTGACACTGCCGAGCATGCTGCCGGCGGCGACCGGCATTCCCGCGGCGGTGGGCACGGCGGCAATCTACATGAGTTGGAAGAGCCTCGAATTCCTGGCGGACGACGTTCAGATCGGACCGGTACCCGTTAAGCCTTTCGATATCGGGGCGTTCCTGTTTCTTCTGGCGATTGGACTGGTCATGTTCTTCCGTTTCACCCAGGTAAGCCGCGAGCAGGCGCGGGCGGCGGCGGAGCTGGAGGCCGCGCGGGAGATCCAGCGGCGGCTGGTGCCCGAACACCTGCCGGCGCTCGAGGGCTGGCAAATCGAGGCCGCGTACCTGCCTGCAAACGAAGTGGGGGGTGATTTCTACCAGGTACTCGGCGAGGCAGGCGGACCGGCTTGGGTGGTGATAGGAGACGTGAGTGGAAAGGGTCTGAAGGCGGCGATGACCGGAGCCCTCGCCATCGGCGCGCTGCGCGCCCTTGCACCCGAGGCGAATGGTCCGTCGGAGCTGCTTTCGCGGCTTAACGACCGGCTCGGCGAATCGCAGGGCGGCGGCTTCATCACCTGCCTCTGCGCGCGCTTTGGACCCGGAGGAACGATTACCCTGGCCAACGCCGGGCATCTGGCCCCCTATCGCAACGGCGTCGAACTATGGGTAGAGGGGGGCTTGCCACTGGGAATCATGCCGGGCATCACCTACACGGAATCCCCTCTTTCCCTGGAGGAAGGCGACAGGCTCATGCTGCTCTCCGACGGCGTGGTGGAGGCGCAGAACCCGGCCGGCGAGCTCTTCGGCTTTGACAGGACTTTGGAGATGAGCTCGGGTAGGGCCAGCGTAATGGCAGAGGCCGCCCTCGCCTTCGGCCAGAAAGACGATATTACGGTTCTGACTCTGCAACGGGAACCTCTCGCATGAGCAGACCCGCGTTGAGGTCTCCGAGCCGGCCGAAGGCCCTTAGCGGGCGGCAGCGATTGCTTGCCCGGACCCAAGCCGGTCATTCTGACGAACTGTAAATATCTGAAAACAAGCAATAAACAAGACTTCCTTCATGCATGAGTTAAAATCACTCATATTTTATGAATCATTTGTGCTATAGTTTCCATCAGATCAAGTGCAAGGCACGCCGGACCCCGCACGGGGCGGCGCCGCAGCCGAACCAAAATACAACCAAGCATCTGGAGGAACACAAACATGGCAATTACGCGTTGGGATCCGTTTCGTGAAGTGATGGCTCTGCAGAACCGCATGAACTCGCTGTTCCGCGAGATGAATGAGGATGAGAGTCCCCTGACGACTGCCAGCTTTGTGCCGGCGGTCGACGTCTACGAAGACGCCAAAAAGGTCATGCTCAAGATCGAAGTGCCGGGCATGGAAGAAAAGGACCTGGACGTCCGCGTCGAGAACAACACCCTGACAGTGAAGGGCGAGCGCAAGTTCGAGAAGGAAGAGAAGGAAGAGAACTTCCATCGCATTGAGCGCCGCTATGGCACCTTCTATCGCTCGTTCACCCTGCCCTCGACGGTCGACACCGAGCACATCGGGGCCACCTACAATGCCGGCGTCCTGAAGCTCGAACTGCTGAAAAAGCCCGAGGCCCAGCCCAAGCAGATCAAGGTGAACGTGGGCGAAGGGCAGAAGATCGAGACCCGCAAGGAAGAGCCCGAACTGGTGGGCACACGGTAAAACAGTTGTCAGCGGTCAGCGGTCAGTTGTCAGTTGTCAGTCTCCGGGCCTCGGCGGTGCAGGCAACTTCGTCCCGGCACGAAAGATCTGGCAACTGACAATTGTCTTTTGCGGGCTAAGAAAAGATCGATACTGATGATGGACAAGTAGCAGTCGATCGCCGGCAACTGTGAACTGAGAACTGTGGACTGTGAACTGAGGTATCCATGGCTATTCGCTGGGAAAAACTGACCGTTAAATCGCAGGAAGCGATGCAGGAAGCGCAGCAGCACGCGGCTGAACTGGGCAATCCGGAGTTGCAGCCCGCGCACCTGTTGCTCGCACTGGTGGAGGATCGCGAGGGCGTGATCCCCTCGGTGCTGGGCAAGATCGGCGTTCCCATCGAACGGCTGGAGAGCGAACTGCACCAGATCGAGGAGAAGTTGCCGCGCGTCTCCGGCTCTGCGGCGCAGCCCGGCATCGGCCAGGCGCTGAACAAGGCCGTCGACCAGGCCTTTCGCGAAGCCGCCAACATGAAGGATGAGTACGTCTCCACCGAACACCTTCTGCTGGGCCTGGCGCAGCAGAAGGGCGACCCCGCGCAGGAGGCGCTGGTTTTTGCCGGCGCCACCCGCGAAGCCATTCTGCGCGCGCTCACCGCGGTGCGCGGGTCGCAGCGCGTCACCGACCAGAATCCCGAGAACAAGTTCCAGGCTCTGGAAAAATACGCCCAGGATCTCACCGAACTTGCCCGGCGTGGCAAGCTCGACCCGGTCATCGGCCGCGACGAGGAGATTCGCCGCGTGATCCAGGTGCTCAGCCGGCGCACCAAGAACAACCCGGTGCTGATTGGTGAGCCCGGCGTAGGCAAAACCGCAATTGTCGAAGGTCTTGCCCGGCGCATCGCCTCCGGCGACGTGCCGGAAATCCTCAAGGACAAGCGCGTCATCTCGCTCGACCTGGGATCGATGCTCGCCGGCGCCAAGTATCGCGGCGAATTTGAAGACCGCCTGAAGGCGGTTCTGAAAGAGATTGAAGAGTCGAACGGGCAGATCGTGCTCTTCATCGACGAGCTGCACACGATCGTCGGCGCGGGCGCGGCGGAAGGCGCCATTGACGCCAGCAACATGCTCAAGCCGGCGTTGGCGAGGGGCGATCTGCGTGCCATCGGCGCCACCACGCTGAATGAGTATCGCAAGTACATCGAAAAGGATGCGGCGCTGGAGCGGCGCTTCCAGATCGTCTACGTGGGCGAGCCCAACGTCGAAGACACGATCGCCATTCTGCGCGGCTTGAAGGAACGCTACGAGGCGCACCACAACGTGCGCATCAAGGATTCGGCGATCGTGGCCGCGGCTTCGCTGTCGCACCGTTATATCTCCGACCGCTTTCTGCCCGACAAGGCCATCGATCTGGTGGACGAGGCCGCGGCTTCGCTGGCCATTCAGATTGGAAGCGTTCCCACGGAGATCGATCAGCTCGAACGCCAGGCCACCTCGCTCGAGATTGAGCGCGCGGCCCTGAAACGCGAGACCGATCCCAATAGCCTGGAGCGGATGGCGGAAGTCGAGAAGGAACTGGCCGCGCTCAAGGAGAAGATCACGGCCCTGCGCGCCCGCTGGACGCAGGAACGCGAAGCGATCGCGCGCATCAGCGAATTGAAAAAGCAGATCGAGGCGCTGCGCTTCGAGGCCGAGGAGCAGACCCGTAAGGGACAGCTCGACCGCGCCGCGCAGATTCAGTATGGCGAACTGCCGCGCCTCGAGCAGGAGTTGGGCCGGCTCAACGCCTCGCAGGACAGCGCCACCGCGGCCAGCGGCGCGGAGCGCATGCTCAAGGAAGAAGTGGACGAGGAAGACATCGCCAGGATCGTGAGCAAGTGGACCGGCATTCCGGTCACGCGCATGCTCGAAGGCGAAGTCAAAAAGCTCGTCCACATGGAAGAGCGGCTGAAGGAACGCGTAGTGGGCCAGGACCAGGCACTCACCGTGGTCGCGAATGCCATCCGCCGTTCCCGCGCCGGGCTGAGCGATCCCAAGCGGCCCATCGGCTCCTTCATCTTCCTCGGGCCCACCGGCGTGGGCAAGACGGAGACAGCGCGCGCGCTGGCCGAGTTCCTCTTCGACGACGAGCAGGCCATGATCCGCATCGACATGAGCGAGTACATGGAGAAACACGCCGTGGCCCGCCTGATCGGCGCGCCTCCGGGATACATCGGCTACGACGAGGGCGGGCAGTTGACTGAAGCTGTGCGGCGGCGGCCGTACGCGGTGATTCTCTTCGACGAGATCGAAAAGGCGCACCCCGACGTATTCAACGTGTTGCTGCAGGTGATGGACGACGGGCGCCTGACCGATTCGAAGGGCCGCACGGTGGACTTCAAAAACACGGTGCTGATCATGACGTCGAACCTCGGCGCGGCGCTGCTGACCTCGGAGACGCTCAAGACCGAGCACGACTTCGACATGGCGCGCGAGAGCGTGATGCGCGTGCTCCGCGAGCACTTCCGTCCCGAGTTCCTGAATCGCGTGGACGACATGGTGATCTTCCGTTCGCTGGGCCACGCGCAGATGGACCAGATTCTCGATCTGCGGATTGCCGAGTTGCAGAAGCTGCTGGAAGACCGGCAAATTTCGCTCGAGTTGACGGAGCCGGCGCGGACGCTGGTCCTGGCTTCGGGCTGGGATCCGGCCTACGGCGCGCGTCCGCTCAAGCGCGCGCTGCAGCGCATGGTGCAGGACCCGCTGGCCATGAAGATCCTCGACGGCGAAGTGCTGCACGGCTCGCACGTGAAGATCGACGTCGATCGCCACTCCAACCAGCTCCACTTCGAGCCCATGGGGCGCGAAGCCATGGCATAATGCAGCGGAGTTAGCGGGGCTTGCCGTGTTACCACCTGCGGTAGGGCCAACTGCGCTTTGCACCAATGAAAGAAACTCATGCCTCGGGGGAGATTTCCTCCCGGGGCTTCTTGTTTGCACAGAATTCTTGTATACCCACTCCTTAGAACGCTAGACTGCTCCGCATGAAGATTCTGCTTCCCCTCACACGCACCATCGCACTCGCCTCCCTGCTTTTCGCCACCGGCGCCATTGCGCATGCGCAGGATTGGGCCAAGGCCCGCCTTGAAGCTTCGCCGCGGCATCGCGAATACGTTCAGCTCAAGCGTGGCGACCGCACCATCCAGGCCCTGGTCGTCTATCCCGAAGTAAAGAACAAGGCCTCCGTCGTCATCCTCATTCACGAGATCTTCGGACTGAGCGACTGGGCGAAAGAGATGGCCGATGAGCTGGCCGGCGAGGGCTTCATCGTCATCGCGCCCGACCTGCTGAGCGGTTACGGGCCCAACGGCGGCGGATCGAGCGCGTTTGCGGACCAGGATTCGACCGTGAAGGCGGTCTCCGCTCTCGACCCCGACGGCGTGCTGGCCGACCTGGATGCGGCGGCCGACTACGGCAGAAAGCTGCCGGCGGCGAACGGCAAGATCGCGGTGGCCGGATTCTGCTGGGGCGGATCGAAGTCGTTTGCCTTCGCCACGCACCGCAAGGATCTGAGCGCGGCGTTTGTCTTCTACGGAACCGGGCCGAAGGATGTCTCGACCATCACCGCGCCGGTGTACGGGTTCTATGCGGGCAACGACGCCCGCGTGGGCGCGACGGTGCCGGATACGACGGCGGCGATGAAAGCGGCGGGCAAGTTCTATGATCCGGTGACCTATGACGGCGCCGGTCACGGGTTCATGCGCGCAGGTGAGGACCCGGGCAATACGAACCCTGCAAACAAAACCGCACGCGAGCAGGCCCTGGCGCGGCTGGTGAAGCTGCTGAAGGAGATGAAGACGCCGGCGGCGAGTCTGGACGCCGGACCGGCGCAAACAACCGCGCACAAGCAGGCCGCGGACGCTCCCGCGTGCCACGAAACCGCTGCCACGATGTAACGGGAGTGCGGGGAATGGTGGGCCGCGCTTCGGCGCGGCCCTTTTCGCATTACTTGCCGAGCGCCGATTCGATCGCCGCCGCGACTTCCGGCGAATCGGGCGTGGTGGCGGGCTCGAAGCGCGCCACTGGCTTGCCGCTGCGGTCAAAGAGGAACTTGGTGAAATTCCACTTGATGTCGCCGCCGAATTTGGGGTCCTGCGAGGGGTCGGTGAGGTACTGGTAGAGCGGCGTCTTGTCGTCGCCCTTCACCGACACCTTGGACATCATGGGGAAGGTCACGTTGTACTTGCGGGAGCAGAAAGTCTTGATCTCCTCGTTGGTGCCGGGCTCCTGCTGGGCGAAGTTGTTGGCCGGCACGCCGACGATGACAAAGCCTCGGTTCTTGTATTTCTCGTACAGCGCTTCGAGGCCCGCGTACTGGGGCGTGAAGCCGCAGCGGCTGGCCACATTCACAACCATGACGACCTTGCCGCCGTACTCTCTCAGGCTGACATCCTGGCCGTCGATGGTTCGCATGGTGAAGTCGTAGATGCTTTTGGTTTGCGCCGAGGCGGCGGCGCTGGCGGCGAGACACATCATCAGAATCAGGATCAATTTGCGCATGGGGAATCTCCTGGAACAGCCGGTGCCTCGATCATACGGGTTCGAAGCCGCAAGGTTGTCAACGAAATGTTGCGAACCGGCTCGCCGGCCGTCCGATGCGTTTTCCCCACTCTTATTGGCGCAGTTCCACCAGCGTCGCCCCCTGCCCGCCTTCGTGCTGCGGGGCTTCGGCGATCGTCGCCACGTGCGGATGGCTTTTCAGGAAGTCGCGCACGCCGCGGCGCAGTATGCCGGCGCCGTGGCCGTGAATCACGCGCACCCGCGGCAACCCCGCGAGGAAGGCGCGGTCGAGATACTTCTCTAACTCCTCGGTCGCCTCATCCACGGTGCGGCCAATCAGGTTGATCTCCATGCGCATGTCGTCGGTGTTGGCGCTGGCAACGGAGACGTGCACGTTCTTCTGGCGGCGCGCGGCGGCGAGGGGATCGGCGCGCTCCGCTTGTGCGGATGCGGACTTCACCACTTCGGCGATGTCGTCGCGCTTGACGCGCATTTTGATGGGACCGAGCGCGACCTCGAAGACGTCCCTTTCCACTTCGCGCTGCACGACGGCAATTTTCCCCATCGATTTGAGGCGCACCTGGTCGCCCTCTGCGACGTGGCGCACCACGTGCGGCTGCGCGTTGGCGTCGCCCTGGTCGGCTCCCGTGCGGTGGGCAACGACGGTCTGGTTAAAGCTCTCCTGAAACTCGCGCCGCAGACGAATGATGCGGCGTTCGGCCTCCTTTGACAACTTCTGTTGTCCCGCGCGATCTTCAATGGCCTTCACGTTCTCGCGCATCTGGAACTCGAACTCCTTCATCAGAGAGGCGAGTTTGTGCTCCAGGTCGCGGACGCGATTGCGGACTTCGACATCGCCCTCGCGCTGCAGCCGGGCTCGCTCCTGGTTGAGCGCGTACTGCTGCTCGCGCGCGGCCTTGCGCTCCTCTTCGAGTTGCGTGAGTTCCTTGTGCAGGCGGTCGAGGAAGCGGGCGATGTCCACCTGCTGCGAGCCGAGACGCTGGCGCGCGGCGGAGATGATCTTGGCATTCAGGCCCAGGCGCTCCGCCGTCGCAATTCCGGCCGAGGCGCCCGGCACGCCGAGACGAAGCTGGTAGTTCGGCACCAGCGTAACTTCATCCACGCCGGCCGCGGCATTGAGCACGCCCGGGGTGTTGGCGCCGTAGACCTTGAGCGAGGTGTGGTGCGTGGAGATGAGCGTCCACGCGCCCGCTTCGAGGAAGAAGCTCGCCACGGCGACCGCCAGCGCGGAGCCTTCTTCCGGATCGGTAGCCGAACCCAATTCGTCCAACAGCACCAGCGAGCGCGTGTCTGCCAGGTGCGCCAGCCGGTCGAGGTTGGTGATGTGGGCCGAAAACGTGGAGAGCGCTTCTTCGATCGACTGTGCATCGCCAATGTCGGCGAGAAACGCTGTGAAGACCGGGAAGCTGGCCGCGGCCGCGGGCACCGGCACCCCGGACTGAGCCATCATCGCCAGCAGGGCCGTGGTTTTGAGCGTGACGGTTTTGCCGCCTGTATTGGGGCCGCTGATGATGAGCTGGCGATGCTCCTGGGTCAGCTCCAGCGTGAGCGGAACCACCGCGGTATTAGGCCGCGCACCGCTTGCACGCAGGCGCTTCTCCAGCAGAGGGTGGCGCGCTGATTCAAGGTGCAGGCGATCGGGCGTGATGGCTGGAGCCACGCAGTCGTAGTCGCGCGCAAAGCGGGCCCGCGCCAGCAGGCTGTCGACCAGCGCCAGCACACGGGCGCCGTCCACCAGGCCCGTGGCGTAGCCGCCCACCTGGCGCGTGAGTCCGACGAAGATGCGGTGTATCTCTGCCTGCTCCTCTTCGAGCAGCCGCACCAGTTCGTTGTTCTGCTCGATCGTCTCCAGCGGCTCCACGTAGACCGTCTGCCCCGAGGAGCTGGCGCCATGAATCACGCCGCTCACGCGCCGCTTCAACTCGCTGCGCACGGGGATGACGAAGCGGTCGCCGCGAATCGTAATGAGGTCTTCCTGTGTCGATCCCTCGCCCGACAGTTTGCGCAGCGCCGCGCGCAGGCTCTCTTCAATCACGCGCTGCTGGCGCTCCTGCTCGCGTCGGATGCGGTTGAGCTCCGGCGAAGCATCGTCGGACAGCGAGCCGTCGGGGAGAATCTTCCGCTCAATCGACTCGGCCAGCGGGCGAAGCGAAACGGTCAAGGTCGCGGACAGCTCCGACAGGCCGGGCAGCTTGCCGGCCAGGCGTGCCGACGGCTCGCGGAGCAGCGACTGCCACGCGGCGATGTCGTTCGCGAGCCGCGCAATCGCCTGCAACTCGGCGGCTTCGAGAGCGGCTTCGGGGATCTGCGCCTTGGCGGCAAATTGCGTGGGATCGAACAGGCCGCCCAGCGGAATCGACACCTGCTCGTCGAGCAGCAGCCGCACTTCGCCGGTGAGCTGGTGCTGGCGTGCGATCCACGCTTCGTCCGTGGAAGGCTGCAGCGCGAGAATTGCGGCGCGGCCAACCGGAGATGAGGCAAAGCCGGCGATGAGGGCCAGCAGCGGCTCCCACTCGAGGGAAGCGCGGTCTGCGTGGGCAACGGGATACGGGATGGGATCGAGCAACGGCATGCCTTCCCTCTTATGGTGACACGGCGGACGAGCGGCGCATCCTTTGCAGGTCACAGGACGCTGTGAGCAGGCAGCAGTGATCGCCCATCCGTCGATGAGCGGTCCACTGCTTTGGGAGCTGGCGCGGGGTGTCGCCGTGAAGTTTTTGCGTGCCGGGGCGCGAAATTACAGGCTGACCGGCTGCGGCAGGCGAGATCCCCCTTGGACTCGCGCTTGCCTTCGGATGCTCCGTACCTCCATGCGGTACGAGCACCCACATGAGCCGTCCGCAGCATTACGCGAGGCTTTCCCACTTGGATCCAGTGATTTGGGATCACCGCTTCCAGGGAGTGCGGGGCTTCACGGCGAGCGAATGGCGCCGTCCACACGTGGAACCGAATGAGAAAGCAGCAGATTCCGGAGTTCGGTCATCCAAGTGCATTGACCTTTTCCAGGCGGTACCTTCCGATTCATTCGACAAAAAAGGGGTTAAGTATGCGACACGCAGGTTCGATCATGCGCTGGGGCTGTGCGGCGGTCCTGGCAATTGCGGTATTGGTTGGGATGGCGGGATGTGCCTCGAAGCAGGAGAAGGCGCTGGAGCAGGCCAGGAAGCAGGCCGCTGCAACCGGCCAGCCGCAGCAGGTGGTCTCGGTGGATAAGGACGGCAACACGATCACCACCGTGGTGCAGCCGCCGGCGCAGGGCCAGGCGCAGTCCGCGGTGACCACCACCACGGCTCCTCCGGCGCCGGGCGCTCCGAAGCCGTCAGCGAAGGGCCCGACGGTATCGCCGGTGCAGCAGGCTTAGCCGGCACAGCAACTGGCGGAGCAGCTGGACCAGCAACCTGCGCATCCCCCGGCGCCGCCGCGGGTGACGATCCCGGCGGGCACCTCTCTAGCCATCCGCTTGGACCAGACGATCAGCGTCAAGACAAGCCATGCCGGTGACCGGTTCACGGGCGAAGTGGTCGATCCCCTGATGGACGGGAACGGCGGCATGCTGGTGCCCAGGGGCGCGCGGGTGGGCGGCGTAGTGGACGCGGCACACCGCAGGGGACACTTCAAGGGCGCTTCCCTCCTGCAGCTGCGGCTGACCTCGATGACGTTGCACGGGCAGGAATATCCCCTCAAGACGCGCGATCTGTCCGAAACCAAGAAAGGCAAGGGCAAGCGCACGGCGGCTATGATCGGCGGCGGGTCGGGCCTGGGCATGCTCATCGGCGGTGTGGCCACCGGCGGCGCGGGCCTCCTGTGGGGTGGCCTGGCAGGCGCCGGAGCTGGCACCGCGGCAGCGGGTCTCACCGGCAATCGCGACCTGGTGATTCCGGCCGAGACGGTGGTGCACTTCAAGCTGGCCCAGGACGTGGTGGTGGAGGGAAGATAGCTGTTTCCGCTTCATCCGCGTAAATGCGACGAAGGCAGCCCCGCGGGGCTGCCTTCGTGCTTGAGTCGATGCGATGGGTTGCGCGCTGACAGGAATTGGACCCGTTAGACGGACTGCCCGAAGTGGAGGTCCTGGAACTCCCTGAGCTGCCGCTGCAGGTCTTCAAGCTGCCGGCGATCGAAATGGAACCCCTGCGGGAACTGCTTGCGGAACTGCTCCATCTGGCGGTTCAGTTCTTCCAAATCTTTAGGGTCAATCCGGAACTCGTCCCGGAACTGGTCTGGTTTGAAACTCTGGCGGAACTGCTCCAGCTCACGGTTCAGCTCCTCCATCTGCTTCGGGTCAACCCGGAAGTCTTCGGGCTTGAAACTCCGGCGGAACTCGTCCATCTGCTGCTGGAGCTCTTCCATCTCCCTGGGGTCGATCCTGTATTCAGGGAAGTCCTGGAACTGGTGCGCGAACTGCTCGGCCTGCCGCTGCAATTGGTCGAGCTGCTCCTGGCTGATCTGGAAACCGGACAGCGCATCGGCCTGCGGATCGAGCAGCGCCATCTGCGGGCAGCCGCCCTGCGGCAGCATGTCGGTCCACACCGCCCGGCTGTGGTGGTGCTTGGAGTCCACCTGCAGGGTCAGGACCTGCTGCCTGCGGTCGCGCAGGATGGTGATCTGCACGGGCCTGCCTTCATTGGAACGAAGGGCGCGGTCCCAGTCGGCGGAAGTCTTGATGGTCTCGCTTCCCACCTTGAGAATGACGTCCTTGGGCTGCAGGCCGGCCAGTTCGGCTTCGCTCTTGCGCGCCACCTGCTTCACGATAACGCCGGACTTCACGTCCAGGTAGTCGGCCATTTGCGGAGCGAGCGGTTCCACCAGTGCCCCCACGTTCAGGCTGGAGGTAAACAGCGGCATGTGCCAGCCGGAGACGTCGCCGTTGCCGGTCAGGATATTCATTCCCTGGGGCGGCGGCGGAAACGAGCTGGAGTTCATCTTGTTCCACACATCCTGCTCCATGGCCTTGCGGTCCACTAGCTGGATGGTGAGGGACTGTTGCCCACCGTCGCGGTTGATGACCAGGGTGATCTTGTGGCCGACGGGAATCTCCTTGAGTATGCGGCCGAAGTGTTCCGCGCCCTCGACGGCCTCGCCGTTGACCGACAGGACCACGTCGTTGACACGCAGCACGGCCCCGGCGGGCGCGTCGTGATCGATGAGCGTGACCAGGGCGCCGCGGTTGTCCTTCAGCTTCAGCTTCTGCGCGGAATCGTTGTCCACGTCGGTGACCAGCACGCCCAGGTAGCCCGGCGTGGAGTGGGATATCAGCGGGTTGAGCTGATGGAACAGGTGCCCGACACCGGTCTGCGCAAAGGTGCCCGGCGGCGCGGCGGCGACTGCGGCAATCGCCAGCAGTGCAGCTCCGAGATATTGGGATGGCCTCGAGAGGGACTTCATCTTCTGTTCTCCGCATTCTGTTGCCGGCGCCCGCTCT
>Ga0335082_10004652_pt1 | contig 14975 bp, 13 predicted proteins | sample Lox_Sample_41_FD_206718 | JGI IMG/M metagenome (GOLD analysis project Ga0335082, IMG submission 206718) | Soil microbial communities from Loxahatchee National Wildlife Refuge, Florida, United States - Lox_Sample_4.1 | ecosystem: Environmental > Terrestrial > Soil > Wetlands | place: USA...
AACCAGCACTTCACGCTCAAGACCAACCCGATGAAGCGCGAAGACCTGGACGAGTTTGTCACGCTCTACAAGCCGGTCAACCGCCACGATCGGAAACCAACGTGGAGCGAATCAAATCCAGACGGACGGTGGCGCGTGTACGACTACGAAGAGCTCATCGCCCGCGACAAGGCGAGTCTCGACATCTTCTGGCTCCGAGACGAAAGCCTAGCCGACTCCGACAATCTGCCAGCGCCGGAAGTGATCGCGCAAGAGATCGTGGAGGATTTGGAGGCCGCGTTGGAGCAGTTCCGTTTGATTGCGGGCGACTTGAATGGTGGTGAGGATGCATTGGACGAAGGAGACGCCGCGCCAGCTTCGCGGGCTCTGCGGCGCTGACTAACGGGCAGGGGTGTAGAGTTTGGAATCGCTCTACTGCAACCACTAGTTTCACTCTGGACAACCAAGCCTGCACTGTATATTATGCCAGCATATTCTGGCGCTCAGCTACTACGTCAACCAAGGAGGAGCGCGCGATGCTAAAGAACCTGTTCAACGAGAAGAAGGCTGCTCAGTCTGCGGCCTATTTCCTTTTTCGCGCCGGCGATTCTCTTTCTGTCCTGAAACTGACCAAGCTGCTGTATCTCGCTGAGCGACGCTCTTTCGAGAAATTCAGCGAGCCGATGATCGGGGATCAACTCGTGTCCATGCCTCATGGGCCGGTGCTTTCGCGGACTTACAACCATATGAATGGCGAGCTTCCTTCCGCAAGTGGCGGTTGGGAGCACTGGGTCGCGGACCGTGCCGATCATGATGTGGCCCTTCGAGACCCGCAGAGCTTTCATTCGCCCGAGGAGGATCTACTCGAATTGAGCGACGCTGATCTCGAAGTGCTGCGCGAGATCTGGGACGAATTCGGGAAGATGAGTGGGTGGCAGTTGCGCGAATACACGCATCGCAATTGCCCGGAGTGGAAAGATCCAGACGGCTCGATGATCCCAATACGTTTCGCGGATTTGTTCGACGCCCTGAAATTCACGCCAGAACAGAAACGCGAGGTGCCACCCGTTTGACAGCGCAGAACGAGATAGGCGCCGCCTTTGCCTCGTCTCGCCATTAGGGCGCATGGCAGCTTGGCAGCCGCAGGCCGGCGCTACGCTGCTGATTCCGTCAGGGTTGCAAGGTCACCATTTGTTCGTTCTACTCAACGATTCAAAGCCGTTTGATGGATACGGCACACGCCCGCACGTCCTGCTTGTGAATCTTTCCAGCATCCAGCGTTGTCCATTCTTTAGGCTTGTCCACTATCGATGGACAAGACCGATTCTTGGACAATAATAGAACGACGCAACAAGCATTCAGGCCTTAGCCTAGTGAGCATGCCCACAGTGGGTAGGGTCATGCCCGATCTGGGCATGGGAGCACGCTCATGGCCAGAAGCCGGTCTGGCCGCACGTTGTTTTTCAGTCCGCGCCCCGCTTTGTTCATATCTATGGCCTGTTCATGTTTCGTGAACAGCCGCCGATATTGAACATTGCGAATCAGTCGTTCATAATTGCGCTGTGTTCACAACCAGTGAACAGGCGCCAAAAATGAACAGAACGACGGAAGCTACCCTTCTCGACCGGGCCGCGCAAGCCCTCAAGGGGCACGGTCTTGCAGTTGCTGTGCAAAAAGAACCGAGGACTGGCCGTCATCTGCGGGCAGATGCCTGGCTGCGCGTAGGCAAAGGCAAGGCGCACGTTGACTATGTGGTCGAGGCCAAACGCACGGTGACGCCAGCGACCCTCGGGGCCGCGGTAATGCAGTTGCGCCATATTGCAGACGCTGCGGGAAGACCGCCACTACTGGTCGCGGACTATCTAACCCCGCCGATAGCAGACCAACTGCGGGCAAATCAACAGCAGTTCGCAGACACGGCAGGGAATGCGTACCTTGAAGGGCCAGCCTTCCTCGTCTATGTGACCGGCCGCAAACCCAAGGAAGGAAAAGTCACGCGCCCGAACAAGACCTTCACTGCTACCGGCCTGAAGGTTCTCTTCGCGCTCATCTGCGATCCGGAGCTTGCAGACGCGCCGCACCGTACTATCGCCGCAGCGGCAGCCGTGGCACTAGGCGCCGTACCTGCAGCGTTGGCAGACCTTCAGCAGCTAGGCAAGCTGCTCGTTGCTACCAAGCGGCGCCTGAATGGGGACAAGCGACTGCTCGACGAATGGGCCCTCGCATATGCGCGTGCGTTGCGTGGCAAGACGCTACTGGCAACATACGTCGCTCAAAAGTTCGATACCTGGCAGAAATGGGAGCTTGATCCGGCTCAGGCTCGCTGGGGAGGCGAGCCCGCGGCGCACCTGCTGGTTCAGTACCTCAGACCAGGCGTACTGACGATCTACACTGAGAAGTTGCCGCCACGACTGATGGTTGAACAGCGGCTGGTTAAGGCCGGGCGTATGGCACAAGAGCATCTTGTTGAGGTACGCAAGCCGTTTTGGGGTGAAACCCTACGCACTGAAGGCCGGGTCGATACGGTACCGCCAGCGCTGGTGTACGCAGACCTGCTAGCAACCGGGGACGGTAGATGTATAGAGACGGCTCAAATGGTCTATGAGCAATACCTTGCTGGACTTTTCCCAGCGCGCTGAGCTGGAGCTGCATGCTCGGATCATTGCGGACGTGCAGGCAGTGACGAACGCCCTTGCCGTGAGGATGATGATCACTGGTGCGTTCGCGCGCGACCTGCAGGTGTTATACGCGCATGGCATCGACACGGTTCGTCAGACTGAAGACGTCGATTTTGGTCTGGCCGTAGGGAGCTGGGACTCCTTCGCGGAAGTGAAGGCGCGACTTATACAGAGCGGGCGCTTCTCCGCGGTGGCAAACGTGCAGCAGCGCCTACGCCACGTGAGCGACCTGCCTGTGGACCTGGTGCCGTTTGCCGGCGTCGAGACGGAGAGTCGCCAAATTGCGTGGCCGCCTGGCGGCGAACTTCGAATGGACGTGTTCGGATTCCGCGAGGCGTTGGCGGCCACCCAGGTTGTGAGGTTGCCGAATGAGGTTGAGGTATCCGTCGTATCGCTGCCGGCGCTGACGTTACTCAAGATCATTGCGTGGCAGGACCGACACTACCGAGTGCCAGGCAAGGACGCGCACGATCTCATGCTCATCGCCGCGAATTACCTCGATCTTGGGAACCAGGAAAGACTGTGGGATGAGTTTCTCGACTGGACGCGGGAGGAGAGCTTCGATACCCGTCATGCCGGGGCTCGTATGCTCGGCATTGATATCGGTAAGCTGCTCAACCGCGCAGGCCGCGAACGGGTTGTTCGGATCATGGATGACCAGGCGGACGCGGACCGCCCGGCACTCTTGCCGCAGCAAATGGATCATCATGACCCCGACCGAGCGCGCGCGCTGCTTCAAGGCATGATCGAAGGGTTGATTGATAGTACGCGATGAACGTGACAACTTTTCTTGTAACGTATGGCAGCTGAGTCCAGCCCGCGGAGAACGCTGAAAAAGGCCGATATCCGGACGAGGGTAATGTCCAAGCGCATCAACAGGAAAATGCGTTCATCAAGCACGTGATAGTGCAACCGAACCTGTGGCGGGAACATCAACGCGTAGTGTGATAGGGTATCTCCTACATCGTCAGTCCCAAAGCTTCCCCCAGCCATGAACGCCCCACTGCGCCTTGCCGCCTCCGTCTGCCCCCACGACTGCACCAGTACCTGCGCGCTTGACGTGGAGATTCAGGACGCGCACACCATCGGCCGCGTGCGCGGATCGAAGCGCAACACCTACACCGCGGGCGTTATCTGCGAAAAGGTCGCGCGCTACGCCGAGCGCGTACATCATCCGGACCGCCTCATTACGCCGTTGCTGCGCAATGGCCCAAAGGGCTCCAATCAATGGAAACCCATCGGTTGGGAAGAAGCGCTGGACCGCGTGGCCGATGCATTCACCGAGAAGGCGGCGCGTTACGGGACCGAAACGGTGTGGCCCTATTTCTACGCCGGGACGATGGGGCTCGTGCAGCGCGACGGCATTCAACGTCTGCGCCACGCGATGAAGTACTCGCGCTGGTTCTCGACCATCTGCGTCACCCTCTCGGACAGCGGCTGGATCGCCGGCGTGGGCAGCAAGCGCGGGGTGGACCTGCGCGAGGCGGCGGAGCACGCCGATCTCATCGTGATCTGGGGCGGCAATCCGGTGAACACCCAGGTCAATGTCATGCAGCACGCGATGGCGGCTAAGAAGCGCGGCGCGAAGCTGGTGGTGGTCGATCCGTATCGAACCGGCACTGCGGAGAAAGCCGACCTGCACCTCGCGGTACGCCCCGGCACCGACGGTGCGCTCGCCTGTGGGGTCATGCACGTGCTGTTCGCCGAAGGCTACGCCGACTGGGATTATCTGCGCCGCCATACCGATTGCCCCGACGAGCTGGCCGCGCACGTCAAGACGCGCACGCCGCAGTGGGCTTCCGAGATCACCGGCCTGCCGGTTTCTCAGATCATCGAGTTCGCGCACCTCTACGGCCGCACCCGGCGCAGTTACATCCGATGCCATCACGGCTTCTCGCGCTCGCGCAACGGCGCAGCAAACATGCATGCGGTGGTCTGCCTGCCCGGGATCACGGGCGCGTGGCAGCATCCAGGCGGCGGCGCGCTCTACGGTCACACCGGCATTTACCCGTTGGATCGCACGTTGATCGAAGGCCTGGACATGGTGGACCGTTCAGTGCGCGACCTCGATCAATCGCGTCTGGGCCCGATTCTCACCGGCGATGCAGAGGCGCTCAAAGGTGGTCCGCCGGTGACCGCGCTGCTGATCCAGAACACTAATCCGGCGATGGTCTGCCCGGAGCTGCACAAGGTACACGCGGGCCTCGCGCGCGAAGATCTGTTCACCTGCGTGCACGAGCAGTTCATGACCGAGACTGCCGCGTTCGCCGACGTGGTCCTGCCGGCCACGACGTTTCTCGAGCACGACGATTTCTATACTGCGAGCGGACACACGACGTTCCAGGTCACCCGCAAGATCATCGAACCACTCGGCGAGGCACGTGAGAATCACTATGTGATCTGCGAGCTGGCGAAGCGGCTCGGCGCGGAACATCGCGGCTTCGAGATGAGCGTCTGGGAAATCATGGACGACACGCTGGTCCGCTCCGGCATGTGGGATGCGCAGACCAACTACGAGCGCGGCGGACAGGATTTTGCCTATCCGTTCGAGAAAATGCACTTTCTGGATGGGTTCGATACGGCAGACGGCAAGTTCCATTTCCGCGGCGACTGGAAGCGCTTCGGCGGCCGCTGGCAGGAGATGCCAGCGCTGCCCGATCATTTGGATGTCATCGACCGCGCCACAGCAGACAAGCCTTATCGGCTGATTGCTGCGCCGGCGCGCACGTTCCTCAACTCGACGTTCACCGAGACGCCCAGTTCGGTGAAGCGCGAGCGGCGTCCAACCGTGTTGATGCACCCGAATGATTGCGCCGCGCTTGACGTAACCGAGGGCGAGCGCGTCAAGATCGGTAATCAACGCGGTGAAGTGATCGTGCACGTCGCGCCGCGCGAAGGTCAGCAGCGCGGTGTGGTGGTGGTCGAAGGGATCTGGCCAAACCGCCATTTCGAAAATGGCATCGGCATCAACTCGCTCACCAGCGCCGATCCAGGCTGGCCCAACGGCGGTGCCGTGTTCCACGATACCGCGGTGTGGATCCGCCGCATCGACTGAACGCACCATGAACGGCGCTCCGCCGAGTGCGTGCACAGTTGCGGATCCTGTGCGAGCAGGATTCAGCGCTCCCTTCCGGTCCGGGTACCGCGCCTCCGGGATCCTGTTGCACGTGACGTCGCTGCCCTCCCGCTACGGGATCGGGGACGTGGGGCCGTCCGCGTTTACCTGGGTGGATCGACTCGCCGCCGCAGGTCAAGCCTGGTGGCAGGTGCTGCCGCTAGGGCCAACCGGTTACCGCCATTCGCCCTATCAAGCGCTGTCGTCGTTCGCGGTCAATCCGCTGGTCATGAGCCCGGACCAGTTGAAGGAGGACGGCCTGCTTGAGCCGGGCGATTGCGAAGATTGTTCCTTTCCTGCCGACCTCGTCGATTTCGAAAGGGTCGTTGCGTTCAAGGAACGGTTGCTCGCTTGCGCCTGGAACAACTTCCGGAGCGGGGCACGCGCGGACTTGCGCGCTGCGTTCGAGCAGTTTTGCGAGGAAAAGGCCGGTCTGCAGACGGAGCCTGCGCTGTTCATGGCTCTGCGGGCCAAATACCGGGGAGCACCCTTTCGAGAGTGGCCTGGCGGCTTAGCCCGGCGTGAACCGAAGGCTCTAGCGAAGGCGAGGCAGGAGTCGGCCGATGCCATCGACCGGTTCCGCTTCGGCCAGTTCATCCTGCTGCGGCACTGGCAAATACTCAAGGAGTACGCGAATCAGCGAGGGATTCGGCTGTTGGGCGATCTTCCCATCTTTGTCTCCCCGGATTCATCCGACGTGTGGGCCAACCCCGAGTTGTTCCTGATCGACGATCAGTTGGAGCCCCGGGTCGTCGCCGGCGTTCCTCCGGATTATTTCAGCGCTGAGGGCCAGCTCTGGGGCAACCCCATCTACGACTGGGAGGCGCTTCGACAGAGCGGCTATCACTGGTGGATCGACCGGCTGCGTGCGCGGCTGCCATACCTCGACGCGATTCGCATCGATCATTTTCGCGGCTTCGAGGCGGCTTGGCACGTGCCGGCGGGCGCGTCGACGGCCGCCGCTGGCCATTGGGGCCCCGGTCCAGGCGCCGACTTTTTTGACAAGATGCAGCAAGCTCTGGGGGGGCTCCCGCTGCTCGCCGAGGACCTGGGGGTCATCACGCCGGCAGTTACGGCCCTGCGGGATCAATTTCAACTGCCCGGCATGCGCGTGCTTCAATTCGCCTTCAATGGCGACCCGAACAATCCTCATCTGCCGCACCATCACGTTCACAACAGCGTGGTTTATACCGGCACGCACGACAACGATACGACGCGCGGCTGGTACGACACGTTGCCCGAGCACGAGCTCCGCCATCTGTGGAACTACCTGCAGCGCCCGCCCGGAGCACCATCCGAGGCAACGTGGGAACTGACCCGCCTCGCCTGGTCTTCGGTATCCGCCCTGGCAGTAACGCCGTTGCAGGACCTACTTGGCCTGGGATCGGCCGCGCGAATGAACGTTCCGGGGCGCGCGGACGGGCAATGGCGTTGGCGTGCTCCCGACGACGCGCTGAACGACACAGCCTGGGAACGGCTGCACGAGCTGACCCGGACGTCGGGCCGCCTGGCGGCGAGTCGGGACCACCCGTAACCCGGGGCGTGCGTTACGGTACAGACACCGGCGGCCTGAAGAAACGACGCTGTATCTGATGGTCCAGGAATACCTCGAGACCTTCTTGGCGCAAGTCGAGGCTGAGATCGGCGCGAGCTTACCGGAGTTTGTCAAAGACGAGTTCGATGCGTTTCTCGAATGTGGCACAGACTCCACCCGCTTTAGCGCCGGCGCGCATGAGCTGGGAATGCTTGACTCGAACGGGTATTCGATATCAATATTGAACAGTGCCCAACTGTGGCGGCCACCTGAAGGTCATCGCCGCGATCGTCGATCCCGCGGTGATTGCCGAGATCCTCATCCACCTGCACTTACCCGCCCGCGTACCGCCCAGATCACCGGCGCGGCGAGTTGATGTGTTCCAAGCGGCCTGATCGCACACTCAAGCTCCCCATCCGTCGCGCTTAGTCCCTAAGCCGACGATCCCGCTCGGCCGGCATTCGCGCAAGGGGCAAAAGCGCGCCGAGACGGGCGCTTGCAAGGGTGAATGGTCCGGAAAATCCCCGAAATTCCTGGGGTGAATGTGCTCGGCAGCGGGCGCTGATGCCGAATCACAGGGGAGGTTGCGGCCGACATCGTCGGCGTGAATCTCCCATCAGCGAACTCGGCGAGGGTAGGTGACAATAACGCATGCTCGATCCGAAAAGTACAGAGTTCCTGGCGGATATCGGGAAGGCGATGGCGATCGCCGACCGGCCCGACATGGCGCTCGAGCAAACGCTCGAAACCATACGCCAGGGCCTTTGCGCGGAAGCGGCATCGATCTTCCTGTTCAACGCGGCCGAGGAGGTCTTGGAGTGCAAGGCGAGCCTTGGTCCGAATCCGGCGACGGGAATGACCGTGCCGCGCGGGGCAGGCATTGTCGGCCAGGTGGCAGAACAAGGTCGGGCCGTGTTAGTTGAGGATGCGGCGAAGTACCCCGGCTTCTATCGGGCAATTGACCAACAGACAGGATTTGTCACGCGCTCCGTGGTGTGTGCCCCATTGATCACTCGAGGAAAGGTGCTCGGCGCGGTGATGTTGCTGAACAAATCCGGCAACCGCCATTTCTCGGACCAAGATCAATCGTTGCTGGTCAGCTATTGCGCTCTCGCAGCGCTTTCCATCAACAACGCCAGGCTGTCGACTCTTGCTCTCGAGCGGGAGCGCATCCAGCATGAGCTCGAAATCGCGCGCGAGATCCAGCGCTCCATGTTGCCAACCCCTGCGCGGGGGAACATCCAGGGCGCGAATTTGGCGGCTCGTATTGTGTCGGGAGACTTCTATAGCCATTTGGTGAGCTCGGACAACGAAGCCTGGTTCTGTCTTGGCGATGTATCCGGAAAGGGCATCAATGCCGCACTCTGGATGGTGCGCGCACTCAGCATGTTTTCCTGTCTCGCGCAGACGCACAGAAGCCCTGCCAGACTGTTGGAGGCATTGAATCGGGAGCTGCGCCTCGGTGCCCTGCGCGGGATGTTCATTACCATGGTAGTGGGGTGTGTCGACGGGTCCGGCTGTCACGCCCGATTGGCCAATGCCGGGCATTTGCCGGTCTTGATCTGGCGCCAGGGCCAGATTGCGGAGATCCCGGCATCCGGGCCGCCGCTCGGAATTGTCGACACCGTGGCCTATGAAGACGTCGGCACCGGACCTGGCCCAGCCACCCTCTGCATTGCCAGCGACGGCGTAGTCGAAGCAATCGAAGGCAAGACCTTTGCGAACTTCGATCTACTAAAGCGGCGCCTGGCGGTCATGATGGAAGCCGGGCGGCTTAGCGCAGAGGCGTTGATCGCAGATCTTTCCCCGCATGGGGATGCGCTCGATGACGACGCTACCGTCCTGACTGTGGAATTGCTCGCGCCCCCGCCAGGCGAAGAAGAGGCGGCCGCACCCAGGCTTCTGTTCAGCACGTGCTTCGCCGCGACATCCAGTCAACTCAAACCCATGCGTGACGCAGTACTTGCTGCATTGCAGGCGCAGGGGACCAACGCGGGTCTGGCGAACAATATCGCACTGGCCGTGAATGAGGCATGCATGAACGTCATCCAGCATGCCGCTGCGGGGGACGGAGGAACGCAAGTAAGCCTCGAACTGCTCCGTCAGGGCGGCACCTTAATCGTCCACGTGCTGGACAATGCGGCACCCGTTGACGTGAGCAGCATCGCGCCGAGGGATCTCGATGATGTGCGGCCTGGTGGTCTTGGCATGCATTTCATGCGCGAGATCATGGACCAAGTGAAGTTCTTGCCGCCCCCTGCGGGATTCGGCAATTTCTTGCGGATGAAGAAGAGAATGCCGGCTGACCTACCGCCGTCTTGAGCGGGCTGTCCGCCGTGCGGCGGAGGTAACAGGCTCGCCAGACGGTTGCAGGAACCGTCCGTCATCTCATCGGCTTCGCACAAGGGGGGGTGCCATGCAATGCGAGGTGTATCAGGCCGGCGAGTGGTATGTCGTGAAGCTGAGCGGCGACATCGATATGCATGCCTCGCCGAGTGCACGCCAGGCTATCCTGCGATGCATTCGCGACAATCATCCGGTGATCGCTGACTTGGCCGCGGTCACCTACATCGATAGTTCCGGAATCGCCATCTTGGTCGAGGGGCTGCAGGCGGCCAAGGCCAAGCGGCTCGATTTCGGGTTGTTCGGCGCCAGCGCTGCGGCCCTGCGTGTGCTGCAACTCGCCCGTCTCGAGAAAGTATTCACGTTCCATCCAACACTGCCCTCTTCGGATGCTTGATGTGGCGAGATGGCTGATCCGCCGCCTGCTGGCCGTATTGGACGCGGTCGGCCATAGGAGCGTTGCCGTATTGGAAGAAGCCGGCTACGTGTTCTCGCTATTGCTGGAGAGCCTGTACTGGGCCGCTGTCGGGCGCTGGGTTCAACAGCCCGTGCGCCTGGCGCCGATCTTCTCCGCAGCAATGTCGGTGGGCGTCACGGCGATCCCAATCGTTGCACTCGCCTCTTTCGCCGTCGGCACGATGCTCGCCATCCAAGGCATATACTCCCTGCGGGCTTACGGGGCGGAGTCTCGAGTCGTGTTGGCCGTCGCGATCTCCGTGACCCGTGAATTCGCCCCGCTGATTACGGGTATCTTTGTGGCCGGCCGTTCAGCCTCGGCAATTGCCGCGCAAATTGGCACGATGCAGGTCGCACAGGAGATCGATGCGCTCTCGGTCATCGGCATCAACCCGGTCCGATACCTGGTGTCGCCATTGTTGCTTGCCATGCTGGTGACCATGCCTGCCCTGGTGGTGATGTCCAACTTCATTGCGCTGTCGGGGGGCGCTCTCTATTGCAATCTGGAGCTGGGTATGCCGTTCTCCGCCTACGTCGAAAGCACGATGGATGCGCTCAAGCCAGGCGACGTCTGGCAGGGCCTGGCGAAGAGCTTCGTCTTTGCCACGATCATCACGCTGGTGGGTGCGAGCAACGGCTTCATGGTCAGGGCGGGCGCGGAAGGGGTTGGCAAGGCGACCACCCGGTCCGTGGTAGTGAGCATTGCGAGCATCATCCTGGCCGATATGATATTCAGCTATTTCCAGAGCCGCTAAGAAGGCCGCCCCCAATCGCGCCGCGGGAATGAAGAGAATGGCTACGGACGCAGCCGCCAGGATTCCGGCAATTGAAGTCGAGGATGTGGTTGCGCACTATGGCAGCCGCGAGGTTTTGCACGGCGTCAGCATGCATGTGTACCGTGGTGAGATCATGGTCATCATGGGAGGCAGCGGGTCGGGAAAGAGCACCCTGCTGCGGCATCTGCTGGGCCTGCGCCGGCCGACCTCCGGCAGCATCAGGCTGCTGGGGCAGGACATAACGCGGCTTTCCGCGCGCGAGATGTTTGCATTGCGCCGAAATATGGGTGTTTCCTTTCAGGGTGGCGCCTTGTTCAATTCGATGACCATCCGCGAGAACGTGGAGTTGCCTTTGCGGGAGCATACCAAGCTCGATCGCCAGACTATGCAGATCATCAGCCGGATCAAGCTCGAGGTGGTCAATCTGGCCGGGTTCGAGAACTTGATGCCTGGGGAACTGTCCGGGGGAATGATCAAGCGTGCGGCCCTCGCCAGGGCCATCGTGATGGATCCCCAGTTGTTGTTCTTCGACGAGCCTTCGGCTGGTCTTGATCCGGTGGTGTCCGCCGAGCTGGACCAGCTTATATTGAGCTTGCGGGATGCCATGAACATGACGATTGTCGTCGTCACTCATGAGCTGGAAAGCGCCTTTAAGATTGCCGACCGGATAACCGTCCTGGACCAGGGGTACATTCTGAAGATCGGCGGCACGGCAGAGATCAGAGAGTCGGACAACGAGCGGATACAAAGCCTCATCAATCGGCGGCCCCGAAATGAAGCTGTGGATGCAGACGCGTATCTGCGCCGTCTTACCGAATAGAAGGCGGTCAACTTGAATCGAGACAACGCAGCGCGGCGGGTGGTTCATGAAGCGTGACACTACGAACTATGCACTAGTGGGTACCTTTGTGGTCGCAATGGCGCTTGCATTGTTGCTGGCGCTGTTTCAGCTGACAGGCCGCGGGAAGGCGACCGACACGTATTTGGCGGATTTCAAGAATACCGCCGGGATCAAAGAGGGTTCAGTGGTGACGTTCGAAGGGCATGAGATAGGCCGGGTAGGGGAGATTGAGGTTCGCAAGATTTCCGGAAGAACCATCTATCGCCTGGCGCTGAGGGTCCAGCGCGGATGGCAGATTCCAGCCGATAGCATGGCCAGAAGAACGTCGTCGGGCTTGCTTGCTCCACTGGTGGTGGATATCAAGGGAGGAGAGAGCAGCACGCTCCTGCAACCGGAAACGACGATCAAGGTGGACGATAACCCCACCATGGTGGAGACAATGACGGAAGTCGCTGGCAAGTTGGCCGACATTACCGATAAGGGTATCGAGCCGTTGCTGAAGCGATTGGGCGATCGCGTCGACCGTGTGGGCGACAGAATGGAAAGCGCCCTTCCCGACGTATTGAATGACTTGAAGAGGACGCTGGCACAGACGAACAATGTGTCACATCTGCTGCAGCGTGCGCTCAGGGAGGAAAATCAACAGCACTTGACCCGCCTGCTCGCGAATGGAGAGATGACCACCGAGAATTTACTCGAGATTTCCAAGGAGCTGAAGCAGACGCGGGCAAGTCTGGACAAGCTGCTGGATCAATCCAACGCAGTGATCGATGTCAACCGTCAGGATATCCGTGCGTCAGTTCAAGAGATCCGGCAATCGATGAAGCGCGTCAACAGCATTCTCCATCATTTCGAGAATACTGGACGGAACATGGCGGAATTCAGCCGCGAGATACGTGAGAATCCCTCGAGCTTGATTCGGAGCAGTCCTCCGGCGGATAAGACCAGAGCGCAACGAAAATGACGTCGCGATCGGGGCACGGCTATGCCGGCTGCGGGCTACTCGCGCTGTTTATGAGTTGCGGTTTGTCGGGAGGTTGCCAGAGCGTACCCTTAGCGCCCACCGACCGCTACTACCGGTTAGCGGATGTGCCAGCGCAATCCATCATTGTGGAGCAGTGGACCAGTGGGTCGATCGAGATCCAGGAGCTGCGCGCTGACGGTCCCTACCTCGATCGGGCCATCCTGTTCACCAACGAAGGGCAAACAACACACCTTGAATCGTACAACTATGATCACTGGATCTACCCGCCGCCGTACCTGATTCAACAGCACATGGCCAGGCGATTCAGGGAAAGCCGCCTGGCGCCGACGATTACGGAGGATGACCGTGGTCCCAGGCCAGCGTTTGTCATCTCGGGGAGGATTGTGCGGTTCGAGCAGACTATCGGACCCGGCACCGCGCTGGCCGACGTCGAGCTGGAATTGGAAATCGCAAGTTCCGGGCAGGGTCCCCCTTTGTTTCGCAAGACCTATCGCGCTGCAGAGCCGGCAACGGACAAATCGATAGACGCGTTCGCACACAGTATGGGGCGGGCATTGGAACGGATCTATGCGGAGTTTTCGAAGGATCTGATCTCGCGACGAAGCTAAGTAGTGGATCGGCAGCGTGCCAGAAGGGCAAGCCTGATCTTCCGATTCAGGCCGTCTGCGCTGACCAGCGCCGACCCGGGCTGGCCCAACGGCGGTGCCGTGTTCCACGATACCATGGCGTGGATCCGCGGCATCGGTTGAAACGCAGCGGACGGAGCGAACCGCTGCCGTCGATCGTTACGGCTACACAGACCGGCTAGCCGACGCGCACCAGCGCTCCGCCATCCACTGGCAATGCCACACCGGTAATGAAGCTCGCTTCGTCGGAAGCCAGGAACAGCGCGGCATTGGCTACGTCCCACGCGGTTCCCATTCGCTGCCGCAGCGGCACCTGAGCATTGCGCTCGGCCACGACCTGCTCGCGCGTTTTGCCCCAGGCTTTCACCCGATTCTCTACCGCCATCGGCGTATCCATCAATCCTGGGAGGATCACGTTGGCACGGATGCCGAATTCGGCGTTCTGAATCGCGATCTGCTGCGTGTAGGCGATCATGCCGGCCTTAGTGGCCTTGTAGGCGACCAGCGGATAACTCGCCCACGCAGCAATCGAAGAGATGTTGATGATCGAGCCCGACTGCTGACGTCGCATGACGGGCAGCGCATGTTTGCACGCCATTACAGTGCCGCGGAGATTGATGGCGCACATGCGATCGAATGCTCCCTCGGTGATGTCCAGAGGAGAGGCGTCGCCGCCGGCGATGCTGACGCCGACGTTGTTGTGCAGGATGTCGATGCGGCCCCAGCGCTCGACTGCGAAGTCGATGGCGGCTTTGAGCGTGTCCTCGTCGGTCACGTCGGCTTCGAATGCGGTGCAATCGCCGCCTTCTGCGCGCACCAAGGCTGCGGTCTCCTCGGCGGAGGCGATGTTGCGATCGATGGCGAGCAGCTTTGCGCCTTCGCGGGCGAAGCGCAATGCGGTGGCGCGCCCATTGCCGAGCCCCTCGCCCGGTGATTGGCCGGCGCCGACGATGAGCGCAATCTTTCCTGGCAGACGCATGATGTCGCCTATATTGCCTGAAAGTGGCGTTGGGCGGCGTACCGCCACGAGCGCGACGGGCTGGGTCGCTGTGGTACGCTGGCAAGCGAGTGTTCGACGCGAGCGAAGACACCCGCGGCGGCCCGCCGGGCGCTGGCGCAGGCCCCCGCGGTATACGATAATTCCCGTCATATCGCGCTCCCGCCCGGAGCGAGGCATGACACGCAACCCTATGCGGAGCATCCTGCTGCTCAACGTGTCAGGCGTGCTACACCCTAATCGAGGAGAATTGAAATGAGCGACGCAGTCATCGTATCCACCGCGCGCACGCCGCTGTGCAAGTCCTGGAAGGGCGCGCTCAACATGACGCATGGTGCGACCATGGGCGGCCACGTCGTGCAGCAGGCGCTCGCGCGCGCCAGGCTCGAACCCGGCGAAGTCGAGGACGTGATCATGGGTTGCGCCAACCCGGAAGGCGCCACCGGCTGGAACATCGCCCGCCAGATTGCGATCCGCGCGGGCATGCCGGTCACCGTCGCGGGCATGACCGTGAACCGCTTCTGCTCGTCGGGGCTGCAGGCAGTGGCGATCGCTGCGCAGCGCATCTTGAGCGGCGAGGGCGATATCTTCGTCGCCGGCGGTGTGGAATCGATCTCGTGCGTGCAGAACGAGATGAACAAGCAC
>Ga0335082_10004653_pt1 | contig 14974 bp, 13 predicted proteins | sample Lox_Sample_41_FD_206718 | JGI IMG/M metagenome (GOLD analysis project Ga0335082, IMG submission 206718) | Soil microbial communities from Loxahatchee National Wildlife Refuge, Florida, United States - Lox_Sample_4.1 | ecosystem: Environmental > Terrestrial > Soil > Wetlands | place: USA...
AGGTGCGGCGCTTCAACTGGTTCGACTTCGCGCTGGAGAACTGGCCGGAGCCGCTCTCGCTGATGGCGAACCCGGACGTGACGATGCGCGGCCAGGGCGTGATGGAGAAGTGCACGTTCTGCGTACAGCGCATCGCCGGCGCGCGTCAGAAGGCCAAGGATCAGGGCCGGCCGATCGCGGATGGCGAAGTGACGACCGCCTGCGCCCAGTCCTGTCCCACCCACGCCATCACGTTCGGCAACCTGAAGGACAAGGCGAGCGCGGTCTCGAAGCGCGCCGCGGACGCGGCGCGCGGCTATCACGCGCTGCAGGAACTCAACACCCGACCCGCGATCACCTACCTGGCGAAGGTGACGCGCGGACCCGTCGAGGGCTAGCCGATGACGCCGCCGCCCGCTGCACCCGTCGCTGCGCTGATCCGACCCACGCCGCAGCTCCGAGACGCGCAGACCAACCGCGACGTGATGGCCGTGTTCATGGAGCGGCCGGGCATCGGCTGGCTGCTGCTGGTGCTGACGTGCGCGACCATCCTGGCGGCCGCCGGTGCCTGGTGGCTCTACCAGATCTATCGCGGCCTCGGCGTGGTCGGCTATTCGCACCCGATCTTCTGGGGCGCCTACATCGTCACCTTCGTCTTCTGGGTCGGCATCGCGCACGCCGGCACGCTGATCTCCGCGATCCTCTTCCTGTTCCGCGCCAAGTGGCGGAACGCCATCAACCGAAGCGCCGAGGCCATGACCATCTTCGCGGTGTTCACCGCGCAGCTCTTCCTCGGCATCCACATCGGCCGCATCTGGAAGGCGTACTTCATCCTCCCGTATCCCAACCAGCGCGGCCTCTGGGTGAACTTCAAGAGCCCGCTCTTGTGGGACACCTTCGCGATCTCGACCTACACGCTGATCTCGCTGATCTTCCTGTACGTCGGGCTGGTCCCCGACCTCGCGGTGGCGCGCGACCGCACCACCGGCTGGCGCAAGGCGCTCTACGGCGCGCTCTCGCTCGGCTGGCAGGGCACCAGCCGGCAGTGGAAGGCGCACACGCGGACGGTGCTGCACCTCTCGGGCCTGGCGACGCCCCTGGTCCTCTCGGTGCACAGCGTGGTGTCCTGGGACTTCGCGATGGCCCTGGTGCCCACCTGGCACGCCACCATCTTCGCGCCCTACTTCGTGGCCGGCGCCATCTTCTCGGGCTTCGCGATGGTGCTGACGGTGATGATCCCGACCCGCCGCATCTTCGGCCTCGAGCACATCATCACCAACTACCACTTCGAGAACATGTGCCGCTTCCTGCTGCTGACGTCCTCCATCGTCGGCTACGCCTACCTGATCGAGTACTTCATGGCGTGGTACAGCGCCGACGAGTTCGAGCGCACGAGCTTCTGGCTGCGCACCACCGGCGCCTACTGGATCTCGACGTGGATCATGCTCACCTGCAACGCGATCGTGCCGCAGGTGTTCTGGTTCAAGAAGGCGCGCACCCACGTCCCGACCATCTTCGTGGTCTCGACGCTGATCAACATCGGCATGTGGTTCGAGCGCTACGTCATCATCTGCGAGGGGCTCTCGCACGAGTTCGACCCCGCGGTGTGGGGTCACTACACGCCCCACGCGGGCGAGCTCCTCATCGTGGCCGGGAGCTTCTCGTTCTTCAGCATCTTCTTCCTGATCTTCCTGAAGCTCTTCCCGGTGATCCCGATCAGCGAGGTGAAGGAGCTCGAGATCCACGACCGGGCGCACGCCCACGGGGGGGCGCACTGATGCCGACGCTGCTCGGGATCTTCGACAGCCCGACCGCGGTCGCCGACTCGGTGCGCCGGCTGCGCGGCCGCGGCTTCTCCAAGCTCGAAGTGTTCTCGCCCGCGCCGTTCGACGAGATCGAAGAGGCGGTCGATCCGAAGCCGAGCCGCGTGCGAGTCTGGACGCTGGTCGGCGGTCTGCTCGGCGTCGTGACCGGCTACGCCATGACCATCTGGATGTCGCTCGACTGGCCGATCGTGATCGGCGGCAAGCCCTACGCCTCGATCCCGCCCTACACGGTGATCGCCTTCGAGCTCACCGTGCTGTTCGGCGGCATCTTCACGCTGATCGGGCTCCTGGTCGTCGGGCGCTTGCCACGCATCAAGCTCGATCCCGCCTACAGCGCGCGCTTCTCGGCGGACGAGTTCGGGCTCGTGGTCGAGTGTCCCGATCGCGACGTCTCGGAGGTCGACGGCCTGCTCCGCGCACACCACGCCAAGGAGGTGAGCCTTGTCGACGCGTAGCGCGGCGCTGCGGGCGCTGGCGGCTTGTGTCGCCCTCGTCGCCACGACCGGCTGCTGGGAGCAGTGGTCGGTCTGGTGGTGGCCGCAGATGAAGTGGCAGAAGACCGTCCAGGCCTTCGAGGAGACCGGGAACCTCGAGAGCCCCGATCGGCATCCGATCGGGTGGTCGCCGCCCGAGGGCACCGAGCCGGTGGGGACGCCGATCAAGGCCACCGAGCTGACGCAGCAGCAGGGCGACGCGCTGCCGAACCCGCACCCGGCGTCGCTCGCCTCGCTCGAGAACGGGCGGGCGAAGTTCACCACCTTCTGCTCGCCGTGCCACGGGCCGCAGGCCCTCGGCGACGGGCCGGTCTCGGGCCCGCCGTTCGGCAAGGGGCCGTTCATCGGCGTGCTGCCGCTGGCCGGGCCGGTGGGCAGCCAGATCACCAAGAATTTCACCGACGGGCACATCTTCACGGCGATCTCACAGGGAATCCGGCGCATGCCGAGCTACAAGCGGATCCCGCCGGACGATCGCTGGGACATCGTGAACTACGTCCGCTACCTGAACGCGCCGGGCGCGCCGCTTCCCACCGCGCCGCCGCAGACCGCCTCGGCCGCGCCCGCGCCGGCCGCCCCCGGAGGCACGCCTTGAGCGCCAACGCCGCGAACGCCCCCGAGCAGGCGCGTCCCCGCGAGATCCCGCGCGGGCTCCTCGCGACCTGCCTCGTGCTGATCGCGTTCGGCGCCATCGCCTTCCTGGTCGGCGTCTGGACCAACGCGGATACCGCGTGGCGCGCCTTCCACGTCAACTATCTCTTCTTCGGCTCGCTCGCGCAGGGCGGGATCGTGCTCGCCTGCACGCTGGTGATCGTCGGGGCGAAGTGGCCGGGTCCGGTGCGGCGCATCGCCGAATCGCTCGGCGCGTGGGTGCCGTTCACGCTGCTGCTCTTCATCATCGGGTTCGCCGGCGGGCGCGAGAGCGTCTACGTCAACTGGCTGCATCACCCGCCGGCCAGCAAGGCGGCGTGGCTGCAGCCGGCGCGGCTGTTCTGGATGGACCTGGCGATCTTCGCGTGGCTCGGCCTCCTCTCGACGGCGTTCCTCTACAACTCCGTGCGGCCGACGCTCGGCGGCGTCGCCGAGCGCGTGCAGGGTCCGAGCCGCGCGCTCTTCGCGCGATGGACCGCGGGCTGGCAGGGCGACGAGATCGAGCGCGCGAAGAGTGCCCGCCGCTGCGGCACGCTGGCTCCGATCATCTGTCTCTCGTACGCCTTCGGCTGGAGCTTCATCGCCTTCGATCAGGTGATGTCGCTGTCGCCGACCTGGTACTCGAACCTGTTCGGCGCCTACGTCTCGTGGGGTGGCTATCTGAACGCCGTCGCCGCGACCGCGCTCCTGGCGGTCCTCCACCGCCGAGAGCCGGGGCTCGAGGGCGAGATCACGCGCGCGCGCATGCACGATCTCGGCAAGATGATCTTCGCCTTCTCGATCTTCTGGATGTACCTGTTCTGGGCGCAGTATCTGGTGATCTGGTACGGAAACCTGCCCGAGGAGACCGCCTTCATCCGCAGCCGCCTCGGGTCCCAGTTCCTGGTCGACAAGTCCCGCATCGGATCGATGTTCCTGTCGCAGACCTGGAGCCTTCGCTACTTCGCCGAGCGCCTGCGCGAGCCCTACGCGAAGGTGACGCTCACCGTCTGGGCGTGCTGCTGGATCGTCCCGTTCTGGGTGCTGCTCGGACAGCGCCCGAAGCGCACGCCGGCCATTCTCGGCACGGTGGCGGCGATCGTGGTGGGCGGCTTCTGGCTCGAGCGCAACATCCTGATCTGGCCGTCGCTCGTGCCCGACGACAGCTTCTCCTGGCTGGGCTTCGTGCAGCTCGGCATCGCCGGCGGATTCCTCGGCGCCTTCGGCCTGGTCTTCCTGACCTACACCCGCGTCTTTCCCTCGCTGGCGGTGCCCCGCCGGTCCTGAGCCCGCGTCGACGGGTGCTAGTCTCGGGCCGTGAGCGCCGTCGATCTCGCGCCCGAGATCCAGGTCTTTCCGCTGCGGCCGGGGCGCGGCACGGTGGCGCTGCACGCCACCGGCTTCCGCGCTCCGAGCCCGCGCTGGCCCTTCACCGAGCGCTTCACCGCCTACGCGGACCTGACGCACCTGCAGCTCGGCGCGCGCGCTCTCCGCATCGGAGCCCGCAACGGCGTGCAGATCCTGCAGCGATCGCACTTCACCGACCCCCACGCGCCCGAGGCGCTCGTCCGGGCGCTGCTCGAGCGCATGATGCGCGAGCCGACGGGCCCCGCGCAGCTCGCGCGCATGGCAGAGCTGGAGGAGACGGCGCGCCATCCCGCCCCGCTCCGCGCCACCTGGCTAGCGATCCTGCTGTGTGTCGCGGTGTTCGCCGCAGAGGCGGTGCTCGGCCCGGTCCTGCACCACGCCGGCTTCATGAACCCCGAGCTGGTGCAGCGCGGCGAGCCGTGGCGGCTCGTGACCGCGAACTTCCTCCACGCGAGCCTCGCGCATCTGGTCCTCAACTCGATCGGCCTCCTCGTGTTCGGCGCGCTCGTCGAGCGGCCGCTCGGAGCCCTGCGCACGGTCTTCATCCTCGGCCTCTCCGGGCTCAGCGCGATGGCCACGGCCTGGATCGCCGGCTACGACGAGCTGGTCGGCGCATCGGGCATGGTGGCGGGTCTCGCGGGCGCGGCGCTCTGGCTCGAGCTGCGGCGGCCCGAGCGCCTGCCCGCGATCTGGCGGGTGCCGCGGAGGCTCTTGATCGGCGTGTTCCTGGCCCAGGCGCTGCTCGATCATCTGCTGCCGTTCGTCGCCGGGCTCGCCCACGTCGGCGGCTTCGCGGCCGGCGTGCTCGCGGCTGCGCTCTGCGCGGGACCGCGCCTGCGGCGCGAGCCGCTGCGCCCCTCGCTCGCGGTCGCGACCGCCCTCGTCGTGGCGATCGCCGCCGCGTCGCTGGTGAGCGCGGCGCGCTTCCTGGTCGCGCCGGCAGCCTGGGAGGCGCACGCCGCGCGGCTCCTCGCGCTCGATCGACCTCCCGCGCTGCTGATGAACGACGCCGCCTGGCTGATCGCGATCTCGCCGGCGCCGAGCCGCAAGGCGCTCGACGAGGCGCTCGAGCTCGCCGCGCGCGCCGCGCGTGCCACGGGCCACCGCGATCCGAACGTGCTCGACACGCTCGCCGAGGCGCAGTTCCGCGGCGGGGATGCGCCCGCGGCGCTCGCAACGATCGACGAGGCGATCGCCCTCGCCCCCGACCAGGCCTACTTCCGCGAGCAGCGCCGCCGCTTCGCCGGCCAGCGCGCGGCCGACGATCGCCCCGCGCCTCCCGCCGAGGAGGAGCCGGTCCCCAGCCCGAGCCCGAGTCCGGGGTCTCCGCCCTTCGAGGATCCCGGCATCTCGATCTAGGTTCGGAGGCGGCGGGCTGGTCTAGCTGCCGAACTCCGAACAGTCGCGCGCTACCTCGATCGCGCCGTGATAGGTCGCGCCGGCGGCGGTGCGGTACTGGGCGTCGAACAGCGGCGGCGGACGCAGCCGCGTCAGCACGAGGAGCGGGACGGCGGCGCGCTGTGCCACCTCGCCCACGCGCGGCAGCGCGAGGTGCAGGTCGGCCTCGCGGCGCAGCCGCTCGGCGTCGTCGCTCCCGGCCTGGATCGCCGCCTCGACCGAGTCGCGGAAGAAGCCCTCCGTCGCGAGGAGCCCGCTCCCGGCGGCGAAGCGCGCGAGCGCGTCGGGGTCGGCGCCGCTTCCGGCGACCACGAGCACGCGCCCCTTCGCCTCGAAGCGCCACGCCAGCGACGGGAGCGGAGCCGCGCCGACGGCGCCGGCGGCGATGCGGAGCCCGTCGCGCTCCTCGCTCCACCCGTCGCTGGCCTCGACGGCCTCGAAGCGGGCTCCCTCCGGCGGGAGGCCGAGCGACTCGCCCGGCCCGGCGCCTGCGGCGAGCGCCGCGGCGAGCGCGTCGGCGAGCGCGCGCGTTCCGGGCGGACCGATCAGGCGCAGCGGGCTGCGCCGGCCCGACATCCATCCGGTGTAGAGGAGGTCGTCGAGCCCGACGGTGTTCTCGGGCAGCAGGCTGGTGAGCAGGACGCGGTCCGGCTGCGACGGGCGGATCGCGCAGGCGCGCAGCGCCCCGGCCACCGCGCGTCCGGCGTCGACCAGCGCGATCCGGTCGCCGAAGCCCACCGCCGAAACGGGACCGAGTCGGCGCGGGTTCTCGTAGGCGCTGCCGGTGCCGACCGCGATCAGGGTCAGGGCGTCGAAGTGCCGGTCCTCGAGCCAGGCGACGTCGGCCGCGAGGCCCTTGAAGCGGAGCTGCTGGTAGAGGATCGCGCAGCTCGCGAACAGCGTCGCGAGGCCGAGCCCCAGCAGGATCAGCCGCCCGCGCATCGCGCGCTCAATCGAACACGACCGTCTTGTTGCCGTAGACCAGGACGCGGTCGTCGAGGTGCCAGCGCACCGCGCGCGCCAGCACCAGCTTCTCGAGGTCCCGGCCCTTGCGGATCAGGTCGGCGATCGCGTCCCGGTGGGAGCAGCGCGCGACGTCCTGGTCGATGATCGGACCCTCGTCGAGATCGGTGGTCGCGTAGTGCGCCGTCGCCCCGATGAGCTTCACCCCGCGCTGGTGCGCCTGGTGGTAGGGCTTGCTGCCGACGAAGGCCGGCAGGAACGAGTGGTGGATGTTGATGATGCGCTCGGGATACGCCGCCACGAACTCCGGCGAGAGCACCTGCATGTAGCGCGCCAGCACCAGCAGGTCGATGCCGAGCGCCTCGATCCGCTCGATCTCGCGCTCCTCCTGGGCGCGCTTCGTCGCCAGCGTGATCGGAAACACCTCGAACGGGATGCCGAACTGATCGGCCACCGGCTTCAGGTCGGGATGGTTGGAGAGGATCAGCGGGATCTCGCAGGCGAGCTCGCCTGCGCGCTGGCGCAGCAGCAGGTCGTACAGGCAGTGGTCGTACCGCGAGACCAGGATCGCCATCCGCGCGCGGCGCCCGCCCCACGCCAGCCGCCAGCGCATCGCGAAGCGCGCGGCCACCTCGCCGATCGCGCGCTCGAGGGCGCTCCGATCGGTGTGCATCTCGGAGACGTCGAAGCGGATGCGCTGGAAGAACTGCCCGGCCTGCGGGTCGGTGTGCTGATCGGAGTCCAGGATGTTGGCGCCGTGCCCGTACAGGAGCTGGGCCAGGGCGGCCACGAGGCCGCGCCGGTCGGGGCAGCTCACGAGCAGCGTGGCGGGCGGCTCGGCGGGCACGGCGCCGCAGTCTAGCAGCGGGTCTGGAGGACTCGGCGCGTCCGCGCTGGCCCGCGGCCCCGGCGATCTGATACGTTGCCGGCCAAGGGGATCTCACTCGTCCCCGAGTTCCGTGGCCAACGGCATGGGGTCGGTGGTGCGCGGGGCGGCCCGCGGCGGCCGGGAACGGCGACCGCCAGTCCGTCGGGACCCGATGCGGAGGTCTGGGCTCCGCTGGGTGTTGCCCACGCCGGGACAGGAGGTGATTCGGTGGGAAAATGTAATGGCACTACGGCGAGTGAGGTGGCGGCGTCCTGACCGCCAAGCCGAATCGCTGACGCAGTCTCGGTGTAGCATGGGACGCGAGTTCCCAGCGCCACCGACCCCGGGAGCGCGGACGCCGTAGCCGCTCTGGGATCTCGAGGCCTCGCGCCTCGATCCGCTCCCGGGGTTTTCTGCGCCCCCCCGCAAGCCGCCGAAGGCGGCGCGCAGCGAGCCGCAGGCGAGCGAAGTTCATCAGGACGTGAAGAGCGCCGCGAAGAAGTGGATCAGGGCGCGAAACGAGATCGCTCCTGCGGCGCCCGCCAGGCCGCAGACCACCGCCAGCGACGCCACGAGCAGGTGCTCCGCGACCCGCGGTCGCGGTGCCGAGCGTTGCTGCGCGGGACGGACGTCACCCCGGCGACGAAGCTAGTCTTCTCCCGAACGGCCCCGCGAATGGGCTCTCGCGAACTCAATCGCCGCGCCAGAGCTCCGCGGCGGTGGGATCCGGCGGGCCCTCGGCGACGAGCCGGGCCGGAAGCCGCGCAGCTGCCCGCGTGAACGCGACCGCGGCGTCCTGCGCCGCGCCGGCCGAGAACAGGGCGCCGGCCCGTTGCAGCAGGGCGCCGCCCTCGGCCGCGCGGGCCGCCGCCGGCGGCAGCGATGGGTAGACCGGATCGCCCGCGCGGCGCGCCTCGGCGCGCAGCCGCTCGGCGAAGGCGATCCACCCGAGCCCCGTGGCGGGATCGAGCTTGCCGCGCTCGCCTCCCGCGTGGCCAGCAGCGGCGAGCGTCTCGATCCACGGGCGGTCGTCGGTGTTGCGCGGGACGTCGGCGAGCGCAGGGCCCAGCGGCGCGAGGGGACCCACGTAGAGCGCCCACACGCCGTCGGGATCCGCGACCCAGCGATCGCCCGATCCGAGCCGCGCCGCTGCCGCCGACACCTGGCCCGGTGCGGCCGGCTCGTCCGCCCAGCCGACGAGCGCGGCGATCGGGAAGCGGCCGTAGAAGTCGCCCCGGAACACCGCCGAGTGGGGGAACACGTCGAGGAAGGTCGCCGCGATCACGCGCAGCTCGGCCTCCGAGAGCTGGTAGAGCGGCAGCCACTGGCAGAACAGCCCTCCCGTCGCGAGGTGCGCGCGCACCGCCTCGAAGTGCTCGCGGGTGTACAGGGCGCCCGCTCCCGCGTGCCAGGGCACGAAGAGGTCTCCGATCACGACGTCGAAGCGCTCGCCGGTCGCGCGCAGGAAGTTGCGCGCGTCGTCGAGAACGACCTGAGTGCGCGGGTCGCGATAGACGCCCCGGTTGGCGTCGCCGAAGTAGCGCTCGGCGGCGCGCGCGACGGCCGGGATGATCTCGACGAGGTACAGCGACTCGATCGGTTCCAGGAGCGCGGCCCCGGCGCTGATCCCGGTCGCTGAGCCCACGTGCGCGACGCGTCGCGCCCCGGGCGCCAGCACCAGCGGGAGCAGCGCCTGGCGCTCGTGGTGCACCCGCTCGGCGGTGCCGCCCAGGACGTAGTGACCGTCGACGCGGATCGATCGCTCGCCGTCGCGCTCCACCACCGCGACGACGCCCGCCGGTGTCGACTCGACGCCGAGCAGCGTCTCGCCCCGCTCGAGCCGGACCGGCGCCAGGGCGAGCGGGTTGGCGCCCAGCAGGAGCGCCGTCCAGCCGACGGCGAGGAGGCCGAGCCGCCCGGCGCGGCGCCGCACCGAGGCCTCGGGCGCGCAGATCGCTGCGACCCCCCAGCACAGCCCGAGGGCGAGGAACGCCGGCCACAGCCCGACCGCCGGGATCATCAGGTAGGGAGCGGCGAGCGCTCCCGCGATGGCGCCGGCGGTGTTGGCGGCGGCAAGGCGCCCGAGGATCGGCCCTGCGCCGCCGCCCGCGCGGGCACGCCCCGCCAGCGCGAACGCGAGCGGCAGCACCGCCGATCCCGCGACCAGCGCTGGACCGGCGGCGCGCAGCACGGTCCAGAGCGCCGCGGCGAGGTAGTCCCAGCCGGGCGCGTCACTCCCTACGTAGCGGAGGCCGTCCGTGGTGCTTGCGAGCCAGACCGGGAACGCCGCGGCGGCGAGCGAGGTGGCGGCGAGCGCGAGGCCGAGCGCACTCCGCGCGTCGACCGGATGGTGAGCCTCGAGCAGGGCGACTGCCCCGCCCGCCACCGCGATCGAGAGGAGCACCGCCACGAGCACCGCGCCGAACGCGTAGATGGACTGGTTCAGGACCTGCGCGAAGGCCTGGACCAGCAGCACCTGCATCGCGAAGCCGCCGAAGCCGGCGACCGCGGCGAGGGCGAGGAGGAGCTGCTGGCTTCGCTCGCTGCGCGCGCCCGCTTCGCGGGCGCTGGCCGATACTCCAGGCGATTGGATTGCCTCGGAGGGGACGGGGCGGTGGGGGGCGCTGCGTGCGAGCAGGAGCGCGCCGGTGCCGGCGGTTGCGAGCGCGGCCAGCGAGAGGGCGTAGGTGGCGGAGACGCCGATCGCGCCGGGCAGCCAGAAGACGGCGAGCGCGGTGCCGAGAGCGGCGCCCAGCGTGTTGGCCGCGTAGAGCAGGGACCCGCGTGCGCCGAGCTGCGCGCTCGACTCGACGGCCGCCGCGCCGATCGCCGGAAAGGTGGCGCCGAAGCAGAAGGACGCGGGCAGGGTCGAGGCGAGCGCGAGCGCGAAGCGGAGCAGGGTCAGGCTCCAGGGCGTCGTGCGGAGCGCGTCGTAGGCCGGCCTCATCGCCAGGTCGCCCGCGAGCAGGAGGAGTGGAACCGCGGCCGCGGCGGCCGCGCCTGCGAGCTCGATCCACCCATAGGCCGCGAGCGGCCGGAGCCAGTGCCGCGCCCGCCGCCCCGCCCACGCGGCGCCCAGCGCGCTCCCGGCGAAGAACGCCACCAGCGTCGCGGAGGCCGCGGGTGCGGTGGCGCCGAGGAGCAGGCGCAGCCATCGCATCCAGAGCGTCTCGACGGCGAGCGCGCCGGCGCCGGAGAGCAGGTAGAGCGCGACGAGGAGGCCGCTCACACGCGCTGCCGGATGCGCTTCAGCCGCCCGTCACAGGAGGTCGCGGGCGACGCCGACGGCGACCGCGAGATAGATGCCGACGCCGATCGAGAGCGCGCCGCTGCCGGCCACGACCCAGCGAACGAAGGCGGGTCGTGCGCCCGCTCGCGACGCCGGCACCCCGAGCCCGAGAGACATCGCGACCATGCTGGCCACCGTGCCGGCGCCGAAGACGACGAGGTAGGCGAGGGCCGCGCGCGGGCTCGGCATCGCGGCGAGTGCGAGCAGCGCGACCGCCGCGCTCCCGGCGAGGCCGTGCGCCATCCCGATGAAGAGCGGGCGAAGGACCAGTTGCTGAGCTGCAGCACGTCTGTTGACTTCGCTCGGCTTCGCCTCGCTGCGCGCGATCGCTTCGCGATCGCTGGCCGCTACTCCAGGCGATTGGATTGCCTCGGAGGCGACGAGGGGGACGGTGCGGAGGGAGCGGAGGTTGGAGACTCCGAGGGCGACGAGGATCGCGGCGACGCCGAGGTCGGCGACGCGCGCCCAGAACGGGACGACGGTGATGCCGAGCGCGACGAAGGCGCCGCCGACCGCGAGGATCATGAGGCCGTGCCCGAGGCCCCACGCGGCTCCGATGCGCGCCGCCGCCCAGGGGTTCCGATGCCGCGCCACCAGCGCGGCGATCGCTGCGAGATGGTCGGGATCCGCGGCGTGCCGGATGCCGAGCACGAAGCCGAGCAGCACCGCCGTCAGCAACGACCGGCCTCGCGCAGCGCGGCCTCGACGCGCGCGACGTCCTCCGGTACGTCCACGGGCACGCTGCGCCAGCCCTCCACGATCGCCACGCGGATCTTGTGTCCGTGCTCGAGCGCGCGCAGCTGCTCGAGCGACTCGACGCGCTCGAGCACGCCGGGCGCGAGGCGCACGAAGTCCAGCAGGAAGGGGCGCCGGTAGGCGTACAGGCCCACGTGCTGCCACCAGCGCGGTCCGGCGCCCGGATCGCGCGGGTAGGGGATCCGGCTGCGCGAGAAGTAGAGCGCGCGGCCGGCGAAGTCGAGCGCGACCTTCACTCGATTCGGATCGTCGAGCCCGTCCGCGTCGGCCGGATGCACGACCGTCGACATCGGCGAGCCCGGGTCGGCCTCGAGCGCCTCGATGGCCGCGTCGACCACGAAGCCGTCGATCAGCGGCTCGTCGCCCTGCACGTTGACCACGATCTCCTCGGACAGCCGCGCGGCCACCTCGGCGATGCGATCGGTGCCGGTCGGATGGTCGGGCGAGGTCATGGCGACCTCGGCGCCGAAGGCGGCGCACGCATCGGCGACCCGCGGATCGTCGGTCGCGACGATCACCCGCGACAGCCGCTTCGCGCGGGCGGCGCCCTCGTAGACCCGTCGCACCATCGGAACGCCGGCGATCGGCGCCAGCGGCTTCCCGGGGAAGCGGGATGCCGCATGGCGGGCGGGTATGACGCCGACGGCGCGCACGCGCGCCATGCTAGCATCCCGCGCCGTGCCCCCCGAGCTCCCGCACGAGGCGCCGCCGCATCGCACTCGGGCCGGCCGGGTGCTTGCCGTCTGCTCCAACAAGGGCGGGGTGGGCAAGACCACGGTCGCCACCAACCTCGCGATCTACCTGCGCGCCCTCCACGAGGATCTCCCGATCCTGGTCCTCTCGCTCGACGACCAGGGCATCATCGAGCGCATGTTCGCGCTCGAGGCCGAGCCGCCCGGCGACGGCAACGTGAAGCACGGCTGGGCGGAGAGGAGCTTCGAGCGCGTCATCCACCTCGGCCAGTACGGCGTCCACTACGTGCGGTCGGCCCCCGACACCGGCCTGCTGAAGGCGCGCGCGGAGGATCCCCAGATCCTTCGCCGCGTGCTCGAGCAGACCGACTGGCCCGGCGTCGTGATCGTCGACACCAAGAGCGACCTCGAGGCGCTCACGCGCAACGCGCTGTTCGCGGCCGACCGCGTGATCGTTCCGGTCTCGGACTGGGCGGCGCTCGAGGAGGCCGGCAAGGTGCTGGCGATCCTGGAGCGCGCGGGCTTCGCAGGGCGCGCGCGCATCGTGCTGACGCTGGTCGACCGGCGCACCCACGTCGAGTCGACCGGCGAGGAGCTCGCGGAGCGCCTGCGCGAGGAGATCCGGGCGCGCGGCTGGCCGCTCTACGCAACCTCGCTGTCGCGCAGCCCGCGGGTCGAAGCGCTCAACTCGGAGGGCGGGCGGCCGCTCTCGATCCTGCACCAGGCGCGCGGCACGAGCGTCCACCGCGAGATGCGCGCGCTGGCCGAGGAGGTCGCCCACGACCTCGGGCTCGGCGCCGGCGCGCTCCGGCTGCGCGACGACACGGCGCCGCCGCGCCGCGCCGTCGCGGACTGGAAGGCCGCGCTCCTGCGCGGCCGCCTTCGGAGTTAGCAGCGCACCCTCGCGGGCTCGCGCCCGCGCCCGATCACCGCGATGCCCAGCAGGCCGATCAGGCCGAAGGCGAGCGAGGGCAGCGTGCCGACCTCGGGCACCGCGACCGGCATCGGCTCGAAGGTGAGCCCGTCGAGGCCGAAGTCCGGTCCGCTGAACACGACCCGGTGGATGCCGCTCAGGTTCTCGATCCCGAGGAAGTTCGAGCTCCACTGCGGCAGGTCGACGGTGCCGATCGATCCGGACTCGAGCAGCGTGCCCGAGTCACTGTAGACCTTCATCGTGATGGTGCCGCCGGTGACGCCCGTGATGTAGGCGCCGACGCGCTCCATGTCCGACGCGAAGGTGAACTCGATCGACGCGGTGCCGGTGCCCGGATCGAAGGCGCCGATGTACGCCGTGCCCATCGGAATGTCCCCGGCGGTGGAGCCGTTCAGAACGCGGGTTCCGCCCCAGGTGTTCTGGACGTCGTTGCCGAGGGAGAAGTCATGGATGAAGGGGCCGTCGTTGAAGACGCCCGGATTGGGCACGGGGTTGGTCAGCGTGACCCCGCTGGCGAAGGTGAAGGCGCTCACGGCCCCGGGCTGGAGCAGGCTCGCGCCGAGCCCGAGGGTGATGTTCGGGCCGGGGTGCAGCCCCTCGAAGCTCTCGACGATCTTGTCGCTGCCGAACGCCCCGGGGCCGATCGAAGTGGCCCACACGGGGGTGCTCGCCAGGGCCGGGATGCAGAGCGATGCCAACAAGAGCAGCCGTCGCATGGTCGGGTCCTCCGTTCGCGGAGAGGAGGTGCGAAGGCCGTGCCGGCCGGCGTTGCCGCCGCGCGCGCCCTCCGCTCTCGACCGAGGTCGGCGCCACGGCGTCGCTTTCGGCCGCGGCTGCCGGCTGGCTGCCACCGGCAGGGAGAGGGCCTCGAGTGACGCAGCCGCGCGCCCGCGGCGACGCACTTCGTCACCTGGCCGGTGGCCCCTGGAACCCGCTCGGGCACTCCGCCATCTTGATGATCTCGGCCTCGCGGCGGGAGCCGCTCGGCCCAACACGAGTTTCGGAGGCTTTGCCCAGGCCTCGCGGCGGGAGCCGCTCGGCCCAACACGGGTTTCGGAGGCTTTGCCCAGGCCTCGCGGCGGGAGCCGCTCGGCCCAACACGGCCTTCCTCGATAGGAGGGGATCGCGTGGCGACGTTCGGGATCGTGGTGGGAGGCGGGCCCGCGCCCGGCATCAACGGCGTGATCGGCGCCGCGGCCACCGTCGCGCTGCGCCGCGGTGCCCGCGTGATCGGCTGCCTCGACGGCTTCAAGTGGCTGATGGAGGGGGACACCTCGCACGTGCGGGAGCTCGCGCTCGCGGACGTCGCGCGCGTCCACCTCCAGGGCGGCTCGATCCTCCACACCTCGCGCGCCAACCCGACCAAGAAGCCGGAGCACCTCGAGAACGTGGTCAAGTCGCTCGCGGCGCTCGGCGTCGACCATCTGATCACGATCGGCGGCGACGACACGGCCTTCTCGGCGCGCCGCGTCGCGGAGCAGGCCCAGGGACGCATCCGCGTGGCTCACGTGCCGAAGACGATCGACAACGACCTTCCGCTGCCGCCGGGCATCCCCACCTTCGGCTACGAGACCGCGCGCGAGCTCGCGACCGCGCTGCTCGAGAACCTGATCGAGGACTGCCAGACCACCAACCGCTGGTTCTTCGTCGTCCTGATGGGGCGCAAGTCGGGCTCGCTGGCGCTCGGCGCGGGCAAGTCGGCGGGCGCTCCGATCACGCTGATCCCCGAGGAGTTCCCTCCCGGGAAGATCCGGCTCGACGACGTGGTGCGCACGCT
>Ga0335082_10004654_pt1 | contig 14974 bp, 15 predicted proteins | sample Lox_Sample_41_FD_206718 | JGI IMG/M metagenome (GOLD analysis project Ga0335082, IMG submission 206718) | Soil microbial communities from Loxahatchee National Wildlife Refuge, Florida, United States - Lox_Sample_4.1 | ecosystem: Environmental > Terrestrial > Soil > Wetlands | place: USA...
ACTGGGTGAGGCGCCTCGCCGCCTGCCCGTTCGGCCGCCGACCTGTGCCCGTGGGCGAACGCCGGAGAGCTCACCCACGCCTGGAAGGCCGCCTCGTCTCGCCATCGCGTCACCACCAGCCAGGTGGTCCGCCCGTCGGTCGGCTTGAGCAGCTCGAAGCCCTCGAAGCCGTCTTGGTTGTCCACTGCGCCGGCCCGTGCCGCGAACCGGCGGGCGAGCTCGTCGCCGCTGTCGGCGGGCACGGTAATTGCGTTGATCCTCACGACCGTCATACGACGATCATGCCAGCAGCACCGGTGGTTAAAGTCTGCCGCCCAGGGTAACGAGCGCTGATGGCCCAGGCTGGAACGGTACTCGGCGGACGTTACGTACTTGATGATCAGATCGGCAACGGCGGGTACGGCGAGGTGTGGCGCGCGACCGATACCGTCCTGACCCGGCCGGTGGCGGTCAAGCTGCTGCACCCGCGTTACACCCAGCGGAACGAGGCCCTGGCCAGGTTCCGCGCCGAGGCACGGCACGCCGGGGGCCTGTCTCACGAGAACATCGCGCAGGTCTTCGACTATGGCGAGCCGTCCGACGGGGAGCCGCCGTACCTGGTGATGGAGCTGGTCGACGGGCCGTCGCTGGAAACCGTGCTCACCGGCGGCCCGCTAGACGACAGCCGGACCTTGGACATCGTCGCCCAGGCCGCGGCCGGCCTGCAGGCCGCGCACGCCGCCGGGATGATCCACCGCGACATCAAGCCAGGCAACCTGCTGCTCGCGCCGGGCGGCACCGTCAAGATCACCGATTTCGGCATCGCGCACACGATCGGCTCGGCGCCGCTCACGGCCAGCGGGGAGCTGATCGGCACGCCGGGTTACCTGGCACCGGAACGGGCGATGGGGCAGCGGGCCACCCCGGCCAGCGACCTGTACTCCCTGGGCATGCTGGCTTTCGAGTGCCTGGCCGGTACTCCGCCGTTCCGGGGCACGCCCCTGGAGGTGGCGCTGGCCCACCGGGATCGCCCGCTGCCGCCGCTGCCCCGGTCGGTCGCCGTCGGCGTGGCCGCTCTGGTGATGCGGCTGGCCGCGAAGGACCCCGCCCGCCGTCTCGGCGACGCCGCCGAGGTCGCGGTGTGGGCGGGCCTGCTGCGCGATGGCGCCGGCGTGGCCGCCCTCCAGATGTGGCCGGAACAACCGCCCGCCGCGGGCCTGTTCCAGCGCCGAACAGTCCTCGCCTACGCCTGCGTCGCGGTGACCGCCGTCGTCGTCATCGTGCTGGCCAGCGTCATCGGATTCGCGTCCACCCCGAGCCGGGTCGCTGCGGGCCCAACGTCGGCCCCGGCGCCGGTGCCGTCGTCACACCGTGACGTCGGCACCCGGCCTGCTGGCCGTCATCCCACGCGCCCGGTCGCGAACCCACGCCAGCAGCTTGCAGCTAGTCCCGTGGCTAAGCGGAAACTGGCAGGTGCTGTCCCGGCCGCCGTACTGGCGGCCGCCCCGGCTCCCGGCTCCAGACCGGCCCACGGGAACGGCCCTGGACAGGCCCCCGGCCACGGCGATGGCACCGAGAAAGGCCCTGGAAACGGAAACAGTCAAGGTAATGGGAATGGCGAGGGCGGCTGAGGCGGCAGACGCCACGTCGCCGAGCTGGAGGAATCATGGCGAGGACAGGCAGCGCGGTAGGTACCAGGCGAGCCGCGCCTAACGTACTAGGCATCTATCTCAACGATCATCTCGCGGGTGCCACGGCGGGCACCGAACTGGCTCGCCGGGTCGCGGGATCGGCCCAGGACCGCGAGGACCATGCCGTCCTTCGCGGTTTCGCGGCCGAGGTGGCGCAGGATCGCGTAGCGCTACTGAATATCATGGCCACGCTCGGCATCACGGTCCGGACCTACAAGGTCTACGCCGGCTGGATCGGCGAGAAGGCCGGGCGGCTGAAGTTCAACGGCCGCCTCTTCACCAGGTCACCGCTCAGCCGCCTGGAAGAGCTGGAATTGCTGCGGCTCGGCGTGGAGGGCAAAGCCGCGGGCTGGCGCACGCTGCGGGTTCTCGCGGATACCGACCAGCGGCTCGAACCCGCCCGCCTGGACGAACTCATCGCCCGGGCCCGGCGGCAGGCCGAGCTTCTCGAAGACCTCCGTGTCCGCGCCGCCGACCAGCTCATCAGCCTGGAGAGGGCGCCGTGAGCCGCCTAGGCTAACGACATGGCGTGCAGGATAAGCGAACTGGTCCTCAACTGCCGCGATCCGTCGCGGCTGGCGGCCTTCTGGTGCGAGGTCCTCGGCTACGCCGAACTCGCCCGGGACGCCGACAGCATCGAGATCGGACCTGCCCGCGCCGGTTTCGGCGGCCTGCAGCCCACGATCGTGCTCTCGGCTCACCCAGAGCCTACGCCCGGCCTGCTCCGGCTGCACTTCGACGTCAGCCCGGTTGGCTGCGACCAGGACACCGAACTTGCGCGCCTGCTGGCGGCGGGAGCCCGGCCCGCGGACGTCGGTCAGCGCGGGGACGAGGGATGGCACGTGCTCGCCGATCCGGAGGGCAATGAATTCTGTCTGCTACGCCGGCAGCTAGAGCCCTGACCGGCGGCTGCGACCGGACTGCGGAGAGCAGCCGGCCGCAGCCGCACTCGGGCTTATCCGGGCTGCTGATCGCCGCCTTGCTGGTCTTGGGGACCGCCCTGGCCCTGGTTGTCCTGGCCTTGCCCGGCTTGGTCCTGCTCGCCTATGCCGAGCTTGCGCTCCACCGCATCCTCGCCCTTCTCGACCTGCTCTGGATGCTCCTGCGCGTACCCCTGCGCCTTGTCCTTCAGGTTGTCGAACTCGCTCACAGTGGCCTCCGTCCTGATCGCCGTCTGCCGACGGCTGTATCACGGCTGTATCCCGACGCCGACGTTCGCCGGCGGCCCGCCGCCCTACCCGGGCGTGGCCGCCTGACACCTCCCGATAGTGACCTTGCGGAACTGGCGGGCGGTCAGCCCGAACCAGCGGTCGGTCGTGCCCTCGTCGGCCATGCCCAGGCGGGCGGCGACGGCCTGGGAGCGTATGTTGTCGAGATCGGTCAGGGCGAGCACCTGGCCGATCCCTGTCGTGGCCGCCGCGGTGAGGAGCGCGTCGGCCGCTTCGGTGGCGAACCCCTGCCCCTGGTGTTGCGGGTGCAGGTGCCAGCCGACCTCGATCAGGCCGGTCGGGCCGTCGGCGTCGGACAGGGGCATGAGCAGGACGGTGCCGGCCGGCGGTGGTGACGGCGTGCCGGGAACCAGCGGGACGACGGCCCACAGGCCGAGCGGCGGGCTGAGGTCTCGTTCCCGGGCCTGCCACCGGTCCAGCCGCTCGCGCGCCTCGTCCAGGGTCGCCAGGCTACGACGGGGGTGTGATCCCAGCCAGCGCATGACGTCGTCCCGCGAGTAGAGGTCGTAGAACGCGGGGAGATCTGATTCCTCCCAGTGCCGGAGCAGCAGGCGGGGGGTGCGCAGCAGTTCCATCCGGGGTTACCCGCGGGCGTGGAGCCGGGCGAACCGCGCGCGCTGGGTTTCGAGCATTGCCGCTTCCGTCGTGCCCCCGTCATCGTAGGCGGGCGATACCAGCGGCGCGGCGTGCCGCACTTCGATGACGACGATCGCCTCGACCCGTTCGGTCAATTTCGAGCCGTCCGCCCGCATCCGCTCGACGCCCTCGGAGAACGCGGCCGACCCGCGCTCGTGGATCTCCGCACGGCCCTTGAACCGGTAGCCCTTGCGCACGAACGGGTCGACCACGTTGACCTCGACGAGCGACCCGGCCCGGATATTCGCGGTCGTCTGCGGCGAGCAGATGTCGGCGAAGAACAGGTGGTCGCCATCCCATACCCGGGTCGACCCCTTGGGCGAGAGGTTCGGCGATCCATCGGGGCAGACGGTCGCGTGGAACGCGAGCTTCTGCTCGTCGATCAGCCGCTTCATGTCGTCGGTAAGGATGCCCATCAGCTGCCCGCTCCCGTCTCGATCTCAGCTCACGGTATAGCTTCGCGTCCCAGATGGTTAGAACCATCCGGTGCTGGTAGATGAGCCGGTTCAACCGACACGAAGGGGGAAGACATGGTGACCTATACCGTGCCCGGGCTCAAAACCGACAGCGCCGAGCGGGTCGTCAAGCTGCTGCAGGACCGACTCAACTCCCTCAGCGACCTGGCGCTGACCCTCAAGCATGTGCACTGGAACGTGACCGGGCCGAACTTCATCGCCGTGCACACCATGCTGGACCCGCAGGTCGACGCCGTCCGCGCGATGGTCGACGAGACCGCGGAGCGGATCGCGGCTCTCGGCGCGTCGCCGGTCGGCACGCCGGGCGCGCTGGTCGCCCAGCGCGACTGGGACGACTACTCCATCGGCCGGGCCGGGACGCTCGAGCATCTTGGCGCGCTGGACGTCGTCTGCGCCGGGATCATCGAGGCGCACCGCCGCGCGATCGACAGCACCGAGGAACTCGATCTGGTCACCCAGGACATGCTTATCGGGCAGTCCGGCCAGCTGGAAGAATTCCACTGGTTCGTCCGCGCCCACCTGGAGGCACCCGACGGATCGCTCACCACCGGGAACGCCAGCACAGAGAAGACCGCCGCCAGGCGCGCCAAGAAGCATTAGCCCCGGCGCGCGTCGGCAGCGGGTTACCTGGCTTCCGGCGCAGGAGCCCGGCCTAACCGGTCCCCGCTCAACCACGACGATGTGACTCTCTAGTGGTTCTGACCACGGCAATGTGACATCGCTGTGGTTGCGTTTCCCGGGAGGTATGAGGACTGAGGCCGAGGTGACGGGTGTGATGCAGCCCGTCGGAACCCCCTGCCCGGCCCCTTCAGCCGGCCGCCCGGCCCCTTCAGCCGCCCAGTCGCGACGCCTGAAGGGCCAGGTAGCGACGCTCGGGCAGGCTGGTCGCGCGGCGAGCCGCGTCGAGGTAGTCGGCCGCGGCCGCGGCGGTGTCGCCCGCCAGCTCGCGCAGGTATGCCCGCGCCGCGATCAGGCGGTGGTGCCGGGCCACCCGCTTGTCCGCCTCGAGCGCCGCGATGACCTCGAGGCCGGCCGCGGGCCCGCGCACCATGGCCACGGCCACCGCACGGTTGAGGGCCGTGAACGGGTTCGGCGCGGCGAGCTCCAGCAGGTCGTAGAGCCCGAGGATCTGCGGCCAGTCGGTGTCGGCCATCGTCGTGGCCTCGTCGTGGACGGCGGCGATGGCCGCCTGCAGCTGGTAGGGACCGACATCGCCGCGCGGCAGCGCCCCGGTGACGAGCGCCACGCCCTCGGCGATCTTCGCCTGATCCCAGCGGCTCCGGTCCTGCTCGGCCAGCGGTACCAGGGATCCGTCGGGCCGGGTCCGGGCCGGGCGCCGCGCGTCGGTCAGCAGCATCAGCGCCAGCAGGCCGGCTACCTCGCCGTCGTCCGGCAGCAGCCGGTGCAGCCAGCGGGTGAGCCGGATGGCCTCCTGCGACAGCGCGGGCACGGTCAGCGTGTCACCCTCGCTGGCCGTGTAGCCCTCGTTGAAGACGAGGTAGAGGACGTGCAGCACGGCGCGTAGCCGTTCGGTCCGCTCCGCCCCGGAGGGCAGGCTGAAGTCGAACCCGGCGCCGGCGATGGTCTGCTTGGCCCGGCTGATCCGCTGCGCCATCGTCGTCTCCGGGACCCCGAACGCCGCGGCGATCTGCGCCGTGGACAGCCCGCCGACCGCGCGCAGCGTGAGCGCGATCTGGCTGGGCGAGGACAGGTCCGGATGACAGCAGCCGAACAGCAAGGCCAGCGAGTCGTCACGGTCGGCGGGTTCGGCGTCGGCGGGGGGACCGAGCAGCTCGGACGGCGGGGTGGCCACCGCGACCAGTTCCTCGCGGGTCCGCCGCGACTGCTCGCTGCGCACCTGGTCCGTCAGCCGCCGCGAGGCGACCGTGATCAGCCAGCCGCGCGGGCTGTCGGGGAGCCCGCCGGACGGCCATTGCTGCGCGGCTGCGAGCAGGGCTTCCTGGCTGGCGTCCTCGCACAGGTGGAACTGCCCGTACCGGCGCACCAGCGCGGTAAGGACCTGCGGTGCCAGCTCCCGGAGCAGGCCCTCGACGTCGCTCCGGCTCGTGGTCACAAGTCCGGCTTGGCCTCGTGCAGGATCGGCCAGACCTCGACCGGATCGACGTCGGCGAAGGGCATGTCCGCCGCGATCTGGTGCGCGCGCTCCTCGCTCTCGCAGTCGAGCAGGTAAAAGCTGGCGATGTACTCCTTGGTTTCCAGGTAGGGCCCGTCGGTCACGGCCGGCTGGCCGCCCTCCCGCCGGACCAGCCGGGCCGAGATCTCGTCGGCCAGCCCGTAGGCGCCGATGAGCTCGCCGGTCGCCCGGTACCTGCGGTTGAACGCGTCCTGCCTGGCGATGACCTCCGGCCACTGGTCGGCCGGGATCGAGGCCCACTTCTCCTGGTTTCCGTAGATCAGCATCAGGTACTTCATGGTGTCGTCCTCCCGTTGCCACGTGCACACCACGACATCGCACGGAGCATAGTCCGCACGTCATGATTGTCTCGTGATGGCACGAACGACGAGCGGCGACGAGCAGGCCGGGGTGGCCTTTCCCGTCGCGGCGGACGGGCGCAGGAGCACCTCGGCGCTGGGCCAGGCGGTGGTCGCCGATGCGCTGCGCCGGGTCGACCCGGACGGGGCGCAGGCGGCCAGCCGGGAAGCCAACTGGCGGGCCGGCTATCTGGGGCACTTCCGCACGCTGATCGAGGCTGGACTGACGTCGAGGCAGGCCGCGATGTCCGTGGCCAGGGACGGGCTGGCGTCGCTGCACGGGCGGATGCGGGTGGTCCGGCACGGCGAGCCGGAGACCGGCCTCGGCGCCCTGCTCTCGGCGCCGGCCCGGCACGAGCTGACCGCCGTCCAGGTGGCAGGCGGCGCGACGGCCGAACGCGAGCTGACCGTGCCCTACCGCGGTGAGCGGCTGAGCGGCGACGCCCTGCTGCGCCGGCTCGACGCGTGGGCCGCCGCGGGCGTCATCGAATCGTCCTGCGCCGATGCGGTCCGGACCGTCGCCGCGTCGCCCGGCTGGCTCGCCCTGCCCGGCCGCACGGTCGTGGTGCTCGGGGCGGGGGCCGAGGTCGGCCCGCTGCCGGTGCTGCTGAGCTGGGGCGCGCGGGTGATCGGGATCGACCTGCCCCGCCCGGCTATCTGGGACCGGGTACTGGAGACGGCGCGGCGCAGCGGCGGCACCCTGCTCGTCCCGGTCGCCGACGCCAAGCCGGGTCAGGACGGCGCGGATTCGGGCGCGGACCTACCCCAGCGGGCAGGTGTCGACCTGGCCGACGACATCCCCGCGGTCGCCGACTGGCTGGCCGGCGTCGACGGGCCGCTGGTGCTCGGCAACTACGTCTACGCCGACGGCGCGGCCAACGTCCGCGTGGCCTGCGCCGTCGACGCGCTGACCATGCGCCTGCAGGCCGAGCGCCGCGACCTGGCACTCGCGTTCCTGGCCACGCCCACCGACGTGTTCGCCGTGCCGGCCGACGCCGTCGCCCAGTCGGCCCGCGCCTACGCGGACAAGTCAGCGGCGAACAAGCTCGGCCGCGGGCTGCTGCATTCGCTGTCCGGCGGCCGGCTGCTCCGCCCGGCCTATCCGCCCGGATCCGATCCCGGCATCTGCGACAGCCTGGTCGCCCAGCAGGGCCCGAACTACGCGCTGGCCAAGCGCCTGCAGCGGTGGCGCGCCACGGTCGCCCGCGACGGCGGCCTGGCCGTGTCGATGAACGTCGCCCCGCCCACCCGGACCAGGTCGGTCACCAGGAACCGGGTGCTGGCGGCCGCGTACGCGGGCGCCGGGCGGTTCGGCGTCGAGGTGTTCGAGCCCGCCACGACCAAGGCGCTCATGGCGGCCCTGCTCGTCCACGACCTGCACGCCGGGTCGCCGGCGGGCGAGCATCCCTGGCAGGACGAGGCCTATGCGGCCGCGCACGGCGGGCTGTGGCGGATCGCCTACGCTCCCCGCAGTGCGCTCGCGCTGGCCGCGCTGCTCGGCTATTACCCCGCCAGGAAATCGTTACCCGATCAGGGGCAGCCGGTTGTCCGGGTGCTCGGCGCGGCCCGAGGCGGCCAGCACCCAGGCCAGATCGTCGGCGAGGTCGGCGGGACGGCGGCCAACGGTGCGCCGGGCCAGCAGGTCGTCCAGGATCGACGCGGTCAGCGCGATCCCCTGCGGCGTGGCGATCGGGTCCCGGCCCAGCGCCAGGGTCAGGTCCAGCCCGTGGACCACGGCCTCCACGACCCGGCTGGCCACGAACTCGTCCACCTGCATGGGCGCGAAGTACCCCGGCCCGACGGCGCTGGCCGGCACCGAGCGGGCCTCCTCGATGGTCTTGCCGAACGTCTCGGCCAGGACCCCCGGCATGTCCGCGGGCGTCTTGCCCTCGACCATGGTGTAGGCGTAGTCGTAGACAACGGGCCCCGTCTCCGAGCGGGGGTTGATGAAGAAGCTGGTCCGGTCCCGCGCGGGCTGCTGCTCGCCGAGGCCGTCGATCAGCATCCGGGTCAGGCCGATCGAGATGTCGAAGTGGCCGGCCAGCTCGAACACCGTCCAGTGCGGCAGGTCCGGATCGACCGGGACCAGTTGCGTGGACGCGGCCCATTCGGGCTCGGTCAGGCCGCGGAAGGTCGCCTCGATCCGGGCCAGCTCCCCGGCAAGCGTGTCGATGGTGGTCTCGTATGAACCCATGCCCACCTTTTATCACCAGCGCGGGGTGTCCGGCAGGGGTTCGCGGCTCCGACGTCTCCGGTGAGGGCGCCAGGGAGGCGCCTCAGTCATCGGGTGGTCAAATAGCAGGGCACCCCTGCGGACGGGAGGAACCATGAAGTACCTGATCTTGATGTACGGGTCCCAGCAGGACTACGACGCGATGGCGGGCAACGCCGCAGCCGGGGAGCCGGCCTGGTCCGCGGCCGAGTTCGCGGCGATGGGCGCGTTCATGGAGTCGTTCGGCAAGGACCTGGCCGATTCCGGGGAACTGGTCGACGCGCAGGGCCTGACCGCCCCGGTGCACACCCGCAGGATCCGGCTGCGGGAGGGCGCCCCGGTGGTGACCGACGGCCCCTACGCCGAAACCGAGGAGGTCCTGGCCGGCTACTGGGTCGTCGATTGCGACAGCTTCGACCGGGCCACCGAGATCGCCGCCAGGTTGTCGAACTGCCCAGGTCCGGCCCACGTCCGCGAGCGGGCCTTCGTGGACGTCCGGCCGGTCGCCGAGTCCCGGGCCGACCTGGAGCCCTGACCGTGGGCCGTGCCGACGCCGAGGACCTGCTCCGCCAGCTGGCGCCGCAGGTCCTCGGCGCGCTGGTACGGCGGTACGGGCATTTTGACACCGCCGAGGATGCGGTGCAGGAGGCGCTGCTGGCGGCCGCCACCCAGTGGCCCGCCGAAGGCCTCCCCGGCAACCCGCGCGGCTGGCTGATCACGGTCGCCTCCCGCCGACTGACCGACCTGCTGCGCAGCGAGCAGTCGCGGCGCGCCCGCGAGGAGGCGGCCGCCCGGCGGATCCCGCCGGGGGAGTGGCTGGCCCCGGCGGCCGACGCCGCGGCCGCCGAACCGGACGACACGCTCATCTTGCTGTTCCTGTGCTGCCACGCCGCGCTGTCGCCCGCCTCGCAGATCGCGCTGACCCTGCGCGCGGTCGGCGGGCTGACCACTGCGGAGATCGCCCGGGCCTTCCTGGTTCCGGAGGCGACCATGACCCGGCGGATCACCCGGGCCAAGGTGCAGGTCGCGGACAGCGGGGTCCCGTTCAGGATGCCGAACGGGCCGGAGCGCGAGCAGCGGCTCACGGTGGTCTTGCACGTCCTCTACCTGATCTTCACCGAGGGATACGCCGCCACCTCAGGGCCCGGGCTGGTCCGGGCGGACCTGTCGGCCGAGGCGACCCGGCTCACCCGGATCGTCCGCCGGCTGCTGCCCGGCGACGGGGAGGTCGCCGGGCTGCTCGCGCTGATGCTGCTCACCGACGCCCGGCGGCCGGCCCGCACCGGGCCGGCCGGGGAACTGATCCCGCTGGACGAGCAGGACCGGAGCCGCTGGGACCGGGCGAAGATCGCCGAGGGCGTGGCGCTCGTCACCGGGGTGCTGCCGCGCGGCGATGTCGGCCCCTACCAGCTTCAGGCGGCCATCGCCGCCGTGCACGACGAAGCCGCGAGCGCCGGGGCGACCGACTGGCCGCAGATCCTGGCGCTCTACGACCTGCTCCTGCGGATCAGCGACAATCCGGTGGTGGCGCTGAACCACGCCGTCGCGGTGGCGATGACCCATGGCCCCGGCGCCGGCCTCGAGCGGCTCGGACGGCTCGAAACCGACCGGCGGATCGCCGGTGACCACCGGCTCGAAGCGGTCCGGGCGCATCTGCTGGAGATGGACGGCCAGTACCGGGCCGCCCGGACCGCCTACCAGGCCGCGGCCCAGCGGACGATGAGCCTGCCGCACCAGCGCTACCTCAACGCCCGCGCCGCCCGCCTGAGCGCCGCGTAGAGTTGGCTGATCAGAACTCGCCGGGCGGACCTTTATGACCGAATCCAGCTCACCTGGGCCATCGTCGGCTCCACACGACCTCGCCGCGACCAGCGCAGAGAGACGAGCGTTCGGGAAGGGTGCCCGTCAGCGGGTGCCACGGCGCACGCTGGGGTCCTGGAGCGAGGGGGACCGCGAGCACGATCCGCTGAAAACGATCCTGGCCCAGAACCAGATCCGCGTACCCGAACTGACTCCCCTCCGGCATCAGCGCATGGCCGTCTCGCCGTGGAACTACTACCGAGGCGCCGCCGCGGTCATGGCCGGCGACCTGGGCGGCCAGCCCGACAGCGGGCTGATGGTGCAATTGTGCGGCGATGCCCATGTCCTGAACTTCGGCCTGTGGGCCACGCCGGAGCGGAACCTGGCGTTCGACCTGCGCGACTTCGACGAAACCCTGCCCGGCCCGTTTGAGTGGGATGTCAAGCGCTTCGCCGCCAGCCTGGTGGTGGCCGCGCGGCAGAGCCGGGTCAAGCCGGCCCGGGCGGCGGCCGCGGTGACCGCGGGCGTAGAGGCCTATGCCCGGGGCATGCGCCGGTACGCGACGATGCCTGAACTCGACATCTGGTACGACATCAAGCACGTCGACGACCTGATCGGCTATTTCGAGCCGGCCGACCGCGGCCAGGTCTCGATTCACATCGAGAAGAAGCGCAGGCGCCGCACGAGCCGGGGAGCCTTCGCCAAGCTCACCACGATGGCGCACGGGCGTCCCAGGATCACCGAGGACCCGCCCATCCGCGTCACGATCAGCGACGACGAGCAGGACTACCTGGTCGACCACCTTCTGGCCGAGTACCGGATGACCCTGCAAGAGGACCGGCGGAACCTGTTCGACCGGTTCACCACGGTCGACGTGGTCCGCCAGGTCGTGGGGGTCGGCAGCGTGGGCATGCAGGTCTACCTAGTGCTGCTGGAGGGCCGGACCGGCGTCGATCCATTGTTCTTGCAGGTCAAGCAGGCTGGACCGGCGGTATACGAGGCCTATACCCAGCCGAGTCGTCACCGCGGCCACGGCGAGCGGGTGATCAACGGCAAGCGGCTCATCCAGAGCGCTACCGACATTTTCGTCGGCTGGGGCTCGCTCCACGGGAAGGACTATTACGTCCGGCAATTCCGCGACATGAAGATCATCCCGACCACCGACCTGATCGCCCCCCGCCTGGTCCAGTTCGCGACCGCATGCGGCGGGACTCTCGCCCGCGCCCACGCGCGTACCGGCGACCCGATGGCCATCGATGCCTACATCGGGAAGGGCGCCAAATTCGCCGCCGTGATCGGCCGGTTCGCCGGCCTGTACGCCGACCAGAACGAGCGGGACCACGCCCAGCTCGTCCGCGCCATCGCCGCCGGCACGGTGGAGAGCCAGCCAGGCTAGACGATCGAGCCACGTAGCGTTGCCGCAGAAGCGTCCTAACGCCGGTTTGAACTGCGGGCTATGCAGGCAACTTGCCTAGGGACGCCGCTGACCGCTTCTGGCCCGCTGCCGCGCGTCGGCAGGCCGCTGCCGGTTTCCTCGGGGACGCTGCTGAGCCGACGTGGCTCGCTGCTGGGCGGTGATGACCTGTCGGCGAGCACTGTTAACTTGCCGTTGGGCCTTCTGGACGGAACTGGCCTTCGGTTTCGTGCCGAACAGAATCGACAAACCAGCCGCGGCAGCGGAAGCGATCAACGCAGACATCGGGGCTCCTCCGGGGAGCGGGCCCCAGGCCACACCGGAACCCGAGATTCCTCCCTTCCTTGACTGCACTCTTGGGCAGTAATTGCATATAGTGCATCGAATGCTTAGGTGTAAAGTGAGGGTGTCAAAGTCGTGATGTCAATCTCCGGAAGGCTCCCGATGGCCGAGATCGCTGCCCAGCCGGATTTGGCTGCTGAGCCAAGCCGACCCACCCGCCCAGGTCAGACTGCCCAGCCGGGGCGGGCCGCGCAGCGACGGCGTACCCGCCGGGCCATCGTCGAGGCGACGTCACGGCTGCTAGCCGCGGGAGCCGATCCGTCGATCAACGATATCGCCGCCGCCGCCGATGTCTCCCGCCGGACGATCTACACCTACTTCCCCACCCTCGATCAGTTGCTCCTCGACGCAACCCTCGGGGCGATGAACGTCAGCATCGAGGCCGCCATCGACTCCTCCGGCGAGCCGGATGCGCGAGCCCGCATCGCCGCGCTGGTCGCGGCGCTCAGCGACGGGATGGCCGGCAGCCTCCAACTCGGCCGCAAGCTGATCAAGCTGACCGTGGACGCGCCGCCGTCGGGCCCGGGACCCAAGCGCGGCTATCGCCGCATCGGCTGGATCGAGGCGGCACTCGAACCGGTCCGCCCGCGGCTGGGCCAGGACCGGTTCGAGCAGCTCGTCTCCGCGCTCGCGGTGGTGATCGGCTGGGAGGCGTTCGTCGTGCTGTTCGACGTGCGCGGTCTCAGCGCGGATCAGGCTCGCGAGATCATCACCGGCGCCGCGACCACTCTCGTCGACGCTGCCTTGGCTCAGGCGGGCACCGACAGCGACAGCCCGAACTGATCCGCCGAATCCGTCCACCACGAGCGCATCGCGAACCCGGCGGCGGCCAGTTCGGCCGCCACTCCCTCGCGGCGGAACTTCGCCGAGATCTCGGTGCGCATCTCCTCGCCCTCGGCGAACTCGACCGTGAGCCCGATGCCGGGCAGCCGCACGGTCTGCGCCAGGCTCGAGCGCAGCCGCATCTCGATCCACTCCGCCTCCGCGTTCCACACCGCGACGTGCTCGAACGCGTCCAGGTCAAAGTCGGCGCCGAGCTCGGCGTTCAGCACCGCAAGCACGTTCTTGTTGAACTCGGCGGTGATCCCGGCCTCGTCGTCGTACGCGGCGACCAGCGTGGCCTGGTCCTTTACCAGGTCGGTGCCGAGCAGGAAGAAGTCACCGGGCCGCAGTCGGTCCCTGACCCGGGCCAGGAACGCGGACCGCTGCCCGGGTTCCAGGTTCCCGATCGTGCTGCCGAGGAAGGCGACCAGCCGGGGGGACGGAGCCTCGCCGTCCGCGGGGAACCCGAGCCGCTCCTCGAAGTCGGACACCACGGCGCGGACGTCGAGCCCGGGGTATTCGGCCGACAGAGCCTTCCCCGCGGCTACCAGCGCGGGCTCGCTGACGTCGACCGGCACGTAGCAGCGCAGCGTGCCCACGTCGCGCAGCGCGTCGAGCAGCAGCCGGGTCTTGTCCGACGATCCCGAGCCGAGTTCGATCAGCGTCCGCGCGCCGGTCTGCGCCGCGATCCCGGCCGCGTTCGCGCACAGGATCTCCCGCTCGGCGCGGGTCGGGTAGTACTCCGGCAGTTCGGTGATCTTGTCGAACAGCGCGCTGCCCTGCGCGTCATAGAACCACTTGGGCGGCAGCGACTTCGGTTCCGCGGTGAGCCCGGTCCGGGCGTCGGCGCGGAGTGCTTCCTCGAGGAAGCCGGCCGGTAGCCGGCGGTCGAGGGATTTGACGTCCTGCCCGCCATGAGCGGCGGGGATTCCTGCCGTGCCGCTCATGCGGCACCTCGGAGGGTTCCTGTTTCGCCGGCCGGTGCCAGCAAGGGTGCTGGTCTTACCTGGCCTCCTCCGCGCTCGTGAACTCGCTCCAAGGAGTATCGCCCTGAAGGCCGGGACTTACCCCCGGCAATTCCGGTCATCGGATCGCGATCCTTCCGTTTGCGGATGTCACATCCTGCGAACTGGCCTCGGCCAGCCCGGTCACGCTGACTTGCTGAGGCGTCGCGGTGACGACGGAGCCGTCGGGTACTTCGGTCCAGCCGGGCTCGTCGTCACCGGGCTCCGATGCGACGAGCACGGCATCAGCGCCGCGCCGGTAGAACAGGGTGTCGCCGACCGCGGTGGCCGCGATCACCCGCCCGTCTGTCAGCAGGAAATTGAACCTCCCGTCCAGGCCAGCCGCCCGCACCGCCGCGACGGTGTCCGCCAGGGCGTCTGCGGGCCCGACGCCGTGGCGCAGCCGCTCCAGCACCAGCGCCCACAGCAGCGCCGAATCCACCCGGGCCTCCAGCCCGAGCAGCGACCCGGCGGGCAGCGTGCCGGCCAGCCCGGCGACGGACCCAGGCCAGCCGTCCAGCACGCCGTTGTGACTGAACAGCCAGCGGCCCGACGCGTACGGCGCGACCGCGGCGATGCCGGGATCGGTGCCCGCGGTGGCGCAGCGCACCGCGGCCAGCACCGCGTCCGACGACGTGACCCGCGCGACGTCGGCGAAGGACTCGTCGCCCCAGATCGGGACCGCCCGCCGGTACCTGGCCGGGTCCGGGTCGCCCGGTGCGTACCAGCCGACCCCGAACCCATCCGCGTTCACCGTCCCGTACCGCTGCCGGCGCGGCGCCCAGGCCTGCCGGTACAGGCCGTGCGGCGGGTCGATGAGCACCGAGCGCAGCGAGGCGGACCGCCCCAGATAGGCAAGGTGGCGGCACATCAGGC
>Ga0335082_10004655_pt1 | contig 14972 bp, 13 predicted proteins | sample Lox_Sample_41_FD_206718 | JGI IMG/M metagenome (GOLD analysis project Ga0335082, IMG submission 206718) | Soil microbial communities from Loxahatchee National Wildlife Refuge, Florida, United States - Lox_Sample_4.1 | ecosystem: Environmental > Terrestrial > Soil > Wetlands | place: USA...
GCGATACCCCGGGTGCTGCTCGAGCGCTTCCAGCAGCGGTACGGGCTGCGGATCGTCCAGGGCTGGGGCATGACCGAGATGAGCCCGGTGGGCGGGCTGGCCAACCCGCCGGCCGACGTCGAGGAGGGCAGCGCCGAGGACCTGGACTGGCGGATGCGGGCCGGGCGGGTCATCCACGGGGTCGAGATGCGGATCGTCGGCAAGCAGGGCGAGGAGCTGCCCAGGGACGGCGTGAGCGAAGGCGAGATCGAGGTCCGCGGGCCGTGGGTCACCGGCTCGTACCACAACGATCCCGCGCCGGAGAAGTTCCGCGACGGCTGGCTGCGCACCGGCGACGTCGGCACGCTGGACGAGCGGGGCTTCTTCACCATCACCGACCGGATCAAGGACGTGATCAAGTCCGGCGGTGAGTGGATCTCCTCGGTGGACCTTGAGAACCAGCTGATGGCGCATCCGGCCGTGCAGGAGGCCGCGGTGATCGGCATCCCGGACAAGCGCTGGGGTGAGCGGCCGCTGGCCTGCGTGGTGCTGCGCTCCGGGGCCAAGGCCGACGCCGCCGAGCTGGCGGCGTTCATGGGCGAGAAGGTGGCGCGCTGGCAGGTGCCGCAGAGCTGGGCGTTCGTGCCCGAGATCCCGAAGACCGCGGTGGGAAAGTTCGACAAGAAGGTGCTCCGCGCCCAGGACTCCGCGGGCGAGCTGGCGATCGAGCGCTGGGAAGCGGAGCGCTAGAGTCTGCGCTATGCGATTCGCCACCATCCGCACTGATCAGGGGACGACCGCGGCACGGCTGGACGGGGACGTGCTGACGCCGCTTGAGGCCGGCGACGTCGGGGCGATGCTGGCCGCGGGCGGCACCGCGCGCGAGCGGGACGGCGCCCCGGCCGTGCCGGCCGCGCAGGCGGACTTCGCACCGGTCGTGACGCAGCCGGGCAAGGTGATCTGCGTCGGGCTGAACTACCGCTCGCACATCCTGGAGACCGGGCGGGAGCTACCCGAGTACCCGACCCTGTTCGCCAAGTTCGCCGAGACGCTGATGGGCCCCCGCGACGACCTGGTCCTGCCGTCGGTGAGCGAGCGGGTCGACTGGGAGGTCGAGCTCGGCGTCGTCATCGGCCGCCCGGTGTACCGGGCCACGCCGGAGGAGGCTTCGGCGGCCATCGCGGGGTACACGGTGATCAATGACGTGTCGATGCGGGACTGGCAGCGGCGCACGCTGCAGTGGCTGGCCGGCAAGATGTTCCAGCACTCCACCCCGGCCGGCCCATACCTGGTCACGCCGGACGAGGTCGGGAACGCGGCCGATCTGGAGGTGCGGTGCGAGGTCGACGGCGCAGTGATGCAGCAGTCACGGACCTCGGACCTGCTGTTCTCACCGGCCCAGATCGTCTCCTACGCCAGCCAGGCGATCACCCTGCAGCCCGGCGACCTGATCGCCACCGGCACTTGCGGCGGGGTGGGCGACGCCCGCAAGCCGCCGGTGTACCTGCGGCCGGGCAACCTGCTGCGCACGTGGATCGAGGGCCTGGGCGAGTGCCTGAACCAGTGCGTGCCCGAGAAGGCCGGCCAGCACACGCCATGAAGCCCCGGATCCAGTGCGGGCGTTCTAGCGCAGTGAATGTCCGGTTCCAGTGCGTCCGGCAGGCGTCCGGGTCGTTCGGTCGCCTACTCCCCCGCGGCGCCGGTGGCGAGCTCGGTGACGATGTCCAGGTGCTTGACCAGTTCCAGCGGCGTCCAGCCCGACGGCAGCCTGCTGCTGCGCAGCTCGGCGTCGGGCATGGCCTGGATGCTGGCCGTCACCCGCGACCCGAAGAAATCCAGGTAGCGAAGGAAGACCTCGGCGCGGGAATCCGCCGGGATGGTGGGTGAAGGGACACGCGGCTCATCCTAGGCCGTGGCCTGAACGGAACGGTCAGCCGATGCCGACCGGCACGTCGAACCAGAGCCCGCCGTTCAGGTTGATGTTGTTGCCGGAGGCCGTGCCCGGTCCGTGGTCACCGATGTAGGTGTACAGCGGGTGCCCGTCGTAGGTAGCCTGCGTGGTGCCGTCGGTTCGGGTGATCGTGCCGATCTTCCCGGTGACCCCAGGGCCGGCCGACATGTTCCCTGGCACCGGCGGCCAGTAGGTGGCGCAGTCCCCGTAGCAGACGGACTTGTTCACCTTGTCCGGGGCGAACGTGTAGAGGGTGAGGCCCTTGGCGTTGGTGAGCAGGTCCTTGCCGGCGACGGTCCTGGCGTCCAGGGTCTGACCGCCGCCACCCCCGCCGGTCGCGACCGGTGCCGGCGTCGTCGGCGAGGACACGAAGGCGATCGTCAGCGCGAGCGCGATCGCCGACACGGCGCCGACGGCAGGCAGTAGCCGACGGCCCAGGCCCAGGCCCGAAATCATGCCGGCGGCGAGCACGGCGAAGATGGCCACGTCGATGAGCGCGGCGACGATGCCCGCGGTCGTCCGCACCTCGGTGAAGCCGAACAGTCCGACCTTGAGCGTCAGCAGGTACCCGCCGAGGGTCGCGAGCCCGAACCCCGCGCCCGCCGCGTACGCCAGCCGGTGGCCGGTCAGCGGGATCGCGGCGGCCAGCAGGAAAGCCGCGATGATCTGGAGCAGGAACAGCGGGCCGATGGTCGGGATCGAGTTGTACCCGGTCAGGTACAGGTCGAGGTGAATAGCTCCCGAGGCGATAAGAAGTGCCGCCCCGGCGATCCCGTACCAGGACCGCCGGGGCAGTGACGCCCCCCTCATGCTCCCCATAAACGAGATCACGTGACAGCCGCCCTCCGGGTTCAACGGTGCGTGTAACAAAATGGTAAGGGCGGCCTGACACCCGCGGCCGTGATAGGACGGGCTGGTGGCAGCGGCGGCGGATTCCAGGCAGATCCTCAAGGCGATGGCGGTCGTCAGGCGGCCGCGGGACGGGGCGCTGCTGGTATCGGAGCACGTCGATTCGCGTGACCCGCCATTCCAGCGACCGCTCGGCGGGCACGTGGAGTTCGGCGAGTACGCGCTCGACACCGTGCGCCGCGAGTTCGCCGAGGAGATCGGCCAGGAACTGACCGGCGTGCGGCTGCTCGGAGTGCTGGAGAACATCTTCGGCTGGCGGGGCGAGACCGAGCACGAGGTGGTGTTCATCTTCACCGCCGCGCTCGCCGCCGCGTCGGCGTACGAGATCGAGGAGCAGCGCATCCTCGACAACCCGGACCGGCGGGTGCTGTGGCGGCCCGCGGACGCGGTCAGCCCGCCGCTGTACCCCGCCGGGCTGACCGAGCTGATCGCGTCTCAGCTCACTTAGCGGGCCCGGGCGGGCCGTACCCGTGCCCAGGGACCGGGCCAGGGACCCCACGGGCGCGAGCCGGGCGGTAAGGCGGGATGCTGGTGCCGACAGCAAATCACTGGAGGCCACCATGACGAGCACCGGCGCAAGCAGCACCACCTCGGCCGAGACGCCCGCGCCGGCGACCGCCGGCCTGAACCTCGAGGTCGTGACGTTGAATGTCTCCGATATCGACCGGGCCAAGGGCTTCTACCAGAGCCTCGGCTGGCGGCTGGACGCCGACCGGGCCATCGGCGACGACTTCCGGATCGTGCAGTTCACGCCGCCCCACTCGCAGTGCTCGATCCACTTCGGCAAGGGCCTCGCCGCGGCCGGGCCCGGTGGCCCGATCAGGCTGATTCTCGCGGTCGCGGACATCGACGCCGCCCGGGCCGATCTAAACAGCCACGGGGCCGACGTCAGCGAGGTGTACCACTACGAGCGGCAGCCGGGCCGCAGCGGGGAACTTGAGTCTCGTGTCCCCGGCCCCGACCCCGACACGGCCCGCTCGTACTCTAATTACGCCTCGTTCAGCGATCCCGACGGCAACCTCTGGCTGCTCCAGGAGATCACCACGCGGCTCCCCGGCCGGACCTGGGAGGCCGACCCGGCGGACGTCGCGGCCCGGGCCGCGCTGCTGAAGGACACGGCCGCTCACCACGGCTCGTTCGAGGCGGTCGCCCCGCCGCACGACTGGTGGGACTGGTACGCCGCGTACATGCTCGCGCGCCAGGCCGGGAACGGCGAGGACGAGGCCGCCGCGACGGCCAACCGCTACATGGCCGAGGTCAAGCACGTCGTCGTGTCATCCGCCTGACGCCGGGCCTGACCCGGCGCGGGCGGGTCGCCGGCGCGAGGGCACGCGCCCGGTCCGTTAGGTCATAAATGAGTTGATGACCCGGTTGAACTCCTCCGGCCGCTCGGCGAAGCAGAGGTGGGAGGCGTCCTCGATGATGACCAGCTGCGATCCGGCGATCCTGCGGTGCATCTCCTCGAGGTGGCCGGGGGTGCATTCGTCGTAACGGCCGCCGACGAGCAGCGTGCGGACGCCGATTTCCGGCAGCCGGTCCATGATGTCCCAGGTCTTCAGGGTGCCGGTGACGGTGAACTCGCTCGGGCCGTTCATCGTGTTGTAGACGTCGTAGCCTGCTTCGGCGAAGGAGCGCTCCAGGCCGGCCGGCCACGGGTCGAGGCGGCACACGTGCTTGCGGTAGAAGCCCAGGATGGCGGCCTGGTACTCGGGGCAGCTGGTGAAGCCGGCCGCCTCGTGCTCGCGGATGACGCGCCTGGTTTCCTCGGTCTGTTCGGCCAGCAGTTCGGTGCAGTCACTGACCCAGCGGATCATGCTGGCCGGGCTGCCGCACAGGATCAGGCTTTCCAGCTCAGGCCGGCGGTCGAGGACATACTGCATGGCCAGCATGCCGCCCCAGGAGCTGCCGAACAGGTGCAGGCGGTCGAGATTGAGGGCCGAACGGACCTGCGCGAGCTCCTCCACGAACCGGTCCACGTTCCACAACGAGAGGTCGCCCGGGCGATCAGAGCGCCCGCAGCCGAGCTGGTCGTAGAAGATGACCCGGCGCCGGTCCGCCAGGGCTTCGAGCGGCTCGAGGTAGTAATGGGTAAAGCCGGGGCCGCCGTGCAGGCAGAGCAGCGGAGCCGAAGGGTCCGCCTCGGCGTTGTCGCCCACGGCGCGATACCAGACCTTGCCGCCGGGGACCTCGATGTAGCCTTCCTCGGCCTTCATGTCGCACCTCCGCTGGGCATGACTTGTCCTGTCGCTTACGGTGATAGACCGGCCCTGCGGGATTTACAAGACCGGGCGTGGCGGAAGTTGCGGATTGAGACAAACAGCCGGCGGAGGTGCCCCGGGCGCGAGGCAGCGGCTGGTCAGGGCCACTAGATTGACGGCGTAGGTTTCGCCCTTCCGTCGACAAGGGAGCAGATCGGCATGTCTCTCTTCCAAAGAGCCCACGACATACTCAACGCCAAGGCCAACCGGGCGCTTGACGCGGCCGAGAAGCCGGACGAGATGCTCGACCTCTCCTACGAGCAGATGCTGGACCAGATCACCAAGGTCCGGCAGGCGCTGGTCACCATCGCGGCCTCCCGCAAGCGAATCGAACTGCAGGAACAGCAGATGCAGCACTCGGTCGATCACCTGCAGGAGCAGGCCAAGACGGCGCTGTCGCTGGGCAAGGAGGATCTGGCCAGGGAGGCGCTGAGCCGCAAGGCCACCGCCCAGGCCCAGATCAACGACATGGAAGCCCAGCACGAGCAGCTCGCCGAGCAGGAGGAGAAGCTCGGCCAGACCCTGCAGGCGCTGCAGCAGCGGGTGAATACCTTCCGGACGCAGAAGGAAGTGCTGAAGGCCCAGTACGCCGCGGCCAGCGCGTCGGCCTCGGTGAACGAGGACGTGGCCGGGATCTCGAGCACGCTGGGTGATTCGGGTGCGGCGCTGCAGCGAGCCCAGGACAAGATAGCGACCATGCAGGCCCGGGCCGGGGCCCTGGACGAGCTGCTGCAGTCCGGGGTGCTCGAGGACGTCGGCGGCAGCACCGACGACATCCAGCAGGAACTGGACGAGGCCGGGACCGCCGCGGACGTGGACCGCGAGCTCGCCGCGCTGAAGGCCGAGATCGGGCCGGGCAGCGCGCCGCAGGAGCTGACCAGCGGCTCGGGCAGCTAGCCGGGCCCGTCCCGGAGGCGGCCGGAACCGAGACTGCACCACCGGCACCGGATCATACGACATGGATGCCGCGTAGTGCTGCGATCCTTCACCGCCGACCAGTTGGCGTCGCAGCCAGGGCAGTACTAGCCGAACCGCGGCCAGGCGTCCATGCACCTTGCGCGGGTGTGTGGTTTTATGCGGGGTAACGGTGCGTTCGGGGGAGCCAACACGATTAAAGCCACAAAATATTGCTTACATATCTTTTCTATATCGATCTCCTGCGTTACTCTCACCGAGAGTCGACTCGCCGCAACCCCTAGCTAGCCCGGCAAAAATGCACAAAAGCTCTCGTAATGGGGCATGATCTGCCCGTTTGTCGGGCCCGCAACCGACAAGCAAGGAGCCTGAATGCTACGACGATGGGGCATCCTCCTGGGCATGCTGACCCTGCTGGCCGGCCTGGCCGTCGCCACCACCGGCAGCGCCTCCGCCGGCACCATGGGCTTCAGACCCGGCGGCCCGATTCAGCTGGCCGGGTCGGCCCCGGCCGTCCCGAACGCCAGCGGCGGCATCCGCCACCAGGCCGAAAGCACGAACTGGTCCGGATACGCCGCCACCACCGGCACGTACACCAGCGTCTCGGCGAGCTGGACCGAACCGACCGGCACCTGCAGCGGGAGCGCCAAGTACTCCTCCTTCTGGGTGGGGCTGGACGGCTACAACAGCAGCTCGGTCGAGCAGACCGGCAGCGAGGTCGACTGCTCGGGGAGCAGTGCGCGGTACTACGCCTGGTACGAGATGTATCCCAGCCCCTCGCACTCGTACTCGAACACGGTGCGGCCGGGTGACCACTTCAACGCCTCGGTGACCTACACGGGCAGCGGTCACTTCAGCCTGTTCATCCAGGACTCGACCCGGGGCTGGAGCCACACCACCACGGGCACCCTGACCAGCGCGCCGCGGTCCTCGGCCGAGGTCATCGTGGAGGCGCCGTGCTGCACGGCCAGCGGCGGCATCTTGCCGCTGGCTAACTTCGGCACGGTGCACATCACCGGTTCGCTGGCCAACGGATCCGCCCTCGGCAACGCCGGCGGCGTGACCCAGATCATCATGATCAACAACGCTGGACAGGATAAGGACACGGTCTCCTCGCTCACCAGCGGAGAGAACTTCACCGCGACCTGGCTGCGCAGCAACTAAGGCCGTCTCGCACCGAATGCGCCGGCCCGGGCCAGACGGTCCGGGCCGACGTGTGCCGTGGAGCCGATGAGTCAGGCCGTCGTGGTACGTCTACCAGTGCAGATCACCGATCCGCTGAGAGAGGGCAGACCATGACCGAGCCGAAGACGTTCACGCTGGACGCGCCGGGAGCCGTCCTGCACTATGACGTGCGCGACCCCAGCCAGGCCAGCACCGAGCCGGTGCTGCTGATCATCGGGTCGCCGATGGGCGCGGACGGCTTTACCACCCTGGCCGGGCACTTCACCGACCGCACCGTCGTCACCTACGACCCGCGCAGCGCCGGGCGGAGCAAGCGCACCGACGGCGCCAGCAAGACCACGCCGGACGAGCACGCGGACGACCTGCACCGGCTGATCGCTGCGCTGGAGGCCGGCCCGGTGGACATCTTCGCCAGCAGCGGCGGCGCGGTCAACGCCCTGGCCCTGGTGGCCAGGCACCCCGAGCAGGTCCGCACGCTGGTGGCGCACGAGCCGCCCGCCTCCCAGGAGTTGCCGGACCGCGAAGCCGTGCTGGCGGCGTGCGCGGGCATCCGCGAGACGTACTACCGCGGCGGCTTCGGGCCGGCGATGGCGAAGTTCATCGCGATCGTCAGCCACGAGGGCCCGTTCCCCGACGGCTACGCGGACCAGCCCGGCCCGGACCCCGCCATGTTCGGGCTGCCGGCCGAGGACGACGGCTCCCGGGACGACCCGCTGCTGAGTCACAACATCATCACGTGCAACGCCTACCGGCACGACTTCGACGCGCTGCGCACGGCGCCGACCCGCGTCGTGATCGGCGTCGGCGCCAGGTCAGGCCAGCAGCTGGCCGGCCGCGCGGGCGCGGCCGTGGCCGAACGGCTCGGGATCGCGCCGGTCACCTTCCCGGGCGACCACGGCGGCTTCCTCGGCGGCGAATACGGTCAGACCGGCGAGCCGGACGCCTTCGCCGCCACCCTGCGCGAGGTCCTCACCGCCTGACGGTCCGCGGCGAGGCCGCCGGCCGGGTCGACGGACCCGGCGGCGGTCGCGTTGCCGGTGAACCAGATCGAGATCATGGCCGTACATCCAGAGGAACTGCTCTTCGAACCCGCACTCGTCGGCCGCGGCTCAACGGGGGTGCCCGGGCACGGGTCGGTGGTTGGCGCTTTACCTCCCTTTTGCACGCGATCCGCACTAGTGTTGGGGTCAGGGAGCTTCGGGACGCGTCGCCACGGCCATCCGGGGGCCTGACCACAGTGCGGATCTGTGGTATGTGTAATTTCTGCGGTCCGGCGCAAGCTGGCGCGATGCATGACGGTAGTTAGGTGGGGGTGACCAATTTGGCGGCGCTGCAGCCCGGCGATCCCCAGCGCATTGGGCCATATGTGCTGCTCGGCAGGCTCGGCAGCGGCGGGATGGGCCGGGTCTACCTGGCCCGCTCCCCCGGCGGCCGTATGGTGGCGGTGAAGGTCATCCGCGCGAACCTGGCCGAGGACGCGGGTTTCCGCGCCCGCTTCGCGCGTGAGGTCTCGGCCGCGCGCAAGGTGGGCGGGCTGTTCACCGCGGCGGTCGTCGACGCCGACGTGGACGGGCCGGTGCCCTGGCTGGTGACCGCGTACGTGCCCGGCACGTCGCTGTCGGACGCCGTCGAGCGGCAGGGCCCGCTGCCGGAGAACTCCGTCCTCGCGCTGGCGGCGGGGCTGGCCGAAGGCCTGATCGCGATCCACGCGGCGGGCGTCATCCACCGTGACCTCAAGCCCTCCAACGTGCTGCTGGCCCAGGACGGGCCGCGGATTATCGACTTCGGCATCTCCTCCGCGGCGGGCGCGACCTCGCTGACCGGCACCGGCTTCATGATCGGCTCGCCCGGGTTCATGTCGCCGGAGCAGGCCGAAGGCCTCACCGTCGGCCCGGCCAGCGACATCTTCAGCCTGGCCGGCGTGCTCATCTACGCCGCGCGGGGCGAGGGCCCGTTCGGCACCGGCGACACCGCGGCGCTGCTCTACCGCGTGGTGCACGGCAAGCCGAACACCGACGGCGTTCCGGAGAACCTCCGCCCGCTGATCAAGCGGAGCCTGTCCCGTGATCCCAAGCGCCGGCCCACGGCGACCCAGTTCCTGACCGACCTGTCGGCTGCGTACCCCGCCGCCGCGGACCTGACCGACTGGCTGCCCCTGCAGATCCTCGAGGAGAATGCGGCCAGGAGCGCCCCGTCCGAGGCCAGCCTGCACCGTCGGGGCGGTTCGCTGGCCGGAGGCTCGGTAGCGGGCGGGTCCATGGCGGGAGGTTCCGCGGCCGGGGGCTCGATGGCCGGCCATCCCTCGATGGCAGATCCGGTCGCCCCTGTGGCAGACCCGGTGGCGCCGATGGCCATGGCCGCCGGCTCCCGGGAGGACGAGCCCGCGCCCGGCGGCGACGCCATCGATCACCCGCAGACGCGGACCTCGCTGTCCACGCCGACCCCGCCGCCGCCGACCCCGTACCCCACCGGCCCGCAGGGCTATCCGTCGTCGCCGGGACAATCAGCTCAGGGGTACCCCGGGCCGCAGAGCTACGCGGGGCAGCAGGGCTACCCCGGCCAGCAGAGTTACCCAGGCGAGCAGAGCTATCCGGGGCAGCAGAGTTACCCGGGCCAGCAGGGTTATCCCGGCCAGCAGGGTTACGCCGCGGGGCAGCAGGGGTACCCGGGCCAGCCGGGCAGTCAGGGCTACCCGGGGCAGCAGCAGTACCCCGAGCCGCAGGGCTACCAGACCGGCCAGCGCGCCCAGGGGGACCAGGCCCAGGGGTGGTGGGGCGGCCAGCAGCCGGGCGGCCCGCCCGCCCAGGGGACGTCCGGCGTTCCCGGGGAATGGTACGCGCCGGGCGGGCCCCCGCAGCCGCCGCGCAGGCGGCCGAAATGGCTGATCCCGGCCGGGGCGGCCGCGGCCGTCGTGGCGATCGTGGTGGTCCTGGTGCTGGCCCTCGGGGGTGGCTCCGCCAGCAAGAACAACGCCGGATCGGGCTCGAGTTCCGCGCCGGCGCAGACCCACAGCGCCTCGGCCAGCCCCAGCACGACCCCGACCGTAGGCGAACTGCGGCTCGCTCAGCTCCAGGCGGGCGACTGCCTGACCGGCGCGAACCTGCAGTTGAACAAGAACACGCCGTGGCCGAAGCTGAGCCAGGGGGTGCCGTGCACCGAGGCCCACACGGCCGAGGTCTTCTACGCCAGCAACACCCACTGGGCCAAGCAGGGCGGATATCCCGGTGACGCCACGATCAAGAAGGACGCCACCGCCGCGTGTAACAGCGCGTTCGCGTCCTACGTGGGCATCGCGTACTCCAAGTCGCTCTACACCTGGACCGACATCGTGCCGGACGCGTCCACCTGGCCGGGCGGCGACCGCGGGCTGCACTGCGTCCTCTACTACGCCACGAACGAGCAGCCCGCCGGGGTGACGCTGCACAATACGCTCAAGGGCTCGGCCAAGTAGGGCCCCTGGTCTACGGCTGAGGCGGGCGCCCAGGCCCGTTCGGTACCTGGTCGGTACGGAGCCGGGCCGGGCTGATGTCGGGCCGGTCACGGACGCCGAAGATATCCCGCAGGGCGGTCAGCGCGGCCAGCTCGCCGCACCGGCCGTGTACCCCGGGGACCGGCGGGGTGGCCGAGGAGCACAGGTAGAGGCCGCGGACCGGTGTCCGGTACGGGTTCCACCTGGGGACCGGGCGCAGGACGGTCTGCCGCAGCGTCTGCATGCCCACGGCGATGTCGCCGCCGACGTAGTTCGGGTTGTGCGCCTCCTCGTCGGCGGCGGTGCGCACGGAGCGGGCCAGCACGAGGTCGCGGAAGCCGGGCGCGAACCGCTCGAGCTGCGCCTCGATCCGGTTGGTCATGTCGACTTCAGAGCCGGATGGCACGTGGCAGTAGGTCCACAGCGTGTGCTGGCCGGCCGGGGCGCGGGACGGATCGGCGACGCCGGGCTGGACCACGAGGACGTAGGGGCGGTCCGGGTGCTTGCCCGCGGCCACTTCGGCCTCGGCCGCGGCGATCTGCTCGAACGGGCCGCCCAGGTGCAGGGTGCCGGCCCGGCGGCACGGCTCGCTGGTCCACGGCACCGGACCGGACAGGGCAAAGTCCACCTTGCAGACGCCGGGGCCGTAGCGGAACCGGCGCAGCGCGGCCCGGTACCTGCGGGGCAGCGTGTCGCCGGCCAGCTGCGCCAGCGTGCGCGGCGAGACGTCGAGGAGGATAGCCCGGGCCGGCGGGAGTTCGGCCAGGGAGCGCACCCAGCGGCCGGTCTCGATGCGGCCGCCGCTGGCGACCAGGGCCGCGGCCATCGCGTCGGTGATCCGGGCGCTCCCTCCCGCCACCACCGGCCAGCCGGCCGCGTGAGCCAGGCCGATCAGCATCAGCCCGACGCCCGCGGTCGGCACCGCGGTCAGCGGCATCATCGCGTGCGCCGCGGCGCCGGCCATGATCGCCCGGGCCTCCTCGGTGTCCCACCGCCTGGCCACCACCGAGGCCGGCAAGATGGCCCGGCGGCCGTAGCTGGCGGCGGCCAGCGGATGAGCGGGCGGCGTCCGTAGCGGGACCAGGATCGCCTCGAGAATGTCGTCCATGTGGCTGGTCAGCGGGCCGAGCAGGCGCCGGTAGGCGCGGCCGTCGGCACCGAGCCTGGCGGCGGTCTCGGCCACCGAGCGGGTCACGACCGCGGCCCGGCCCCCGTCCAGCGGGTGAGCGAACTCCACCTCGGGCCGGGCCAGCGCGACCCCGCGCGCGGCCAGGTCGAAGCGCTTGAAGAACGGTGACGCCACCGCGAGCGGGTGGGCCGCGGAGCAGACGTCGTGCCAGAAGCCGGGCAGGGTCAGCTCCTCGGTCCGGCAGCCGCCGCCGATCGACGGCGCGCCCTCGATGACCTGCACCCGCAGCCCGGCCGCCGCCATGGTCAGGGCGGCGGCCAGGCCGTTCGGCCCGCTGCCGACGACTACCGCGTCCAGGTCCATGGCTGATGACCCTACAGGCTGATGCTGAGCACCACCGTGATCGTGAGGCCGCCGGGGTTCACGGTGAGCTTGCCGTCCAGCGCGACCAGGCTGGTCGAGGTCACGGTGATCGTCACGCTCGCTCCGGCGGCCAGGGAGCCCGACGCGGGTGAGACGCTGATCCGGCCCGCCAGCGCCGATCCGGCCGTGATCGAGTAGGCGCTGACCGGGCCGCCCCTGGCGGTCAGCGTGAACTTCCCGATCGCGGTGCCCTTCACCGACGCCAGGTCGAGCCGGCCGGTTGAGGACGACAGCGTGCCGGAACCCGGCGGCGCCGCAGAACTGGCCGGCGGCGACGCCGGGCTCGTGCCGGCGGCGGACGTCGACGTCAGGGCTCCAGGCGACGACGGCAGGGCCAACGGGGTCGTGGTGGCGGTGACGCCGCCCGGCAAGGCCGACGGCGCCAGCCGCTGCCCGGTACCGCCGGCCCCGCGGCTATTGCCGCTGATACCGCCCCCGCCGGTGCGACCGGAGGGGCCGCCGCGCGCCGGGCCAGGACCGCCGGCCGGACCGCTGCGCGTCGCTCCGCCGCCCGGGCTCGCGGACGGCGAACCCGGGTGCGGGCCGGAGACGACGCCCACCACGATTACCGCGGCCACCACCACCAGGCTGGCCGCGCCGGCCACCATGGCCTGCGGGTGGTGCACGATCCGGCGCCACCGTCCGGCCCCGGGCGGGTTGACCGGCTTCGGGAAACCCTGAGGACCGAACGGGCCTGCCCGGTTCGCCACGGTCAGGCGATGAGTCAGCCCGGCGGGCGAGCGGTCCGCCAGGACCCTCAGCACCTGCTCACGGAAGCCCGGCAGCAGCGCGGCTATCGGGACCGCGCCCGCGAACAGCGCCGGCGTCAGCTCGCGCCGCTTGCGCTCCCCGCAGACCTCGCACTGCTCGATGTGCCGGCTGATCCGCTTGCGCATCAGCACGGTGAGCTGCCCGTCCCAGCCGGTCAGCATCGCGTCCAGGCCGGCGCAGGCCGCGCGACCGGTCCGGGCCACGATCAGCGCGCCGAGGGAGCGTTCAAGCTGGCTGCGCGCCCGTGACAGCAGCGCGTGGGCGTGGTTGCGGGACACCCCGAGCGCGTCGGCGAGTTCGTCGTTGTCGAGTTCGGAGATCAGGCTCAGCTCGATGACATCCCGTTCGCCCGGGTTCAGCCCGTCGATCGCGGCCCTGACCAGTTGCTGGACCTCGGCCCGTTCGGCCTCCGCGCCGAGCTCGGCGCCCGGGACGGGAATGTCCCCGGCCTCCTCGAGCGCGGACAGGGCGCTCCCGGCCCGCAGCCGGCGAAAGCATTCGTTGCGGGCGACCGCGTAGAGCCAGGGGCGCAGCCTGGCCGGATCGCGAAGGTCCCTGAGCTTGGCCGTGGCGACGAGGAATGTGTCTTGCACCGCGTCGGCGGCATCGGCCGGCTCGCGCAGCATCGACCGGCAGTACGTGTAGAGCGGCAGGGCATACCGGTCGTACGCTTCGGCGAGCCCGGCGGGGTCGCCAGCCACGATGGCGGCGACAACCTCAGGGTCCTCCATGCGGCATACCGTAGTTCCGCTACTCATTTAGTTCAGTCGGAAGGCGATATTCCCAGAGCCGGAAATGGGCAACAAGTCGGTATCGGCGATGCTACTGCCTGGTAGATTCCGACTTCTGTTACTTCTTGCGGCCGGTGTGAAGGATGTGACACAAGCGGGCGGCGGGGCGCGGGCCCGGCGGGGCGCATGCCTGGGCCGACCCCCTGCCTGCGCGGCCAGCACGCGCCCAGTCCGTTCGGCTGACCCGATCTCACCTGACCCGTTGGCCCCTTCAGCGCCACCCGCCACGAACACCGGATCGCCGCAACCGGCACGATGTCACATTGGGCCGGTCAGGACCGGCACGATGTCACATTGGGCCGGTTATCCAGCGCGGCCTAGCCAGCCGCCTGCGTGACGCGTGTTACTGACGGTTCTCGCTGAGGCCAGCATGGGCAAATCCAGGAGCACGGAGATTCCTCGCGAACGCCGCACCTCGCCAGCGCCCGCGCAACCAGCGCGCCGCGCGGACCTAGCTCCATGCAACCACGTCGATGTGACATCGCCGTGGTTGCGGGGACAAACTGGGCAGGGCCATGCGCCGTGAGGGACTGATGTGGCTTAGGCGCGCGGGCAGCGATATAGGTGCGTCCGCGTCGCGGATGAGCCGGTGGCGGGCGTTAGCTCGAGAGGACCTTGTTCGGGTCGTGCAGGACCACAGTGCCGGCGATCCAGTCGTGCAGCGCCTTGTGCTCCTTGCCCGCGACGAAGAGCACGAACGAGGTGACCTCGGTAATGAAGCTCAGGATGCCGTCGATGAGACGCCCGGGGATCTCGCGCAGCGCCATCCACCAGAAACCGGCCACCCGGTTGGTCTCGGGGCGCCAGCACCGCATCCCGAGCACCTGCAGCGCGGGCGTCTGCCCGTTGCCCCAGACGATGAGGCCCCAGATGATGTAGCCGATGCCCAGCGTGACGATGGCCAGCGGGATGGCCAGGAACCACGCGCCGATGCGGCGGCCGACGCTGGCCAGTTCCGTTCCGTCCGGCAGGACCAGGCCGGACATCTGGTCGAAGTACATCCCCTGCGGCACGGCGACGGCGGGGTACTGCCCGTAGCCGTAGCCGACGGGCACCGGGGGCGCGGCGGTAAAGCCGGGCGGGGGCGGCTGGCCGTAGCCCTGACCGGGCGGCGGCGGCGGGTCATATGCCTGGCCAGGCGGAGGCTGAATGGCATCCTGCCCGGAGCCGTATGAATCCGGAACGTCACGGC
>Ga0335082_10004656_pt1 | contig 14972 bp, 15 predicted proteins | sample Lox_Sample_41_FD_206718 | JGI IMG/M metagenome (GOLD analysis project Ga0335082, IMG submission 206718) | Soil microbial communities from Loxahatchee National Wildlife Refuge, Florida, United States - Lox_Sample_4.1 | ecosystem: Environmental > Terrestrial > Soil > Wetlands | place: USA...
CCGCCGGCGCGGTGAAAGGCTGAGGAGGCCGCTATGCGACGCTCGGTGTTGGTCACGTTCGCGATCGCAGGCCTGCTTGCCTCCTGCGGTGGCGGGAGTAGCAAGAGCTCGACCACGCCCACCACCGCGGCGGGCAAGCTCGCCCCGTGCCCGTTGGCCGCGCTTGCGTCGGCGAAGAAGCCGGTCGAGATCACGTACTGGCATGCGATGACGCGAGCGAACCAGGACGCCCTCAATGCCCTCACGAACCAATTCAATGCGCAACAACACGACGTGCACGTCACGCTCTCGGCCGCCGCCGGATACACCGACAACTTCACCCGCTTCAAGGCGGGCCTCTCGACCGGCAAGCTGCCCGATCTCTACCAGGGTGACGACACCACGCTGCAAGCCATGATCGACTCGCGGGCCGTGTTGCCGATGGCGGCCTGCCTCCAGGCCGATCATGCGACGACGTCCGATCTGATTCCGCGCGTCGTCGCCTACTACAGCGTGCAGGGCGTGCTCTGGCCGATGCCGTTCAACGACTCGAACCTCGTGCTGTACTACAACAAGCGCGCGTTCGCGAACGCCGGACTCGACCCGAACAAGCCGCCCGTCACCCTCGCCGACGTGAAGGCGGATTCGCAGCAGATCGTCGCCCGGCACGCGGCGCAGTTCGGGATCGCGATCAAGACCGACGCACCCATCATCGAACACTGGCTCGCCAAGGCCGGGCACACGCTCGTCAACAACGGCAACGGACGCGACGCGCGCGCCACGAAGGTGACGTTCGACGACGCGACGGGCGTGTCGCTGTTCCAGTGGATCGACGACATGGTGAGCTCGAAGCTCGCGCTGAGCACGGGTACGAACGAGCTCAACCACTATCTCGCGGTCGGCAACGGCAGCGCGGCGATGACGATTGACACGTCGGCCGCGCTCGGCACGGTCACGCAGTTGTTCGCAGCCGGGCAGTACAAGAATGTGCAGCTCGGCGTGGCTGCGATGCCGGGCCCCGACAGCCCCGATGGCGGTGTGCTCGTCGGCGGCGCCGGCAATTACATCGTCAACCGGTCGAGTCCGGAGAAGCAGGCGGCGGCCTACGAGTTCGCGAAGTTCCTTGCGTCGCCGCCGGTCCAGTCGAAGTGGGCGGCCGCGACCGGGTACGTGCCGGTGTCGAAGTCGGCGAGCACGATCGCGCCGCTCGCGCAGTGGTACGCGCAGCACCCCGAATACAAAGTGGCGTACAACCAGCTGCTCGCGGGAGCAGAGAACGCCGCGACCGCGGGCCCGGTGATCGGCGCGTACGGCGCGAAGGGCGAGGGCGTGCGCGGTGCGATCATCGACGCGTTCTCGAAGGTCGTCGAGGGCAGCGCGACGCCACAGCAGGCCGTGGATCAAGCCGCCGCGCAGGCCAACGCCGCGATCACGGAGTACAACAGCCGCGTGGGTTGACGGGAGGTCGAAGGTCCCGACCCCACGGTCGTTCCGACCCTGCCAATGGGCCCGAGCCGGTCGTACCGTCGACCTATGTTGCAGAAGCGACTTTCCCTCATCATCGCGTTGGTCGTCGCGCTTGCCGTTGCCGCGTGCGGCGGGAGCGGAGGCGGCGGGAGTCCGAGCGCGAAGGCCGACGATTGCGGCCTGTCGACCTGGGCGCAGGCGAAGAAACCCGTCGACGTGACGTTCTGGCACGAGATGTCGCGCGAGAACGAGAAATGGCTGACGAAGACGACGGCCGCTTTCAACGCCTCGCAGCACGACGTACACATCACGTTGGTGCCGTTCCCGAACTACCAAGACCTGCTCACCGCGTACCTCGCGGGCCTGTCGACCGGAAAGCTCCCCGATCTGTTCCAGCCCGAGGACACGACCGTCCAGAAGCTGATCGACAGCAAGAGCGTGGTGCCCGTGCAAGCGTGCGTCGACGCCGATCACTACCCGCTCGACAAGCTGCTGCCGCGGGCGACCGCCTACTTCTCGTACCAGAACGTGTTGTACGGCATGCCGTGGAGCTTGTCGAACCCGATCCTGTGGTTCAACAAGACAGCCTTCGTCAAGGCCGGGCTCGATCCGAACAAGCCGCCGCAGACGCTCGAGCAGGTGAAGGAGTACTCGCAGAAGATCGTGGCGAGCGGCGCGGCGAAGCACGGCATCGCGCTGCGCATCGAGCCCTACATCTTCGAGTTCATCAACGCGAAGTCGGGCAGCACCCTCGTGAACAACGGCAACGGCCGCCAGTCGCGTACGACCGCGGCGACGATCGACACGCCGACCGCGCTCACCATCTGGACCTGGTGGAACGACATGGTGAAGAGCGGGCTCGCGGTGAACACGGGCGGCCAGACGGGCAACATCGATCACATGCTCGCGGTGGGAAATGGCGACGCCGCAATGACGATGGAAGCGAGCGGCGTGCTCGGCACCGTCAAAGCAGTGCTCGAGTCGGGCCAGTACTCGACCGTCAAGATCGATACCGCGCCCTTGCCGTCGATCAACGGCGGCGGTGGCGTGCCGGCCGGCGACGGTTCCTTGTGGCTCGCGAAGGCCGCGTCGCTCGACAAGCGAGCCGCCGCCTGGCAATTCATCAAGTACCTGTCGTCGCCCGAGCTGCAGGCATCGCTCGCCGTCTCAGGTGGGTTCGCGCCCATCCGGAGTGACGCGACAACCGTGCCGATCCTCGCCAACAAGTGGGCGGCGGAGCCGTACTACCGCGTGAGCTACGACCAGCTCACGACCGGTGAGGAGAACGCGTCGACGGCAGGCTCGCTGATCGGCGACTATCAGGGAGTGCGCGACGCGGTGAAGAATGCCATGATCGCAATGCTGAGTGGCGGACTCTCGCCGGCGGCCGCGCTGAAGCAGGCGCAGGCGAACGCAACGGCCGCGATCACGACCTACAACCAACGCCTCGGTGTGAGTTGAGATGGACGCGCTGCCACGACCGCGCCTCGCCGTCGGCGTGATGGGATCGGCGAGTGGTGAGCTGGACCCGCGTGTCGTCGCGGCAGTCGAGCGGCTCGGCGCAGCGGTCGCGGCGGCGGGATGCACGCTGATGACCGGCGCGTGCCCGGGGCTCCCGTATGTCGCAGTCGTCGGCGCCAAGCGCGCCGGCGGTCTCACGATCGGCATCTCGCCCGCGCTGTCGGAGACTGAACACGTGCAACGGTTCGGCTCGCCCGTGGAAGGCTTCGACGTGCTCGTTTACACGGGCTCGGGATTGATGGGCCGCGAGGTCGTGAACATCCGCTCGTCCGACATCGTCGTGATCGTGGGCGGACGTTCGGGCACGCTCGGCGAGTTCGCGATCGCGTACGACGAGGGCCGGCTCATCGGTGTGCTCACCGACACCGGCGGTGTGGCCGACATGGTCGACGAGCTCGTCGTGCGTATCGAAAAGGAGACCGGCGCGCACATTCTCTACGACGACGACCCGGAACGTCTCGTCACGCAGTGCATCGAGTACTACCGCACTGCGCACTTTCGCCGGCCGAGCTCGTTGCACGACATCACCCCGACCGTGCCGGCGTGAGACGCGAACCGACCCTCCTGTGGTTTCTCGGCGGCACCGGTACCGTCACTGGCAGCCGGTTTCTTCTCGACGCCGCGGGCGGGCGGGTGCTCGTCGACGCGGGGCTGTTCCAAGGGCTGAAGAGGCTGCGTCTGCGCAACCGCGAGGAGTTCCCGGTCGACCCGGCAACGGTCGACGCGGTCGTGGTGACCCACGCACACCTCGATCACATCGGCTACGTGCCCGCGCTCGTCGCCCAAGGATTCACCGGTCCCGTTTTCGTGACCGATCGCACGGCCGAGCTCGGTCAGATCGTGCTCGACGACGCGGCACGGCTGCAGGAAGAAGAGGCCGATTTCGCGAACCGGCACGGGTTCTCCAAGCACCACCCGGCGCAACCGCTCTATACCGAAGCCGATGCGCGCCGCGCGACGACGCTGTTCCGCCCGTGCCCGTTCGATACCTCGATTGAAGTCGCACCGGGTGTGCGCACCGAGTTCCGCCGCGCCGGTCACATCCTCGGCTCTGCGGGCGTGCTGCTCGACGTCGACGGTGTGGGCGCCGGACGTATCTTCGTGAGCGGCGACGTCGGCCGGCGCGATCATCCGGTGCTGCGACCGCCCGTGCCGCCGCCCGCGGTCGACGCGTTGCTCGTCGAGTCGACGTACGGCGACCGCCAACACGAGGAACCCGAGGCCGCAATCGAGCGGCTGGCGCGCGCGATCACGCGCACCGCCGACCGCGGCGGCATGATCGTGATACCCGCGTTCGCCGTCGATCGCACCGAGATCATCCTGCTCGCGCTCCGGGAGCTCATCCACGCCGGGCGCATCCCCTCGCTTCCGATCTATGCCGACAGCCCGATGGCGCTCGACGTCCTTACGGTGTACCGCCGCGCGATCGCCGACCGCGACGACGACGTACGGCTCGAACCGGGCGCGGGCGATCCGTTCGATCCCGGTTTGCTCCACGAGGCGCGCACACGCGACGAATCGATCGCGCTGAACGACCTGCACGTGCCGTCGATCATCATCTCGGCGTCCGGGATGGCGACCGGCGGGCGCGTCGTGCACCACCTCGCGCGGCTGCTGCCCGATCGGCGGAACACCGTGGTGCTCGCCGGCTTCCAAGCCGAGGGGACACGCGGCCGCATGCTCGCGAACAAGGTTCCGAACCTGAAGATGCTCGGCCGGTACGTCCCGGTGCGCTCGGAGATCGTCGTCATCGACGCGTTCTCGGCCCACGCCGATGCCGACGAGCTCGCCGCCTGGCTGAAGGGGGCGCCCGCGCCGCCCGACACGGCCTACGTCGTGCACGGCGAGCAGGACGCGAGCGTCGCGATGGCCGAGCGGCTGACGCGCGACCTGCAGTGGAATACGGTCGTCCCGCGTGACGGTGAGCGCGTCGTCGTCGGCTGACGGCCTGGAGCGACCAAGGAGGTGCGCGTGGCTTCCGATCTGATCCGCAAACCGAGTGCCTTTGCGGTGACGCCCAACCTCGTCGATTATGCCGCCGCGCGTGCCGAGTTCAGTTGGGACGCCGCGCGCGCCGCACTCGATCCGCTTCCGGGCGGGGGTCTGCACATCGCCCACGAGGCGGTGGTGCGGCATGCGCGTGGCGATCGGCGCGACCACGTCGCGATGCGCTGGCACGGCAAGGACGGCACCCGACGCGACTACACGTACGGCGAGCTCGACACGCTCACGAACCGGTTCGCGAACGCGCTGCGATCTCTGGGCGTGCAGTCCGGCGAGCGCGTTTACACCCTGCTCGGCCGCGTTCCCGAGTTGCACATTGCCGTGCTCGGCGCGCTGAAGGCGGGCGCCGTCGTGTCGCCGCTGTTCTCCGCGTTCGGACCCGAGCCGATCCGCCAGCGGCTCGTCATCGGTGACGCGCGCTTGCTCGTCACGACGGCCGCGCTGGCGCGCCGCAAGGTCGATGCGATCCGCGGTGACGTGCCTGGGCTTGCGCACGTGCTGTTCGCCGATCGTGCCGACTTCGATGCGTTGCTCGCAGGTACGCCCGACACCTTCAAGATCGGGCCGACCGAGCCCGACCGGTTGGCGCTGCTGCACTTCACGAGTGGTACGACCGGCACCCCGAAGGGCGCGATGCACGTACACGACGCGGTCGTCGGGCATTCCGTGACGGCGCGGCTCGCGCTCGACCTTCATCCCGACGACGTGTTCTGGTGCACCGCCGATCCCGGCTGGGTCACCGGAACGTCGTACGGGATCATCGCGCCGCTCGTCATCGGCGCGACGCTCGTGCTCGACGAGGCCGAGTTCGACGCGCAACGCTGGTACGACACCCTCGAGCGGGATCGGGTCACCGTGTGGTACACGGCGCCGACGGCGATCAGGATGATGATGCGGGCGGCCGGTGTCGACGCGCGCGAGCGAGATCTGTCGGCGTTGCGGTTCGTTGCCAGTGTCGGCGAGCCACTCAACCCCGAAGCCGTGGAGTGGGGCGTCGACGCGCTCGGCCTCCCGGTCCACGACAACTGGTGGCAGACCGAGACGGGCGGGATCATGATCGCGAACTATCTCGCGACCGACATCAAGCCCGGTTCGATGGGTCGACCGCTGCCGGGCATCGAGGCGACGATCCTGCGCCGCGACGAGCACGGCCACGTCGTGGTACGCGACGGTGTTGCCGAGGAATGCGCGGCGGGCGAGGAGGGCGAGCTCGCGCTGCGCGCGGGCTGGCCGTCGATGTTCCGCGGTTATCTCGGGGAAGAAGAGCGGTACCGCAAGTGCTTCTGTGCCGGCTGGTACCTGAGCGGTGATCTCGCGCGGCGCGACGACGACGGCTACTTCTGGTTCGTGGGGAGAGGCGACGACGTGATCAAGTCGTCGGGCCATCTGATCGGACCCTTCGAGGTCGAGAGCGCGCTGATGGAGCATCCCGCAGTCGCGGAAGCGGGCGTGATCGGCAAGCCCGATCCGATCGCGGGCGCGGTCGTGAAGGCGTTCGTGGTGCTGCGACCCGGATTCGAACCGACGGAATCGCTCCGGCTCGAGCTGATCGGCTTCGGGCGCAAGCGCCTCGGTGCGGCGGTCGCGCCGAAGGAGATCGACTTCCGTGACGAGCTCCCGAAGACGCGTAGCGGCAAGATCATGCGGCGGTTGCTCCGCGCGCGTGAGCTCGGTCTGCCCGAGGGGGATCTGTCGATGTTGGAGGTGGGATCGTGAGTGGCGCGATCGAGCACGACGACGCGCTCGCGTTGCTCCGCGCGATGGTGCGGATCCGCCGCTTCGAGGAGCGCTGTGTAGAGCTCTACAGCGCGGCGCGCATCCGCGGGTTCGTGCACCTCTACATCGGCGAAGAAGCGGTCGCCGCTGGTGTGCTCGACGCGTTGACCGCCGACGACGACATCGTCGCGACGTACCGGGAGCACGGTCACGCGCTCGTGCGTGGTGTGTCGGCGCGCTCGATCATGGCGGAGATGTACGGCGTGCAAGAAGGGTGCAGCCGCGGACGGGGCGGGTCGATGCACTTGTTCGACGTGGAGCATCGGTTCTTCGGGGGCAACGCGATTGTCGGCGGCGGCTTGCCGATCGCGGTCGGCCTGGCCCTGGCGCGTTCGATGCAAGCGCGCGAGGGCGTGGTCGCGTGCTTCTTCGGCGAGGGTGCGGTCGCCGAAGGCGAGTTCCACGAGTGCATGAATCTCGCTGCACTCTGGCGGCTGCCGGTGCTCTTTTGTTGTGAGAACAATCTCTATGCGATGGGCACTGCGCTCGCGCGTTCGGAATCGGAGCCCGACCTCGTGCTGAAGGCATCGAGCTACGAGATGCCGGCCTGGCCGGTCGACGGCATGGACGTGATCGCGGTGCGCGACGGGGCTCGCCGCGCGATCGAAGGGATCCGGGCCGGCGGTGGGCCGCACTTCCTCGAGCTCCGCACGTATCGCTTCCGCGCCCACTCGATGTACGACCCCGAGCGGTACCGCGACAAGAACGAGGTCGAGCAATGGAAGGCACGTGATCCGATCCCGGCGTTCGTCGAACGGTGCGCAGTGACCACCGACGAGCTCGCGGTGATCGAGCGCGAGGCCGCGAACGAAGTCGACGACGCGGTCGCGTTCGCGGAGGCCGGCACCCCCGAACCGGTGACCGACCTCACGCGGTTCGTCACGAGCGAACCGGGACGAACATGATCGCGCCCGGTTCGACCGTCAAACTCACCTACCGCGAAGCGATGCGCGAGGCCATGCGCGAGGCCATGCAACGCGACGAACGCGTGTTTCTCATGGGCGAAGACGTCGGCCGGTACGGCGGCTGCTTTGCCGTGAGTCTCGGCCTGCTCGAAGAGTTCGGTCCCGAGCGCATTCGCGACACGCCGCTGTCGGAGTCGGCGTTCGTCGGCGCGGGTATCGGCGCCGCGCTCGCAGGAATGCGGCCGATCGTGGAGATCATGACGGTCAACTTCAGCCTGCTCGCACTCGATCAGATCATGAACAACGCGGCGACGTTGCTGCACATGTCGGGTGGTCAGTGCAACGTGCCGCTCGTGATCCGCATGACCACGGGTGCCGGCCGACAAGTCGCCGCGCAGCATTCACACAGTCTCGAAGGCTGGTACGCACACATCCCCGGGCTCCGTATTCTCACGCCCGCAACCGTCGAAGACGCGCGCGGCATGCTGTGGCCCGCGCTCGACGATCCCGATCCGGTCCTCATCTTCGAGCACGGCGGCCTCTACAACACGTCGGCCGAGATCTCCGAGTCGCCCGGCGCGGTCGACATCGATCGCGCGGCTGTGCGCCGGGTCGGTCGCGACCTCACGTTGTTGACCTACGGCGGCATGTTGCCGGTCACGCTCGCCGCCGCCGACGAGCTCGCGGCGGCCGGTGTCGAAGCCGAGGTCGTCGACCTGCGCACGCTCCGACCGCTCGACGACGAGACCATCGTCGAATCGGTTCGGCGTACGCACCGTGCCGTGGTAATCGACGAAGGTTGGCGCAGCGGGTCGATCGCGGCGGAGATCAGCACGCGCATCATGGAGTATGCGTTCTACGACCTGGACGCGCCGGTCGAGCGCGTGTGTACGGCCGAGGTGCCGATCCCGTACGCGAAGCACCTGGAGGAAGCTGCGCTGCCTTCGGCTGCCACCGTCGTCGCGGCTGCGCAGAGGACGTTGGGTCGTGCCTGAAACCGACGGTGTGTTCCGGATGCCGTCCCTCGGCGCCGACATGGATCGAGGAACGGTTCTCGAATGGCTGGTGAAGCCGGGCGACACCGTGCACCGCGGCGATCTCGTTGCGGTCGTGAAGACCGACAAGGCCGACATCGAGGTCGAGATCTTCCAAGACGGCGTGATCGACGAGCTGCTCGTGCCGGTCGGAGACGAGGTCGAGGTAGGCACGCCGCTCGCGCGGCTCGCCGGGTCCGCGGCACCAAGGGTGGAGGTGGCCGCGGAACCCGCGCGCGCACCGGTGCAAGCACCTGCCCCTGCACCAGTGCGCGCACCGGTGCCGTCATCGGAATCAGCACCGGCGCGCGCCGCGGTCTCGCCGTACGCGCGCCGGCGCGCGGCCGAGCTCGGCGTCGATCTCGCGTTCGTGATACCCGCGCAACCCGGGCATCCGATCAGTGCCGCCGACGTCGAGCGCGCGGCGGTCGCGCCCGCACCCGCGCGCGCGGAGCCCGTCGATCAGGCGACGGCAATGCGTCGCTCGATAGCCAAGCTCATGGCGCGCTCGAAGCGCGAGATCCCGCACTACTACCTGGAACACGACATCGCGCTCAGCCACACGCTGGCGTGGCTCGCGGCGCGCAACGAGGACACGACGGTCGAAGCGCGCGTCCTGCCCGCGGCCCTGTTCGCGAAGGCGGTCGCGCTCGCGGCCCGCGACATGCCGGTGCTGAACGGCTTCTGGCAGGACGGCGGGTTCGTCCCCGGCGGCGGCGTGCACTTGGGCGTCGCCATTGCGTTGCGCGGTGGCGGCCTCGTCGCGCCCGCGATTCGCGACGCTGATCAGCTCCCTCTCGACGAGCTGATGGGCCGGCTGCGCGATCTCACGACGCGGGCGCGATCCGGCCGGCTCCGCGGATCGGAGATGACCGACGCGACGATCACCGTCACGAACCTCGGTGATCAAGGCGTCGATCGCGTCTTCGGCGTGATCTACCCACCGCAGGTCGCGCTCGTCGGCTTCGGCAAGGTGGTCGAGCGGGTGTGGGCCGAGAACGACGCGTTCGGTGTGCGACCGGTCGTCGCCGCGACCCTCGCCGCCGACCATCGCGCGACCGATGGCCACATCGGCGCGCGCTTCCTCGCGCTCGTCGAACGATGCTTGCACTCGCCGGAGGAACTGTGATGAACGACGCCGAAGCAGAAGTCCGGAAAGCGCTGTCGAGTGTCGCGCCGGAAGCCGATCTCGACGCGCTCCCGCGCGACGCCGATCTCCAGGAGGAGCTCGACCTCGATTCGATGGACTTTCTGAACTTCTTGATCGCGCTGGCGGAGCTCACCGGCGTCCACGTGCCGGAGTCGGAGTATGCGCAGGTACGCACGCTCGATGCGTGCGTCGCCTACATCGCCGCGCGAATGGGCGCTGCTACGGAGTAGCGGCGCCCATTCGCAGTCGGGCCTGACGCCCCGCCCCGCCGGCCGACCACGTGTTGACGACCGAGCTCGACGGTCATCTCACGTTGTACGACCCGGACTGCAACGAGGTTCACTCGTTGAACGAGACCGCCGGTGCCATTTGGCGGCTGCTCGACGGCGGGCACGATCTCGACACCGTCGTCGACGGGCTTGCCGCGTCGTTGCGCGCCGAGCTGGCCTGACGCGCGGCGCGCGCCGAGCGACTTCAGTGTGCGAAGACCAGAAGGCCGCCGGCGAGCAATGTGAGCGCGGTACCGAACGCCAGCGTGAGCGGCCGCTCTCGCATGCGGAACGCGAGCCGCGCACCGAGCCCGGCCAGAGGCACCGCGGCCAGTCCGAACGCGAGCGTGATCGACCAGTCGATGTGCCCGAGCCACGCGTGCACGATCGTGCCGGGCACGGCCAGCGCGGTCGCCAGAGCAAGTGAGGTGCCGAGCGCGCGCCGAACCGGCAGGTGCAGCACCGTGACGAACAGCGGCGCGAGCAGGAAGCCGCCGCTGTTGCCGAGCAATCCGGACGCGACACCTGCCGCCGCGACGACGGCGACGGTGACGGCCCGTCCGGCGACGGCCGCGGGCTCGGTGGCGGGCACCGGCGCGGCGTTGGCGCCCGCGAGCACCCGCATGCCGATGAGCAGCACGAGCGCGTCGGTGGCGAGGACGAGCGAACCGCCCGGGATCCAGCGGGTGAGCACCGCGCCCGCCACGGTTGCCGGCACGCCGACGAGCAATCCGAGCCGCACGATGCGGCCGTCGACCTGACCCTCGCGCGCGTACGTGCGGCCCGCCCACCACGTGGACGGGATCGTGGCCGGCAGCGGCGACGCGACCGCGACCATCGCGGGTACCCCGATGGCGTGGAGCAGCGGCGTCGAGACCGCGGAGCCGCCCTTGCCCAGCGCGCCCGCGAGCAGGCCGACGCCGGCCCCGATGCACACGATGCCGAGCAAGAGCTGCGCGTTCACACCTTCATTGAACGGCCGTTCGCATTCATCGGGCAAGCCAGACAGACCTTCAGAAAAGATAGGATTACCCTATGGATCTCCGCCAAGTCGAGTACGTGCTCGCGGCGATCGACACGGGCAGCTTCACGGGCGCGGCGGCCGACGTGGGCGTCGCTCAACCGTCGCTCTCGGAGGGCATCCGCCGCCTCGAGGCCGAGCTGGGCGTGCGCCTGTTCGACCGCGTCGGGCGCACCGTGCAGCTCACCGATGCGGGCCGCGCGTTCGAGGGGCCGGCGCGCCGGCTGCTCCGCGAGCGCTCGGTCCTCCTCGAGGCGGTCGGCGCGGTGCGCACGGTGGTTACGGGCACGCTCGACGTCGTCGCGCTGCCGACGCTCGCCGTGGACCCTCTCGCCGCGCTCGTGGGCCGCTTCCGGACCGCGTACGCGGGGGTCGTGGTGCGCATTGCCGAGCCCGATGACGCCGGCGCGCTCGAGGCCATGGTCGCCGACGGTCGCAGCGAGCTCGGCCTCACCGAGATCCCGCCGCGCCGCGACGACTTCGTCACGATCCCGCTCGCGCGCCAAGAGATCGTCGCGGTGTGTCCGCCGGGCACGCCGTTGCCCGCACCCGGACGGCTCCCGGTGGCGCGGCTCGCCGGAATGCCGCTCATCACCACACCGCCCGGCACGTCGACCCGTGATCTCCTCGATCGCGCGCTTGCCGCCGCGACGGTCGCCCCCGTCATCGCGGTCGAGACCGCGCAACGCGAACCGATTGCACCGCTGGTGCTCGGCGGAGCAGGTACGTCGTTCTTGCCGCGCGCGATCGCCGACGACCTCGGCGCGCAGGGCGCGGTCGTGGCGCGTCTCGTGCCCGCCCTCACGCGCACGATCGGTCTCGTGCACCGCGGCCGGCCGCTCACGCCGACTGCGCGCGCGTTCGTCGAGCTTGCCCGCGGGCGCCCGTCCCGCGCGAAGCTCACGCCGTGACTGGCGAGGAAGTCCCGGTGCGCGGCCCGGCCGAATTCGAGCGCTCGGTCTCTACGACCCGGAGGCTCCCGACGCGGACGACCGGCTCGCGCTGCTCGAGTACCTCGCCGGCATCGGCGCGACCGCCCGCGACCTCGCGTTCTTCAGTGGCGACGAGCTCCCCGCGGTCGCGTCGTTCCTTGCGTTGTTCCCGGAGCGGCAATACCTGACCGTCGAGTACGAAGGCATCGCGCTCTTGCCCGCACTGGTCGAAGGTTTCGACCTGCACCGCACTGGCGACCGCGCTCACGCCCCAAGCCTTCGCGAGCGCGTTCGCCTCGTTCGAAGCGACCGCGAGCGACATCATCACGGCGCACGGCGGCCAGACGGTGAAGCTCATCGGCGACGAGGTGATGTTCGTCGCGCCGTCACCGAACGTCGGAGTCGAGATCGCCCTGGCACTGATCGCGTCCTTCCAGGGGCATGAGGTTCTACCGCCCGTGCGCGCGGGTGTGGCCTCCGGCGAGGTGCTCATGCGCAACGGCGACTACTCGGGTGCGGTCGTGAACCTCGCGGCGCGCGCCGTGAAGGTCGCCCGTCCCGACTCGCTGCTCGTCGACCGCATCACCCGCGAAGGGCTCGATGCCACGCGATTCTCCGGCCATTCGATCGGGACGTTGTCGCTCAAGGGATTCGACGGTCGCACGTCGCTCTATCGCGTCACGCCAGCTGACTCGCGGCCGCGGCCACGTACTCGTCGACGCGCGCGGCCATGATCTCGAACGTGAGATCGGTGCGACCGGCGTCGTGCCACCGCCACACGTCGTGCGGTTCCAGCCCGCACGTCACGGCTTCGAGCAGGTCGAACGTCGCGAGCTCGGGAACCGGTCCGTAGCGATCGGCGAAGTCGTCGGCGATGTCGAGCCCGAACAGCACGGCGAGGTTGCGGCGGCAATGCGCGACGTCGACGGCGGCCGGGCCGCGGCACGCGTGCGTCCAGTCGACGACACCACTCACCTCCCGGCCGTGCCACAGCACGTTGCCCGGCCAGTAGTCGCGATGGCAGAGCACGGTGGGCACGAGAGGGAGCGGTTCGCGCGTCCGCGTGATCGCGCGCTCCCACGCGCCCGGCCAGTTCGACCACCGCGGCGCCGCGCAAAACGTGTGATTCCATGGCCGGTACGCAGGCAGCGTGTCGAGCGGGAGCGTCACCGCGTGAATGCGATGCAGCGCGTGCACCAATCCGTCGACCCACGCGTCGACGTCGATCGGGTCGAGGGTGTCGTTGCCGTCGAGCCTCGTCATCAAGACCGCGGGCGCGTCCGTGTGTTCGGCTGCGATGTCGGCGGCAACGAGCCGCGGCACCGGCACGCCGTCGAACCGCGCGAGCAGCGTGAGGGCTGCGCACTCTGTTTCGACGACGCCGGGATCGGGGGCCAGGTCGGTGCGCGCCCAGCGGCGCAGCACCAGGCGGTGCCGCCGGGCGCCGTCGACCACGTCGATCGCGTGCATCGCCGCCGCCCAGGCGTTGCGCAGCCGCCGCACCCGCACGACGGCCGCCCGCGGACCGAACTGGCGGGCCACCCAGGCCAGCGTGGCCGGTGGCGGCGACCGCACGATCTCTGTCGGAATTTCCATCCGTGGGAACCTTCGCGCACGAACCATGGTTAGCGTGAGCAGTATCGACGGAACCCGAGGGTGTCCAAAGGTGGGAAAGGGGCGTTCATGTTCTTGCGCCGCGACAAGCTCCAGATGGTGACGGCCGACCAGGCCCTGCCCGGCCGGCCGACTCGCCCGTTCACCGTCCCCGAAAAACACTTCGTGCTCGGCACACCGCTCGAGCCGCCGTTCCCGGCGAACCTCGAGCAGCTGATCGTCGGCATGGGCTGCTTCTGGGGCGCCGAGCGGAAGTTCTGGGAAGCGCCTGGTGTGTACACCACTGCGGTCGGCTATGCGGGTGGGTTCACGCCCAATCCCACCTATGAGGAGGTGTGCTCCGGGCGCACCGGCCACACCGAGGCCGTCCTCGTGGTGTTCAATCCGGCGCGCACGTCGCTCGACGCGATGCTGCGCGTGTTCTGGGAGAACCACGACCCGACGCAGGGGATGCGCCAGGGTAACGACGTCGGCACCCAGTACCGGTCCGCGATCTATACCACGACGACCGAGCAGGTGAAGGCGGTCGAGGAGTCGCGTGCGATGTTCGGTGGCCGTTTGAAGGACGCGAGCTACGGCGAGATCACCACGGAGATCGCGCCCGCTCCGACGTTCTATTACGCCGAGGACTACCACCAGCAGTACTTGGCGAAGAACCCGAACGGGTATTGCGGTCTCGGCGGGACCGGTGTCAGCTGTCCGATCGGTCTGGTGACCGACGAGCACTGATTCGGTGGAAACTTCGGCCGAGCGCGAGCTCGATCCCTACGTCGACTTCACTCGGGAGGAGTGGAGCCGGCTGCGCGCGTCGACGCCGCTCTTGCTCACCGAATCCGATCTCGGGGCGTTCCGCGGGCTCGACGAGCCGATGCCGATGCGCGAGGTGGAGGACGTGTATCTCCCGCTCTCGCGTCTGTTGAACTTGCGCGTCGCCGCTACGCGCGAGCTGCACGCCGTCACGGAGACCTTCCTCGGACATCTGCACGCGGGCGTGCCGTACGTCATCGGCGTCGCCGGCAGTGTCGCGGCCGGCAAGAGCACGATTGCGCGCATGTTGCAGGCGTTGCTCGGGCGCTGGCCTGCGCATCCGCGGGTCGATCTCGTGACGACCGACGGCTTCCTCTACCCGAACGCGACGCTCGAGGCGCGCGGACTCATGGCGCGCAAGGGCTTTCCCGAGAGCTACGACGTGCGCGCGCTCATGCAGTTCCTCGCGGCGTTGAAGGCGGGCGTGCCCGAGGTGCACGCGCCGCGGTACTCGCACCTGACGTACGACATCATCCCCGGCGAGGAACTCATC
>Ga0335082_10004657_pt1 | contig 14970 bp, 17 predicted proteins | sample Lox_Sample_41_FD_206718 | JGI IMG/M metagenome (GOLD analysis project Ga0335082, IMG submission 206718) | Soil microbial communities from Loxahatchee National Wildlife Refuge, Florida, United States - Lox_Sample_4.1 | ecosystem: Environmental > Terrestrial > Soil > Wetlands | place: USA...
CGACGCGGCTCTCGAGAAGCTGAAGAGCGATTTCCCAGAATCCAAGCCGACCACCTACAGGGGCGAGGAACTCTACTTTCGCGATCCCGACGGGATCCTGGGTCAGATTTCCGGCATGGACTATCGGGGGCAGCGTAAGACACCATGAGTGACGCCCAACAAGGGCTTGCATCTGACTGCCTACAACGTGCGCTGCGCTTCCGCTTCCGGCAGCAGGTGAAGCCTGGCGTTAGACGGTCCACAATCATTTCCTTGTGAGCCGGTATCATCTGCTTCTGGAACATCTCCAAAAGCGCGGCCTTTCTCAGGCCTCCGCAGCGACGTTTTGAGCCGGCCATCATTGCTGCCCTGACCGCCACCGCCGAGGCCCGCGGGGCCCTGAACATCGCGTTCAAGTGTGCTACAGAGCGCCTACGGTTCACAGCGTCGTGGGATCGGCCCAGTGATTGTGCCGCGCCCGTCCACCACCGGCGAGCGGTGCGCCGAGGTCAGCGGCCGCGCTAAAGCCAACAGCCTCCTGAGGGATCAGGAGGCTGTTGGCCTACAGGTCGTTGCGGGGGCCCGCAACCACCGCCTTCGCGGTAGACGTCATTTGAATCGTCGTCAAGCTCTGCTTGTCCCAAGAGTTTTTCCACTGACGTCAATGCTGAATTCAACGGGACTCGATGTGGGAATGGAGTGGCGATCTGGGAATTGGACCGGGTTTTCCTTGAGGACCATGGCGTCGGTAGCGGTCGCCCCGTTCGTGGGCCCCATCCGCGTGACATAAGCTGCCAGACCAGGACGCCGGTCGGCTCAGGAGCCGCTCTCACAGGTTGGAGATTTGGCGCGCTGCGGTCGACGAAGATGAGCACTACTCATTCGCTGTGCCACTATGATTCGGCAGCCCGCTATACGCTCCAATCGGCAAGTCTGCGACGCCGTGCGATTTTGCGCGACGCGTTGTGGGTGGCTGTCTTCCCGATTTCGCAGAGTGGTCCGGTTACCCTTCGATAGCGGCCCTCTGGATCAAATCCCGGGATCGACGTGATGAGCCATGAGGGGACTCTCACGCCGTAGACCACGAGCTGTCGGTCAACGACACGCAGCGGGCCGCTTCGGGCATGTCCGCTGTCCTGGGACGGCGAGGTGGCTGGTGCGGGGGCTGGATTTGAACCCCGTCCGGAGTCCATGTGCTGGACTCCCGACCCCCGCTACCAGGGCCCCGGCGCGCCGCCCGACTGAACCCACCCTATCCGGGGGCCCGGTCAATCGACCTTCGCGGCCACCACCTCGATCTCGATCTTCAATTCCGGTCTGGCCAGCCCGGCAACGACGATGAAGGTGGCACCCGGCTTGTGCGCGCCCATGACGCGGTCGCGGATGGCGACGAACGCCTGCACGTCCGCCCGGTCGGTGAAATAGACATCGAAGCGAAGCGGACGACGTCGGCGAAGCCCATGCGCGCCTCCTTCAGCACCTCCTGGAACCTCTCCGCCTGCGCCGCGGCCGTCTCGGGGGTGGTGCCGTCGGGCCTGGTGCCGGTTTGGCCGTTGGTGAACAGCAGCCTGGCGCCAGCTGGCACCTCGACCCCGTGGGCCACCTTGCTTGAATGGCGATAAACCCAGTCGAGGACGTGGACCTTGAGCATGGTGGAGTCTCCTCGTGCGCACGCGTGCCGTCCGCAGAAACACGAAGCCCCTGAGACCGCCTTCGATCTCAGGGGTTTGGCTGGTTGCGGGGCCCGCAATCATCGAAATGGACTCGTTCCGGAGCCCGAGACGGTCGCGGTGGTGACAATCACCGCTCAAGCTTCAAGATGTCGCGCGATCTACCCGCGCTACCGGCCCAGCCCAAAGTGCCGGAGCAAGCGCTCCCGGCGCGGCCGCATTCCTGGGTGCCGTCGGCAAGGATTCGCGGCGGAGGGCGTTGCAGAGAGTCAAATTGGGGCCTGGCGCGTCATGCGCCCAACCTCTGCCCGCATTGCGTCAAGCGCAATCGACTGGTGGCCTTTACGCCAGACGAAGAATGTTCGAGCCTTCGACACCGCGGCGGGCAACGCGTGTGTCGCGACGCCGGATGCCGCCACGCAGACACGAATCACCGAGCGCGGGACAATGGCGATCCCAGCGCCCGCGGCGACACACGCCACGATCGCATGGTACGAGCCGAATTCCATGACGCGCTCCGGCACCACCTTCGCTCCCCCGAGCCACGCCTCTAGCCGCCGCCGGTACGAGCAGCCCGTCGCAAAGGCGATCAGCGTCGTGCGACCGATGTCGCTGGGCGTCTTGATCTTGCGGAAGCTCTTGGGGGTAATCAGGACCAACTCTTCGCAGAACACTGGGTCGCCCTCGAGATCGTCTGCGGTAAACGGCTCCGCGACAAATGCCGCCTCGACCTCGTGGCTCATCACTTTGGCGATCAAGGCGCCGGTCGTGCCGGTAACCAGTTCGAGCCGCACCGCTGGGTAGCTCCGGTGATAACGGGAGAGAATCGGTGGAAGTCGAGTCGCCGCGGTACTTTCAAGGGCTCCGATCTGCAACGCCCCGGCCGGCGAGCCGTCTCGAAACGCGGCCTCGGCCTCCGCCGACAGCCGCAGAAGCCGGTCAGCGTAGCCAAGCAGGCGCTTGCCCTCCGCGGAGAGGACGAGTCTCCGATTGCCCCGCACGAATAGCTTCGTGCCGAGCCTCTCCTCGAGCTGTTTCACTCGTGTCGTCACGTTGGACGGCACGCGGCGGAGGCGGTTCGCCGCCTTCGCGATTCCGCCCTGCTCCACGACCGTCTTGAAGATTTCGAGTGCGGTCAGATCGATATTTCCCATATCGAGAACGAATGTATCACGAAAATTCAGTTTTCTAAAAGGTGGGAGCTGCCTAGACTCGGCGCATGGTCCACGGTTCGGATCCGGTCGAGCCGATGAGCGCGGGCGCGTCTTCACCGCTGGTCATTGCGCTGGCGGGACTCACGGCCCTCGGACTCGCGTTGGGCATCGGCAGGTTCGCCTTCACTCCGATCCTCCCCATGATGCGGCAGGATGCCGTAGTGTCGGTTGGCCAGGGAGGATGGCTGGCGTCGGCCAACTATTTCGGCTATCTGCTCGGTGCCCTGTCCGCGGTGACTCTGCGTATCAGGGCCACGACCGCCATCCGTGTCGGGCTGGTGGTGATTGCCCTCGGCACGGTGAGCATGGGGCTGGCGCGGAGCTTCGCGGCATGGCTGGTGCTGCGTGCGCTCGCTGGGGTCGGAAGCGCGTGGGTCCTGGTCTTCGGCTCCGCGTGGGCGCTTGGGAAGCTCAACGCGGCGGGCCGGCCCCTGCTGCGCGGAACGGTCTTCGCTGGGGTCGGCGCCGGGATCACCGTTGCGGGCCTCATCTGTGTCGCCCTGATGCAGTGGGGCGCCGTGTCGCCCAGGGCGTGGCAAGGGCTTGGGGTCATCGCGCTTGTCGGGACGATGGCGATCTGGCGAACGCTCCGAACGGACGCCGGCAGCCGGAAGCAGGGTCAGCCCCAGACCGGCCAGGGCTACCGCTGGAACTTCGACTCGGTGCGCCTCGTACTCTGCTACGGGGCCTTCGGCTTTGGCTACATCATCCCCGCCACCTTCGTCCCGGCCATGGCACGAGAGCTCGTGAAGGACCCCCTTGTGTTTGGCTGGTCTTGGCCGATCTTCGGCATCGCGGCGGCGCTCTCGACCCTCGTGGCGGCGGCGGGGACCCAATTCGTCGGCAACCGACGGTTGTGGGCCCTGAGCCACCTGGTGATGGCGCTTGGTGTGTCGGCGCCGGTGGTATGGCCCACCATCGGCGGCATCATGAGTGCGGCATTTCTCGTCGGCGGCACGTTCATGGTCACCACGATGGGCGCTTTCCAGGAGGCGCAGATTGTCGGCGGTCCGCACGCGACGAGCCTCATGGCTGTGATGACGGCCGCGTTCGCGACGGGTCAGATTGGCGGGCCGCTCCTCGTGACCTATACCATCAGCCCAAATGGTGACTTCTCACGACCGCTGTTGATCGCGTGCCTGCTGCTGGTTGTGAGCGCGAGTGCGCTCTCCCGTCCGCGGCCCGTCGTGTATGCCACTTCAGCGAAGGATGTCGGGGCGGCGCCGTCGTGAAGAGTCTCGGGCAGTCATTGGAGGTGCCTTATGTCGCGCGCAACTGTCCTGACGCGTAGGCTGGGCCTTCGCCACCCCGTGATCCAGGCCCCACTGGCCGGCGGCGGGGATACCCCGGCGCTCGTCGCGGCCGTTTGCGAGGCGGGTGCCCTTGGCTTCGTTGGCGCTTCGTATCTGACCCCCCTGCAAATCGTCGAGACCGCGCGCGCGGTGCGGACGAAGACCACCCGTCCCTTCGGCATCAACCTGTTTGCGCCGCTCCCTGCCCCAGAAGCGCCATTCGAGCCTGGACTGGCTCTCAAGCGCCTGGAGCCGTTCTACGCAGAGCTCGCGTTGCCTCGTCCAGAGGTCCCGACGCTCAAGGCCGATGCGTTCGGCGAACAACTCGCCGCGGCGCTCGAGTCCGGCGCATCGGTCTTCAGCTTCACGTTCGGCGTTCTGCCGACGGTGGCTCTCGAGGCGCTCAAGGCTCGGGGCATGTTCATCATCGGCACCGCGACGACCGTGGAGGAAGCGGTCTCGCTTGAGACGGCGGGAGTGGATGCCGTCGTCACGCAAGGCAGCGAAGCGGGCGGGCATCGGGGCACATTCGCAGGCTCGTTCGAGGCAGGGTTGGTGGGCACGATGGCGCTCGTGCCACAGGTCGTCGACGCCGTGAACGTTCCCGTGATCGCGTCGGGTGGGATCATGGACGGCCGTGGGATTGCGGCGGCCCTCGCCCTCGGCGCACACGCCGTGCAGATGGGGACGGCCTTTCTGACCTGCCATGAGGCCGGGATCCCAGACGCGTACAAGGAGGCCATCCTCACGGCGCACGAGGACGAGACGCGCCTCACCCGGGCCTTCTCAGGCCGTCCGGCCCGCGGAATCGTAAACCGCTTCATGACTGAAATGGAGACCGGCGGAACCGGAGACCACATTCTGCCTTTTCCCCTGCAGAACACGCTCACTCGCCCGCTCCGGACCGCGGCAGCAAAGCAAGCCCGCTCAGAATTTCTCTCACTCTGGGCGGGCCAGGGCCTCCGGCTCGCGCAGCGCCAATCGGCATCCGAACTGATCGCTCGGCTTGCGCGAGAGACGAACGAGACGCTCGATCGTTTCGCAGCACCGGCGACCAAGCGAGAACTTCCACGATAGTCGAGGCGACTCGGCATGAGCGACTGGCCATGCGCAGCGACGCCATCGGAGGGCAAGGCCATGGATGACGCGCTTTGCTGGCTGAGCGCGGTGGAACTCGCGAGGTCGATCCGGACGAAACAAGTCTCGACGATCGAGGCGGTGCGTGCGCATCGTGATCGGATCGTCGCCTTGAACCCACGGCTGAACGCAATCGTTGCATTGAACCCGCACGCCGAGGAGGAGGCTCACGCCGCTGACGCAGCGGTCATGAAGGGGCACGATCTCGGTCCGCTTCACGGAGTGCCGTTTACCGTCAAGGACTGCATCGATACGGCGGGCCTTCAGACCACTCGTGGCTCACGACTGTTTGCCGACTATGTGCCCCTTCCGGGCGATCGAGGCGTACATCACCACGTGCCGGAATGACGAGAAGTCGAACGCGACCATCAACCGGGAGCTGGAGCTGCTTCGCCGGGCCCTGCGGCTCGCCCACGACCGGCAGTTGTTGCCGTCCATCCCGAAGGTGCGGGTGCTACCCGAGCACAACACCCGGCAGGGCTTCTTCGAGCGGCCGGACCTGGAGGCCGTGGTCGCTGCCCTGCCCGCTTACCTGCGGGACTTCACCCGGTTCGCCTACCTCACGGGCTGGCGGAAGGGTGAGATCATCTCCCTTCGGTGGACCGACCTCGACCGGGACGCTGGGGCGATCCGGCTCCGCCCCGAGGCCGCCAAGACCGGCCGAGGCCGCACCGTCATGCTGGAAGGTGACCTGGCCGAGCTGATCGACCGCCGCTGGGAGGCCCGGCTGTTCGAGAAGAACAGCAACGTCCGAGTTGCTGCGCTGGTGTTCCACCGCGACGGGGAGCCTGTGGGAGACTTCCGAAAGGCCTGGGCGACCGCCTGCCAGGCGGCCGTTCCCGACAAGCTGTTCCACGACTTGCGCCGTACCGCGGCCCGGAACATGGTGCGCGCGGGTGTTCCGGAGCGCGTCGCGATGGCAGTGACCGGCCACCAGACGCGCAGCATGTTCGACCGCTACAACATCGTCAGCGAGGACGACCTTCGGATGGCGGCCCAGAAGACGACCTTGTACGTGGATACGCTGCCGACGAAACGGGAACAGGTATAGCTGGTGCAGCCGGCGCCCTTTTTCCGATATTGCAGCGTCCTTGCGCTTGATCCCCTACCGCCACCGGGCTAAGCTCTCGCCACCTGTCCGACCGATCCCGGGCCCGACTCCCCGGGAGAAGGAGGGGCGATGCGTCGGGGTGCCAAGCCCACCAAGCCTAGGGCCACCAGGCCTCCTGTCTCCCGCAAATCGCGGAAGAATCAAGACTCGAGCGTCCGGGACCTCGAAAAGCGCCTGGCCGAGGCGCAGAAGCGCGAGGCTGAGGCGCTAAAGCGCGAGGCGGAGGCACAGGAGCAGCAGACGGCGACGGCCGAGATCCTGGGTGTGATCAGTAGTTCGCCTACGGATATTCAATTGGTGTTCGATGCAATTGCCGAGCGAGCGATGGAGCTCTGCCACGCAAGCTCCAGCGGTGTCCTGAGGTTCGACGGTAAGCTGGTTCATATTGTCGCCCTCGGCAACGTGAGCCCGGATGGCGCGGCTGCGCTTCGGAGCGCGTTCCCAGTGGCGCCGAACACCCGGAGCGCGAGCACGCGAGCGATCCTTACGTGCAGCGTCGTACATATTCCGGATATCCTGGAAGATGCCGAGTATGGGATCGCCACGCAGGCCCAGGCAGGCGGCTTTCGGAGCGTCCTTTCGGTGCCCATGCTGTGCGAGCGTAAGGCCATCGGCGGGGTGACGGTCGGCCGCCCGACCCCTGGAAGGTTCTCCGAGAGCGAGGTCGCGCTCCTTCAAACCTTCGCGGACCAAGCGGTCATCGCGATCGAGAACGTGCGGCTGCTTACCGAGCTTCAGCACAAGAACGAGGCGCTGACACAAGCGCACGCGCAGGTTACCGATGCCCTCGAACGACAGACGGCGACGGCGGAGATCCTGCGCGTCATCAATACATCGCAACTGGATTTGAGCCATGTCTTCGATGTCATCGCCCGGAACGTCGCGCGCCTATGCGACGCCGATCTGGGTGGTGTCATCCTCGTCGACAACGGTCAACTCGTGCCAGTCGGTAACTATGGCTTCCGCGATGGGGCAGCGTCCCGATATCCACGACCCGTCGATACGACCACGCATAACGGCCGTGCCATCGTCGAACGCCGAACCATTCATGTTCCGGACACTCTCGCAGAGCCGTCCCAGATCGTGATGGAGGATCTGGCACAACAGCGTCCGCTGACGTCCCGCAGCCAGTTGTCCGTGCCGATGATGCGAGGTGACACACCGATCGGCGTGGTCGTCGCCGCGCGGCACATTCCAGGACCTTTCGCCGAAGCCCACATCGATCTCTTGAGGATGTTCGCCGACCAGGCGGCGATCGCCACTGGGAATGCGCGGCTGTTTAGAGAGCTGCAAGCCCGCACGCAAGAGCTCACGCGCTCGGTGGGCGAGCTTCGGGCGCTTGGCGAGGTCGGGCGCGCGATCAGTTCCACCCTCGATCTCCAGACGGTACTGAGCACGATCGTGGCCCGGGCTACGCAGCTCTCGGGCACCGATGCCGGGGTGATCTACGAGTACGACGAGGCGCGCGAGGTCTTCGTGCCACGCGCCACGGAGCATCTCGAGGACCAGATCGTGGAGACGATGCTCGCCACTCCGGTCCGAAAAGGAGAAGGAGCCACCGGACAGCTGGCGGAGGTGCAAGAGCCGATCCAGGTGCCGGACATCTTGGCAGCGCCGGCTGAGAGCCGGGTGCGTGGCGCGCTCGTACGCGCCGGGTACCGGGCCCTGCTCGCGGTGCCGCTCGTCCGCGAAGATCATTTGCTCGGCGGCCTCACCGTGATCCGCAAGGCCACGGGCGCGTTTGGGCCAGAGGTTGTCGAGCTGCTGCGGACGTTCGCGACCCAGTCGGCGTTAGCCATCCAGAACGCGCGGCTCTTCCGTGAGATTGCGGACAAGAGCCGACAGCTTGAGGCCGCTAGTCGACACAAGTCCGAGTTCCTCGCCAACATGTCCCACGAGCTGCGCACCCCCCTCAACGCCGTCATCGGCTTCTCGGAGGTGCTCCTCCAGCGCATGTTCGGCGACCTGAACGCCAAGCAGGACGAGTACTTGAAGGACATCTACACCTCCGGCCAGCACCTCCTCTCCCTCATCAACGACATCCTGGACCTCTCCAAGATTGAGGCCGGCCGCATGGAGTTGGCCCCGGCGCCGTTCCACCTCCCGAACGCCGTGGACAATGCCGTCACCCTGGTCAAGGAGCGGGCGGCTCGCCACGGGATCACCCTCCAGGTCGACGTGGATCTCCGGCTGGGGGAGGTCGTGGGGGACGAGCGCAAGGTCAAGCAGGTGCTGCTCAATCTGCTCTCCAACGCGGTCAAGTTCACCCCGGAGGGAGGTCGGATTACGCTGAAGGCCGCGCAGAAGGACGGCATGGTCGAAATTGCGGTCAGCGACACCGGGATCGGGATCGCCCCCGAGGACCAGGCGGCCATCTTTGAGGAGTTCCGTCAGGTAGGGAGCGACGAGACGCGCAAGCAGGAGGGTACAGGGCTGGGCCTGACCCTCGCCAAGAAGTTCGTCGAGCTGCACGGCGGCCGCATCTGGGTGGAGAGCACGCCAGGCCACGGGTCGACCTTCACCTTCACGCTGCCGCCCGTGCCAAAAGCATCTTCCACGTGAGGAGAAGCATCGCCGCGACCGTTCTGTCCGGTCTGTTCGGTGCAAACCCATTTGTCGCTTCGCCCGCCGCTGCTCAACCCGCCGGTTCCGGAAGCCTTCAAGGTGCGGCGCTCCTGGCAGCGCTCCGGGCCGGTGGCTACATCATCTACTTCCGGCACGCCGACACCGATCACTCGAGAGAAGATCAGCGTCCGGTACACCTCGACGACTGTTCGACCCAGCGCGTGCTCAGCGAGAAGGGCCGCCGGAACTCGCGCGCCATCGGTGAGGTGATCCACGCGCTCGACGTTCCGATCGGCTCCGTGTTGGCGAGCCCGCTCTGCCGAACGGTGGAGACAGCGGTGCTCGTCTTCGGCTATGCGGAGAAATCGATGGCGACGCGCGAGGTCGGCGCCGAACCCGTGGGGAGCCCGGGACGATATGCCGCGTTGCGCGCGCTACTGTCGACGGCGCCCAGCGCCGGAAAGAACACGGCGATCGTCGGCCACGGCTATCCATACTACGCGCTGAGGGCGGGGGCTCATAGGATGCCTACGGGGTGATCAGAGACGTTACGGTCATGGCCGCCTCGAGGTCAGCGAAGATATGCTCATGAACGTCGCGCCTCCGGCCACGGGCCGTTCCGAGCCCTGAGTACCAAGGCCCGCTCGTGCGGTGCCACAGCCATCGTCCCGCTCCTGCCCGCGGCGACACACTCCGCGGGCCCAGCGATTCCAGCTGGCCCGACTACACTCTAAGCCCTCACGGCTTGCCTGATCCGCCGAGGTCGTCGGCAATGCGGATGTCCGCCTTCGCCCGCAGGTCGTGTTCGTCGGCATCCTGCCGTTGCTGCTTTGCCGACGCGATGTAGTCGTTCAACACCTGGCCGCGCACGCGCTCGAAGGCCAACGGGACTGGCCTCTTGTTCTTGACCATCAGCAGGATGTGGATGCCGTCCGCGGCGGCGATCGGCTCGCTGGCGTCTCCATCGTCGAGCTTGAGCGCCTGTGCAAACAGCGCCGCGCCCAGATGGATTTCTTCCGCGAAGTAGAATTGCTCGACGCCGGCGTGCTCGGGGACCACGTCGTCGAGCCCATAGGCTTTCACCACCTCGGCGACGGCAGCGCCGCCGCGCAGCTTTTCGACCGCCTTCCTCGCCGTGGCCATCGCCTCGGCCACGGCACCCGCCGATTTCGGCAGCAGGAGGTTGTGAAGCGTCATCTCGCCTTCGCTGGCGTATTTCCCGCGGTTGTCCTGAAAGTATTTCCCCAGCTGTGCATCGCTCGGCACCGTCGCGGTCACATCGGCGACCGCCTGCCGTTCGACCGCGGCGACCAGGGCCTCGCGCGTCTCGGGATCGGTGCCGGGAACGCCGAGCTCAAGGCCGCGCTGCACGAACAGCTCCTCGCGAACCATGTCGTTCAGCACCTTGAGCCGCTCGGCCGGCGTCGCCTCGCCGTAGGTCTTTCCGGTCCCGGTCTCGGTCCGGGCAATGAAGTCCGTGCGCAAAATGGGACGGTGATTCACCAGGGCCACGTCCTCCGGGGGGACTGCACGCGCCGCCGGGCCGCGCGCGGCAAAGAGTCCAGAGCCGTGGATGGCGAGGCCGCACAGGACGCCCGCGCCGAAGACGAGCACCCAGCGCAACGGCCGCAGGCGCCGCGTGTCGAAGAGTCGAGTCCATGGGTGAGAGCTCATCCCGATCATCCTTGTGAAAGCGTGCGGATGAAGACGGCGAGGGCCCGGATCGTGACCGGGCTCAAGCGCCCGGCCCACGCCGGGCAGAAATCGCTCAACCCGCGCGAGATGGTATCGATGATGTCCGACCGCGATCCGTCGCCGCGCAGCCACACGTCGTCCAACAAGTTGGGCGCACCTATGGCGTCGTCCCCCTTTGCGTCCGCTTGGTGACAGTCGAAGCACTGGCCCTTGTCGGCGAAGATCCTCGCGCCGCGCCGGGCGGCGGCGTGATCACCGGGCTTGTGGGCCGCGACGAACAGATATTCCACGACGTCGCGGATGTCGCCCGGTTCGAGCGGTGCGATCGCGTAGCGCTTGTAGGGGACAGGGCTGGCGAAGGCCGGCATGTCGGCAAAGTCCCGCGTCTTGCCGTTGGCGGCGCGGATGCCGTAGAGCACGGTCTGCTCGATATCCGTGACCCGGCCCTCGCCGTAGAGCCAGTCGTGATCGGTGAGGTCCGGAACTCCCTTGACGCGGTCTCCCGTCAGATCGGCGCCGTGGCACGCCGCGCAATGAGCGCTGTACGCCGGCTTTCCGAGCGCAACCGCGAATGCCGTCAGCTCGGCATCCTGGAGGATCGCCTCCGGATCCGCCCGCATCAGCCGCTCCCGGAGCCGGGCCTGTGAAACAAGATGGGTTGCCCCACCGGCCAGGATCAGGCCCGCGAGGGCCGCCGCGAGCCACAGTCGCCATGAGCGGGGCACCCCGAACGTCATCTCACGAGAACGCCATCGAGAAGCCGATCCGCCGCCCGAAGAACACGACCGAGATCCAGCAGGCGAGAGAGATGGCACCTGCAATCTTGGCCGAGAGCGGCGGCCTCGCAGCACCACCCCATTGGCTGACCGTGCGGACGGTGAACAGCTGGAAGATCGCCATGTTGCACCCGGCCGCCAGAATCAGGAGAAGCTTCACGCGGAAATCGCCATTTCCGAAATAGCCGACCGGGTTGCTCGCGAACATGACAAGACCGGTGGCGGCGGCCGTCGCAAAGGCCCCCCACGTCCACGGCAGCACCGCGCGCGACAAGCTCGTGTAGCGGCGCCGCGTGGAAGCCAATCCGAGCAGGCGCAGATCGACGATCGTGATCGTGCCGACGACCAGGCTGAGGGCGATCACATGCAGCGACTCGATGGCCGGAAAGGCCCACGACGACTGCTTGATGAATATCGACGCATTGGTCGACGCGATCCATTGCAAGAACGCCAGGATGAACTGCACCCGCGACCTCAGTCGGATCCCATATAGGCGATCCACCGCCCGGCAACGATGATCGCGCAGAACAGGACCACGCAAGCGACGGCGATAAGCCGGCGCACGGTCAGCCGTGGCACCCTCTCATCCCAGAATGTCGAACGGCGTTTCAGCGAAGCTTGGAAGGCGAGTGCTGCTCCGACTCCCAGCGCGATCAGGACGAGTTTTGCATCGAACGCCGCATTGCCCTCCAGAGTCCGCTTGGGCTCGCTGATGATGAGCAGGAGACCGGACGCGGCCAGGACTGCGAGGGCTGTCCAGAACCACGGCATGAAGCGCCGGGCCGTCTCGACCAATGTCTGATCGCGCGTCCGTCCGACGTCTGCAATCCGCAGGCCGACCATGACCACCGAGGACAACACCAGGCCCACGGACAGGATGTGGATGGTCTGCAGCACTTCGATCAGCCAGATCGCCTGCCGAATATCGTGGCTGAGCGATGTGGCCTCGAGCCATCGGGCGAGCGCGTGCATTTCACATGCTCGGAGCAGGCTATGAGGCGCTCAGGGGGACACGACGCTGGCTGGGCCGGCACGGCCCCGACAAGCAGGCTGTGAATTTTCGACTCTGCCGCTCCCGAAGCTGAGGGATTGCTGAAAACGAGCCGCCTCGCCTGAATCGCGCAGCACATTCGGCGGGAGAAGCTTCGCTTCGAGCAGGAAGAGTCGGCTTCCGACGGAAAACACCGATACCTTCGAAGCACTGCCATCTTTGCCCAAAACACTGAACTCCCGACCCGGTTGACCGCTGACGCACTCGTCCACATCCAGCTTGACGTCGCCGCTGCTGCGAATCGCACTGAGCGCCTTTTCCACGGCCGCTCTCTGATCGCCGCTGCGGCTTGAGAAGTCAGCGACAGTCAGGCTGAACGTGCTCGTATCCTGTTGCACCGAATAGATCACCGCCGGAACCGGTCCCGTGGGCGTCGGATACGAGCCCTGTGTCACGGTCGGCTCTCCCGGAAGCTGAATGGCAACTCCCAATTCCGGATAGAAGAACTTCTCCCAGGTCTGGGCACGAGCGGGCGTCGCGACCACCCACAGGATTGCCGGAAGCAGGTAGATCAGACGCATGTGCATCTCCCGTGACGATAAGTCATCTCGTACGGCTACCGGTCGGGGCATTCAGGCTCGTAGGGCCACCGGCGAGGACTTTGCCGTCGGGAAACGTCACGCTGATCAACTGGCCGGCCGCCGAGCCATCCCTCATCGGATAATACTGGAGGGTCACCCGGTCCCCGACCTGAACCGAGTTCCGTGTCCAACCCTGTCTCTTCAACGCTCCCGGCGGGCCCATCTCGAAGGACCAGACAATTGTCTGTCCCTGGTCTCCGCGGACCAGAACCCTCAGCCAGCTGTGCGGATTCGCAAACTGCAAGTCCTTCACCTCGCCGACGAGCGTGAGCCTGTGCTCACGGTCGAACATGGCGTAGGTGTGATGCGCCGAGGCCGCGGCCGTCATGGCGGCCAACAAGATCCCGGCCAGAACTCCCGCTCGCAGCGTCATCGGCTCAACCTCACTGATTCCCGGCAACGTGGAGCCGGGTTTCGTATTCGAAACACTGGCAGCCTCTCCCGTAACGTGAAGGCCACCCCTTGATTCGATACAGCCGCGCGCAGGCGCCCCCAGTGATGTAGGTCACGCGTTCTCGCGAGATCGCGGTGTCCGCGCGGCCGGCACCGGTCAGTAGCACGTCACCTCGTATTTCCAGCCGCCGTCCGCGTCCTGGTTCGCCGAGACGAAGATCGGCTTGTCGGCCGTCCGCGCCTGGCCCTGGCCGGGGGCCCAGAATGGTGGCGAGCTGTTGCTCGTCCTGGATGGGGCCGAGCTCCGCGTGGAACGTCAGGATCGTGTCGGCCTTACGTGGCCCGACGCCGGGGAGCGCCAGCAGCTCGAGGGCGTCGGCGAGGTTCACGCGCACCTTGGTGGGCATGGAGGCACCTCCGTCGCCAGGAGAACGCCTGAGTCGGGATTTCCCATATGGACCGATCGCCGCTCCAGTGACGGCGTCCACTGAGCCGCCCGTCCCGTCGGCCAGCTCGTCGATATGTCCCGCCGCGTCAGCGGTAGGCATAAGACCCCGGCGCCGTGCCGCCCCCTGCTCAATTCAACATGCCCTCTGTCCAGGACTCTGGCTCAGGTCGGATGCCCCGCGAGTCGCTCTGTGTGCCCGAGGATTTTCCCAAAGCAGCGGCTATGTCAAGTGGCCTTCGGCCAGACTGCAGCACCGAGTAGCAACTTCCTCGAACTCGGCCGATGGCACGTAGCCGAGGGGCTCGAGGAGGCGCTCGTGGTGGTACCACGCGACCACTCGAGCGTCGCGAACTCGACGTCATCGAGCCCCCATCCGCACCGCTCGCTCCCGCACTTCCGGTGAAAACCGTCCTGGTCTCGCCATGGCCCCCATCCTCTCAAGGATTGGAGTCTGCGGGAAACCCGGGACGGTTCAGAATTGTACGCGCTCTACGTGCTGCCTTTGCACCAGCGGCGGGGCTTGGGCCGCGCGCTGGCGCGGGCCGTGGCCCATCGGCTGTTGGCGGGTGGCATGTCTTCCATGTCACTGTGGGTGCTGGAGTCCAACGCGTCCGCCCGTAGGTTCTACGAGCGGCTCGGGGGCTCGATGGTCCGTGACCGGCCAATCGACATTGGTGGTGTGACCTTGACCGAGGTTGCGTATGGCTGGCCACGGCTGGGTGTATTCCTCAACAGATCTGCGGCGGACACGTAGCCGCCGTAGGCATCCTCTCGCTAACGGTATGCCGGGTGCCCCCTGACGCGCAGCCGCGTGAGCGGATGTGCGGGAGCCAGGCCGGCGAACCAATTCCTGGGTGAAGTCTGGGTAAACGAAAGGGGTTAGCGGCTGCTGCGTCCGCTAACCCCTCGCCGTCAATGGTTGCGGGGGCCCGCAATCACCGAGACCAAAGACACTCGGCTTCGAGGTCGATCTAGAGGCGTAGCGCAACCCGCACCACCTGTTGCCAACACAGGCCGATCGAGCTCCGCCGGTCCGTGCTGGTTCACTCGGGTCGCGG